>ERZ808046.370-NODE-370-length-44694-cov-7.696102_pt1 | contig 44694 bp, 41 predicted proteins | sample MGYA00380196_ERZ808046 | MGnify/ENA primary metagenome ERZ808046 (study PRJEB31490, sample SAMN06133421) | mouse gut metagenome | isolation source: Z6_2 | host: mice | place: China: Chengdu | collected 2015-05 ...
ACTAATTTACTAAATATCTGCGATATGTACAACTTTTTCATTGCAAATATGTTAAGAATCTAATTCAACCAACAGGTGGAATACTTTTTCAGTGGCTTGTCGGATGCCATAACCTATTTTGGAGGATGTCCTGAAGTGTGCAAGAGCGACAACATGACCCAATGGGTGAAAAAGTCAGACCGTTACGAGCCTGCATTCAACAATGCCGCTCTGGAATGGTCAAGCTACTACAATACTACCCTGGAGGCTTGCCGTGTACGGAAGCCACGTGACAAAGGTCCTGTAGAAGGAATCGTATACAAGTTCTACCAGTTTATATATGCCGCCATCCGACATGAAGCCTTTCATTCTTTGGATGAACTCAACAGCCGTATCTTTGAATTGACAGACAAGTTTAATGACCGTCCTTCCAGAACTACCGGAAAAAGCCGCAGGAGTGTGTTTGAAGCCGAAGAACAAGGCTGTCTTGGGCCGCTCCCCATCACCCCTTTCCGCTTCCGTTACCGCAAGGAAGTGAAACTAACCGGTGATTACCATATCACCGTAGGACGGCTTGAAGAACGGCATCTTTACAGCGTCCCATACATTTATGTAGGACAAAGAGTAACCGTGGTCTGGGATACAGAAACCGTGGAAGTATATCTGAACACCCAACGAATAGCCCTGCATAAAAGAAGCTTCATAGCCGGACGTTCTACAGAGGACGCGCACATGCCTGAGAATCATCTGGAATACCGGCACAGCAAGGGACGGAATGCCGCCTTTTACCTGGAAGAGGCAGAGGTTATCGGCATGTATACACTGAAAGCCGTAGAAAAGATATTGGCTTCACCGAAGTACGTTAGCCATGCCTACCGCTCTTGCGAAGGTATATTGTCCTTGCGTAAAAAATATGGTAAGGAAAGGCTTAAGAATGCCTGCAAGCGTGTGTCTGAAAGCGGAACCGTAACTTACAGCATGCTCAAGAATATCCTTCAGAACAATCTGGATAAAACTGAAAACCGACCCAATGTATGCTGTATCCCCACCAATGAATATGTACGGGGTGCAGAAGCATTTTCCAACATTTAAACTCTTATTTATATGAATACACAAGAGACCATTATACAACTCAAGGAGTTGAGACTGAAGGGAATGGCGAATACGCTGGAATCCCTGATGACTCTTCCGGTGCAAAGCCGTCCCTCATTTGATTTTGCCATAGCCAAGATGGTAGAAGCAGAAATACTGGAAAGGAAGGAACGTAAAACAGAAATGTTCCTCAAAACCAGCAAACTCCGCTACAGTGCCATGATTGAGGATGTTGCCTGTGGGGCAGAACGCAACATTACAACTGAACAGCTGGCTGCACTGGCCGACTGTTCCTTCATACGCAGACATGAGAATCTGCTGATACAAGGTAAATGCGGCTGTGGAAAGACCTTCCTGGCATGCGCCATTGGCAGACAAGCCTGCACCTTGGGCTTCAGAACCGTCTATCTTAATATGAACCGGTTCATCGAGAAAATCACACTGTCCAAACTGGACAACACCTTCCTCAAGATGATTACTTCCTTGGAGAAGAATGACCTGATTATATTGGACGACTTCGGTCTGCAGCCGATGGACACCAATACCAGGTTGGCTCTGCTTCAGATCCTGGAAGAGAGATATGAACGAAAGTCAATGATCATCGCATCACAGCTTCCTATCTCAAAATGGTATGATTACATAGGAGATCCAACCTTGGCGGATGCCATTATGGACCGTCTCGTGGCCAACGCTAATAAAATTGAGTTAAAAGGCGAGTCTATGAGACAGCGAAAGAAAAAATAATATACATTTGCAAAGAATCTTACAGAACTGAATACGGTACCGATTGCAGCGTCATGACGGTACCGATTGCAGCGCTACAATGGTACCGATTACAGTGCTACGCATGGTACCGATTCAGCGCTATCGTCAATTTACTGAATATCCCTATTTTAGAAATACTCCTACCTATACGTAAAAGGGACGCTGCATCACGCGGCGTCCCATTTATTTTAGTTAGTTTCTATAAAATTTTGAGAGAATTGAAACTTCACAGCTTCTGTTTTCCGTTTTAATAAAAGCACACTAACTATATTATATTTAAAGCAAATGAAAATGTCGTCTTAAAGGCAAATGAGAAACATCTATTGCCTGGTTTCCAACTCCTTGCCCACACGATGCAGGCTGTCCAGCAACTGCTGTTCGCGCGTCGCGGCCCTGTCTTCCGAAAGGGCGACCGACGGAGCGGAGATTTGCTTGCCAATCGTATCGGCTGCGGCCACCTCTTCCACATCGGCAAAGAACGAATGCTGCATCACATTGCCCAGCGAAAGCATCACGGCCACCACTGCAGCTGCCTTGAACAACGGCATGAGCCGCGCCGTCAGCGTCATCCGCCGCGCCTTGACCACCGGGACTTCGACCTCGGCAAGCACCCGCGCATCGAAATCCGCACCCAAATGCTCTTCTTGCTGAAGCCGTTGGTATACAAACAAATCCTTGTAACGCAACAGATGCCCGGGCACGTCTTCTTCCGTAAAGAATGCACGCAACCGCTCTTCTTCCTCGAGCGAGGTCTCGCACTGCCAATAGCGTTCCAAAAGTCGTTCTATATAATCAAAGTCCATAAGTTTCTATATCAATAAACCGTTGTCTTACTTTCTGCCGCGCCCTGAAGAGGTTCACTTTCACCTGCTCCTCTGTCAATTCCAGAAGTGCCGCAATCTCTTTGTAGCTCTTACCTTCCACATCCCTCAGCTGCATCACCAGCCGCTGTTTTTCGGGAAGCTCGTTCATCAGCCGGTCTATCAGAGCCATCCGCTCCTTGCTCACCAGCCTTTCGTAAGGGCTCGACGCATCGGGGGTTTCTTCCATCGCAGACGTAAGCTCCAGCGTCCGGGCGTCTTGCCGTTCGCTGCGGTCGATGGCCAAGTTTCTTGCCACTGTCAGGCAATAGGCTTCGACCGAACCGAACTGGGTCCACTCGTCGCGCTTGTTCCACACCCTAATCAGCGTATCCTGCACCACATCTTCCGCTTCCGCCCTGTCGAAGGTTATCCTCAGGGCCAACCGAAAGAGTTTGTCTTTCAGAGGAAGAATGTCATTACGGAAACTGATTTCTTGCATCTCTAATGAATTGACGGTTCGGCAGGCGAAAAGTTACAGCCTGCCGCCACTTTTTTTTGAATTATTTTCTGATACGTGTGCCTCCATCGCTGTTGATGGCTGAAGCCAAGGTGATTACGACTTCCGAGACTCCGGCTTCCAGCGCCTCGAAAGCGTTCTCCAGTTTGGGAATCATGCCGCCCTGGATGACTCCTTCGGCAACGTATTGCCTGAACTCCGCCGGAGTGATTTGGGGAATCACGCTGTCGTCGTCGTCCGCGTCGCGCAGCACGCCTTTCTTCTCGAAGCAGAACACCAGGGTCACGTCGAAGAGTCCGGACAATGCCTTGGCGGTTTCTCCGGCAATGGTGTCGGCATTCGTGTTCAGCAGGTTGCCTGCCCCGTCGTGCGTCAGCGGAGCCATGACCGGCACAATCCCTTTGTGGATAAGGTCGCCCAGGAACGCCCCGTCCACCTGCTTCACGTCGCCCACGAAGCCATAGTCCACCTCCTTCACCGGGCGCTTCGCGGAACGGATTACGTCCATGTCCGCTCCCGTCAGTCCGAGCGCGTTCACGACGCGTGCCTGCAGGCCGGCAACGATGTTCTTGTTCACCAGTCCGCCATACACCATCGTCACCACTTTCAGTGTTTCGGCGTCGGTGATGCGGCGTCCGTTCACCATCTTGCTTTCAATGCCCAGCAAGGAGGCGATTTTCGTTGCCGAGCGTCCGCCGCCGTGCACCAGGACCTTATAGCCCTCGATGGCGGCAAAGTCGTCCAACAACTTGCAGAGGGTGGCTTCTTCTTCCACAATCTTGCCACCTACTTTGATTATTGTCAGTTTCTCTCTCATTATTCCAAATAAGTATATCCGTACAGGCCGGAACGGTAGTTAGACAAAAACTCTTTTCCCTCTTCCAGCGATATGCGTCCTTCCTTGACCGACTGGCTGACCCAAGTCTCCAGCGTGCGCACCAATTTCTTCGGGCTGTACTGCACGTAGTCCAGCACTTCGGCAACGGTTTCGCCGTCGATGACTTGCTCTATCGTATAACCCTTGTCGCTCACAGAGACGTGCACGGCGTTCGTATCGCCGAACAGGTTGTGCATATCACCCAAAATCTCCTGATAGGCTCCTACCAGGAAGACGCCCACGTAGTACGGTTCTTTGCTCTTCAGCGAGTGTACCGGCAGGTAGTGGGACACGTTCTTGGTAGAGATGAAGTTGGCAATCTTGCCGTCCGAGTCGCACGTGATGTCCTGCAACGTGGCTGCCCGGTCCGGCCTTTCGTCCAGGCGCTGGATGGGCATGATGGGGAATATCTGGTCTATCGCCCACGAGTCGGGCAGTGACTGGAAAAGCGAGAAGTTGCAGAAATATTTGTCCGCCAGCAGCTTGGGAAGCCCGCGAAGTTCGTCGGGCGCGTGCTTCAGTCCGTTGGCTATCTGGTTCACCTCGCGCATGATGGACCAATACAGGCGTTCAATCTTGGCACGAGTCTGCAGGTCCACGATGCCGTGGCTGAACAGGTCGAGCGCCTCCTCGCGTATCTGCTGCGCATCGTGCCAGGCTTCCAGCATCTTGTTCTGGTTCAGCGTGTCCCAGATGCCGTACAGTTCGCGCAGCAGTTCGTGGTCGTCTGCCGCCACCTCTTCGTCATCGTCCCATTCGGGCAGGCTGGCGGTCTCCAGCACTTCGAAGATGAGTACGGAATGGTGCGCCGTCAGCGCGCGTCCGCTCTCCGTGATGATGTTGGGATGCGGGATGCCGTTCTTGTCGCTGGCATCCACCAGGGTAGAGATAGAGTCGTTCACATACTCCTGGATGGAATAGTTCACGCTGCCCTCGCTGTTGGAGGAGCGTGTCCCGTCGTAGTCCACTCCCAAGCCGCCGCCGATGTCCACGAACTCCACCTTGAAGCCCATGCTGTGCAGCTGCACGTAGAACTGCGACGCCTCGCGCAGGGCGGTCTTGATGCGGCGGATTTTCGTCACCTGGCTGCCGATGTGGAAGTGTATCAGTTTCAGGCAGTCCTGCATACCCTTGTTCGCCATGAAGTCGAGCGCCTCGAGCAGTTCGCTCGAAGAGAGCCCGAACTTGCTGGCATCGCCGCCCGAATCTTCCCACTTGCCGCTTCCCGAGGAAGCCAGCTTGATGCGAATGCCGATATTGGGTTTTACGTTCAACTGCTTCGCCATCTTGGCTATCAGCTTCAGTTCGTTCAGCTTCTCTACAACAAGAAAGATTCGCTTGCCCATCTTCTGCGCCAGCAAGGCAAGCTCGATATAGCTTTCGTCCTTGTATCCGTTGCAGATAATCAGCGAGTCGGAGTCCATATTGATGGCAATCACCGCGTGCAGTTCGGGTTTGGAACCGGCTTCCAGTCCGAGGTTGAACTTCTTGCCGTGGCTGATAATCTCCTCGACCACGGGGCGCATCTGGTTCACCTTGATGGGATAGATGATGAAATTCTCCGCCTTGTAGCCATACTCCTCTGCCGCCTGCCTGAAGCAACAGGAGATTTTCTCGATCCGGTTGTCGAGGATGTCGGGAAAGCGGACCAGCATGGGAGCCGTCACGTCACGCAGTTGCAGTTCGTCGACCAGGTCTTTCAGGTCGACACCGACTCCGTCTTTGCGCGGTGTTACTACAACATGACCTTTGTCATTGATACCAAAGTACGAAGTGCCCCAACCTGTAATGTTGTAAAGCTCTTCTGAATCTTCAATACGCCATTTTCTCATTTCTTGTTACGCTGCTGTTTTTTAAGTGGTTTATTCATTTAAGTCTCGAGGGTGTGTCAAAACTCACCACCTTGAGACTTGAGTTATTCATCAAAATGGGGTACAAAAATACATATAAATCCGGAACATCCTCTCTTTTCGGCGTAAAAACACACATTTACAAGGAATTAAACGTTCAGAAGGGTGCGCAACTGCTGCACGGACTCGGCTATCTGCCGCCTGCTTTCCAGCCGTCCGGCATCGAAACGGTAGCGCGCCTGCGAATAGAAGGGGGCACGCTTGTCCAGCGCCTCCACGATGAAGGCGCGCAACTGTTCGTCCGTCTTCCCTTGCAGGATGGGGCGCTGGGCGGTGGCCACCCGCAGGCGGCGGAACAGCACGTCGGGATGTACATCCAGGAAGACGGTCTGCCCGTGCCCGTTCATGTAGTCCATGTTGTCGAAGAAGCAGGGCGTGCCGCCGCCGGTGGAGATGACGACATCCTCGAACTCCGCCACCTCGTGCAGCATATTCCGCTCCAGCTCGCGGAAAGCGGCTTCGCCCCGCTCGGCGAAGAGCTCACGGATGGAGTGGTGGAAACGTTCCTCGATGTACCAGTCCAGGTCAATGAACGACACGTTCAGTTCGCGGGCAAAAGCCTTTCCCAAAGTTGTTTTACCGGCTCCCATGTAACCGGTCAGAAAGATACGTATCATATTTGCTTACTTTTCGCTTTTACGCGGGCAAAGATAAGCAAACCGGAAAGATATCCAATCGCGTAACGGCAGTAATTCGCAACCGAACTTTGACAGACCGCCGTCAACGGAAGATTTTAATCCGTTCGCTCAATTCGCGGAACTCTTTCGCTTCGGGTTCGGCGAGCGGCGTGCCGAAAGGCATCTCGGCTACGAGCACCCAGCTTTCGGGCAGGTTCCAGGCGCGGCGCACTTCGTCGTCAATCAGCGGATTGTAGTGCTGCAACGAAGCTCCCAGGCCTGCATCTTCCAGCATCGTCCAGATGGCGAGCTGGTGCATCGCCGAGGTATGTTGCGACCAGACGGGAAAGTTTTCGCCGTAGAGCGGGAACACCGCCTGCAACTTCTCCACCACCGTCCTGTCTTCGAAGTAGAGCACGGTGCCGTGTCCGGCGGCAAAGCAGCTGTCTATCTTGGCTTCCGTCTTCCCGAAAGCCGCGGGCGGAAGGCGCTGCTTCAGGGTGTTCTTCACGATGTCCCACAACCGCTTATGTTCCTCCTCCAGCAGCAGGACGATGCGCGTGGACTGTGAGTTGAAGGCAGACGGCACGTGCTTCACCGCCATACGGATGATATGCACCACCTCTTCGTCCAGCACGGGCGAGTCGCTGCTAATGGAATAATAACTGCGCCGGTGTTCCAACGCTTCTGCAAATGTTCTTTTCATATCTCTCTTTTTTTAAGTTTCGTTCCTTGTACACTCGTCTACAACAAGCCAAGCCGCCCGATGGTTCGGATTTCTGAAATATATTCGTACCTTTGCCGACAGTTATGAAGAAAGAGAAATTCTATGTTGTATGGGCGGGCGGCACTCCGGGCATCTACACGTCGTGGACCGAGTGCCAGTTGCAGACCAAGGGCTACGAAGGAGCGAAGTACAAATCGTTCGAGACGCGCGAAGAAGCGGAAAAGGCCTTTGCCTCCTCGCCCTACGATTACATCAAGCGCACCGTGGGCACCACCGGCAGCGGCAAGCCGTCCGCGCCGTCGCAACGCGCCGATGCCCCCTACCCGGCCGCCGTCATCGAGAACAGCCTTGCCGTAGACGCCGCGTGCAGCGGCAACCCCGGAGCGATGGAGTACCGCGGCGTACACGTCGCCAGCCGCCAGCAGGTTTTCCACTTCGGCCCCGCATACGGCACCAACAACATCGGGGAGTTCCTCGCCATTGTCCACGGGCTCGCCCTGCTGAAGCAGAAAGGCATCGATATGCCCATCTACAGCGACAGCGTCAATGCCATTGGCTGGGTGAAGCAAAAGAAATGCAAGACCAAGCTGCCCCGCAACGCCAAGACCGAACAGCTTTTCCTGCTGATAGAACGTGCCGAAAAGTGGTTGCGCGAGAACACCTACTCCACGCCTATCCTGAAGTGGGAGACACGGCTGTGGGGAGAGATACCTGCTGACTTCGGCAGGAAATGAGAGGCGGGGATGCATTCCTGAAACGTCTGAAAAACTGCAACCGAATAAGTTTATTTTTATTTTCCCGGAATAAACTGGGAGTTTTTCCCGCAATAAACTCATAATTTATCCCTGATAAACTCTCAGTTTATTAGTAAAAAACTGGGAGTTTATTGGTAAAAAACCGGCAGTCCAACACGGACAAACCGGAAATAAACTGCGGGAACAAATCCAATCGACAGAAAAACAGGAGTTTAGCCGAGCGACTGCATATCGTTCAGTTTCTTGTAGTAGCCCTCCTTGGCGAGCAGTTCCTCGTGCCTGCCGCGCTCCACGATTTCGCCCTCATAAAGCACGCAGATTTCATCCGCATTCTTGATAGTGGACAGGCGGTGAGCGATGGCAATCGTGGTGCGGGTCTTCATCAGCCGCTCCAGGGCTTCCTGCACCAGGCGTTCCGATTCGGTGTCGAGCGCAGAAGTCGCCTCATCCAGTATCAGTATGGGCGGGTTCTTGAGGATGGCGCGGGCAATGCTGATGCGCTGGCGCTGTCCGCCCGAGAGTTTCCCGCCGCGGTCGCCGATGTTGGTGTCGTATCCCTGCTCGGTATCCATGATGAAGTCGTGCGCGTTGGCAATCTTGGCAGCCTCCACCACCTGTTCCATCGTGGCGTTCTCCACGCCGAAGGCGATGTTGTTGAAGAAAGTGTCGTTGAAGAGGATGGCCTCCTGGTTGACGTTGCCTATCAGCCCGCGCAGGTCGGCGATGCGCACGTCCCTGATGTCCGTGCCGTCTATCCGTATCGTGCCCGACTGCACGTCGTGGTAGCGTGGCAACAGGTCTACCAGCGTGGACTTCCCGGAACCGGACTGCCCCACCAGTGCGACAGTCTTGCCCTTGGGTACGGTCAGGTTGATGTGCTTCAGCACCTGGCGCGAACCGTCGTAGCTAAAACTGATATCCTCGAAGCAGATTTCATTATCCAGCGACGTAAGCGGCTTCGGCCGGAGAGGTTCCTTGATGGGGTTCTCGGCCAGCAGAATCTTGTCGATGCGCTCCATGGAAGCAAGCCCCTTGGGGATGTTGTATCCCGCCTTGGAGAACTCCTTCAGGGGGTTGATGACGCTGTAGAGTATCACCAGATAGTAGATGAACGACGGGGCATCGATGGTGGCACTGTTGTTAAGAATCAGCGTGCCGCCGAACCAGAGCACGATGACGATGACGCACGTGCCCAGGAACTCGCTCATGGGATGCGCCAGCGCCTGGCGGGTGGCCACCCGGTTGATGGCTTCGCGATACTCGTTGCTGCATTTGTCGAAACGCTCCATCATCTTGCCCTCGGCGATGAATGCCTTGATGATGCGCAGCCCGCCCAACGTCTCCTCCAACTGCGCCATGGTGTCGCTCCACTTGGCCTGCGCCTCCAACGACTTCCGCTTCAGCTTCTTGCCCACCGTGCCCATCACCCAGCCCATGCCCGGCAGCACCAGCAGCGTGAACAGCGTCAGCTGCCAGCTGATGGCTATCAGCGTCCCGAAGTAGGCGATAATCAATATCGGGTTCTTTATCAGCATATCCAGCGAGCTGGTCACGGAGGTCTCCACCTCGGTGACGTCGCCGCTCATGCGGGCTATGATGTCGCCCTTGCGCTCTTCGGAGAAGAAGCCCAGCGGCAGGTGCAGCACCTTGTCGTACACTTGTGCACGGATGTCGCGCACCACCCCCGTGCGCAGGGGAATCATCACTGCCGAGGAGGCAAAATAGGAGAACGCCTTCAGCAGCGTCATCACCGCCAGGAAGACGCCCAGGATAAGCAGCGTCAGCGACGCGCCCTGCGAGGCTATCAGTTCGGTGACGTAGTAGTAGAAGTTGTTGACCGCTATATCCTTCAGTCCGACTTCCGCCGCATCCCAGGGGATGAACTCGTAGGTTTTTGTATCCATCTTGAAGAGAATCTGAAGGATAGGGATAATCAGGGCGAAGGAGAATATATTCAGGATTGCCGACAGCAGGTTCAGGAACAGTGCTCCTATCAGATATTTCTTGTAAGGCGGGATAAAGCGCCGCAGTAGTCGGAAGAATTCTTTCATTCGGTCGAAACAGTTAATTCATTACAATGTGTGTGTACCGGCGGCAAAGATAGCACAAAGCACGGGGAGAAGAAAGCGAACACGTCCTTTTTTGCGCACCGGCGCGGCAAAAACAGCGGCAACCGCGTATAGAACAGAGATTTTTATCAATATGCGGCATAATATATGGAGACTTGTTCTGCAAGACCGGCAATAATTATGTAAATTTGTAGCTGAAACCAACTCCAATAGAAAGCAATGAAACCATACGACTACCTGATTGTGGGCAGCGGCTTGTTCGGAGCCGTATTCGCCCACGAAGCCCGCAAGGCGGGCAAGAAGTGCCTGGTGATAGAGAAGCGCACGCACACCGGCGGCAATATCTATTGCGAAGAGACAGACGGCATCAACGTGCACAAATATGGCGCACACATCTTCCATACAGACAACAAAGAGGTATGGGACTACGTCAACCGGCTCGTCGCGTTCAACAGATACACCAACTCCCCCATTGCGAACTACAAAGGAAAGCTGTACAACCTGCCTTTCAACATGAACACCTTCTACCAGCTATGGGGCGTACGCACTCCGGCAGAAGCCAAAGCGAAGATACAGGAGCAGTGCCGGGAATACGAACACATCACCGCCCCGCAGAACCTGGAAGAGCAAGCGTTGAAACTGTGCGGAAGAGACATCTACCAACAACTGATAAAAGGATACACGGAGAAGCAGTGGGGACGCCCGGCAACGGAACTTCCGGCATTCATCATCAAGCGCATCCCGTTCCGCTTCATCTTCGACAACAATTACTTCAACGATGCCTACCAGGGCATCCCCATCGGCGGCTACAACCGACTGATTGACGCACTGCTGGAAGGCGTCGAAGTCCGCACCGGCATCGACTACACGGCGCAGCGCGAAGAGCTGGACGCCTTGGCCGAAAAGACGCTCTACACGGGCTGCATCGACGAGTATTTCAATTATGCGTGCGGACGCCTGGAGTATCGCAGCCTGCGGTTCGAGCATAAGCACCTGACGGACACGGCAGACTTCCAAGGCAATGCCGTAGTCAACTACACCGACCGTGAGACTCCCTACACCCGCGTCATCGAGCACAAGCATTTCGAGTTCGGCAAGCAGCCCTCTACCGTCATCACCTACGAATATCCCGATGACTTCGAACCGGGCAAAGAGCCTTATTATCCGGTGAACGACGAACGCAACACCGAAGTGTTCAACCGGTATCAGGAACTGGCACGGCAACAGGAAACGACGTTGTTCGGCGGCAGGCTGGCGCAATACACCTATGCCGATATGGACGATACGGTGGCGGCGGCGCTGGAGCTGTGGAGAAGTCAACCCAAATAGGTTTCAAGTATATGAGCATAAAAGGTCTTTTTACCTTCCGGCGTCCGAAGGTTTAAAGACCCTTTATAGGTCAGTTTATGGAAATCATAGTTTGTACAGAACTCTTCCCAGCGTTCTTCCGTATATTCCTGGTTCAGACATTTGCCAAGAGGTCCCATAACGGTTATAGGGACTTCTTCAATCATTTGGTGTATGGCCGGTACATTGGCACGGGCTATGGCAAACATATAATCAATCAGTAAATATTCCATCAACCGATTATGCCTTTGCCAATATTTCAAGAACATATCTGAAATAAATGCCGGCAACGGGTTTCCTTTACCGCACGCCCAAAAGAATCCCGTCCAACCGCCTCTTGAGATATTATAATAGATAGGCAAATGATGACAGCTCCAGAACACTTCAGAGGGATTAATAAAATCACCAATATTCTTGCAGGGAAGCAACACCGTACTATCCATCCAGATACCTCCATGAGCCTCTAACAACAACATACGCAAGATATCGGACAAATGAGTCAAGGTTATTTTCCCTGTCTTCCATTTTCTCAGGATACAATCCGGCAAAGTGACATAATCCTGATAATTGTCCCCCGTTATCAAGATAACCGGATGATTATCCGCATGAATCAGAACGGAGTTATAACAAGCCTTAGCAATATCCGGCATGGAATCCTTGCCCTGCCACCAACAAATCCAAATGGGGGATGTCGCTGTAATCTGCCCGCTCTTCGCCAATGAAGAATGGCTATACTTGGCTATGATGTCATTTCCACCGCGCAACAACAGATAGCGTACAATCAAACGCTGTTTACAAGAAACGATAATGCCTTCGATACGTTTAAGAAAACGTTTGGTTTTCGAGTTGTTCTTCATCATACAGTTTGGCTATACAGTAAAAAAAGGCTTATTTAATAGTATCCACAATCATTTCTTACATTTTTCAAACCCGGGCAAATATTCAATAGAGGGCTGAAACGTCAGACTGTCCCAACATCCTTTTCTTATATATTTCTTAAATATGGCTTTGTTATGGTCTTTCCTTTTGTTAGCACGGTGAATGTAAATACGATACATATTTAAAGTGGAAAACAGTACGGCCAGTTTTCCCTTATTTTGACGCTTCATATAGGAAATATTACGCGCCTGATAGTAGAACTTCCATGCGGTCTCCACCGGAGCCATATCCGGACGTGAGAAATAGTTGGCAGATGTCTTATGCAAAACATGGCTGTTATCCACATAGAAACAGTCATAACCGTGAGTAGCGATACGCACTGTATATTCTATATCATCCAGCCAGATAAAGAATTCACTAATAGGCAGCCCCAGTTCTTTAACAGCATTCGCACTGATTAATACAGAAACAAATGTTGCATTCGTACTCAAGAAAGCCGGTATATCTTTTGTAGAATAGCTATTATACGAGAGATTTCCTTTTTCTATGCAGATAGACGCTTTATTCGATAAATGTGGAGTCCCATCCTGCCACAATACCTTACTACAAACATAACCGACCTTATCTGTCAGCGTTGTAGCAGCAACTAACTTCTCTAATGCATCCGGATGGGGAATAGTATCATCATCCATAATCCATACCCAATCGGAACCATCCATTACCCCCTCTTTTATGCCACGAGAGAATCCTCCTGCTCCACCTATGTTCTCAGGCAGATTAATGACACACATCTGCGGATCATCTGCAAAAGTCGTAAGAAAACTTTCAGTCTCATCCGTAGAATGATTATTCACTATAAATATCTTATAAGGCTGGAATGTCTGACATTTTACAGCAGCAATACATTCTTTCAACAAAGAAAGCCTATTATAAGTTACTATTACACAACTAACTTTCATATAGCCATTCATATATTATATTATTGCACAAAAGGGTTATACATATTACTCACTGATAATCAATCAAAAAGCAAGCATATAGTGTTTTTTAAACGTTCGTTTAAAAAACAGTTTCTCTCTTCCTTTATCATAAAACAGATATGTCTATATTTTTAACCTCTAATATTCTTTACTTCGTCATGTGGGATATTATTTTAGCTATGAACATAAAAAAATATGTAACAATATTTTTTAGATAAAAATTTACTTATACCTTTGTGTTTTTTAAACGAACGTTTAAAAAACGCATAAAATTAAGATTCTGTACCTATAGAGAATTGCAACAAAAGCTATTGTACCAGAAGAAATGAACAATAAAGAAATGGAAAATCCTCCCCTTGTCAGTATCATTGTACCTAACTATAATTATGCGCGATACTTATCCTTACGCATTGACTCCATCTTAAATCAAACCTTCACAGACTACGAACTAATCTTACTTGATGACGCTTCAACGGATGAAAGTGTTTCCATCTTAGAAAGCTATCGCTGCAACAAGCACGTTTCTCGCATCGTGATTAATGAGCAAAACACAGGAAGTCCCTTTCAGCAATGGATGAAGGGCGTTTCCTTGGCGCGTGGGAAATATGTCTGGATAGCCGAAGCCGACGACCTGGCAGAACCGGACTTTTTGGAAACGTGCGTCCGCCTATCTGAAAAGAATGAACATACAGCCATCTGCTATGTCGGTTCATTACTGATTGACACGGACGGGAATATATCCCAAAAAGACATCAACCATTGGGGAAGCCGAAAGAAAAAAGGAGCACAATGCTTCGACGGCGTACAGTTTGCAACACATAATATGTATTGGAAAAACTATCCGGTAAATGCAAGCGGTGTTCTCTTCTCGAGAGATTACGCATTGGAGCTTGCCGGTTCCGCGTTTCAGCACATGAGATATTGCGGCGATTACCTGTTTTGGTTCGAAATGTGCTTAAAAGGTAAAGTCATCGAAGTATACAAGAACCTGAACTACTTCCGACAACATCCCACCAAAGTCACCAACGCATCACGGACAAAGGGTGGCGGAATCATGGAAGACATTCAAATAGTCCATATAATGGACACGAAATTAGCCAACTTAAGTAATTATAAAAAACGGCTAAGGCACGGGTTACTGTACCGAAAAATCAAGCGGCTTCCCATTGACAAGCAACAAAAAGAGAAACTCTACCGTTTCCTGTATGAAACCTTGCAAGCAGGTATTGCGGAATACCGATTGGAACGTCGGAATCAGATTCTGAGGATTTTAATCCCGACATTACCCACTTCCAAACGAGATAGATTATAGTATACATCAAGATTCATAAGAAAGCACTCATAATGGGCAAATTAAAATTAGCATCGTTTGATATATTCGACACCACACTAATACGTAAGGCAGGGGCACCGGAAAATATTTTCTATATCTTATCCAAAGCTTTATATCCCGATAATGAAGCTTACCAAACAGACTTCTTCCTGTGGAGAAAAAGAGCGGAAAAGGAAGCAGTCGACAAGTCTCAAAAACATCATCTTACCTTAGAAGAAATCTATTCATTCGGAGGTTTCCATAGCCCAAGCAATATACCACAAGAACAGGCAACTGCCTTAGAATACGAATTAGAAAAAGAGAATCTCATAGCCAATGCGAAAATACAAAAAGAGATTCTCAAACTAAGAGCAGAAGGTTATACAATCTGCTTCATTTCGGATATGTACTTAAGTAGCAAATTCCTCAAAGAGCTATTAATAGAACGAAACTGCGCATACGAGTCTGACCATGTGTTTGTGTCTTGTGAAATGAAAGCCACAAAATACAATGGAATGCTATATGACCTTGTAAGAAATCAATATAAAGACATCAAGGAATGGAGACATTATGGCGACAATCTCAAAAGCGACTATATCAGAGCCAAAAAGAAAGGTATAAAAGCCCATTTGATAGAAACCCCATATACAGAAGCGGAACGGTTATTAATAAAATCCACGCAGAATTTCCCTCCTAATATCACAATGCATATATTAGCCGGGATTCAAAGAGCGGCACGTATGTCTTCTCCAACACCCAATGCCAATACAGACAATGCAGCAGACTTCGTAGCGTCATTGTATATCCCATACACCATGTATGTGCTGAGAAAAGCGACCGAGCAGCATATAGACAAGTTATACTTCCTGTCAAGAGACGGATATATCCTGCAACAGATTGCGAAAACGTTTTCCGGCAATTTCCCAGACATAGAGTATCGATATTTGTTTGTATCACGCTATTCACTGTTCCTGCCAAGTATCTACACGCTTACAAAAGAAGAGTTATACGAAAATTTAGGCGTAGATTCTTTACACAAAAACAGAAAAAGAGTAAAAGAAATATTTAAATACCTACGAATTGACCCTTCGGAATTAGACAGTAACATTTTAAAGGAGATTTCTTTCAATCGAATAAAAAACCAAGAGCAGGAAGATATTTTCTTGAACTTCTTACAGCAGCCCCTAATCAGACATTCTATTTTAGAACGTGCAGCTACCGCAAGAAGAATCTTATTGGATTATTTCAGACAAGAAGGGTTATTGGATAACAGCAAATGTGGAATGGTAGACATTGGCTGGATAGGCACATCGCGACTAATGATAAACCGCATACTTGCAAACTCCAACCAAGAGAAAGCAATATGCTTTTACTATGGTTGTAGTCCAAATGTCTTATCTTCCAAATATGGGTTATACTATTCTTTCTGCAATGACAACCTATATAAGGCGCATTTTCCACCATTACTGGAACAATATTACTCCGCCTCACCATACCCTTCCACCGATAATTATTACTATGAAGAAGATACTGTAAGAGTCAACTTCAAGAAGAAAATGTTTATGCAAGACGAGAATGTCACAAACGCCAATATCGCCATATCTTGCAAAATCGCATCTTCTATACAGCAATTCCAACATATAGATTTTGAGAAAGTAATGCCGTTCTGGGGAGGAATCTACCTAAATATGTTTTTGCAAATGCAATGCCGCATAAACTACTCTACATTTCACCAATTAGGAGCATTCGATGACAGAAACGTTTCTTATATTGTAAAAAAGGTAATGCCCCACCAGCTGCTGACCTATTTCTATAAAGGGAAAATTAAAGGTATAGAGTTTCCACGCCAAAGCATATACTATACCTATGGCATAAAGGTTCATGCAGAAGACAAATGTTTAAGAAACCAGTGCAAATGCCTGTACAAAAAGATTCTCTATTCTATAAGGAGAAAACTATGAACAAGAGTCGCACAATGTAAACACAAAAATATCAGATGTCCATAAACGATAGGTCGGCATTTATTTCTATTTGCAGGATAAAACTAATTTTACCCGCCAAACTCCCTATGAGAGGGTATACCGACACACCCTCATAGGGAGACAAACCTTTATCGGTTGAACAGCGTGAAGCGTATCCAAAGAACGATATGCTTCATCAGGCGTTCGAACTTTCTTCCTAGTTTGTGCTTCTTCCAGCTTCCATAAACCTTATGTTTGGCAAAAGCATCCGGATGTTTGATTGTGTTCTTATTACACGGAGTGACAAAGTATCCCGGATAAATCACCGTATCGTCAGCCAAATGCTGCTCGACATCCTCGGCTTTGTAACCCTTCTCGCGGGCAATCTCAACCATTACATCCGGAGATATTTTCAGGTCGAAAGAACCGTCTGGCAAAAGGAAAGAACGGCTGTTGTAGTAGTTGAATACATCTTCGCAGAACTTATTTCCTTTCTCACCTATCAGGAAAGCTGCCTGCAACTTGACAGTGGTACAGATATGCTCATGAAATGAGACAAAACCATGTTCCGGAATAAACTCATCGAAGCGTTTCTTCACGAACATATCACTGTCCATATAAATGCCGCCTTCCTTGTAGACGGAATAGAAACGGACCACATCGGCTGCAAACGCCCATTTCTTTGCCGCCAACGCTTCATTTATATACTTACAACCAATGGCCTGGGCATCTGCATAAGTCCAACGCCTAACCGTATAATCCGGCAAGACCCGCTTCCAGCTTTCCAAACAGATTTTTATTTCTACAGGAAACGGGTCGTCGCTAAACCAACATAAGTGTATGATTTTAGGTACCATAAATAATATTTTCTTTTAAATAAGTTGATTAGTCATCTTCAAATACTTCTCCATCACCAGCAGCGAAATCAGCCGTTCGCGTTCGGCATCGAAGAACTGGGACACATATTCGTGGGCGTGCCGGACAATCTGTTCCGCCTCTGCCGGATGGTTGATGTAATAGGTGAGCTTCTCTTCCAGGTCGGAAAGGTCGTCTTTGATTTCGATGTAGTGATAATCGGGAATCAGTTTGCCTTCCATGAACCAGGTCTCGCAGGTGGGACGCGTCATCACGGCGATGGAGTTGGAAGACATCACCCATTTCAAGTTGGAGGCGACGTCGTTGCCTTCGAGCGCCATGATGAACTTGTAGTCGAGGTGCTCGCGGATGGTTTTCTTCGGAGTCATCCAAGCTTCGGGATAGCCCTCGTTACGCCCCACCACACCGCAATCGCAGATAGCAGAGCCGAAGTACATCTGGAGGAATTTCTCACGGATGCGGCTCAGGCGGATCTTTCCGCGGAAGATGGCCTGGTCACGCTTCTGCGAGAAGGGGACAGGGTCATTCAGAAAGATGAAATGGCGCAACTTGTCCAGCTTGAGCACAACCGAACAGGCATTGTCCTCTTTCAACAACCGGCTCTTCACAATCGAAGGGTATTCCGGAGTGAAATACACGTCACCGGGGATGTAGCTGATACGCAAGTTCCGGCTGAACCAACGGACCACGTCCTGCAAATCAAAATAGTATGCCTTATGGAACGTAGACGGACGGAAGTTCTTTATCTTATCCAGATAGACATAATAGCTATGCTTATGCTCGTGCACGGTCTTGTCGGGCAGACTCGTCGGGCACTGCATCTTATTGTAATAATCCACCCGCTCGTAGATATAATCTCTGTCCGGCCGGGTCTCCACTTGTTTCAGGCACTTTTTCCTACGTACCCGATAAAGGATGTCAGGCACACACATCTGCACATACCCCTTCAGGAAAAAGAGTATTTTGGGCGGTTTCCCGCTACGGAGTTTATATAACAGGCTATCACTCATATAGAAATGGTATTATCAACATTATATATTCTTCATCCTTTCTCACACCTTGCCCAACCGTTCGTGCACGCCGTCACGGTAGGCCTTCCACAGTTTGGGAATGTCGCTCCAGCGGTAAGCGTCGGTGAAGGGGCAAGTGAAGAGAGCCGTCAGCACGTAACCCGTCACGCCGATAAAGCTGCGCAGGTGTCTCACCGCCCAGTTCTGTCCGTAGTGATGGTTCAGATAAGCGGCATTGCGTATCTGGTAGAAGCGTTTCCACTTTTTCTTTTTGTTACGTTCGCTCCAACTGTCATTCGAAAAGAACTTCTCCTTGTCCATCAGCGCAGCAGGAACATATACAATCTTATATCCCGCCTGCACCGTGCGAAGGCAATAGTCCGTATCATCGCAGAAGATAAACAGTTCCTTGTTGGGGTAACCGATTCCGGCCACCACCTCGCGCCGTATGAACAAGCCTTCGAAGGCGGCTCCCTGTATCTCGACAGGTCCGGCCAATGTCTGCTCAGACAGCTTTCCGATGTACATCGATGCGAAAGGGTTTGTCAGGTTATATCCTCGGAACTCGTGCGTGAAAAGTTTGCCCTCCTGCAGGCGACGCGGTGCCAGAATGCCCACGTCCGCCCTGTCGGCGCACAGCAGCAGCTGTTCCAGGCAGTCGGCACGCGGAAACACATCGTCGTCCATGCACCATATCCAGTCCGCACCCGCCTGATAGGCGTATTGCATACCGGTATAAAAGCCACCCGAACCGCCGACATTAGCCTGATGGATGACCTTCAGACCGGGTTGCGCATCCAGCCACCCGGCAGTGCCGTCGGTGCTTCCGTTGTTGACAACGACGATTGAAGAGACAGGCTTGTTCTGCCGCAGGCAGCAGACAGTCCGCCTCAACAGTTCTATCCGATTATAGGTAACGACTACAGCTATGATATTCATGGCGATACTTTTTTTAATACAGGTTATCGATTTTTCCCGGCTGGATACTCCGGTAAGCAACCATCAGCTCGAAGCACTTTTCCACGTCGAAGCCGCGAGCCTTTGCATACTCTTCCGCCATCCAGCGGTGCATCTGCGGCGTTGCCGGCAGACGTTCGAAGTTCTTGCAGCCGGCTTTCATGCCGATGGTCCCGACGGTCATACGGTTCAGGTCTACAATCTCCAGCCGGACACCTTCGGGAGTCTTACGGAACAGGATATTCTCGCGTCCGTAATCCTTATGGGCATAGCCGTGTTCGTGAAGGATGGCAGTCACACGGCCTATCTCGCGCAGCACCTCTTCTTCGTAATCGAACCGCTGCTTGAACAGGTCGTTGTAGACATAGGGGCACTCCGACAGGCAGCTGACATAGTAGCTCCGGTCGAACAGCAGCCCGCTGCGCACGTTGAGGTATCCCACCGGACGGGGAGTCCCCACTCCTATCCGCAGGTACAACCCGGCATGGTCGTAAGAGCGTTTCGCCTTGGAAGGACGGAAGATGCCGTATACGAAACGATTAATCAGATTGGGGCGATGGAAAGACTTGACAACATATTCCTTGCCGCCGTACTCCATCTTTCGCAGTTCATTACGCCCCTTGTGGATAACGCTCCCCTCGCCCCGCGCGAAGCGTTCGGGCAGCGACTGCATGAAATCCCTCAACGCCTCGAAGTCCGGATGGACCACCAGGGTACGGGGATGGAAGAAATCGGATTTCCGGTTCTTTTCTGACTTCATAGGCATATTCAAATTTTATCCAACCCCTTCGTATATTTCAACCAGTAGTATTTCAGCGGATTCTTGTACTTCAGCTGTTTCCACGGGCGGCTGCCGTGGGGCTGATGGAGCACCGGCAAGGTGGTGAACAAGTAGTTCTTGAACCCTTCTTTCAGCGACTGGTGCGAGATGGTCACGTCGTGCCAGTTCTTTTCGGGGTTCAACAGATGGAAATCGAAAGCCTTCAGGAAGGCCAGCGTCAGCAGGGAGCAGCAGAAGCTGCAATGTTTCTTCTCCGGAAACACCTGGTTCTCCTTGCCTTTCGCAAAAAGATAGGGATAGTTGATTTCGCCTTTCTCGTCCACGGTGACAGCGGCGGCCATGCCGCAATCTTCCCGCTCCGTCGCCCCGTCGAACAAGGCCTGCAGCGTATGCCGCTTTACCACCACGTCCGACTCCACAATCATCAACCCCGCTTCCGCCGCGATGGCACGCCGTTGCGCCATTTGCAGAACCAGCAGGTAGTTCGGCGAGGGATGGTCGGTGATTTCGGCAAGATTCACCAGCTCGAAGCCCAGCTTCTCGGATGCTTCCCGCAACTTTGCCGTATTCTCTTCCGTACTGAAATCATTGTATACGGTATAGACGAACGGCGTCCGGAAATCGGATGCCATGATGGCTTCCACGGTTTGCAGTGTAAGCTCGATAGAGTCCTTGACGGGAGTAATGATATGGATGCACTTCATTGGATATGCTGATTAATCGTTGTTCTATAAGCTATATAAGTTCCACAAGTTGACAAAAATACACAATATCCCGCATACAGCCAAATAGTTCACAGCATTTATTCTTAACTTTGCCCCACTAAACAAAAAGCACATGAAAGTAATTGTCGATGATAAGATACCTTTTATAAAGGAAGCGATTGAAAAGATAGCCGACGAAGTGGTCTATGCGCCGGGAAAGGCATTCACCCCGGCTTTGGTGAAAGATGCGGACGCGCTCATCGTCCGCACGCGCACCCGCTGCGGCCGGGAACTGCTGGAAGGCAGCAACGTGCGGTTCATCGCCACGGCAACCATCGGCTACGACCACATCGATACGGACTACTGCCGCCAGGCGGGTATTGCCTGGACCAACGCCCCCGGCTGTAACTCCGCTTCCGTGGCGCAGTACGTCCACTCATCCCTGCTCCTGCTGCAAAAGCTGAAAGGCATCTGCCTGGCGGAAACCACCATCGGCATCATCGGCGCGGGAAACGTGGGCAGCAAAGTGGCCAAAGTGGCGCAGGCGTTAGGAATGCGCGTACTCATAAACGACCTTCCCCGCGCAGACAAAGAGGGAGAAGAAGGTTTTTCTTCCCTGCAAACGCTTGCCGAAGAGTGCGATGTGCTCACTTTCCACGTTCCTTTATATAAAGAAGGTAAATATAAGACCTACCACCTTGCCGACAGCGCCTTCTTCCGGTCGCTGAAGCGGAAGCCCGTCCTGCTGAACACCTCACGCGGGGAAGTGGTGGAGACCGGCGCGCTGCTGGACGCTTTGGAGCAAGGAACGGTTTCGGATGCCATCATCGACGTCTGGGAACACGAACCCGACATCGACCGCACTCTATTGGACAAAGCATTCATCGGCACGCCCCACATCGCCGGTTATTCGGCGGATGGAAAGGCGAACGCCACCCGTATGTCGCTGGACGCCCTGTGCCGACATTTTAACATCGAAGCCAACTACCACATCACTCCGCCCGCCCCTACAAACCCCGTCATCACCGCCGGCAGTCCTACAGAAGCTTACCTGCAAATGTACGACCCACGGCAGGATAGCGAAGCCCTGAAAGCAAATCCGGCGCTCTTCGAAAAGTTGCGGGGAGACTATCCGTTACGAAGGGAAAAGGAGGCGTACAACGTAAAAATCAACCAAGACAGATTTTGTTTGGGCAAATATACGAAATAATTCCATACGTTGCATCTTCCAGCAGAATTATACAACTTATAGACTGCATAATTCCAACGAAAGATGCAGCGCATGGACGACACCCATAACCTTTTCCACACTATTGCCGAAGAAAAATTTGTCCGACTTTTTTCTCATTTCCTAAAATCCCGTCTTTCCCTCTCCTACCCCCTCCACAACCCATTCTGAGCGCTATTTTCTCCGGCACCGAGGAACAGGTCGTTCGGCACCGGGGAACAACGCCTCCGGCACCGGGGAACACCACCTTCCTCGGTGCCGGACAAGGGGGTCGCTTGCGGGAGAAAACACGATGTAAGGATTTTATCAAAAGAAAATATGCGCCTGCAACCCGATTGCACTCCTGTTCCATCATCTTTGCCGGAAAAACGAATCATGAAGGATGCCAACGATGCAACTGAAATAGCGGATAATGTTCTCCGCATTTCTCCCGTTACCGGAAGCAAAAATGGCAATGTTTTCACCCATAAACCCGCCAATCTCTGCACAAAACCGTGAAAAATGTGCAAAAAGGTGCATTTAATTCCCTAAATACTTGCGAGGAATGATAAATATTCATTCCTTTGCATCGCAAATTTAAAGAAATAAAACTAATTATTAATTAAAAACTTAAAGTTATGTCTGAAATTGCATCAAGAGTGAAAGCGATTATCGTCGATAAATTAGGCGTTGAAGAATCAGAAGTTACTAACGAAGCAAGCTTCACTAACGATCTGGGAGCTGATTCTCTTGACACTGTAGAACTTATCATGGAATTCGAAAAAGAGTTCGGTATCTCCATTCCCGATGACCAAGCTGAAAAGATTGGCACTGTAGGCGATGCTGTATCTTACATCGAAGAACACGCTAAGTAATCTTAATCCATTCATTTTTCAGTATGGAATTAAAAAGAGTTGTAGTAACAGGTCTTGGCGCCATTACCCCCATTGGCAACACAGTACCCGAATTTTGGGAAAATCTCGTGAATGGGGTTAGTGGAGCGGGACCTATTACTCATTTCGACGCATCACTTTTCAAGACCCAATTCGCCTGCGAAGTAAAAGGCTTCGATGCTACCAAATATATAGACCGTAAAGAGGCCCGCAAGATGGACCGATATGCGCAATTCGCCATTGCGGTAGCCAAAGAAGCGGTAGGTGACTCCGGACTTGACGTCGAGAATGAGGATTTAAACAAAATCGGTGTCATTTTCGGCGCCGGTATCGGCGGTATCCGCACATTTGAAGAAGAAGCGGGCAACTATGCCTTGAACGGCAAGGAGATGGGTCCCAAATTCAATCCGTTCTTCATCCCCAAGATGATTTCGGACATTGCCGCCGGACAGATTTCCATCATGTACGGCTTCCATGGCCCCAACTACGCGACCTGTTCCGCGTGCGCCACTTCCACAAACGCCATTGCCGATGCATTCAACCTTATCCGTCTGGGCAAGGCCAATGCCATCGTGACCGGTGGTTCGGAAGCAGCCATCGCCGCTTGTGGCGTAGGTGGTTTCAATGCCATGCACGCCCTGTCCACCCGCAACGACTCTCCGGAAACCGCATCCCGCCCGTTCAGCGCAAGTCGTGACGGCTTCATCATGGGTGAAGGTGGCGGATGTCTGGTTCTTGAAGAGCTGGAACACGCCAAGGCACGCGGTGCCAAGATATATGCGGAAGTCGCAGGCGTAGGTATGTCTGCCGACGCCCACCACCTGACAGCTTCCCACCCCGAAGGTCTGGGAGCCAAGCTGGTGATGCTGAATGCGTTGGAAGATGCGGAAATGAAACCCGAAGAGGTTGATTACATCAATGTTCACGGCACATCGACTCCCGTAGGCGACATCTCGGAAGCAAAAGCCATCAAAGAGGTATTCGGACAGCACGCGTATGAACTGAACATCAGTTCGACGAAGTCCATGACCGGCCACTTGCTGGGTGCCGCCGGTGCGGTGGAATCCATTGCAAGTATCCTCGCTATCAAGCATGGCATCGTACCTCCGACCATCAACCACGAAGAGGGCGATAACGACGAGAACATCGACTATGACCTGAACTTTACGTTCAACAAGGCCCAGAAGCGTGAAGTGAACGTAGCTTTGTCCAATACATTTGGATTCGGCGGTCATAACGCGTGTGTCATTTTCAAGAAATACGCAGAATAATACGGTCGTGTTACGTAACCAAATAGACAAAATAAGGCTCTTTTTCCATAAGGACAGGGAGTCTTATTTTTGTTTTTACAGGATACTCGGTTTCTTTCCGCGCGACATCCGTTTCTACCAGCAGGCCCTGCTGCACAAATCCACTTCCATCCGCTCTGAAAAAGGACGCCCGCTGAACAACGAAAGGCTGGAGTTTCTGGGCGATGCCATCCTGGATGCCATCGTGGGAGATATCGTATACAGGCACTTCGAAGGCCGACGTGAAGGTTTCCTCACCAATACCCGCTCCAAAATCGTGCAACGGGAGACGCTGAACAAGCTGGCCGTGGAAATAGGGCTGGACAAGCTCGTCAAATACTCCACCCGCTCTTCTTCGCACAACAGCTATATGTACGGCAATGCGTTCGAGGCATTCATCGGGGCCATCTACTTGGACCAGGGCTACGAACGCTGCAAACAGTTCATGGAGAAGAAAATCCTCAAGAACTACATCGACCTCGACAAGATGTCGCGCAAGGAGGTCAACTTCAAGTCCAAACTCATCGAATGGAGCCAGAAGAACAAGATGGAGGTCTCCTTCGAATTGATAGAACAGTTCCTCGACCGCGACTACAACCCGATGTTCCACACCGAAGTCCGCATAGAGGGTCTTTCCGCGGGTACCGGCACCGGCTATTCTAAAAAAGAGTCGCAGCAGAACGCCGCACGGGCGGCACTGAAGAAAATCAAGGGCGACGAAGCTTTCAAGAAGTCCATCGAGACTGCCAAGATACGGAACCATGCGGCAGAAGTTGTCATGGAAGAGGTTGCCACGGAAGAGACCGCCGTGGAAGCAGCTACCACAGAAGCGGTTGCTACAGAAGCGGCTGCCACGGAAGAAAAGCCCTCTCTTACAACGGAATTGGAAACAGAAAATGTCTCCGAGCAAGCCGGGCACGAAGAGGAAAGAGAAATTAGACAGGAATAGCAACTGCCTTATTAGCATTAATAGCAGGACTTATATTAACAAACAGCTTTTATCATTTATTGCACCACCCCAAACGGTCAGAAATGGCTAAAAGCGAACCACATGATTTAACTACTGTGGTATACAGAAGGAAGGCGATACCCACTATCCCCTTCCTTCATCATTAATCCTTTCATCCGAAACAGATTCCCATACGCCTGCCCTGAACCACCAAATCGTGGTCTTCCGTCACCAGCTTGAGCTTTCCGGCTATCTCTTCCAGGGGTGCGGAAGATATTTCATTCCCTTTCAGTGTCACCATGCGCCCGAACTGCCGGCTTGCAATAAGCTCCGTGGCATGGCCGCCCATGCGGGTCGAGAGGTTGCGGTCGAAAGGCGTGGGCGAACCGCCGCGCTGTATGTAGCCCAAGACCGTCTCACGCGTCTCGATGCCCGTCTCGTACTCAATCTCCTGCGCGATATACTCCGCCGCGCGCTTCTTTCCGTCCGTCTGTATACCTTCGGCAACCACCACGATGGAATAAGGTTTTCCCTTCTTCAGGCGGTTCAGAATCGTGTCGCCTATATTATGGATATTATAAGGCAGTTCGGGAATCAGAATCACATCGCCGCCGCCCGCCATGCCCGAGTAGAGCGCAATCCAACCAGCCTTGTGGCCCATCACCTCTATCACCATCACCCGCTTGTGCGAACTGGCGGTAGAGTGCAGCCGGTCGATGGCATCCGTAGCGATGCTGACGGCAGAGTCGAAGCCGAAGGAGAAATCGGTCCCCCAGATATCGTTATCAATGGTCTTGGGCACGGAGACAATGTTCAGTCCCATGGCAGCCAGCTTGGCAGCCGTCTTCTGCGTGCCGTTGCCGCCGACGCAGACAATGCAGTCCAGCCCCAGCTCCTTGACGTTCCGTTCTATCAGCGCAGGCTTGTTCACATCGGAAAACACCCCGCCCTTCTTGAACGGCTTCTCGCGCGAAGTGCCCAACATCGTGCCGCCCAGGTTCAGTAACCCCGACAACGACTTATCCGTGAACGACTCCACATCTTTCGTCAGCAGTCCCTGGAAACCGCTATGGATGCCTATCACCTCCATTCCGTAGTGATTGATAGCCGTCTTGCAAACACCGCGAATCGTCGCGTTGATACCGGGGCAATCCCCGCCTGAAGTCAAAATACCGATTCTCATTTGATAATGTGATTAATGTGGTTAATGTGCTAATGTGATTAATGTGCCAATGTGCTAATTGGCTGCGCTGTATAGTTGCTACGCGATAATGCTACCGGACGTTGTGCATCTGCCGTACCGTGTTTCCGTTACGCTATCATGCCGCATGGCCATTGGCACATTGGCACATTAGCACATTGGCACATTAACTGAGCCGTAAAGATAGAAAAAAAAGAGAAAAAAGATAGGGATGCCGATAAATAAGATTAATTTTGCACGTGTAAACAGATTTCAATAAGAACGATGAACATTACAAAAATCCTGAACAAAGTATACTTCGCCCCCCGCCTGAAGGAAATCGAGCAGTACACCGACCATGCAGGCGAGTTGCAGGCAGGCGTCTTGAGACGCCTGGTGCGCATGGCCGCCAACACGGAGTGGGGAAAGAAATACGACTATGCCTCTATCCGTACTTATGAAGATTTCAGAAAACGCCTTCCCATACAGACCTACGAAGAGATAAAGCCCTACGTGGCACGCCTGCGCGCCGGCGAGCAAAACCTGCTGTGGCCTTCGGACATCCGCTGGTTTGCCAAGTCTTCGGGAACCACCAACGACAAAAGCAAGTTCCTGCCCGTCAGCCGGGAGTCGCTGCAAGACACCCACTACCAGGGCGGCAAGGACGCCGTGGCCATCTACTTGGGAATGAACCCCGAAAGCCGCTTCTTCTCCGGCAAGGGCGTGATTCTCGGCGGAAGCCACAGCCCCAACCTGAACTCCAACAACAGCCTGGTGGGCGACCTCTCCGCCATACTGATAGAAAATATCAACCCGCTGGTCAACCTCATACGCGTGCCAAGCAAGCAGATTGCCCTCATGGACAAGTTCGAAGCCAAGATAGAGGCCATCGCCAACAGCACGCGCCACACCAACGTCACCAACCTTTCGGGCGTGCCCTCGTGGATGCTGGTGCTCATCAAGCACATACTCGAGAAGAACGGCAAGCAGACGCTGGAAGAGGTGTGGCCCAACCTGGAGGTATTCTTCCACGGCGGCGTAGCCTTCACCCCCTACCGCGAACAGTACAAGCAAATCATCCGAAGCTCCAAGATGCACTACGTAGAGACGTACAACGCGTCCGAAGGCTACTTCGGCACGCAGAACGATCCCGACGACCCTGCCATGCTGCTGATGGTGGACTACGGCATCTTCTACGAATTCATCCCACTGGAAGATGTCGGCAAGGAGAATCCCCGCGTCTGCTGCCTGGAAGAGGTGGAACTGGGCAAGAACTACGCGATGGTCATCTCCACTTCCGCCGGACTGTGGCGCTACATGATTGGCGACACCGTGAAGTTCACCAGCAACCGCCCGTACAAGTTCGTCATCACCGGCCGCACGAAGCACTTCATCAACGCTTTCGGCGAAGAGCTCATCGTGGACAATGCAGAGAAAGGCCTGGCCAAAGCCTGTGCAGCCACCGGAGCGCAGCTCGTGGACTACTCCGCCGCCCCCGTCTTCATGGACGAGCACGCCAAGTGCCGCCACCAGTGGCTGATTGAGTTCGCCCAAATGCCGGACAGCCTGGAGAAGTTCGCCCGGATACTGGACGACACGCTCAAGGAGGTGAACTCCGACTACGAAGCCAAACGGCAGAACGACCTCGCCCTGCAACCGCTGGAAGTAATCGTTGCCCGCAAGAACCTCTTCCACGACTGGCTGGACAACAAAGGCAAGCTCGGCGGACAGCACAAGATACCGCGCCTGAGCAACACCCGCGAATACATTGAGGAGATGCTGGCGCTGAATGGCGAAGCGTAATTTGTAAGAAGCTATATTTTAGGAGTTATCGGGAGTTAACGGGAGTTATCACTTCGCTTCGCTCCGTTAGGAGTTAAAAGCCGATAGTCTTGCTTGCAGAAGGCAGGAATATCGGCTTTTAACTTCCGAATAATTCCCGATAACTCCCGTTAAATCCCGAATAACTCCCGAATAACTCCTTAAGGCGAAAGCCTTCTCACACAATAATCCCGCCACCCAACAACAAGCCGTCGTCATCATAGAAAGCGGCGGCTTGCCCCGGCGCGATGGACTCCAGCGGCTCCAGCAGCGACACGCGCAACAGTCCCTCCTCCGTCCGGACGACCCGGCAACGGTTCGCCTGCTTGCGGTAGCGTATCTTCACGATGACCGGCGCCGCACCCAGCACACGACGCTCGTCCACAAGGTTCCACGCTTTCAGCAGCATCTCATCCTTATACAGGGAAGCGAGCGGCGCGAGCACCACCTCGTTCGTCTCTTTCCGCACCTCCTTCACAAACACGGCACGGTTCAACTGGATGCCCAGCCCGCGCCGCTGGCCTATCGTGTAGAAGGGATACCCTTCGTGCCATCCCAGGAAATCTCCGTTTTCATCGAGGAAACGCCCCTTTCCCGGCAGCAAATCCGCCGGCACTTCGCGCTTCAGGAAAGAGCGGTAGTCCAGCGGGCAGAAGCACACCCCGATGCTGTCTTTCTTGGTGGCGACGCGCGCGAATCCGCGTCCGGCGGCATAGGCGCGCGCGTGTTCTTTCGTCAGGTCTCCCATGGGGAGCAGCATCCGCCGCAGGATGTCCTGCCCGAGTCCCCACAGGAAGAAAGTCTGGTCCTTGTCGCGGTCGGCAGCCGGAGCGATGAAATAGTTGCCGCCTGAGAAGACCTTGCGCACATAGTGCCCGGTGGAAATCCAAAAAATGCCCTTTTCATCGGCTATTTCCGCCAGCAACCGCCACTTCAGCTCGTTGTTGCAAAGGGTGCAGGGGACGGGCGTGCGCCCCGCCAGGTATTCGTCCACGAAGTAGCGGATGACTCGCTCGCGGAAGAGCGCCCGCGCGTCGTACGTAAGGTGCTCGATGCCCAGCCGCCCGGCAAGCGCCCGTGCGTCTTCCAGGTAATTCGTCGCGCCCTCCGCCTCGTAGAAACGGAAAGTCACGCCGACAACTTCATAACCGGCTTCCTGCAACTTCATCGCCGCCACGGAGCTGTCCGTGCCGCCGCTCATCCCCAACAATATGCGTTCTTTCGGATTCATGCTTGCAAAAGTAGCAAAGAAAAGGGAATAGCGACACTTTTTCTTTACAAATCACTCAAAAGCCACATCATTGAGTTATTGAAAGACACCAGCAAAAAGAATGGCTTTTCATTGGAATCCTGAAAAATCCATTGTGGTATCTCTTTTGGATGTTTGTATTAGTGAAAGGAGGTTATGAGACCTACAATAATTACCGCTTGAAAAATGAAGGAATCTGTACTTCGGCTGTCATATCCGGTAATGCAAAGAGGGGTTATAAGTTCTACAGATTTCAGGTTAATGGAGTCAGCTATAAAGGCAAAGGCTGGACTGGCAAAACTATTGGCGATACATTAACCGTTGTCTTTTTGCCTTCCAATCCTAAAATCAACAGAATAATTAAATGACAAGTAATCACAATTAAAAATCTCCGCCTATGCCAACCTTATCGATAGCCATCATCCATCAGATTGCCCCCTCCTTACTGAATCATCGGTAAAGAGAAATAATTAAGGTTCCCCATACTGCCAAAAAATGAGCGATTATAAAGAATAAATATAGAAACCATTTATTACATTGTAGAGACCAAGAGAAAAAACGGCGGGCAGAAGTTCAAGAGGGTGTGCAGGAACGGTCTATACATATTTTTCTTATCCCACCGGCAGGCAGTTCCGCAATTTATGCCTACCTTTGCCACTTTCAGAAAAAGCAACCAGATTCAGACCATGAGCCAAGACTACCGCCTGCTCGTCCTCGACCTGGACGGCACCCTGACCAATTCGAAGAAGGAAATCTCTCCGCGCAACCTCCGCACCCTGCTGCGCCTGCAACAAAGCGGCGTGCGCCTGGTGCTTGCCTCGGGCCGCCCCACCTACGGTATCGCCCCTCTGGCGGAACAGCTACAGATGAAAACGTACAACGGCTACATCCTCTCCTACAACGGCGGAGAAATCATCGACTGGAGCACCGGCGAACTGCTGTACCGCGACCTGCTGCCCGACGACGTGCTGCCTGTCCTCTATCAGACCGCCACCGACAACGGACAGACCATCCTCACCTACGACAACGAATTCATCCTCACCGAAAACCCCGACGACCCATATATCCGGAAAGAAGCCTTCCTCAACAAGATGCAGGTGCGCCGCACGGACAACTTCCTGCAAGACGCACCTCTCCCCCTGCCCAAATGCCTCATCGTAGGAGAACCGGAACAACTCATGCAGACGGAAGCCGAACTGAGTCTGCGCCTGCAACGGCAAATCAGCGTGTACCGTTCGGAGCCCTACTTCCTGGAACTCGTTCCGCTGGGCATAGACAAGGCACGCTCGCTCGCCGCACTGGCAGACATACTTTGCATCACCCGCGAAGAGATAGTGGCAATGGGTGACGGCTACAACGACCTCAGCATGATAAAGTATGCCGGACTGGGCATCGCAATGGGCAACGCGCAAGTCCCCGTGAAAGCCGCTGCCGACTACATCGCCCCCAGCAATGACGAAGACGGGGTGGCCGTGGCCGTAGAACGGCACTTCCCGCACGCTTTTTAGGGCAGATGTTCCTAAGTTACAAATATTTGTTATACCTTTGTGCTCCTAAAACCATTCATTATCAAACGTTATGGAACAACAACTGACCATCTACAACACCTTAAATAGAAGAAAGGAACTGTTCGTGCCCCTGCACGCCCCCCACGTAGGTATGTATGTCTGCGGACCGACCGTCTACGGTGACGCCCACCTGGGGCACGCACGCCCCGCCATCACCTTCGACCTGCTTTTCCGTTACCTCACGCACATCGGCTACAAAGTGCGCTACGTGCGCAACATCACCGATGTAGGCCACCTGGAGCACGACGCGGACGACGGCGAAGACAAAATCGCCAAGAAAGCCCGCCTGGAACAGCTGGAACCTATGGAAGTGGCGCAATTCTACATCAACCGCTACCACCAGGCGATGGAAGCGCTGAACGTGCTCCCGCCCAGCATCGAACCGCACGCGTCGGGACACATCATCGAACAGATAGAACTCGTGAAGGAGATTCTGGAGAACGGATACGCCTACGAAAGCGAAGGATCCATCTACTTCGACGTCGCCAAATACAACAAAGACCACCACTACGGCAAGCTCTCCGGACGCAACCTGGACGACGTGCTGAACACCACCCGCGCACTGGACGGACAGGAAGAGAAGCGCAATCCCGCCGACTTCGCCCTGTGGAAGCGCGCCCAGCCGGAACACATCATGCGCTGGCCCAGCCCGTGGAGCGACGGTTTCCCCGGATGGCACGCCGAATGTACGGCCATGGGCAAGAAATACCTGGGCAAGCACTTCGACATCCACGGCGGAGGGATGGACCTCATCTTCCCGCACCACGAATGCGAGATTGCACAGTCCGTGGCATCGCAGGGTGAAGATATGGTGCACTACTGGATGCACAACAACATGATTACCATCAACGGGCAGAAGATGGGCAAGAGCCTGGGCAACTTCATCACGCTGGACGAGTTCTTCACCGGCTCCAACAAGACCCTGACGCAGGCATACAGCCCGATGACCATCCGTTTCTTCATCCTCCAGGCGCACTACCGCAGCACGGTGGACTTCAGCAACGAAGCCCTGCAGGCAGCCGAAAAGGGATTGGCACGCTTGCTGGATGCGGTGCACGGACTGGAGAAGATTGTACCTGCCAAGACTTCGACGGTAGACGTCAAGCCGTTGCGCGACAAGTGCTACGAAGCCATGAACGACGACCTGAACTCGCCGATTGTCATCGCCCACCTCTTCGACGGCTCCCGGATGGTCAACAACATCCTCGCGGGCAACGACACCATCACCGCCGACGACCTGAAGGAGCTGGCCGGCCAGTTCAAGGCCGAATATAAGGCCAAAATCGGCGTTGACTTCCCCTCCGACCCCAAGGAGCAGCTCATGGGTGCCATTCAGGCCGTGTTCCGCTCCTGGGACAATGACCGGGCCAATGTATACCGCCGGGACAACGACATCCCCTACTCTTGGGGCACCGCCGTCAATGTGCAGTCCATGGCCTTTGGCAACATGGGCGACGACTGCGGCACCGGCGTGGCCTTCACCCGCAACCCCGCCACCGGCGAGAAAAAGCTGTTCGGCGAATTTCTGACCAATGCTCAGGGCGAGGACGTGGTGGCCGGCGTGCGCACCCCCATGCCCATCAGCGAAATGGAGGAGAAATTCCCCGAGGCCTTCGCCCAATTCGAGCAGGTCTGCAAAACCCTGGAGGAGCACTACCGGGATATGCAGGATATGGAATTCACGGTGGAGCATGGCAAGCTGTATATGCTTCAGACCCGAAACGGCAAGCGCACCCCCGCCGCCGCCCTGAAAATCGCCTGCGACCTGGTGGACGAGGGCATGATCGACGAAAAGAAGGCTGTGGCCATGATCGAGCCCCGCTCTCTGGACACCCTGCTCCATCCCCAGTTCGACGGCAAAGCGCTAAAGGAGGCCCCTCTGCTGGCCTCCGCTTTGGGCGCCTCCCCCGGCGCCGCCTCCGGCCGCGCCGTGTTCTCCGCTGAGGAGGCCAAGGAGTGGGCCACTCAGGGCGAAAAGGTCATCCTGGTTCGGTTGGAGACCTCCCCTGAGGACATCGAGGGCATGAAGGCCGCCCAGGGCATCCTCACGGTGCGCGGCGGCATGACCTCCCACGCCGCCGTGGTGGCCCGCGGCATGGGCAAATGCTGTGTGTCCGGCTGTGGCGAAATCAAAATGGACGAGGCCAACAAGCAGTTTGAGCTGGCCGGCAAAACCTTCCGTGAGGGCGACTGGCTCTCCCTGGACGGTTCCACCGGCAAAATTTACGACGGCGCCATCCCCACTGTGGAGGCCGCCATCAGCGGCGAGTTTGCCCGGGTTATGGGCTGGGCGGACAAATACCGCCGCCTGGAGGTGCGCACCAATGCCGACACCCCCCACGACGCCGCCCAGGCCAAAAAGTTCGGTGCTCAGGGCATCGGCCTGTGCCGCACCGAGCATATGTTCTTTGACGAGGACCGCATCCCCGCCATCCGCGAGATGATCTGCTCCGACACCGTGGAGCAGCGCGAGAAGGCGCTGGCCAAGCTGGAGCCCATGCAGCAATCTGACTTCGAGGGCATCTATGAGGCCATGGAGGGTCTGCCTGTCACCATTCGCTTCCTGGATCCCCCCCTGCACGAGTTCCTTCCCACCGAGGAGGCCGATATTGAAAAGCTGGCCGCCGACATGGGCAAGAGCGTGGCCGACATCAAGGCCATCATCGCCGGCCTTCACGAGTTCAACCCCATGATGGGCCACCGCGGCTGCCGTCTGGCCGTCACCTACCCTGAGATCGCCGTCATGCAGACCAAGGCCGTCATCAAGGCTGCGCTGAACGTCCAGGCCAAGCATCCCGACTGGAACCTGGTCCCCGAGATCATGATTCCTCTGGTGGGCGAGGTAAAAGAGTTTGCCTTTGTCAAGGGGATCGTCACCTCCACTGCCGATCAGCTCATCCAAGAGGCCGGCTCCGGCCTGAAGTATAAGGTGGGCACCATGATTGAGATTCCCCGCGCCGCCATGACCGCCGACGAAATCTCTCCGCTGGCCGATTTCTTCTCCTTTGGCTCCAACGACCTGACCCAGATGACCTTCGGCTTCAGCCGGGATGATGCAGGCAAGTTCTTGGACGCCTACTATGACAAGAAAATCTACGAGAGTGATCCCTTTGCCAAGCTGGACCAGCACGGCGTGGGCCGCCTGATTTCCAACGCCACCCGCTGGGGCCGCTCCACCCATCCGGACATCCATGTGGGCATCTGCGGCGAGCATGGCGGCGATCCCTCCAGTGTGGAGTTCTGCCACAAGATCGGGCTAGACTATGTATCCTGCTCCCCCTTCCGGGTGCCCATTGCCCGGCTGGCCGCCGCTCAGGCCGCTATCGCTGAGGGTAAATAATTTTTTCCAGCATCTGCGTTATTGTCACGGCAAAGCGCTGCGCCTGAACACATCAGGCGCAGCGCTTTTATCTATTTTCCTCCCTGTTTAATATGGACACGCCGCCCTTGCATACAGTTTTGGTGGAGGTGGTGTCCATGTGGACAGCATGGCTGTTATTGACCCTGAACGGACTGTTTTTTACACTGCGCCTGGCGGGAAGCACAGGCTCCTTCCCCCGAGCCCTCACCCGGGAGGAAGAACAAAACTGCTTGGAGCGAATGGCCCAGGGCGACACAGACGCCAGAGATGAGCTCATCGAACATAATCTGCGCTTGGTGGCCCACATCGTCAAAAAGTATTACACCCCCAACGGCGACCAGGACGACCTGATTTCCATTGGAACCATCGGGCTGATCAAGGGGGTGTCAACGTTTAAGCCCGACAAAAACGTCAGGCTTGCCACCTATGCCAGTCGATGTATTGAAAACGAAATATTAATGTATTTTCGCTCTCAGCGCAAACTGCAAGGGGAACTATCATTGTCAGATTCTTTAGACAACGACGGTGAAAACGGCTCACTGTCTCTCATCGACGTAATCCGCGTAGACGACAATATGCTGGAGGAATTGGACCTGCGGGACGCCTGCACCAAGGTGCGCCGCTGCGTGGAGGCCTGCCTCACCGGCCGAGAGGCCCACATCATTCGCCTGCGGTACGGCCTGGACGACCGCCCGCCGCTTACCCAGCGGGAGATCGCCTCCCTGTGCGGTATCTCACGGTCCTATGTCTCCCGTATCGAGAAAAAAGCGCTGGAGAAGCTCCGCGTGGAATATGAAAAAAAGTAGAGAGGCCCCTGGGTACAGCCCAGGGGCCTCTCTACTTCTTGTTCGCCGGAAGCGCACCCTCCAGTTCCAACAGCCTGCGCTTCACCTCTAAGCCGCAGGCAAACCCGGTAAGAGCCCCGCCGCTTCCCACAATTCGGTGGCAGGGCGTAAAAATCAACAGCGGATTGTCATGATTTGCCATTCCAACCGCCCGCGCGGCCTGCGGTCTGCCCACCGCCGCGGCAACCTGCCCGTAGCTTTTGGTCTGTCCATAGGGCACCGCTCTCAACGCCTCCCAAACGGATAGTTGAAACGCCGTCCCATGAGGTGACAGCACCACAGTAAATGCTTTGCGCTTGCCGGAAAAATACTCGTCCAACTCCGCCGCTCCCTGCGCGGTCAGCGGGGTCTCCCCCTCCGGCCAACCACAGGGCAGCGCGTCTTCGCGCCAGAGAAACACCCGGCTGAGCCCTCGTCCGTCATCCATCAGCCCAAGGGTACCAATGGGATAGTCCCGGAGCAAAACCGGCCCAAAAGCTTTGTTCTTCACTCTCATTTTCCATTAAGCTCCATATACTTCTGGTCAATGTGGCTGTCAACCTGCTTGGAAAATTCCAGCGCGGCATTATATCCCATCTTTTTATTTCGATTATTCATGGCGGCCACCTCAATGATGACAGCCAAATTCCGCCCTGGCTTCACTGGGATAGTCAAGGTGGGTACGCTGACATCCAGCAAAGGGGTAAAATGCTCGTCCGCCCCCAGGCGGTCGTAGACCTTGCCGTCCTGCCAATTTTCCAACTGAATCAACACATCAATCGAGCAGTCAAAATTCACCGCAGACATTCCGAACAGCCGCCGCACATCCACCACCCCGATGCCCCGCAGCTCAATATAGTGGCGGATCAACTCAGGCGCGGTGCCAATCAAGCCGCCGTTTGGAGTGCGCCGGATTTCCACCGCGTCGTCCGCGATGAGACGGTGCCCCCGCTTGACCAGCTCAATGGCCGTCTCGCTCTTTCCCACGCCGGACTCGCCCGCCAGCATAACGCCCTCGCCGTACACCTCCACCAGCACGCCGTGCCGCGTGATGGTGGGCGAGAGCGCCGCGCGCAGATAGGCAATCAAGGTACTCATAATATTTGCCGTATTTTCCTGAGTGCCCAGAATCACCTGCTGGTGCTTCTCGGCCATTTTCATGCACTCCGGGTAGGGGCGAAGCCCACGGGCGAAAATCACCGCCGGAGTATGGTAAGAAAATAGCGTGTCAAACACCACCGCCCGCTTTTCCGAGGAAATGCCCTCCAGATAGGAGATCTCCACCAGCCCCAGCAGCTGCATCCGCTCCTTGTCAAAATAATCGAAAAAGCCGGTGAGCTGAAGCCCAGGCCGGTTGACGTCCTCAATCGTAATCCGCCGCTCCCGATATCCCTCCGGCCCGTAGAGCACACTCAAGTGAAAATTGTCAATAATGGTGCCCAGCTTGATTCCCTGCATTTCCGCCACAGCAGTCACACCCCTTCCGCAAAAATTTTTCTTTTATTATACCACACTCCTTCCCCGAAAAAAATAGCGGATTCCGCAAATTCACACTTGATTTTTGGCCGCCGCTGTGTTAGCATAATGAAGTTATCGTTTGCATGAATTTCAACCAGCAAGGAGGTTAGTTAATATGGCCAAATGTGAGTTCTGCGGCAAGGGCGTGAACTTCGGCATTCAGGTGTCCCACTCTCACCGCCGCTCCAACCGCCCCTGGAAGCCCAACGTCAAGCGTGTGAAGGCTGTGGTGGACGGCACCCCCAAGCACGTCTATGTGTGCACCCGCTGTCTCCGCTCCGGCAAGGTCACCCGCGCCGTGTGATTCCATAAGGAAGCAAATTGAGCCTCGTGCGTCAGCACGGGGCTCAACTTTTTGTCAAAAAAAGCAGCCGCAGCCCCGTCCCCCCGATAAAGGGCTTGATATGTGTTCCCTCCTGTGTTATCCTTTTATCATACAAGAGCATTCAAGCCAAAGGATGTGAGACGTGTGATAAAAAAGCTTTTGAAATGGATCGGCATCTGTCTTGCCGTCCTGCTGCTGGCCGCGGCGGGGCTGATCGGCTGGCTCACCGTGCGGGAGTACAAGCCCGCCGCCGTGGAGGACGTGGAGGTCAATCGAACCGGTGCGCCCAAGCAGGTATTCCTGGCCCCCGGGGACAGCCTCACCGTCCTGTCCCAGAACACCGGCTACGCCGGATTGGGCGCGGATTCCGACTTCTTCATGGACGGCGGCACGGACGTGGCCCCCACCGGGGAGCAGGAGGTCACCAACCGAAACGGCCTCATCCAGCAGATGACCGGGCAGGACGCCGATGTGTATTTCATCCAGGAGGTGGACACCAACTCCTCCCGCACCGAGAGCATTGACCAGGCCGACTGGTATGGCAATGCCTTTGACCACAGCGGGAGCGGCACATTTTCTTGGAGCTATGCCCTGAACTACTCCTGCGATTTCGTTCCCTTCCCCTGGCCTCCCATCGGGAAGGTCCACAGCGGTTTGCAGACCCTGTCACGCCTTAACGTGGACAAAGCGGAACGCATCGCCCTGCCCTGCCCCTTCTCCTGGCCGGTGTCCGCCGCCAATCTGAAGCGGTGCCTACTGGTGAGCTATGTGCCCCTGGAGGGGACGGACAGGGAGCTGGTGGTGGTGAACCTCCTCCTGGAGGCCTATGACGACGGCGAGGGCAAGGCTGCCCAGACAAAAGTGCTCATGGATTTCCTCACATCCGAGTACGAAAAGGGCAATTACGTGATTGCCGGGGGCGATTTCAATCAGACCTTCCCCGGCGCGCTGGACGCCTTCCCCATCCAAGACCCGGAGCTGTGGACACCTGGCGTGCTGGAAAACGACATTCTGCCCCAGGGCTGGCAGTTTGCCTGCGACCTGTCCGTCCCCAGCTGCCGCCTGCTGAATCACCCCTATGACTCCGATCCCGCAGGCAATCAGTTCTACGTTATCGACGGCTTTATTCTCTCCCCCAACGTCCGCCTGGACCGCGTGGAAACGCTGGACCGGCAATTTCAATACACCGACCACAATCCCGTGATTGCGGAGCTGACGCTGGAAGCCGAGGGATAACCCCACAGGCAGCCATCCATATTTGAGGAGGATACCACCATGCTGACCAATGAGTTTCAGGGCGTCTCGCTGTCCCGTTTGGGCTTCGGCGCCATGCGCCTGCCCCTGCTTCCCGGAGAGACCGACGGATCCGCCATTGACGAAAAGCGGGTCGATGAGATGGTTGACTACGCCATGGCCCACGGCGTCAACTACTTCGACACCGCCTACCCGTACCACGCCGGAAAATCTGAAGTTGTGCTGGGCCGCTCTCTGTCCCGCTACCCTCGGGAGCGCTGGTATCTGGCCGACAAATACCCCGGTCATCAGATCAGCAGCAGCTACGACCCCGCCGCCATTTTTGAGGAGCAGCTGAAAAAATGCGGCGTGGATTATTTCGATTTCTATCTCCTTCACAATGTCTATGAAAACTCTATCCAGGTGTACATGGACCAAAAGTGGGGAATTTTAGACTACTTTTTAGAGCAGAAGCGGCTGGGACGCATCCGCTTTCTGGGCTTTTCCGCCCACGGCGGCATCCCCACGCTGGAGACCTTCCTGAACTATTGCGGCAGTCAGATGGACTTCTGCCAGCTTCAGCTGAACTATCTGGACTGGACCCTTCAGCATGGCCGGGAAAAGTACGAGCTGCTCACCCGGCACGGCATTCCCGTCTGGGTGATGGAGCCCGTCCGGGGCGGGCGTCTGGCCCGGCTGAGCGACAGCGAGCTGGCTCCCCTGCGCCAGCTCCGCCCCGGTGACACCGGCGCGGCCTGGGCGTTTCGCGTTTTGCAGGGGCTGCCCAACGTGAAAATGATTCTCAGCGGGATGTCCAGCCTGGAACAGATGGCGGAAAACACAGCCACCCTTTCGGTGGATCAGCCGCTGACCCAAGAGGAACTCGCCGCCCTGCTGGAGCTGGCGGAAACCATGAAGGACTCCATCCCCTGCACCGCCTGCCGCTACTGCTGCGACGGCTGCCCCATGGGGCTGGACATTCCCTCCATGATCGCCGCCTATAACGAGGTGCGCTTTCAGCCCGGCTCCAATGTGGGAATGCGTTTTGACGCCCTTCCACTGGACAAGCGTCCGGCGGCCTGCATTGCCTGCGGCAAGTGCTCCCAGGCCTGCCCCCAGGGAATCGACGTACCGTCGGCTTTGAAGGGGCTGGCCGAGGCCATTGAAAAGACGCCCAGCTGGGCTGATATCTGCAAGCAGCGGGAACAGGAGGCCAAGCAGAATCGGAGCTGAGCCCGCTTCCCTCACCCACAAATAAACCCCAGATGGCTTCGGCCATCTGGGGTTTAAAGCTCCATCCGTTGGGGAAATGCATTCTCCCGCAGCATCCCCCACATTTTATCAATGTAGGCCAGAGTGTAAAAGCTCTCAAAGTAGTGGTAATAAAACGCCCCTCGAGGCGTCATCTCATACACGCCATTCTGATACGTCACAAAGCCCAGCCGTCTCGCCGCCCACAACTCCACACCATACATTTGCGCAGCGGAACACCAAAAAAACGCTCAAAATCCGCCTCCGCCACCTGGATGCCATAAGCCGCCCAGAATAAATAATATACCATCCTCTGCCGTAGGGAAAAGCGAAGGGTGAGCGCCGTGGGAAGGCTGTTCGCCTCCACCCGCCGGCAGTATTCCTCCATCGAAAAGGTATTTACCTTGAACTGCTCCCGCAGCAGTGTCGCGGCGGAGCAACCGAACCCCAAAAAGGTCTCCCGCGTCATGGAGGAATACCGGACGCTTTCCCCCTGTGCGAATGTCCATATAGAGTTGCGGACGCACCCCAGCTCCTGGCAGTAGGCCGTCACTGCGTCCATCAGCCGCCGCTTTTCTTTTTTCGGCATTGCCGAAACCAGGCTGTCCGTGAAGGTAAAGTCGATAAATGGGTAAAGCGCGATATGGTTTGCTCCGTTGGCAAAAGCGGTGTCGATATCCGCCTTCAATTCGTCCAGGGTCTGCCCCGGCAGAGCAAAAATAAAGTCCATGGACACTGTTTCAAAAGGAACCGCCGCCAGCGCCGCGGCCAGGGCGGCGGGGTCCGCCGCCTCCCGCCCCAACACTGCCTGATGCCTCCCCTGAAACGACTGAATCCCAATGCTGAGCTTGGTCACGCCCGCGTCCCGCAGCGTCCGCAGCACGGGGAGAACCACATCGCTGGGATGAAGCTCTACCCCAATCCCCTCGGTGATGTCATAATACCTGCCCAGCGCGTCAATGATCTCCTTCAACCGCCCGGCGGCAAGCGCCGGCGTACCGCCTCCAAAATACAAACTGGTGACCCGTTTTTTCTCCTCTCCCCGGCCTCCCACCAAATGGATTTCCTGGATGAGCGCGTCAATATAGCGATCACACCGCTCCTTTGAATACTCCATTTTGCAGTATGGGCAGAAATTGCACACGCTTCTGCAAAACGGAATGTGGACGTATAACCCTAATTGTTCACATTCCTCATAAGGCAGGCGGGAATCAAATTCGCCCGTAAATACGAAGGGCTTGACGGACCGGGTCAGCCACATTCTCACTAAATCAGTTATCATATTCATTGTTCACCCTATACATACTTCAAATAGGTTTGCAGCATTTCTATGATAATTTTCAGATTTCCGCGGGAAAAAAGGGTGTATTCCGCCACAAAAAAATATCCGCAGTGCTGGCACAGCCCCTCCACCTCGATACACCGCCCACAGGTGCTCAGCTTGCCGTTTTCCATCACCACGCACTGATGGCAGGGCGTAGGAAAGCGTTGATCCACCAAATAGGGAAAGGCGCTTTTCAGGTTAAATACCGGCGCTCCTTCCCTCATCATCTGCACAATATCCCGGCAGCACGCCGCCTTTTCTTCCCTGCTCAGGACCAGTTCTGCCGTATCTGGATAGGGCGTATGAAAATTGAACGACACCGCGCGGACGTTTTTCTCCCTCATCGCCGTATGGCACACGTCTCGAATCCCGCTTTTGTTGATTTGGTTGATCGCCATATACAGGCAGATGTTGTCTGCCGGCGCATTTCGGATATTTTCCAGGATAACGTCATAAGTCTCGCCCCGGATCTCATTGTGCTGCTCCCGCGTTCCGTCCAGACTGAGCAGAATCAGGTCCGCCTCGGGCAGTTCCAGAGGAAACGTCCCGTTTGTCACCACGTTTACAATCAAAAAGCCCATTTGCTTGGCCTGAATCACCAAATCCCGCAGCGTTTTGTCCCCATCGCGCCACAGGAAGGTCTCTCCGCCGCAGAAAAACAGAATCCGGATTCCCATGCTGTACAACTGCTCCATCTCGGCCCTGATCTGCCGGTATGAATACATGAACGACGTGATATTGTTCACCGAGCAGTGCTTACACCTCAAATTGCATTGGTCGGTCACAATAATCGTCCCAAGAATCGGCTTTTCCCCGCGAAGCAGCACCGTTTTCATCCCAAACCCAGCAAAATACAAGAAATCCTTTATTTTCACGGCGTTTTCACCCCCATGCCACGCTTTTTTAGTATAGCATACGCCTGAGCAGAAATCAATCCGCTGCCGTAGACGCCTCATGCTACTCGGCACACCTATGCCAGCCGAGCCCGAAAGGGCGGTATGCCGCCGGAGATTCTGCAAAAAATTCTGGGGCACGCAGACTACAGCACCACGGCAAACATCTATGTGCATACAGATATCGAAGAGCTTGTAAAAGCCGTTGAATGATTTTGTTACATACTCGTTACTAACAAACAAAAAATACGCAGAAAAGTGAAACCCCTTGAACCGTTGCGGTTCAAGGGGTTTCGTGGAGCTGGTAATGTGACTCGAACACACGACCTGCTGATTACGAATCAGCTGCTCTACCAACTGAGCTATACCAGCGCTCCGCGCCGGACACTCGCTTATCATACACCACAACCGCCGTTTTGTCAAGTGGTTGGGCGCTTGGTCCCTATCCAAGATAAGGGCTGGTAATATCTAAAATTGAAAATCTTTCGGATTAACTTATAACATACCAAAAGGCTTTTGCAACCGTATTGGTAAAATCGCCGGGAGTTTTAATAACAGTCTTTATATTGAAAAGAGAGGCGCTTGCTCCGTCACAGCAGTGGGGCAAACAGCCGCAGCAGGTCCCTCAGCAGCCGGTGAGGCAGCGAAATTGCCTGGCAGTCCTCCCACGTTATCCGCAGGCTTTTGGTCTGGGTATCCAAAAAGTCCTCCCGAATTTCCGCCACCGAAGGCGTCCCATACAGCAGCACGCCATTTTCAAAGTGAAGAAACATACTGCGGTAATCCAGATTTACTGTCCCCACCGTTGCAAAACAGTCGTCGACCACAAAATTTTTGCTGTGGATAAAGCCTGGCTCATACTCAAAAATCTGCACCCCAGCCTCAATCAGTTCCTCATAATGGCATCGGGTAAGCTCGAACACCGTCTTTTTGTCCGGAATGTGGGGCGTAATAATGCGCACGTCCACCCCGGACTTTGCCGCAGTGGTCAGCGCCACCGTCAGAGAATAGTCAATCACCAAATAGGGCGTCGTGATATAGATATACCGCTTCGCCCGATAAATCAGGTGCAGATACACCGACTGCCCCACCGGCTCCCGGTCCCACGGGCAGTCATGATAGGGCTGCACATAACCCTCCACACCGCCGCAGGCCGGCTCTGGCCGGAAAGGCGTGAAGTGCTCCGCCTCGCTGTGTGTGAAGTCCCACATAGACAGAAAGGACACCGTCATAGACCACACCGCGTCCCCCTCCAGACGAATAGCCGAGTCCTTCCAGTGGCCGAAGCGGGGCTTCACATTGATATACTCGTCCGCCATATTGATTCCGCCGGTAAAGGCCACCTGTCCGTCCACAATCATATACTTTCGGTGGTCCCGGTTATTCTGACGCAGGGACACCACAGGCACAAAACGGTTAAAGACCCGGCAGTGCACCCCCAGCTTTTCCAACCGCGCCGGATAATCGGACGGCAGCGTGGAGATGGAGCCGATGTCGTCATAGATCACCCGGACCTCCACGCCCTGCTCCGCCTTCTCTTTTAGAATATCCAGCACCGAGTTCCACAGCTTTCCCTCCTCGATGATGAAATACTCAATAAAGATATAGTACCGGGCCCCCCGAAGGGCACACAGAATATCGTCGTAGCAGTCGTCCCCCAGGGGATAGTATCTCGTCCTTGTGTTGCCGTACACCGGACAGCAGGTGGTCCGCTCCAGATAGCGGGCCATGCAGGCCGCGTCCGCTCCAATCAGCTCTCCTAAAAAGGCGGATCGTCCGCATTCGCTCCCCAAATTTTTTCGGATTTTTCGCTCCATGGAGCGCAGCCGGCGCTGATTGAAGGAGGACAGATGGTTGCCCCCCAGCAGCAGATAGGCCAGGGACCCGAAGGGCATCAGCCCAAGCACAATAATAATCCAGCCTATCTTATAACCTGGGTTGCTCTTATCCCCCACAATCCAAGCTGCGGACAGCACAGAAAGCACCAGAAAAAACCATTCCACCCGGTCGAAATACACGCTGTCCCGCAGCACAACCAGTCCCATGATATACAAAATAATCTGGGCAATGATGAGCACCGCCACAATCCCAAGCCGGTGAAACAACACCTTGCCAATTTTACTCAGAATTCTTTGCATAGCCTCTCCTTGGCCGTCCTACGCTCCCGCTTCGGCCCGCTTTTCCTTCAGCACTACATTTTTCTCTCCCAGCGTCTCACGAAGCTCCGCCAGCAGCGCCTCGTGGAGCAATCCGTGACTTTTGAGCTTTCGGCCGCTGTCCGCAAGATAGACAATCATCTCCGAGTCGCCGGGAAACATCCCCAACAGCTTCTTTAACCAGGCAAAGGATTGGCCGCTGTCCGGCAGCTTAATCCACAGCACCTGATTTTCTCCGACCGCAGCCGCGGGCTGCCTCTGGCCGGACAGGGGCGCTACCCGGTCCACCATCAGCTGCGGCGACTTCTCGTCCCGAATTGACACCCTGCCCGTCACCACAATCGGAACATTCGCTTTTAGATACGCCCCGCTCTCCGACAGCACGCGGGAGAAAACCAAAAGCTCAATAGAGCCGGTGGCATCCTCCAGCATCACGTAGGCCATCATTGAGTTGTTTTTTGTGGTTTTGGTCCGCACAGACGCCGCCACACCCGCCAGCGTAACCTGCGCTCCGTCTCCATATTGAGAAGATCCGGCTTCCTCGTCTGCCGTCATCACCGCAGAAATCGGCACAGCTCCATATTTCTGAACCTGTTTACGGTATTCGTCCATGGGATGCCCCGACAGATACAGCCCTGTGGTCTCCTTCTCCATCGCCATCAATTCCCCGCGGGAGAACTCCGGAATGTCGGGAAGCGTCACCTCCGGCACCGATGCCGTCTCACCCCCGCCGCC
>ERZ808046.371-NODE-371-length-44565-cov-13.016926_pt1 | contig 44565 bp, 45 predicted proteins | sample MGYA00380196_ERZ808046 | MGnify/ENA primary metagenome ERZ808046 (study PRJEB31490, sample SAMN06133421) | mouse gut metagenome | isolation source: Z6_2 | host: mice | place: China: Chengdu | collected 2015-05 ...
TTTTGGTTTCGGGCATTTCCATTTTTCGGAACACGAAAAACTCCAATACCCTCAACAGGCTAAAGCCCATACAAAAATCCCCTCCGCCGGCACATACGTCCGACGAAGAGGATTCTCATGTCTTAAGATGCCGCCGGCAGACGGCATGTCCGTTTTATGGCTTATTTACCGGCCATCTGCTTTTCCTGGGCCTCAATCATCTTCTTTACCATATAGCCGCCAACGCTGCCGTTCTGGTAGGAAGTAAGATTACCGTTGTAACCATTGGTAAGCGGCACACCTAACTCGGTTGCAACCTCCATTTTGAACTTGTCCATAGCCTCTTTCGCTTCTGGTACTACGACGCGGTTAGAAGAATTACTTGTACTTGTGTTAGACATATAAAACGCCTCCTTTTTGGTATTACCGGAGTTTATTTTGTAGTTGGTCTCCGGTGTTTTTTGCTACACTCCTATTATGGTCTGCGGCAAAAATAATACACTAGAAGGTTTTTCCTATTTTAAACACAGGAAAGCACAGAGATTTCCCCTTTTTTCCGCCGATGTCCGGTGGGAAAACAGAAGATCCGGATTGCAGTGAGTACAGATATCCGTAACGGAAATCTGACTTTCCGGCACTCCGGCTTCCATTAAGACGATACGGTTTGCTTCCCAGAGATTCAGCTGAAATTTTCCGTTATGCTTTTCATAAAACAGCCGTTGGTGGTCTTTTTTATCGAAGGCATCTGCAAATTTTTCTATGACCTCCGGTCCCACTTCATAACAGTCCTGGCAGATACTGGGACCAACACAGGCAATCACATCGGCAGGACTGGTTCCAAATTCCCGTTCCATCGCTTCCAGTGTAACCTTCCCCATTCGGTTTACAGTTCCTCTCCAGCCGGAATGGGAAAGGCCGATGGCCTTTTTCTTCACATCCAGAAAATAAAGCGGGACGCAGTCCGCAAAAAATGTCACCAAAGTCACGCCGGGACGATCGGTAATCAGACCGTCCACATCCCGGTAGTCCCTGTCCTTTGTGACACCCTTTCCTTCATCCTCCGGCGTTACGAGGCGCACATTGGTAGTATGGGTCTGCCAGGTGAGCACCATACGTTCCATGTCCACTTTAAGAGCCTTTGCCATTCGTCTGTAATTTTCCTTCACTGCCTCCGGATCATCACCGCGGGTATAGGAAAAATTCATGGTGGAATAAGCGCCTTTACTTACACCGCCCATTCTGGTGGAAAAAGCGTGAGTGACCAGTCCGGTTTCCTCCAAAGACGGAAAAGACAGCCAGGTGACGCCCTCGCTCATTTTTTCTGTTACTGCCGTATTGCTTTCCTTCCGTTTCCAGTGATATATTGACATATGTTTTCCTCTGTTTTTCCTTGTGTCCACAGTTCCTGCGGATATAGCTGTTCACGATTAAAATGCATCTTTAATATAAGTTATGGTTTTTCCGTCCACCCCGGCTGTATCAAACCGACAGGGAGTCTCCTCAGGAAGCCTGTGGGAATATAAATAAAAACCGGCTGTTTTTCGGATTCTCCCGATTTTTCTTTTATCAATGGCTTCCAGAGCATATCCGGCGGAACCGGTGCTTCTGAATTTTACTTCAATAAATACCAGATAGCTTCCATCCCGGGCAATCAGGTCAATTTCTCCCATCCGGCAGCGGAAATTTTTTTCCAGAATGGTCATTCCCTGCGCTTCAAGAAAGGCAGCCACCTGTGTTTCATAGTAGCTGCCTGTGATTCTGTTATTCTGTGTCATGAATCTCCTATGGTTTAAATCTCTGAACTGTCACAGACAAAATTTTTTATGAAGGTCTTTCTGTGGATAGGTGTGGGGCCGGAATTTTTTAATGCCTCAATATGTGCGGCTGTCCCATATCCTTTGTTTTTTGCAAAACCATATTCCGGAAACAGCTTGTCATATTCAATCATCATGTGATCCCTGGTAACCTTGGCGAGAATGCTGGCGGCCGCGATGGAGACACTTTTGGCATCTCCCTTAATAATAGGAACCTGCCGGATTGTGATGCCGGGAATGGTGACCGCATCATTTAAAAGGAGATCCGGCAAAACCTTTAAACCGGCAATGGCGCTTCTCATGGCTTCGTAAGTAGCCCTTAAAATATTGATTTCATCAATTCTTTCGGGGCCTGCCATTCCGACGCTCCATGCGATGGCTTTTTCCCGGATTTCCTCAAACAGCTCCTCCCGCCGCTTTTCCGTAAGCTTTTTGGAATCGTTTAAATAAAGGATCGTACAATCCCTGGGTAAAATGGCGGCGCCGGCCACCACCGGCCCGGCCAAAGGCCCGCGCCCGGCTTCATCAATGCCGCAGATAAAAGCGCAGTCCTCATGCTGACGTTCAAATTCCTTCATGGCCTCCAGCCTTAAAAGCTCTTTTTCCAGCCGTTCTCCTTTAAGCGTTCGTGTCACAGCCATGCTTCTTCTCCTCCGATGTGGTGAGCACTCTCGGACACTCCCCTGCACCTATCTTTGCGGCTGAGAGAGTACTCGTGGTCATTGACGGAAATTCCAGTGTGATTCTTCCCAGCCTTCCGCTGCGGAAATCATCCAGTAAAAGACCGGCAGCCCGGGAGATATCGTATCCTCCGCCCTTCATGAGGCAGGAGCGCTTTCTTGCGATCTGTTCCAAAAGCTCAGAGGCCCCGGCTTCTTCCTCGCATTCGTACCGCTCAGCCAGAAGGCCCGGACAGAACTTTGTCAAATAGATGCAAAGCTCAGCGGCGATTTCATCCTTATTTAAAATTTCATCATTAATGGAACCTAAAAACGCCAGCTTAAGACCCACGCTCTGGTCCTCAAATTTGGGCCACAAAATACCGGGAGTATCCAAAAGCTCCACCTGTTTATTTAACCGGATCCATTGGTTTCCTTTTGTGACACCAGGCTTATTGCCTGTCCTGGCGGCCGCCTTCCCGGCAAAGCTGTTGATGAAAGTGGATTTTCCAACGTTTGGAATTCCCACCACCATGGCCCGAATGGGGCGATTTAAAATCCCCCTTCTTCTATCCCGCTCGATTTTTTCCTGGCAGGCCGTCTGGATAGTCTGGTGAATCTGCTTTAAGCCGGCTTTCTGCCGTGCATCAATTTTCATGACCTGGAATCCCTTTTCTTCAAAATAAGCAGTCCAGGCGGCGTTTCCGGCTTCGTTGGCAAGGTCGGCCTTGTTTAAAAGAATCAGCCGTCCCTTTCCCTTTCCCATCTCATCAATATCGGGATTCCTGCTGGATAAGGGCGCTCTGGCATCCACCAATTCGATAATCAGGTCAATTAATTTAATGTCTTCCTTCATGGCCCGTTTGGCCTTTGTCATATGCCCGGGGTACCATTGTATGTTCATGAATCTCCTCCTGGTAAAGCAATCAGTCCAAACTCGGAAAAGGGGCTGAGCTTCAGCCATGCTTTTCCAACAAGCTGCTCTCTCTTCACATTGCCGATCCCGGCAAAACGGCTGTCCTCGCTGGATTCCCTGTTATCACCCAGAAGAAAATATTCGTCCTCGCCCAGCTCAATGGGATATTCGGCAATTCCGGCAATGGTGGCTAAAGAAAGGCCTCCTTCAGCGTCAAGAAGTTCCCCGTTGATATAAACGTGATTCTCCTTAATCTGTACTGTCTCGCCGGGAAGGCCGATAATACGTTTCATATTGAAACCGGAATCCCCGCGGGAAAACACAGCGATATCAAACCGTTTCGGCGTCCCAAGATCATAGGAAAGGCGGTTAATTAATACCACATCACCGGAGGCTAATAAAGGTTTCATGGAACTGCCGTTCACTTCCATCCGGCCTCCAAAGGCATATACCACATAGCAGGCCAACGTAATGGCCACGATAATATCCACAATCCAATGAATGATCACATGAAGACGGTTCTGATCTTTTTCATGGTAAAATTCCACCGATGCACCTCCGATACGAATAGGGACCACCCGGGGCAGGATTTCTGTACTCTTCTGCCCTGTGTGCAAAAAAGGGACAATTTTCATTGTCCCCTCAATCCGCCGGATGAATTATTTTACTAACTCTTTAACCTTGGCAGCTTTACCTACGCGGTCTCTTAAGTAGTTCAGTTTTGCACGACGTACTTTACCTCTTCTTACTACTTCGATATTTTCAACAGACGGAGAATGAAGCGGCCAGGTCTTTTCAACACCGATTCCGTTGGAGTTTTTTCTTACGGTGAAGGTCTCTCTTACACCGCCGTTCTGTCTTTTAATAACAGTCCCCTCAAAAACCTGGATCCTCTCGCGGTTTCCCTCTTTGATCTTGGCAGATACTCTTACGGTATCCCCTACGTTGAAGCTCGGTACCACTTCCTTCAACTGTGCTGCTTCAATATTTTTGATAATTTCGTTCATCTCGATATGAACCTCCTTAAAGTATTCGATGTTCTTACCCGTATCACTCTTTTACGGCAGCGGACCATCTCTTATTTCACATTTGCCAATTGTAACATAACAATTGAAAAAATGCAAGCACTAAATTTGAACTGTTACTTCCGTTACTGTTACTTCCGGCAACTCTCTGAGAGTGCCCTGCAAACGGCCGCCTCTCAAACTTCTCTGTGCTGTTCTTCCAGCAGTTTTTCCAGAAACTGCCGCTCCTTTTTGGAAAGCGCCGCATCTTTTAAAAGTTCCGGCCTCCATTTTAAAGTCCGGATGATGGACTGCTCCCTGCGCCAGGTTTCCACATTGGCATGATGCCCCGATAAAAGAATATCCGGAACTTTTTTCCCCATGAATTCCTCCGGCCTGGTGTACTGAGGATATTCCAGAAGATTATCATGAAAAGATTCAAATTCCGCGGATATATTATTGTTTAAAACCCCCGGGATCAGCCTGGAAATGCAGTCAATCATCATCATGGCGGGAAGTTCTCCTCCGGTCAGTACATAATCTCCTGCTGACAGATAATCGGTGGCAATCAGCTCTAAAACACGCTCATCCACCCCCTCATAATGGCCGCAGAGAAACACCAGATCCTCTTCCCGGGATAGTTCTTCTGCAATTTTCTGGTTAAACACCTGTCCCTGGGGCGTCATATAAATGACGCGCGGAGCATGTCCGATTTTTTCTTTGACGGCCTCATAGGCGCGGTAAATAGGCTCCGCCTGCATCACCATTCCCGCACCGCCCCCGTATGGATAATCATCCACCTGGCCATGGCGTTCCAGAGTATAGTCCCTGATGTTAATGGCCTCAAAGGATAATAGTCCTTTGGCGGCAGCCCGTCCCAAAATGCTGGTATTTAAGCCGTTCATAATCATTTCAGGAAACAGTGTCATAACATGAAAATTCATGGTTCCTCCCTGTAAAGCTATAAATCCAAAAGTCCGTCCAGCACATGGACCAGCATTTCCTGTTTCTCAAGATCCACCTTTAAAATACAGTCCTTGATGGCCGGAAGGAGAAGCTCTTTTTTGCTCTCCGTCTCCACGCAGTATACGTCATTGGCACCTGTCTGTATCACATCGGTCACGACCCCCAGGGTATCTCCCTCGTCTGTCACAACCTTAAGTCCAATCAGATCCACAATGAAATTCTCGTCAGGCTCTAAAGTCACAGCCTGATCCCTCGTGATTAAAAGGTCTTTCTGACGCCAGACCTCCACCTCATTCATGGTATCAATACCTTTAAACTTCAGTATCACCATGTTTTTAAAAAATTTAACATGCTCGATTTCCAAAGTCTTCTGTTCCCTGCCCAGATCCAGAAACAAATTTTTAAGCTTCTTAAACCGGTTCACGTCGTCTGTGGTTGGGTAAACTTTGACCTCACCGCGGACACCGTGGGGGGAAGTGATAACACCGACTCTCAGAAGATTTTCCATATATGAACCTCCGGATTATATTTTCGCCTGACAGAGCAAAGCGGACAAGCCCGCTTCAGCTCCCCGCCCCCTCACGTATGAGGGGCTTGTAATCAAAAAGACCGCAATCAAATTTCTTTGATTACAGTCCTTTTTGTTACTGAATCTCAACAATGACTTTCTTTTCCATCTTGGAAGAAGCCGCCTTGACAACGGAGCGGATTGCTTTCGCAATCCTTCCCTGCTTACCGATGACCTTTCCCATATCGGAGGAGGCCACTTTAAGCTCAATGACAATTTCGTCTTCTTTCTCTGATTCTGTAACCACAACCTCGTCTGGATTATCAACCAGTGCTTTGGCGATAACTTCAACCAATTCCTTCATGAAAACACCTCGCATTACTGGGTGATGCCGGCTACCTTTAAAAGCTTGCCAACAGTCTCGGTCGGCTGTGCTCCTGTTGCTAACCACTTCTTAGCTGCTTCCTCGTTGAATTTCACCACACTCGGTTCGCAGTTCGGATCATAGTATCCAACTTCCTCGATGAATCTTCCATCTCTCGGGGAACGGGAATCTGCAACTACGATTCTATAAAAAGGAGCCTTCTTCTGACCCATTCTTCTTAATCTCATCTTTACTGCCATTTCTTTCACCTCCTTAAAATTTTCCTTATATAGCCATGCGAAAAATCGCATTTGCTTTTTCCTTAAAACGGCATTTTGAATTTTCCCATCATGCCGGACAGGCCGCCCTTACGTTTCCCTCCCATCATACCGGGAAGCTGCTTCATCAGCTTTCTGGACTGTTCGAACTGCTTCACAATCCGGTTGACCTCGGCAATTTCAACGCCTGCGCCTTTGGCGATTCGCTGCTTTCTGGACGGGTTTAAGAGAGACGGATTGGCCCGCTCTTCCTTTGTCATGGAAAGGATAATCGCCTCCACCCTGTCCATGGACTTTTCATCAATATCAATATTTCCCTTCATCTGAGCCATTCCCGGCAACATATTAAGGATACTGCTCATGCCGCCCATTTTTTTAATCTGGTTCATCTGATCGAGAAAATCGTTGAAATCAAATTCGGCTTTGCGAAGCTTCTGGCTCATTTCCCTTGCCTTCTCTTCGCTGACCTCAAACTCGGCCTTTTCAATTAAGGAAAGGATATCTCCCATCCCCAGAATTCGGGAGGCCATGCGGTCCGGATAAAACTGCTCCAGATCAGAAAGCTTTTCTCCCATTCCCACATAAAGAATCGGTCTTCCTGTGACAGAACGGATGGAAAGGGCGGCACCACCCCGGGTATCGCCGTCCAGTTTGGTAAGGATTACTCCGTCAACGCCGATTTTCTCATTGAAACTTCCGGCCACATTGACGGCATCCTGACCGGTCATGGCATCCACCACCAGAATGGTCTGGTCAACTGTGACTGCCTCCTTGATCTTTACCAGTTCATCCATCATGGATTCATCAATCTGGAGACGTCCCGCCGTATCTAAAAACACAAGATTACAGCCCGATTTTTTTGCATGTTCCAGAGCCGCCTTTGCGATGTTCACAGGGCTTTGACTGTCGCCCATGGAAAATACCGGAACATCCACCTTTTCTCCGTTTACCTGTAACTGCTTAATGGCAGCGGGACGGTAAACATCGCAGGCCGCCAAAAGAGGCTTTCTGCCCTTTGCCTTAAATTTTCCGGCAAGTTTTGCCGTTGTGGTGGTTTTACCGGCGCCCTGGAGACCGATCATCATAATAACCGTAATCTCGTTCTGGGGTTTTAAGGCAATCTCCTCAGTTTCGGAGCCCATAAGCTTTACAAGCTCCTCATTTACAATTTTTATTACCATCTGTCCGGGAGTCAGGCTTGTTAAAACATCCTGTCCCACTGCCCGTTCCTGAACAGAGTTTATAAACTGTTTCACGACTTTAAAGTTTACATCAGCTTCCAGAAGGGCCATCTTCACTTCCTTCAAAGCCGCTTTCACATCAGCTTCGGTTAAACGTCCCTTGCCTCTTAAATTTTTAAAAACATTCTGCAATTTATCGGCTAGACTTTCAAATGCCATTTAACCTCTCCCTCTATGGTCAAAGCTGCCCGATTTTCTCTGACAGGGCTTCGATCCTGTCAATAAGGGCCTCCTCTTTGCTTTCCTTGTAGGCCCCGGCCAGCTCCTTGATTTCTTCCACCATTTTTCTGGTCTGGTTGAATTTCTGAACAAGCTTCAGCTTCTCTTCGTAGCCGGAAAGAATCTTATCGCACCGTTTAACGAGATCATGAACCCCCTGCCGGCTGATTCCCTGCTCCTCGGCAATTTCACTTAAGGACATATCGTTGAAAACCACGTCCTCATAAACCTGCCTCTGATGCTCTGTCAGCAGCTCGCCGTAGAAATCATACAGCAAACCCTGTTCTACTATTTTTTCCATATCAGGTCACCTGGGTAATCATACTATAAAAGAAACGGGCTGTCAAGTGTTTTTTCTTGTCGAACATACATTCCCATTCTCCTGCCTTGTGTTGTTCCTGATTAACCCTTTTCTGTTCTGTCCCCACAGCCAGCCAGCTTCGTAATGGTTGCATAAGAAATCTGATGATCCTTTACTCTGGTGACATGAATATGTAATCCCCTGAAATCAAGTTCAATCACCTGTTCACCGTCTCTGGGAATCATATCCAATTCACCAAATACAAGCCCGGTAAGCGTATCCACTCCTTCCAGATCAATATCTATACCCAATGCCTGCCCGATGTCACAGAGTTCCACATTGCCGTTAACAGCCCAGGTGTTATCATCCATCTGCTCAACATGAGGTTCCGCAGCCTCTTCCTCCGGAGTATCCTCACCCAGATCTCCCACCAGCTGTTCGATCAGGTTCTTAAAGGTGACAATGCCGACCATGCCGCCATATTCATCCAGTACGATGGACATCCCGTTGCGGGTTTTCTTCATTTTGCAAAACAGTACGTCCGCCTTGATGGTTTCAGGGACGAAGAAGGGGTCTTTCACTGCATGGCACATTACGTTTTCGCGGCTCTTATTATCCAGCCGGAAATAGTCCCTGGCATTGAGAACGCCGATAATATGATCCGGAGAGCCTTCACATACCGGGTACAGGTTATACCGGCTGTTATAGATGACTTTCGCCCACTCGTCCATGGAATCTTCCATTTTGAGGATGATAACATCAGTACGGTGGACAGAAATCTCTTCCGCAGTCAGATCGTCAAACTCAAAAATATTCTGGATAAATTTCTTTTCCTGCTCATCAATAGCGCCCTGCTCACTGCCGGCATCCACCATTAAGAGGATCTCCTCCTCATTGACCTGTTCATCCACCTCGTTGGGGTCAACGCCCAGTAACCGCAAAACTGTATTGGTAGATACGGATAACAGCCACACGATGGGCCTGAACAAAACGGAAATGCCGCTGATCAGACCGGAAATGCCCAGGCCAAGAGATTCCGCCTTTTTCATAGCCACCCGTTTTGGAACCAGTTCACCGAAAACCAGAGTAAAGTAAGACAGAATTAACGTGATAACCACAACAGCAAGGGAGTCCAGGGTTGCCCTGGGAATATTCACACCCAGGCTCACCACCCAGTCTACCAGCGGTTCAGAAAAACCATCTGCCGCAAATGCAGAACCCAAAAAGCCGGATAGCGTGATAGCGACCTGAATGGTTGCAAGGAACTTCGCAGGCTCCTGTGTCAGCCTGAATAAACGTTTGGCCCGTTTATCTCCCTGAGCAGCCATTCGTTCCAGTTTCATTTCGTTTATAGAAAGCACAGCCAGTTCCGCACAGGCGAAAACGGCATTGAACGAAATCAGCACCAACTGTAAAATAAGTAATCCTAACATTGTTTTAACCTTTCTATATCAATCCCATTTCTTCAAAAAAGCAAAAAAACACAGCCCGGGCAGAGATCGCTCCGCACAGGTTGTGTCAACATCTGTATTTGAATAAAATGGCATCGTTTCGGTTCAGGCCAGGACAACTGTCACCGGATTCCATCGTATGGATCAACCTCCTTTTTTGATATTATAAACGATGCCCATGCTAAAAGCAAGCGAATCCTGAACCGTTACCGCCACCGTTACCGCGGATACCCGCAACCACTGCGTTTTCGTACGGTCAGCGCGGTGAATGCCCTCGCTTCGCTGGGGCAGGCCCCGCGCAGACCTATCTGAACTGTTACGCTTAGATTCATTTATTATAGAATAAATGCCGCCTATGTCGATGTTAAAACCATCAGCAGCCGTTCAAAATATTCCGGCCTCGGGGCCCTGAATTCCAGATACTCCCCCGTTCTGGGGTGAATGAACCCCAGAATTCCCGCATGAAGCGTCTGCCCCTCCAGGGGATAGGGGCATTTTGCAGGACCATAGACCGCATCTCCCAGAAGGGGATAACCCAGATGGGCCATATGAACCCGAATCTGATGAGTCCGCCCGGTCTCCAGCCGGCATTCAATATGTGTAAATCCCCGAAACCGTTTCAGAACCCGGTAATGGGTCACAGCCGTTTTTCCATTCTGGTAGTTGACACACATCTTTTTTCTGTCCCGGGGATGCCGGCCCACAGGGGCGTCCACAACTCCCTCATCCTCTTTAATGACGCCATGGACAATGGCCTCATACCGTCTGGTAATGGTGTGTTCTTTTAGCTGGGCGGCAATGGAATTATGGGCCATATCATTTTTGCAGGCAATCAGGACCCCGGTGGTGTCCATATCAATCCTGTGGACAATTCCCGGCCTTAAAACACCGTTAATTCCTGACAGATCGTCCCGGCAGTGATACAGTAACGCGTTGACCAGGGTTCCCGTATTATGACCCGCGGCCGGATGGACCACCATTCCCTTAGGTTTATTCACCAGAATCACGTCATGGTCTTCATAGAGAATATCAAGAGGAATGTCCTCAGGCAGAATCACAGGCTCCACGGCCTCCGGCACCTCAAAGGAAATGAAATCCCCTTCCGATACTTTAAAGCTGGCCTTCACCTGCTTTTCGTTTACCCATACCTCACCGGATTTTAAAAGCTTCTGCAAAAAGGAGCGGGACAGCTCCCCGCACTGCTCCGACAGAAACTTATCAATTCTGTCGCCGGCCATCTCCTCCGTCACTAGTATTTCCTGTTTCACTGGCTGCTCTCCTTTTTTGAAAGAAATTCGTAACAGTTTGGCCTTGCATCTTCCTGCCCGCGTACCGCGGACAAGAAGCGCCGGGCGTCACAGGAATCCAAATTCTTCTTCCTTATAGTAAAAGCTGGTGAGGAGAATAAGAAGGGCCGCCGACACCACCACATAGCAGTCAGCCACATTAAAAATTGGGAAATCAATCAGTTTAAAGTAAAAAAAATCCACCACAAACCCACGAAATACCCGGTCAATGAGATTTCCCAGGGCGCCGGACATCAAAAGCACCAGGCAGCCAAACAGCGGCAGATACCGCTTCCCCGAGGGCATTTTTCCAAGAAACAGCAGCACCACAAGAAATACGGCGATGGCCACCAGAAAAAAGAATCCCTGTTTTCCCTGAAGAATTCCAAAGGCCGCGCCGCGGTTTTCCGAATACAAAAGCTCAAATACCCCGTCCCACAAAACAACAGGACCGTTGACCCGAAGCCCTCCGTATGCCAGCGCTTTCGTCCACTGGTCAAAGGCCGCCAGGAGAATCACAAGAATTCCAAACAGCCCGTACCGCTTCCATATGTTATCCATATCTCTCTCCTCACATAATGGCAGAGAGGGCTTCTGCCATCTCCGTTTCCGTCACTGTCCGGTCGATATATGCCTGCCCAACCTCTTTAAGAAGAATGAATTTGATGATTCCTGCCTCCATCTTCTTATCATTTTTCGTGGCGGCAATCACATCTGCCCTGTTTAATCCTTCCACCCGGACCGGCATTTTAAAATAAACCATGGCTTCCCTGTAATCGGCAACCTCCGCTTCAGAAACCAGTCCCCGCTCCTGACAGAGTTTCATGGCCGCCAGAGCCCCCAGCGCAACGCAGTGGCCGTGGAGAATAGAAAAGTCCTCAAGCTTTTCGATGGCATGCCCCAGGGTATGGCCAAAGTTTAAAGTGGCCCGCTCATTCTGCTCTGTGGGGTCATTCTCCACCACTTCCCGCTTGATCCTGTTGCTTCCCAGAATTAACATCCGGCAGGTATCCGGGTCCCTTTCTGAAATTTGCTCCTTATGTTCCATAATCCACTGGTAATATTCCCTGTCACGGATTAAGCCATGTTTTATGACCTCTCCCATTCCCGCAGAATACTGTTCCTCTGTAAGAGTTTTCAGAACTCTGACATTGGTATACACCAGTTTCGGCATATGAAAGGCGCCCACCATGTTTTTGTATGTGTCAAAATCCACTCCCGTCTTTCCGCCAATGCTGGAATCCACCTGGGCTAAAAGGGTTGTGGGGATCTGAATAAAATCAATGCCCCTGAGATATGTGGCAGCCGCAAACCCGCAGATATCTCCCACCACTCCGCCTCCCAAAGCAACCAGGAGATCCGTTCTGTCAAACTTGTTTTCTATGAGGAATTCATAAATTCCCTTCACTGTGTCCAGATTCTTATTTTCTTCCCCGGCAGGGAATACATAAGTAAGTACCTTCTTCGCACAACCGGACAGAAGTTTTAAAACCTCTTCCCCATAAAGGGGCGCCACATTGGAATCTGTCACAATGCACAGCTTTTTTGTCCGGGTTCCAAGGCCCCGCATCTCCTCACAAAGTTCTTTAAAAGTTTCGCTTATTACGATATCATAAATCGGCGCTCCGTCTTTTTGGACCGTCATTCGGTTTTCATTCCGGATATCCATGAAACCTCCCTCTTTCGCTATTTGTATTTTAAAAGGGTCACCACGGTGCGCCCTTTTTTTGTCTGTCCGCCGGCGCAGGAAAATAAAAACTTACCAACTCCGCGAATGGAAAGGATTTCTCCCTCCCTTACTGTTCTGGAAGGGGTCACAGCCGTCTGCCCGTTTACAGACACCTTCTCCCCCTCAATATATGCCGCCGCCTTTGTCCGTGAAAGACGTCCGCACAAAGCTACAATACTGTCCAGCCGTATGGAACTTACTGTGCCGCAGATTTCCTCAAATTCCGGCTTTAAAAATCCATTCACATCCCTGCAGGCAGACGCGCGAACGGTCGTATGGCGGACCGAAGAAAGGGTTTCTGCCAGATACCGGCTTATTTTTTTCATCACAAACACATAGGCTTCCCCTTCCTTCAAAAGAATATCTCCGATCATGGACCGTTCAATTCCCAGACTCATGATGGCCCCCAGCAAATCCCTGTGGGACAGCTCTTCGGCAAACTTTTTGTTTACCGGCGCAATGTTCAGACACTCGAAGGGAGGATCCCAAAGCTCTTCTTCATAGGACGGAAGAAAACAGACAACCTTCCTCTCTGACGAATCCAGACCGCCGGAAAGAACAAATTTTACCGGTGGCAGGCTGCCAGAAATACTCTGGAAAATTGTCTGCTCATTTAACGTTAAAAAGTCTGTATTTGCAGGCACATCCCGGCGGAAACAAATCTCCGCCAGCTCCTGAACCCTTTTTCTGAAAAGTTGCTCCTCTTTTTCCATATCTGTCTCTTATAAATGAATGTTAAGTCCGGAGATATCCAGATTTCCGCTGGTGAAAAGGTCCTGGAAGTCACCGGACAGCTCAACGGACTGCGGTGTGGCAATAAAAATATAGTTGGAAATCTTCTGGAGGTTTCCATCCATGGAATATGTAGCTCCGGAAGTAAAATCAATAATTCTCTGAGCAGTCTCCGTATGGATTCCTTCCATATTAAGAACAACGGCTTTTCCGGCCAGAAGATAATCACAGATTTCCTTGGCGTCATCCAGGGATGTGGGCTTAATCAGGGAAACCTCCATATTCCGGCGCATGGGAACCACTTTATTTCCGTTGGAGCTTCTGGGAAGGAACCGCGGTCTGGCCGGCTCCGGATCATCATAATCATCATCATAAGTATCCGCCGATTTCTTAAACATCGGCTTCTTTGCAGGCTTGTCCTCATCCTCGTAGTCATCATCTAAAAAGTAATCGTCATCTTCATCGTCGTTTAAACGCATTGTATCCATCAGTTTGCTCAGGAAACTCATATTTTCTATTCTCTCCCATCTATCTGGAACCAAAAATTCCAGTTCCAACTCTTATCATGGTAGCTCCTTCCTCGATGGCAATCTCATAATCTCCCGTCATACCCATGGAAAGCGCATCCATAGTACCATTATCAATGTTTTTACTTTTGATGTCAACATATAATTGAAATAATTTTGTAAAATATTTTCGATTTTCTTCTACATTTTCGACATTTGGAGCAATAGTCATGAGACCTTTTACACGAATATGGGGGAATTTTCCAATGATTTCCAGTGCCGGAATTACCTCCTCAAGAAAGAACCCATACTTACTTTCTTCCCTGGCTACATTGACCTCCAGTAAAATATCAGATATCAGAGAACGCTTCCCTGCCTCTTTTTCAATTTTTTCTGCCAGATGAATGCTGTCCACCGAATGAATCAGCACAGCCTTGTCAATCACCTGCCCCACCTTATTGGTCTGAAGATGGCCGATCATATGAATTCTCGCATCCTCCGGCATCCGGGGACGCTTTTCCAGAATTTCCTGCACCTTATTTTCTCCAAAGTCCCTGGCCCCTGCCTCATAAGCCTCTAAAAGCATGGAAACCGGCTTCGTTTTACCGACGGAAATCAGGGTCACGTCCTCCGGGTTTCTTCCGGCCCGCTCACAGGCCTCTGCCATCTTTCTTCTTACAACAGCTAAATTCTCTGCAATCTTCATATCCTCTCTCCTCCGGTTATTGATAGATAACGCTTCCATTGGCAGTGACTGCGGAAGCGTCCAGTACAATATGGTCATAGACGGAAAGCCCGTAATCTGTTCCCCTCTTTACTGTATAATACTCGTCATTGGACGTCAGAACCTCAATTTTTTTAAATACCGTATATCCCCGGTTAATGTTATATACCCCCTGGAGGGTAGCCATGGTCCCTACCTGATACCGGTCCTGTGAATTTTCCTTTACAATATAATCTCCCGCTTTAAGTTCACTGTTTTCCCCTGTTTTGATGTAATAATATTCATCATCTGAATTATAAATTTCACAGTTCACGAGGGTAACGCTGGGACCGTTTTGCGTATAGGTTTCTCTGTAAAAACCGCGGGTTCCCGTCACAAGGAAATCCCTGGGAATCAGATAGAACTCTACATCCGTAACGGCGCTCCTGGGAATTTTAAGTCCTTTTACCTCCTCGGTAATAATCTCAAAATCCACAAAACGTTCTGAGACAAACTGCTCCATGTACTTTGTGAAATCCAGCTTGCCGTACCGCTTCCCGTCGGCGCCGGAAATTGTGGAAAATGCTCCGGCGGCTTTCAGGCCCTTCCCGGCAAATTTCACGGTCAGAGCCGTTTTTCCATTATAAAGGGAAGCCTCCTCCTCATCCATCGGAAACACAATGGACCAGTCGCCTGAGGTAATCAGCTTATAGGCCGGAGTTCCCTGTTCCACCAGGTCCCCGGATTTTATGATACTTTTTGTGTATGCCGTTTTGTCAAACATAGCTTCCGTTACCTGGGACGGGGCAATGGTTTCCATGGAGTCCACCGTATAAGAAACAATCCCGGACTCGTCCGACCGCACCTGATCAAAGCTTACCCCCATTTCGGCAATAACACTGTCCAGGTTCTTTAACGCGTCCACATTAACATACTCCAGCACCTGGGAATCCAGGGTATATTTCGTATTGTATACAGATTTAAAATCTTCTTCCGTGAAAGTCTGGCTGAAGGAAGAGAGCTGTTTTTTTAAGGAAGACAGATTATCCTTTGAAAGAGACGCGGTTTCACCGGCATTTTCCGCGAGGAGTCTGGATAAAACTCCTGTCTCATCAATAGAATAAATCCTGGTGCCTACGGCGGCTCTTTTGCCTTCTCTCAGATAAAAATTGATGTTTCCCGAATGCTCTGTGTATTTGGTGGATTCCGTGCGGAAAATCAATCCGGTGTGCCGTCTGTCGTTTACAATACTGCCTTCCACCACCTCATAGAATTCAATCTTCTCCCGTCTCAGATAAGTATAAACATAAAAAGACATATATACAAAAATCAATGCGAAAATAATCATTCCGACATTGATATTAAGAGGCCTGCGATACCGTATTACCTTTTTGTTCTTCTTTTTGGTCATGAAACTTCCTCCAAAAATATCTCTGTTTCGTATCACCATTATATATGGCCTGAGGAAAAAGCGCAAGTCATTGAATGATAACCTTCAGGTTGTCCGGCATCTGCAAAAGCCGGCGCTCCACAATCTCATAGACAAACAAATCCCCGGAAAACTCTTCTTTGGGCACCTGGGAGACCTTTTCCCAGTTGATGCTTGTGACCTCTTTAAAATACCGGCACAGAGATGTGTTCATGGCGTCGCCGAAAGAGTCCCTGACCATCACAAGCTTTCTTTCATCGGCAGGTTTTTCGTTGACAGCTTTCCGGATTCCTGTTCCGGAAAGGTCCTCCTCGGGAACAGAAATCTCCGCCTCGTCATAATATCCTGCAAAAAGCGGATCACAATCCTCATAATACTGCGCCGGAAGATGGCTCAGAAGGACCAGATCTCCTGTCCTCTCCTCTCCCATGGAAACCGTAAGCTCAGAAAGGCTGTGAGCCGTGCCGCCCAGGCAGTCAATCAGCTCCTGAACACCCACAAAGGCTCCCAGACGGTTCCAGTGGGTATCGGTTTTATAATAAAGCGGACAGCTCCCCTCTGCCTCCCGTTTAAGCTCCTTTACAGGGTATACCACCTGAATATCGGAATGCTCCCTGATATAGCGGACCAGCTCTGCCGCCCGGGAGATCTCCGTCTTATTTTCATAGGCTCCGGGAAGATACCGACTGTATATTTTCTCTTTATCCGGCGCCACAAAAACTGCAAAGTCCTCCGGGCGGTATCCATACCGTTCTCTCATTGCCAGAAGGTCCTTAAGAATTTCCTCCATTTCCTCTTCCGTAAACAGGCCCACGCCCAGCATTTCATCCACAGTGCCGTCCCCTGTATAGAAAAACCAGCCGTCTTTCCCAACGATCACCTGTTCATTATCCACACAGCCAAAAAGGCGATAATTGAGAACCGCGTAAGCATTCAGCCACTGGCTTCTGAAAGGCGCATGGTCATTGAGCCATTTTTCAAACTGCGCCGGTTCCATGGAAAATTCGGCCAGAGTCCGGTTTTCCAGATTTTCCTCCTCCCGCCCGACGCGAAAAACCATGGCAATAATCCCGGTAACCAAAAGGATCCCAAAAAACAGAACCGGGAGAAGTTTACTGCATATTCTGAAATTTTTTCTCTGGTCATCCATTCTTCCCATCCTCCGTCTCATTTTCCGTCATATCCTTTGTATTGCCCTGTACGTAAACGTCTGCCGGCTTTGCAAAGGGCTGTCTTTGGCCTTTGCAAAGCCGCGCTGTTTCCTAAAATCTGAAATAAATAAAGGGATTATACGTGTTATTAATTAACATCATGATGCAGAGCAGAAGCAGAACTGTCAAAACAGCCAGGTCTGCCATACAAATCTGTTCCTTCTCCTCCGCAAAACGGTCCAGGGGCTTCACAAACGTCTGCAGAGGACCGCAGAGGAAAATCCCGCAAACCAGCCAGAACCAGACTCTCGCATCCATAAACATGGCCGTCTCATAAAACTGCGACCAGCCCAGAACCAGCTTTTTCATAAGCAGCTTATATAAGGATAAGTCCTCCAGGCGAAACAGCATCCATCCGAAGTACACCACAGTCAGAGCATATACTCTGTTTAATATGCCAAATCCGCTTTTTTTTAAGCGGTCCAGAAACTTCCCCAGAAAAAGCCGTTCCGCCACAATAAAGATCCCATGGTAAATCCCCCACAAAACAAAATTTCCCCCGGCTCCATGCCACAGGCCGGTGGTAAAAAACACCACGAACAGGTTCCCACAGGTCCGTAAAGCCCCTTTCCTGTTTCCTCCCAGGGGGATGTACAGATATTCCCGGAACCAGGCGGAAAGGGAAATATGCCACCGTCTCCAGAATTCTCTTATGGAGCCGCTTAAATAAGGGTAATGGAAGTTTTCCATGAATGTGAATCCAAACATCTTTCCAAGTCCGATGGCCATATCGGAATAGCCGGAAAAATCATAGTATATCTGAAGGGAATATAAAAGCACCGCCATAAGAATCATTCCCCTGCTGAGACCGTTGGCATAGGGAGCAGAAAAAGCCCGGTCCACCACTGCCGCAAACGTATTGGCCAGCAAAACTTTTTTGGAAAGCCCGAAAATGAACCGCTTTGCTCCACAGGCGCATCCGCTCCAGGTCACTGTTCTGCTTTCAAGCTGCATTTCCATGTCATGATATTTCACAATGGGGCCCGCAATGAGCTGGGGGAAGAAACTGATGTACAGCGCCAGCTTCCCTAAACTTTTCTGGGGCTTTATGGTCCCCCTGTGCACATCCAGCACATAAGACAGAGCCTGAAACGTATAAAAAGAGATTCCAATTGGCAGCGCAATTTCCCTGGGTGAGAGAAGCTCCCTGCCAAAAACAGCAGCCAGAAGCTCCAGAAGGAAATTGAAATACTTAAAATACCCCAAAATTCCCAGGTTCACAGCCACGGCAGCCACTGTAACAAAACGCGACTGTTTCGCAAACAGTCCAAACAAATAGTTGATACCGATGGACAAAAGCATCAAACTCACGTACTTCGGCTCACCCCATCCATAAAAAAAGAGACTGGCGGCCAGAAGCAGAATGTTTTTCCATGATATCTTTTTTAAGGCCAGGCACAAAAAAAATACAGCCGGAAGAAACAGCCAGAGAAAAACAAGGGAACTGAACAGCATACGTTATCAAACCTCTCCTGTTAGTGTTTTGGAGCCACACAATTTTCTGCCATCATCCGGGCAGGATATGCCCTTCTGCCCCACGTGTACAAAAATGGCATAAACAGAAAAGTGTTTATGCCATTCGTATCCATATTATAAGGAGCGGTCATTTATAAGGCAACCAGAACCATATCCCTTGCAGAATCCGGAAGCTCATCACCATCTAAGGAAACGCTTAATACAAAGTTGACATGATACTTTGCGCTTACCTGCTCCAACTCAGCGATTGTTGCGGAGATATCCTCTCCCTCAAGGCTGGAAAGCTTTAAGAAGCTGTCAAGATACATAACTTCCAGATCATGATCCTGAGAAATAATTCCACAAATGAAACCAATAAAGCCCTCAGAACTATGTATGGGGAATTCAGCCACATTGATTAAACGAATTTTATTGCTGAGCTCATACATGTGCTTAGAACTTTTATCTAAATAAACGATGGAACCCTTGGATTCTTTGATAGCAGCATTTGCCATATCCAGTAAGTATTTTGTCTTTCCCTTTCCTTTTTTACCAGCGATAATCTGCACCATAATGATCTCCTCCTTGGATTTATATAATTTGTGTTACCGTTCACGGGACGGGGAAAACCGGACGAAAACGGACGTTAAGCTCGCTTATAAGGCAGTTTTCATCCGGTTTTCCACATCGGGCGGATGCCCGATGCTTCCTGTCCGTCTTAAGACGGGTAAGAAGATGCTCCCCGTGAATTGTAGCTAAGCGGATTTGCATAAAAAATCGTGTGTATACGATATAAGTATAGGCCATTTACCGAAAAAAAGCAACATCTATTTGACAATTTTAGTAATTATCTTCGTCATATCCTCATAAAGGGCATCTCTGCTGTCTGCATCCATGATGACAGAAGCAAATTCCTTTCCGTCTTCTGTCCGGCTTCCCATGATCAGACAGTATCCGGCAGCCTGTGTGGTACCTGTTTTTCCGCCAAAAACCGTAAGGCCCTCCGGCGTTTCTCTTTTGCCGTTCATATAGTAATTGCCCACAGTCCATGTGGATGTTTTTTCTGTTCCCTCCCCATCCCTGTATATGGCCGTATGGGCGCCTGCTCCGATTATCGTCCGGAATTCCTCATAGGTTAAGGCTTCATGAAACATCAGATAAAGATCGTAGGCCGTCGTATAATGATCCGGGTCCGTCAAACCATTGGCATTGGCAAAATGTGTTCCCGTGGCCCCAAGTCTCTTCGCCTCTTCATTCATCATATCCACAAACCCTTCAATGGATCCGCCCACATGGACAGCAATGGCATTGGCGGCGTCATTTCCCGACGGAATCAAAAGACCATATAAAAGATCTTCCAGGGAAATCACATCCTTCGGCTTAATCCCCGCCATGGAGGAACCGGTTTCCGTAATGACAGCATCCTCCGTCACCGTCACCAGATCAGAAAGCGTACCATATTTTAAGGCAACAATGGCCGTCATGACCTTGGTAGTGCTGGCCGGATTCATCCGTTCAAAGGCATTTCTGGAAAACAGCGCCTCTCCCCCGTCAAGGCCAAAAACGGCAGCGGCCCCGGCTGTTAATTCTGTCCCGTCGTCCTGAGAATCATCTGCCACTGAAAGATCCGCGGCAAACGGCTCAAAAAAACCGTTTTTCTGTTCTTCCTCAAAGGAATGCATGCGGCTTTCAAAGGAATACGCGTGTTCCAGTTCGGCGGTCTGCCCGCATCCTGTCAGAAAGAAAACGGCCGCCAGAGCCCCCAGAACCTTCCGGACAGGTAAACTTACTTGTACATTTCTCTCCATTCCATATCTCCACGGTCCAGTGCTTTAATCAGAAGTTCTGCCGTTGCCAGATTGGTGGCAAGGGGAACATTGTGAATATCACAGAGTTTTACTGCCTTATTGACATCCGGCTCATGGGATTTCGGGGATAAAGGATCTCTTAAAAAAATAACCAGATCAATATCATTGCTTTCAATCTGGGCTCCCATCTGCTGTTCGCCTCCCAGATGTCCCGGCAGAAATTTATGAATCGACAAATTTGTAACTTCTTCAATCAGCTTTCCTGTGGTTCCTGTGGCATAAAGCGTATGTTTGCATAAAATACCCTTGTAGGCAATGCAAAAATTCTGCATCAGTTTTTTCTTGGAGTCATGTGCAATCAGTCCAACATTCATAAGCGTTCCCTCCTAAATTTCCGGTTTCATTTGCTGAAGTCCCACATTCAAAATAATACCTGTTCCTATATAAAGACTCACCAGAGAGCTTACACCATAACTGATAAAGGGTAAGGGGAGTCCGGTGTTGGGAAAAACCCCGGTGGCAACGGCAATGTTCGTAAAGGCCTGAAAGCCCACAAGCGCTGCCATACCCGTGCAGAGAAGCTTTCCCGAAAGATCTCCTGCCCGTCCTGCCATCCGCAGGCATTCAAAAACAAATATCAGAAATAAACCAAGAACAATCATACCTCCCACAAATCCCAGTTCTTCCCCGATGACGGAAAAAATAAAATCCGTATGGTCCTCTGATAAGAAATTTCCATTTTTAACAGAAATGGCTGTATCGTTAAAAAGACCTTTTCCGTAAAGCATTCCGGAGCCAATGGCCATTTTGGAATTGTCCTGCTGCAGGTTCAGTCCCGCATACTGCTCCATTTGCGGATTGAAAAAAGCAAGAATACGGTTTACCTGATATGGTTCCAGAAAAGGCACCAGATTAAGCCGTGCCAGATACAAAATGAGCGCCAGCATCGGAACTGTCACTGCCAGAGCCCCGAAAATCCACTTGTAGCTGATTCCCGCTATAAAAATCAGACAGAGAATAAAAAACATAATTACAATGCTGGTGGAAAGATCCGGCTGTCTCATGATAAGAAGCAGAGGAACCGCCGCAAAAGCCCCCAGCATAATCAAAGTTACCGGCTGATTGATCTTTTCCTGGTTTTTCTGAAGATACCAGGAAAAGAAAAGAATCATGCCGATTTTAACAAATTCAGAGGGCTGAAACCGCCCGATTACCGGAAGATCAATCCATCGTCTGGAGCCGGCCCCGAAGCCGCCGAGCTGTCCGGCCAGAATAACCGCCAGAAGAATGCCGATGCATCCCAGATAAATCACTCCGGATAACTTCATCCAGAAACGATAATTGATGAGAGAAAGAATAAGTGCCACCAAAACCCCGCCAAACAGGCCGATGAGCTGGCGGTTGATATAACTTTTGTCTCCGGCCACTGCACTGTTGATGACCAGAATCCCGATCACATTCAGGGACAGTACGCAGATCAGCAGCCGGAAATTAAAGTTTCTGAAGTTGTATTCTGAAAACATTACAGATAAGTCCCCTTAGTAAGTAAAACACGGATGGGAATGCTGGCATACAAAACCGGAAGGCGTTCGGAAACATCCTCATCTTCCACCTGAGTGATCTTGATTTCCAGCCCATTCGTATCGATTTCCATGTATTTTGATATGGCTTTTATCATATCGTCCTTAATCATTTCCAGTATTTCCGGTGTACATCCGGCCCTGTCTGAAATAAGCAGAAACTGGAGCCGCTTCTTGGCGATGGTTCCGGAATTCCTCCTGGTCAGGATTTCAAAGAGATTCACCATGCTTATGCCCGCTTCAAAAGGTCGGCAACTCTTGTTAGGAATCCCCTGTTCCTCTCAAGATCCATTAAGGGTACCTCCTGACCAAGCACCCGTTTACAGATATTGAGGTAAGCCTGTCCGGCAAAGGAATTCATTCCCACAAGCGGTTCTCCCTGATTGGTGGAAATGACAATTTCCTCATCGTCGGGAATTGCCCCGAGTATCGGGATTCCCAGGATATCTGTCACATCTTCAATGGACATCATATCCCCCCGGCGGACCATATCCATCCGGATTCTGTTGACAATCAGTTCGATTTTTGTAATTTCATTTGCCTCCAGAAGCCCCACAATCCGGTCCGCATCACGGATGGCGGAAACCTCAGGAGTGGTGACCACAAAGGCCCTGTCTGCTCCGGCAATGGCATTTTTAAAGCCCTGCTCGATTCCGGCCGGACAGTCCAGTAAAACGTAGTCAAAATCTTCTCTTAAATCGTCCACCAGCTTTTTCATCTGTCCCGGGGACACAGAAGACTTGTCCCTGGTCTGGGCAGACGGCAGTAGAAACAGGTTGGGATATCTTTTGTCTTTTATAAGGGCTTGCTTCATACGGCAGTTTCCCTCCACCACGTCCACCAGATTGTAGACGATGCGGTTTTCCAGGCCCATAACCACGTCCAGGTTCCGAAGTCCGATATCAGTATCGATCAGAACTACTTTTTCTCCCAGCATGGCGAGACCGGTTCCGACATTCGCAGAGGTTGTCGTCTTGCCTACACCCCCTTTACCGGATGTAATCACAATGACTTCACTCATAAGAATATCCTCCTGTATTCAGTTGTCTTTTGGCGTAAAACGCCGCGGAGCACAGATTATGCACTCCCGCCCTTCTATTCTACATGAAAAACAGAAAATTTTCCAGTGTTAAATAAAATTTAATGCACTTAAAAAGCTTTTTTTTATGGGTTCAGCACAAATTCGCCCGCTTTCTACAAGAATCATCATGGGTCCCCGCCCCAGGACCCGCCCCTTCTCTGCCTTCTGAAAGGTCAGATCGGAAATTTTTACCTGGGAGGGCGCCATCTCAAAGGCCACCACCACCGAATTTAAGTTTCCGGAGATTCCGGCGCATACGGAGCCCTTAAGACTTCCAAGAACAATCACATTCCCTCTGGCCATAACCTTCGCTCCTTTATCCACATCACCGATAATCACGATGCTGGCCTCTGATTCCAGAACATCCCCGGCTCTTAAATTTCCCTTATAGAACTGTCCTGTATTGGAGGACAGCTCCATAAGCTTTTCGTTTAACGCCTTCTCGCACCGCTCAATGCGGTTGGCATCGGAATCAATGAGACAGAGAATCTCGATATCGGAATTCTCAGTAATGGTGTTGACAATGGCAACTTCCTCTTCGGCCGTCAGTTCTCTTCCCTCCAGGGTCAGAGTCATCTGTACAGACCCCCAGAATCTGGCGGTTTCCCGGAATTTCTTTTTTACTGCATCCAGAAGCTCTCCGAAAGCAAGCTCCGGATCCAGATATACAACCATTCCGGCCTTATTCCCCTTTATTACAACGGCATTTCGCATAAAAGAAGCCCCCTTTTAATCTCCGATTTCCACATTGAAAACATTTAAAGCACTGTTGTTTAAGATATAATCCAAATCCGTATATCCATAGTAAAAACGGTAGATATTCTTGGCCGCTGTGGCGGCGTTGGAAGACGAATATCCATAAGGGATATTGACAGTCACTGCAATCTCCGGGCTCTGGAACGGTGCAAAGGAAACGAAGAATGCATGGTTGATGGTGTGTCCGTTTTTTATTTCCTCCGCCGTACCGGTCTTTCCTGCAATATCCACCTCCAGATCATTGAAGATTCGTCTGGCGGAGCCGTCGGAGATTACTTTCCGCATGCCGCTCTGGACCACATTCCATGTGGAATCGGCAATATCGATCTTTGACCTGATTTCGGGAGTAAAATCCTTTATGAGGTTTCCCTGGGAATCGGTCATCTTGTCCAGAAGGCTCAGCTTATAGACATCTCCCCTGTTGGCAACGGCTGTGATATACCGGGCAAGCTGCACATTGGAGTAGGAATTTTTACCCTGTCCGATGGAAGAAGCCTCCGGCTTTTCCGTAGTCATCTGGGGAGCTTTCTCAGAAATTTCAATTCCCGATTCCTCGTCTAAGCCGAACATGGACGCGTACTTCTGTATTTTTTCGATTCCCAGATCCGGCAGATAATTTCCATTTTCATCCGTGGAAAGCCTGTGGCCCACCTCGGCAAAAAACACATTGCAGGAATTCATGATTCCATGTTCCACATCCAGAGGGCCATGGGAGCCCGGATAAATCCAACACCTCATATGAGGGGTAATTTCCTTATACAGACCTGTGCAGATGATGGTATCTGTAAGGCTTATGACGCCCTCCTCCAGGGCCGCGACAGCGATAATGGGCTTAAAAGTGGAGCCCGGCGCCTTCTGGGCCTGGGTGGCATTGTTAAATAAAGGCAGCGACAGATCATTATTTAAACGGCTGTAATATTCCGCGTCCACAGAACCGGAAAACTTATTATTATCATAGCTGGGATAAGTCACCAACGCCTTTACTTCCCCGGTATTTACATCCGTCACCACACAGCTTGCAGAACATGGATCCAGAGCAAGCTGAGACGGAGTAATTTCTATGTCGGAAATCTTCTGCCTGATAAACTGAAAAGCGTATTCTTCCCCGCCTGTTTCCAGCATCCGCACCTCAGATTCGTCAAAGGCCAGTACATTCTGGGCATAAAGAGCCAGACAAAGCTCTTTTCCGGTGACCGTTCCGCTGTTCACCAGATAGCGGTAAATCCTCTTTGTAAAAGCGCTGTCTGTTTTCAGATCATCCATCACATACTGAATGATAACCTGGTATATTTTATCTGCGTCGGAATACCGGTCTTCCATGTTAAGCCTGGTGGTATCAATCCAGCTGTCGGCAATTCCTTTATAGAGATATTCCCTGAGGCTTATGGTATCGTTTTTCCAGGCCCTGTATTCTTCAGAGTTCTGATCTATTTTATCCGTCTCGATGATTCCCTGATCCACAAGATAGGAATAAATATACTGCATATATGCAAACAAATCCTCCGGCAGCTCGGAAAGCTTTGAAGCCTGTTCATTTAAAAGTTCCGCCTGGATCACAGATAAAATCTGTTCCCTGGACTGGCTGTATTTCGCATAAATGGTCTTTTCCACCTGCGATGCTTCCGGAGCGGCAAACGCGTTCATATCCAGCACGTTGTTGTTAATCAGCTGGAAATAAGCGTCTTTTACGGGAATGGGGATATTGGATGCCTTTTTATAGTCATCCTCCTCCAGATCCCGGTTCACCAGCTTATTTGTAATTACGCCGGCAAGCTGCTGCTCTAAAAGATGATAAATGCCGATCTGAAGTTCCCTGTCTATGGTCAGATAAATGTCATGTCCGGCTTCCGGTTCCGTCTGATCCACGATTTCCAGAATCCGTCCCACGCTGTCCACATACATGGTCTGGGAGCCCTTCTTTCCCTGGAGCTCAGCCTCCATGGAAGCCTCGATTCCCGTTTTTCCCACCAGGTCCGTAATCTCATAGTCCGGATTGATTTCCTTAAGTTTTCCCAGTTCATCGTCCCATACCTTTCCAATGTATCCAATGATCGGTGCAAAATAAATGCTGTCATTGTATACGCGGATGGTGGATTTCTCAATGCCCACCCCCTTTAAATCAGCGGAATTTTCCAGCACGTCGGTCATGGTTTCCCTGCTGACATTGGTGGCTATGGTGGTGGATTCATATTTCCGGTACGCCGTAAAACTCATGGTGTACCGGATATTGATGATTCCAAGAGCCTCTTCTTCCGTATAAGATATCTCATTTCCGTCCCCATCCTTCAGCTGATCCAGACCATAATATTTTATTCTTGACTCGAAAATTTCCCTGGGAGTCACATCCGACGGAGTGGAGCCGTCAGGTTTGTCCAGCTCTGAAGCAGATTTTAACCCATAATAGTCGCTTAAAAACCTTTTACGGGCGGTTTCACTGGTGGTAGTGAAAACCATTTCTCCGGACGAATCAAACCCAATGGAAAATTCTCCCTGGACTTTTTCTCCATGACGGTTTAAAATACGGACCAGCAAAAGCAGCATTCTGTTCTTATCGTTGGACCTTGGATAATCATTATTATCCTGGATCGTCACATTATAGGCAAGCTGGTTATATGCCAGAAGATTTCCTTTTTTGTCGTAAATATTTCCCCGGGTTCCGGCCAGACTCACCTTTTTTTCCGTCTTTGCCATATAAGTTTCCTGATACTTTTCGCCCTCAATGATCTGAAGGTGAAACAGCTGAACAGCCAGAATGCCAAACAGAAACACAAACAGGGTTCCAAGAATAAACAGTCTGGAACCCACAAGTTTTTTTAAAAATTCTTTCAGTATCTCCAGTAAGTCTTTAAACAATCGTCGTGTCTCTCCTTTTTTCCATCTCTTCCAGCTTTCTGCTGATAAACAGGAATAACCGGTAAACAGCGAGGGTGGTCACCACAGTGAATATGGTTTCCGGCAGAATCAGATTCACCAGATAATAACCAAAGCTTAAACGGCCGCGCACCAGAAAACCAAATACATACAGATAAAAATTGTATGCCAGCTCGTTAAGCACACTGAGGCACAGCGGCAGCGTAATGTAGTCTTCATAATAATATTTTGTTCCGATTCCATTCATATAGCCCATCCAGATATAAATCAGCGTATGAAATCCCAGCGGGCCTCCCGACGACAAATCCATTAAAAGTCCTGCCACCAGCCCATAGCACATGCCGGAAGCACTTCCGCGGATAAATCCAAAAGAGAAGATCAGAATGATCATCAGATTCGGGTATACCGCCAAAAAAGGCATCAGAGGGAACACACAGGTCTGGACGGAAAAAGCAAGAAGAATGAGAATCAGGTTAATGCCAATCTGTTTTAAATTACTATTCATCCGATTCCGGCCCCGCATCCTTTAAATCCGTAATCACCAGTACCTCCTGAAGGCGGTCAAACCTGGCCACGGGAATCACATATCCGGATTTCGTCAGATTATCATTATAATCCACCGTAATGTCCGTGGCATATCCGATAAGAATCCCCGGAAGAAACTTGCCGCTGATGTTGGAGGTCACAATCATGTCCCCGTCCTTGATATCGTCGTCCTTTTCCATGTAGCCCAGATTCAGCCTGCCCTCTTTATAAAGCTTTAAGTCCCCGGTTACCATACAGGTATCTCCGGACTGCTGAGCCATGGCGCTGACCTGGCTGGAATCATCGATAATGGCGCGGACCGTTGCATAATTGGCTCCCACATCAGTGACAATTCCCACAAGACCGCCTCCGGCAATGACGTTCATATCTTCCCTGATTCCGTCGTCAGATCCCTTATCAATACGGAAAACAGAAAACCAGTTTCCCGAGTCCTTGGCTATGATGCGAGCGCCCACCTTGCTGTACTGCATGTACTGATTGTCCAGCTCGTAAAGGTTCCTTAAACGTTCAAGCTCCATCTGCTCGGAGCGGAGTCTTGTATTTTCCTCTGTCAGTTCATCCACCTGGATTTTTAATTTTTCATTTTCTGACAATGCATCCCGCAGCCGGTTTAAATTACTGGCTTCGTTATATATGCTGCTGCCGACAGCGTTGATTCCCGACTGAATCGGAACCAGCACATATCCCACCGCATTCCTCAGCGGATTTAACAGGCTGCCGTTTAATGTGGTGATTCCGATCATGCAGATACAGAAAGCCGACAGACCCAATAAAAAATATCTGGTGTTTTTCATAGTTACAAAATTCCCCGTTCTTTCAGACTCACATAGGAAGTATCCCCTATAATGATATGGTCTAACAATGGAATTCCCATTAATTTTCCGGCCTCCGCCACCCGCCTGGTGAAAAGGCAGTCCTCTTCGCTCGGCGAGGCATCGCCGCTGGGGTGGTTGTGGAGCAGAATAATGGCGGCTCCCCGGTACCGGAGAGCTTCAATGAATACTTCCCTGGGAGTTGCCAGGGAAGCGTTTACAGTTCCCTTGGAAATGTCCACATCCCTAAGGAGAATATTTTTCGTATTCAAAATCAGAAGTTTTACATGCTCCTGTTCCATATGGCGCATTTCTTCCATATAGTAATCGGCAATCACCGCAGGATGGCAGAAAGAAAGCGACTCACTTGCCCTTGCGGCCTTCCAGATTCTTTTGGACAGCTCACCGACAGAGGCAAGCTGAATAGCCTTTACCCTGCCGATGCCCCGGATTTCCTGGTAATCCGGCAGCGTATGATGAAGGAGCCCGGAAAGCCCCGGGGGATCCCCCATTTTTAAAATTTCCTCCGCCAGATCCCTGGCGGAAGCCTTCCTTGCTCCGGTCCTTAAGATCACAGACAGAAGCTCCGCATCGGATAAACTTTCCACTCCGCACTCCGCGGCCTTTTCATAGGGCCGTTCCGAAGCCGGAAGCATTTTCATGGTTTTCACTGGTTCCTGTTTCATTTTTCCACCTGGCCTTTCCAGCTCTCCAAGTACCTTAAGGCCCCCTGATGTTTAAATGAAATGGTATGTAAGAATGGCGATAATTACGCCGATGATACTTGCCATGGTAATCCGGATGCTGAGCCCGAAAGTAATGACAAGAATGCCGAAATTCAAAACCAGCGGATCATTAAGTCCGAAGGACTGTCCGAAATTCAGCCAGGAAAGTCCCGCGACTCCCTTTGTCATCTCCCCGATAAAGCCTCCCAGAACAATTCCGGATAACAACATAAGCAAAAGTACCCAGGAATTTTTTCCTCTCATGGTTCTCCGCCTTTCATTGAGATAAGTACAGATTATATCATATTTTTCCAGAGAACACAACGCACCGGAGACAAAGAAAATTTACTATTTCTGCAAGTCCACGATGCCCGCGTCCAAAAGCTTCTGAAGGGACATTAAGATTCCAAGCTTTGCATGGTACCAGGTCAGTCCACCCTGGAAGTATACGGCATAGGGAGGTTTGATGGGGCCATCGGCAGAAAGCTCAATGGAAGAGCCCTGGACAAAGGCGCCTGCCGCCATAATTACATCGGAGTCATATCCGGGCATGGCCCACGGCTCCGGAGTCACAAAGCTGTCCACAGGGGCAGCCGCCTGAATTCCTTCACAGAACTTAATAACGCCTTCTGCAGTTCCGAAGGTAATGGCCTGAATAATGTCATGACGGCTTTCGCTGCCGTTTGGAACCACCGGAAATCCCAGCTTTTCATAGACATTGGCGGCAAAAACCGCGCCCTTTAAGGCGCCGGCCACCACCGTGGGTGCCAGAAACAGCCCCTGATACAGTGACTGGCTGACACCTAAACTTGCTCCCACTTCCTTTCCAAGTCCGGGAGCTGTCAGGCGGTAAGCTGCCCGCTCAATACAATCCTTCCTTCCCACAATATATCCGCCGATGGGGGCCAGTCCACCGCCCGGATTTTTTATCAGAGAGCCGACGATCATATCTGCCCCCACATCGGTGGGTTCCACAGTCTCCACAAATTCGCCATAGCAGTTATCCACCATACAGATTACATCCGGCCTGATTCCCTTAATAAAAGAAATCAGCTCTCCAATACGCTTCACCGACAGGGTGGGTCTTGTGGCATATCCCTTGGAACGCTGAATTTCCACCAGTCTGGTTTTATCGTTTATGGCTTTTCTGATATTTTCATAGTCAAAATCCCCATTTTCCAGCAAATCCACCTGGCGGTAAGTAATGCCATATTCCTTTAAGGAGCCAACAGAGTCCCGGATGCCTATAACCTCCTCCAGGGTATCATAAGGCTTTCCCACAGGAGAAAAAATTTCATCTCCCGGCCGCAGATTCCCCGAAAGCGCCACCGTTAAGGCATGGGTTCCGGAAATCAGCTGCGGCCTCACCAGGGCGTCCTCACCATGAAAGGCCCTGGCATAAACCTCTTCCAGGGTATCGCGCCCCATATCATTATATCCATAGCCTGTGGTTCCTGCAAAATGAATATCACTGACCCTGGCCTCCTGCATGGCCCTGATTACCTTAAGCTGGTTGTATTCAGCCACCTGGTCTATGGCCTTAAACCGTTCCTGAAGGGAACGCTCCACCTCCTCTGTAAATTGAATCACCCGCCCGGAAATTCCGAACTGTCCATATATTTCTGTCAATTCCATACCATTACTCCTTTATCTTTACTCCTTTATCTTTACTCCTTTATCTTTACTCCCTTATTTGTCACTGCTCACTTATTTGTCATTGCTCACTTATTTGTCATTGCTCTCTTATTTGCCACCACTCACTTACCATTGCTTCCCTATCATTCCCCGCTTCTCCAGATCCGAAAGCATCCAGTCAAGGATTCGTTCCCGGTCACAGGAAAATTCTTCCTGATCAATCCAGGTCACATCCCGTTCTCTTTTAAACCAGGTAAGCTGCCGCTTGGCAAAATGTCTGGTATCGCGTTTTATAATATAAACGGCCTCCTCAGGGCTGAGATTTCCATTTAAGCAGTCCAGCATTTCCTTATAGCCCAGCCCCTGCATGGACACCATATCTCTTGTGCAGCCCATGGCCTTTAACTTTTTCACTTCCTCTTCCAGCCCATCGGAAAGCATCTTATCCACCCGGGCATCAATCCGCTCATATAAACGTGCCCGGTCCATGGTTAATACATAATAGGCGAAGGTGTAAGGGGATTCTTTTTTTCTCTCCGCTTCGTTGTGGTCAGAAATCCGTTTCCCTGTCTTTTCATAAAACTCCAGGGCGCGGATCACCCGTTTCATATTGTTTTCATGGATGGCTTCGGCTGAAGGCGGATCCACTTTTTTAAGCATCTCATGAAGAACGCCGGGGCCCTGTTCCTTCGCCAGCATTTCCAGACTGCGGCGGTAATGCATATCTCCGTCATTTTCCGTAAAATCCACATCATAAAGCAGTGCCTGGATATAAAAGCCTGTGCCTCCGGCCACAATGGGAATGTGACCATTCTGGTATATCTGTTTCATGGCTTTTTTCGCCATTTCCTTAAAGATTACCACATGAAAGGCATCCTGCGGCTCCAGAACATCAATTAAATGATGGGGGATTCCATCCATCTCTTCTTTTGTCACCTTTGCAGACCCCACATCCATGTGGCGGTACACCTGCATGGAATCGGCGCTTATGATTTCACCGCCGATCCGCTTCGCCAGCATCACAGAAAGAGCTGTCTTTCCTGATGCCGTGGGGCCTGTCAGAATAATCAAAGGCTGTTTCATCATACAATCCTCTTAAATTTCTTTTCCATTTCATATTTGCTGACGGACACAATGGTGGGTCTTCCATGGGGACAGGTATAGGGATTTTCAAGTCCCAGAAGCTGGTCAATGAGCTCGTCGGCCTCCCGGTCTGAAAGGCGGTTATTGCCCTTCACAGCCGCCTTACATGACATTGTGGCAATTCTGTTGTACACAGACTCCGAACCTGCCCCTGCTCCGTCCTCTGTAAGTCCATCCAACATTTCCAAAAGCAGTTCTTTTTTTGCCAGAGAAAACAAATTGTCCGGCACTGCTCTTACAGCATATTCGCTTCCGCCAAAGTGTTCGATTTCAAACCCCGCCTCCGTAAAAACAGCCATATGGCGTTTTAACAGTTCCTCTTCCTGCATGGACAGCGTTAAGATAATGGGAGGGCTGATGATCTGGGAAGTATATTCTCTGGATTTTAGGGAAGCGAAGGTACGCTCAAACAGGATCTTTTCGTGGGCCGCATGCTGATCAATGATATACAGATTTTCGTGATACTCCACCAGCCAGTAAGTATCGAATACCTGTCCGATGAGGCGGTGGTGGTATCTGGCCTTTTCTGACAAAAGACGCCCGTCAAACATTTCCATCTGCTTCGGCGATTCTCCGGTTACGTTCTCCGGCTTTAATACTTCCGCCTTTGATACTTCTGACTTTGCCGGCTCCTGTTCTGATACCTCTTGTTTTGGTACTTTCTGCTCCGGCGTTTCCCGTTCTGATGCTTCTTGTTTTGCTACTTCCGATCCTGATATTTCCTGTTCTGAAAATCCACGCTTTATTGTGTCAGTTCCTGATATCCTGTGCGCCGGCAACCCTTGTTTTGATACTTCAGACTCCCATGCTTTTTGCTCCTGGTTTTCCGATTTTAATATTTCTGTTTTTGATATTTCTGATTTTGATACTTCTTGTTCTGATATCCTTTGTTGTGATACTTCCCGTTTTAATACTTCCGGTTCTGATACCTTCTGTTCCGGGTTTTCTGTTTTTGATACTCCCGAATTTAATACTCCCGAATTTAATACTCCTGAATTTGATACTTCCGCATTTAATGTTTCCCATTTCAGTCCCTGGTCTTTTGCTCCGGATATGCCATTCTTTGTCTCTTCTTTTCCGTAGGGCGCTCTCCCCTCCCGGATTCCCAGGGCGGCCATCCGCTTTTTCTCAAAAGGTTCCGGCTTCTGCTCTGGTATTTTTATACCCGCAGCCAGCTTCTGTACTTTCTTCTCCGGATCTTCCGCCGCAAAGGAAACCTCAGGAATCAGCTCCTTTCCGGAAAGAGCTCCCGAAACCGCCTGACACACCATCCGGTACATCATCTCTCCATCCTTAAAGCGCAGCTCCATTTTAGAGGGATGAACATTGACGTCAATGTATTCCGGCTCCACTGTAAAATGCAGCATCGTAAAGGGATATTTATGCTGCATCATATAACTTTTATATCCATCCTCAATGGCCTTTGAAATCAGCCCGCTCTTAATATATCTTCCATTGATGAAATAATTCTCGAAGTTTCTGTTTCCTCTGGCAATCACAGGCTTTCCAATAAAGCCGTCTATCTGTGCCATTTCATTTTCTCCATGAACGGGAATCAGATTCGCCGCAATCTCCCTGCCATATATGGTATAAATAATGTCTTTCAGATTATGGTTTCCCGATGTATGCAGCTTATTCTGGTTGTTTACAATGAGCCGGATGGAGATTTCCGGATGGGAAAGGGCAATCTTTTCCACAAGATCCGCCACATGGGCCCCTTCCGTGGCCGCAGTCTTTAAGAATTTCCGTCTGGCAGGGGTATTAAAAAAAAGATTTCTGGAAATAAAGGTAGTCCCGTCGGGAGCCCCCACCTCCTCAAGCCCCTTTTCTTCCCCGCCTTCTATCTGATACCGGGAACCGGTGAGGCCGGAAGCCGTTTTTGTGATCAGTTCCACCTGGGATACAGCCGCAATGCTTGATAAAGCCTCACCGCGAAAGCCCAGAGAGGACACTGTAATTAAATCCTCTGCGGAACGGATTTTGCTGGTGGAATGCCTGAGGAACGCAAGGGGAAGCTCCTCCTTCGGAATCCCGCAGCCATTGTCCGTGATCCGGATAAACCCGATTCCGCCGTCCTTAATCTCCACGGTAACTGCCGTCGCTCCTGCATCAATGGCATTCTCCATTAGTTCCTTCACCACAGAAGCAGGACGCTCCACCACCTCGCCCGCGGCAATCTGATTGATCGTATTCTGATCCAGCACCTGTATCGCCATAAACTCTCCTCCACCTGTGAAAACTGAATGTTGCTCTGCTACCAGCGGTTTTTAAGCTTCGTCTGGAGCCTGTATAAGGTATTTAAGGCGTCAATGGGAGTCATGTTGGAAAGCTCCAGCTCTCCCAGCTCCTTAATGATATCATCATCCTTCACCGTATCAAAAATCGTAAGCTGGTTTAAATCCACCTCATCCGGCCTGGCAACGGCTTTATGGGGAACCGAACCGGCGGTAAGCCTGGCAACCTCTCCTGCATGGGCCGTGATATCAGCGCTTGAAAGCTCCTCCACAAGCTCTTTCGCCCGGCAAATCACCGAATCCGGAACTCCGGCCAGTTTAGCCACCTGGATCCCGTAACTTTTATCGGCGCCGCCCTTTACGATTTTTCTTAAAAATACAATGTCGTCCCCCTGCTCCTTCACCGCGATGCAATAATTGTTTACGCCGCTTATGGTGCCCTCAAGCTCCGTCAGTTCATGGTAATGAGTGGCAAAAAGCGTTTTGGCTCCCAGAAGCTTCGGGTTACTGATATGTTCAATGACAGCCCAGGCAATGGAAAGTCCGTCAAAAGTGCTGGTTCCACGTCCGATTTCATCAAGAATCAGGAGGCTGTTCTTCGTTGCATTTCTTAAAATATTCGCAACCTCCGTCATTTCTACCATAAAAGTACTCTGGCCGGAAGCCAGATCGTCAGAGGCGCCCACACGGGTGAAAATTCTGTCACAGATACCGATATTGGCCTCATCGGCGGGAACAAAGCTGCCAATCTGGGCCATGAGAACAATCAGAGCCGTCTGTCTCATGTAGGTGGACTTACCGGCCATATTGGGACCTGTAATCACGGAAATCCTGTTTTTTCCATTATCCAGATAGGTGTCATTGGATACAAACAGGTCATCCCGGATCATTTTCTCCACCACCGGATGTCTGCCGCCCTTAATGTTAATGATTCCCTTTTCATTGATCTGGGGCTTCACATAGTTGTTTTGCATGGCGACGGTGGACAGGGAGGTAAATACATCAATGCCGGCAATCGCCTTGGCTGTGCTCTGAATCCGCTCTACCTCTTTCGCAACCGTATCGCGGACCTGGCAGAACAGCTCATATTCCAGAGAATACAGGCGGTCCTCCGCCCCCATGATAATATCCTCCAGCTCCTTTAGCCGTTCCGTCGTATACCGCTCCGCATTCGTCAAAGTCTGTTTCCGGATGAAATAATCAGGAACCAGATCCTTAAAGGTATTTGTCACCTCAAAATAATATCCAAACACTTTATTGAACTTGATTTTCAGATTCTTAATGCCTGTCTTTTCCTTCTCTTCCGCCTCCAGCCCTGCCAGCCAGCTTTTTCCGTCTGTCTTGGCTTTTCTGTACTGATCGGCTTCCTGGCTGTACCCGTCTTTAATAATATTTCCTTCCCGGACCGTAATGGGCGGCTCCTCCACAATAGCCTGGTCAATGAGCCTGCAAAGGTCGGAAAGAGTATCCATGTCCTCATTGATTTTCTTTAAAAGATCACAGGAAAACTCATTTAAAAGCTGCTTAATGTGCGGCACCATGGTCAGGGAATTTTTAAAGGCCAGAAGATCCCTGGGATTTGCCGTTTTATAGGAAATGCGGCCCAGAAGCCGTTCCAGATCATAGATGGCATTCAGATATTCCCGGATTTCCTCCCGGGAAATAAAGTTCATATTGAGCTCCTCGATGGCTGCCTGACGCCTTTCCATTTCCTTTTTGGAAATCAGAGGCTGCTCAATGAATGTCCTGAGCATTCTGGCTCCCATGGCCGTCTTTGTCTTATCAAGCACCCAGAGAAGGGAACCCCTCTTCTGCTTTTCTCTTAAGGTTTCCAAAAGCTCCAGATTTCTCCTGGTGGAAGTGTCGATCACCATGTACTGTCCTGTGGTATAGGGTGTCAGCTTATTTAACTGAGGCAGCTCATTTTTCTGGGTCTCATAAAGATACTGAAGGGCACACCCCGCAGCAATCATGCCGTTTTCATAATCGGTAAGTCCAAGTCCCGCAAGGCTCATGACCTTAAAGTGTTCCTTTAAAATCCTGCGGCAGGCATCATCAGAAAAAAAACGGTTTTCCAGGGCGGAAACAGCCATATGATAGCGGTTTCTTAACTCATCCATATCAAGGCCGGACATATAAAGCGGCTCATTGCAAATTAGCTCCGATGGAGAAAATTTGTTTACCTCATCCAGGAATGTCCGCTCAGAGGATACCTCTGTAACAAAAAAATCGCCGGTCGTTATATCAACCGTCGCTATCCCGTAATTATTCCCCATATAGACAACCGCCATCAGGTAGTTATTCTTTGTCTCGTCCAGTGCCTGAGCGCTTAAAATGGTTCCGGGCGTCACGACCCGGATGACCTCACGCTTTACAAGGCCCTTGGCAAGCCTGGGATCCTCCATCTGTTCTGCAATGGCCACCTTATATCCCTTCTGGACAAGGCGGCTTAAATACCCCTCCACTGCGTGATAAGGAACGCCACACATAGGTGCGCGTTCCTCAAGTCCACAGTCTTTTCCTGTCAGTGTAATTTCTAACTCCCTGGATACGGTTTTGGCATCCTCAAAAAACATCTCATAGAAGTCTCCGAGACGGTAAAACAGGATGCAGTCCGGATATTGTTTCTTCGTTTCCAGGTAATGTGTCATCATTGGTGATAATTGTGCCACGTGTTTCCCTCTCTTTATCCATTACTCTGCGTTCACATTCGGGTCTGTCGGGTCATATCTCTGATCATTGGGGATCAGAACCACATATGGCTTCATAAACGGGGACGGAACATTGGGATCCTCGTAAATGGTCACCTGGGTTCCGATTTTACAGTTATCATAAATCCACTTGGCATTGCCGCATGTTAAACGGATGCAGCCTGCAGAACGCACCACGCCAAGCCCGTTATATCCGCCCGTATTCAGCATATTGGGGTTGGCTGTCTCATAGGTAATGGAGTGGAACAGGAACCCGGCTCCCGCCTTGATTCTTGTGGCATACTGGGTATATGTATCATTTACCATCAGTCTCCAGCGGTATTTTTCCGGTGTGGTAAAAGTTCCGATGGGAGTATCGTCTCCCACAGAGGTAAGCATCGCCTTCACAGGAATAATATATCCGTTTTCCCCGTCTCTGGCATAAACCGTCAGACAGTTCAGCGTTTTATTCACCTTAATCTCATAGGATTCCTGGGCGCCGATTAAGTCCTCCACGTCCTGGCGCAGCTCGCCGTTGGCCTCAAAGAAAAATTTAAGCCCGTCCACATAATGCCAGCCGCTTAAGGTACGTCCGTTTTCAAAGTAATACCGTCTCATTCCCCAGTCGGCCCATCCCGTATACGGTGTACCATCCTCATTCATGCAGTAGGCCGCCGTCTCGTTGAATCCGATTTTTCCGGAAAATTCATTAAAATATGTATCCTTCGTGGAAGCTGGAGCCCCGGTTCCCTTGGGAACCAGAACCACCTTGAGGTCCACAACGGAATCGCCCACATTAATAGCTCCTGTCATGGTTCCTTCCGCCACAAATCCAAGCTGTCCCCTGTTTGCCGTAGTCACCGCATAATAAAGATCATAGGTTTTAGAAACCTCCCCTGTCAGATGCATCTGGATTCCCTCCACATAAGTGGAGCCTTCTGTTCCTCCTGCCGGCTCGCCATCGGAATAAAATTTCAACCATCCCCCATGGTTTACATAGGGACGGTAGGACAGCTTTCCATTATATCCATCCTTAAGCTTTGCAGAAATCCAGGTAAACTGGGTAGGGAGGTTGGCCTGCTGCCCCATTACCTCCACTGCATCCCAGATGGCCGCCTCATTAGTCGGAGTTAAATCCACATTTCCACCGTTTAAAGAGGTATTGGGTACCATTCCATCGGGATAGACCACCTGGTTTTCCGTACTGGCTTCTTCCCCTTCACCGGAAGTCTCAGAATCCTTCGTTTCATCTGATGCATGGGATTCTCCTTCTCCCTGCCCTCCGGAATCCTCCTCCGACTGCCCCGGCGCACCGGGATATCCATGTTCTTCCTCTGAGGCTTCTGATTCATATCCGGGCCCCACCCCCTGATCAGCCAGTGCATGGAAACTCAGGCACAGGGAAAAGACCACGCATACTGTCACCGCAGTGATTTTCTTATATGTCAGTTTCATTTTCATACGCTCCTTATTGTATATATTTCAGATTTCCCATATAGTAGAAACCCTTTGCTTCATCCAGAGAAACATCCACGATTTTTCCCACCAGGGATGCGTCTCCCGGAAAATGCACCACTGTATTATTGGAGAGGCGGCCTGTGACAAATCCGGGCTCATGGGTATCCGGCTCCTCCACCAGCACCTTCTGTACGGTCTTTTCATCCCGCTTTATCACTTCAGAAGCAATTTCCTGAACCTCTTTTAAAAGCCTCTCAAACCGTACCTTCACCACATCATCCGGCACCTGATTTTCCATGGCCGCAGCCGGCGTGCCTGTCCGTTTCGAATAGATAAAAGTAAAGGCGCTGTCATAACGAACCTTTCTTACCACATCCATGGTCTCCTCAAAATCCTCATCCGTTTCCCCCGGAAAGCCCACAATGATGTCTGTGGTAAGAGAAATATCGGGAACTGCCTGACGAATTTTATCCACTAAAAGGAGGTACTGTTCCTTCGTATATCTTCGGTTCATCTGCTTTAAAATCCGGCTGCTTCCGGACTGAAGAGGCAGATGCAGGTGATGGCATATTTTTTTCGATTCCTTCATAACGGCAATCAGTTCATCCGACAGGTCCTTGGGATGGGAGGTCATGAAGCGGATCCGCTCCAGTCCCTCAATTTTCTCCACCCGACGCAAAAGTTCTGCAAAAGAAACCGGGTCCTTTAATGTTTTTCCATAGGAATTCACATTCTGGCCCAGAAGCATCACTTCCACAACGCCGTCGTCTACCAGGCCTTCGATTTCTTTTATAATATCCTCCGGATTCCGGCTTCTCTCCCGCCCCCGCACATAGGGGACAATACAGTAGCTGCAGAAATTGTTGCAGCCAAACATAATATTAACACCGGATTTAAAGGGGTATTTTCGCTCAACAGGAAGCTCCTCCACGATGGCATCCGTTCTGTCCCAGATATCTACCACCATCTTCTTTTCTTCCAGACGGTTATAAATAAGCTCAGCCAGCCTGAAAATGTTATGGGTACCGAAGATAATGTCCACATGGCCATAGCTCTTTTTTATTTTTTCCACCACATGAGGTTCCTGCATCATACAGCCACAGAGAGCAATCATCATATGGGGATTTTTTCGCTTCAGACCGTTTAAATGTCCCAGACGTCCGTATACCTTTAAATTGGCGTTTTCCCGGACGGTACAGGTATTGTATAACACAAAGTCAGAGTTCTCATCCTCCCCCTGCACAAAACCGATCTTCTCTAAAATCCCCATGAGCTTTTCCGAATCCCTGGCGTTCATCTGGCAGCCAAAGGTCTGAATAAATGCAGTGGGCGGCCGCCCGTTTTTCTTCTCAAGCTCCCGGACCCATTCCCGGCAGTTTGCCATAAAGTAGTACTGTCTGGCAGGTTCTTCTATGGGCGGTTCTGTATTTATATCTATTTTATCTAAATCAATTTCCTGATGCATTTCTCTTGACTTTTTTCCCTTTCCAACATATAATATACAAAAAGAAGCGGGTTTTTTACCGTACAGCTTTATGGCTCAAGCGGGGTGCTCGTTTCTTTTTTATATCTTAATCCCAATTGATTGCCTCATGCGGTATCGTTCCGTTTACCGCTCTGTCTTCTCGTCCGGCTCTTATCGCATCTAATTCTTCCGGTTCAAGAATCACTTCAGGCACAAATTTTACAATTACTCTATACAAAGTATCAATATCTTTTTCCGGAACCCGTTCTATTAAATTTTTTAACATTTCTTTACTCATATTTCATCTCCTAAACCGACTCTACCGTGACCATTATAAACTCCAACTAAAAAAAATGCAACCACATTACCAATTCTGTAAATTTAACGTAATAATTTAGTTATTTTTTACAACCAGCGTCCGTTCGCTAAGAATGTTTGAAACAAAACGGCGGAGCTGCCCGCCGGCCCGGAAAGTTTAAAACCTCCGGGCCTTTGGACAGCTCCGTCTTCTTAATACCAATAAGACAGGCTTACCTGATCCTGTTTTCTAAGCGTACTTATTGCGCCCTTACTCCGTTGGCATTGATATAGTACCCGTCAACGGTAGTGTTGGCCGCCATAGCGCCATGGATACCATCAGAACTCATATTCAGATAATACCAGTTGCCGTCAATCTGCTGCCAGCCGGTCAGCATAATTCCGCTGGAATTCAGATAGAACCATTTCTGATAGTTGGAGTCAAAGTGCCATCCGACAATCAGGGTTCCCAGGTTTGCTTCTGCCTCTGACAGATAGTACCACCGACCGTCAACCTGCTGCCAGCCGGTTGCCATATAACCCTCATTGTTGAAATAATACCATACATTGTTTACCTTGCCCCACTGATTCCTGGCATATCCGCCATTAGCCATCTGGAACCACCAGCCCTTTGCATCTTTCTGCCAGTTTCCGGAGATCGTGTTGGCCTCGGTAGAAGAACCCTTTCCGCCGGAGGAAGAGCTGCCGGAACTGTAATCCTCATCTCTGGAGCTGGAATTGTCGGAATTTCCAGGCTTATCGGGTTTGCCAGGCTTACTGGGTTCCTCAGGATCCTCAGGTTTCACAGTAGAGCCGGCAGTTTCCACCTTCACAGGAGTATAGCCTTCAAAAACGGCATAGAAATTGTTATTTCTCTCCAGTTTCTGAGTGTCCTCTACTATTTTGCCGTCCATATCCGCCCAGCCCTTAAAGAGATGGCCATACATAGCAATCTCTTTAATTTTGCTCCAGTCAGACGCAAGTTCTTCAAACATCTGCTTCTCTGCATCCTTAAAGGTAGCTCCATCTTCTAAGTAGACTCTCTTCAAATAATCCGCTATATTTACAGAATAAGAACCATGGCTGTTGTTCCTCTCATATTTTGCCAGAGAAACAGAGAACGAGCCTGAAACACCTACACTAACACTAACTCCATCCTTATAGGAACGTCCCTCCGGAGTCTTGACAAGTATCCGAGGATAATAATCTCCCAAAGGAAGTACTTCTTTGCTCTTTAATGCATAGTTCTGCAGAGAGAACATCTTAGAATCTTCATCTTCAGAATCCAGCTCTAAGGACCACTTACTATGGTCAACCTTCTCGTCATTCAAATAAACCTGCAAAAGAGCGCTAAAAGTGTCTGGTTTTGGGATATTGTTGCTTTCTGCCTTAATCCATATATCACCTACTGTGATGATAAATTCAGTATAAGAAATGCCATTTTCTGTTTCCCACTTGACATCCAGGATATACTCTCCCAGTTTCAAAGTATCTTTACTCTTCAACACACCATCTTTCAGGGTAAAGAGGGCGTTGTCATTAGGAGATGTCCTTTCCTCGTCAAGAAGCACCTCATAATTCTTTTTCGTCCCGTCTTCTTCTATTTCGCAATAAGAAACTGTTCCCTCATAGACAGCAGGAGTAGGAATTCTTTGAGGAATAACTTCCAGACCCTCCCCGGCATTCTCGGCGAATTCTGCTGAAATGACAGCGTCTCCTTCAACTTTATAGGTACTATAACACCTGATATCCTCAGTCGTTTCGCCGGATTTTACCTGGAAACGATTATTTTTCGGTCTCCAGCTGACACCGTCGACATAAGCACCCTGATATTCTACACGAAGTTCTGTTCCAACAGGAATTTCCACTTCCTCACCGATGGGGACAAACGTACGCTTAACTCCTCCGGTTACCGGAATATCGCTGTACACGATCAGGGCACCGTTCTTTACATTCTCCACCTTGACCTTGGCCATAGTGGTCACGTTCTCCACAGCGGCCAGAATGTAGGGGCTGAAACCTTTTGCCATAAAGGAGATGTTTTCGCCATCCAAAACAGCATACTGTACATCCAGTGCTTCGGTCGCCGCATCATTTAAATGAATTACCAGAACCTTATCATATTTTCCGTCGAAAGGATCCTTCATGGTGATTCCCACGGGTCCTTTTGTGGTTTGGTCCACAGAGATATCCAGCTGAACCAGAGCATTTTCATCTTTTGACAGTTCCACAGAAGAAACTCCAAGATCCGTGAGCGCTCTCTTATCAACGATTTCCGTGAGCTTCTGAACATCCTTTTGCTTCGTATCATCCAAAGCGGTGAAAGTCAATTTACTGCCTTCGGCAAGACCGCTGACCTTTACACCAACAACCTGCGCCTTTACATCATCGTTCACGGTAGCCTGGCTGCCGCTGACCCATCTGGCGTACACATCAGCGTGTCCGTATAATTTGGATCCAGGTTCAAGTTTGGTGGTCAGATCGTCCTTCTTCGCATACCATCCGGCAAATTCCATTTCACCGTTTTTCGTCTCCGGCCCTTGCGTCAAAACATCCCAGCCGGATACAGCGGATTCAGCAGCAGGCTCGGCATCCTCAAAGAGCAGATAATAATATCCGTCTTTATCTGCTGTTGTTACCGGGCCACCCACATCCAGTGTCGTTGATGTCTCCTCACCGGCTGCGGCTTTGCTGGCATCGCTTGGTGTGGCATCGCTTGGAGTGGAAACACCGGGGGTGTCGGGATCCTCAGAACCGGCAAAGCGGAACATACCCCCATTGGCATTGAGAGTGATCCACGCTTCCTTTCCCACCTCAACCTCTCCTCGTTTGCCCACGTCCTCAGGACCGTCCAGAGCGCCAAAGCTGATTCCGGCGTTGGTAAGAACCATGGCGGCACTTAAGAGCAGAGCTGTCAACTGTTTTCTTTTCATTTCCATCTTCCTCCTTTTATATTTTGTACTTTGAAAATTTATTTCACAGACAGAAAATTTTTCTTCCTGAAACACAGATTATGAATCTCTGCCCCCGGATTTCCATATTTCTGTCAATGAAACAAGGTCATTGTACCAGAAGCCGTCCGAAACGGAGCCCGCCTGGGAACCCCGCTCCGTTTTTCCGTGCCGTTCTGCGGCAGTAACCGCAGCTCTTTGTATATCCGTTTCTAAGTTTGACTCTTTTGCAGCGTTTTCCTTTCTGCACTGGTACCTGCAGAACCAGTAAGACTTCGGGCTGTTCTCCCGTTTTGCTATCAGGAATACAACTGGAATTTCAAACCCTTTCCCGACATTTCTTTTTATACGCAAAATTGTCCATGACATAATATTGATTATGTCATGGATAAGATTTCCAATTCCCTTATGTATGCGTATATTTTAGCATTGTTATCTGTATATTTCAATAGATTTCTTAAAGCGTTTTAAAAAAATTTCAATAAAAATGACAGGAACTGACGAGAATTTGCCGCTTTTATATAAAGGCGGCATGGCTGTCCATGACATAATCAATATTATGTCATGGATAATTCCTGAAATTCCTGAAATTCCTGAATTTTCAAAAATTTAATAATCACATGAAGAAAAAATTATAACATGAAATTTGAGCGAACAACAGCATAATTTACCTGGATTGCCGTGATTGCTCTGTTTTTCCTACAAAAAAGAAGCCGGCATCTGTGATTATTTTACAGTGCCGACTCTTTTTTGTACTATTTCTATATCTGTCCGTTCCCGTAATCAGAAGTCATGATGGCCTTGATATATGACGACAGGGCTCATAAGATCCTGCTGGCCGACTCTGCTTTCGATCTGGGGCTTTATGAGGAAAAAATACTGAAAAACGGTAAAACAAAGATGGTAAAGTCAAAGGCCACCGTAAAGCAGAAGGTCATCGTCACCTTTTCCAGAAAAATGATGGAGTACCAGCGCCATATCCGCAGCCGCCAGGTTGAGCGGGCGAAAAAGATGCTTGCCACCCTCGACCCGGACACCTATAAAAAGGGCCCCCATGATGTCACCCGTTTTATAAAACGTACTTCTTCCACAAATTCCGGGGAGAAAGTGACAGACCTGTATGAACTGGACGAAAGTGTCATAGAGGAAGAGGAGAAATATGATGGGTATTATGCCGTAGCCACAAACCTTGATGACCCGGCAAAGGCCATAATTGAGATCAGTTCCAACAGGTATAAGATCGAAGACTGCTTCAGGGTAATGAAGACAAATCTTTCTGCCCATCCGGTATACCATCAGAAGCCGAAACGTATTGTGGCCCACTTCATGATCTGTTATACTGCGCTGCTGGTCTACCGGCTGCTGGAAGCAAAGCTGGACCGGTATGGGACACACTTTACAATTGAAACTATCATTGAAACCCTGAATAACATGGAAGTAGCAAACATAGAGGATATGTGCTATATGTCAACTTACAACAACTCACAGGTCTGTACAGCCTTAAACGCTGTTTTTGGTCTTGAACTGGACAAAAAATACTATCAACCGAAAGAACTGAATAAAAAAATCAAAAAAATTTCCAGGTAGGCTTTCCATACAACATCCATAATCATAAAAAAATGGCGCAACCCCAGTAAAATCAAGGGCTAGCGCCATTTTGCATTTCTTTAAGTGTTAAAAACGGGATTATACTATGTCGGGTGTGTCAACTGTTTTTTCTCCAAAAATATGCATTTTTTCCCGTAGATACAAGATTTTAATT
>ERZ808046.373-NODE-373-length-44340-cov-14.929128_pt1 | contig 44340 bp, 38 predicted proteins | sample MGYA00380196_ERZ808046 | MGnify/ENA primary metagenome ERZ808046 (study PRJEB31490, sample SAMN06133421) | mouse gut metagenome | isolation source: Z6_2 | host: mice | place: China: Chengdu | collected 2015-05 ...
CTGATACCTGCATCCATAATCGGAGGCGCAGTGGGCCTGATTCTGGGGCCCAGCGTGCTTGGGAAAACCGGGATCAATCTGATTCCCCAGGACTGGGTAAATATCTGGGCCCTGGAACCGGGAATTTTGATTTTACCGCTGTTCTCGTCCCTGCCGCTCTGTAATTTTAAAGATGACCACGACCAAAAAATTTCGGCGATGCCGAAGAGGAAGCTTTACAGTGTTCTGATGACCGGTTTTGTGAAAGGACCGACCTTTGCGCTTCAGATGTTTTTCGGCGTGGGAGTCGCACTTCTCATTCAGGGATTTTTCCCGAACCTGTTTTTCTATCCGGGCTTTGGATGTGAAATGCCTCATGGTTTCAACGGCAGCCATTCCCTGGCAGGCGTTCTTGGCGGCGTTCTGCGGGACGGCGGCCGGGACTACTGGGAAATTGCCCAGGGAGTTGGACTGTGCTATGCCACCATCGGTCTTTTAGGCGGTATCATGCTGGGAATCTTCTTTATCAACAGAGCCATCAAAAACGGAAAAACACAGATCGTTACGGAGAAAACCGCATTCAGCGACAATGTAACATATGGCTATATCAGGCGCGTTTCAGAGCAGGGAAACCTTGGACGCGAGACAACAGAAAGCTCCAATGCCAATACGGTTTCCATTCATCTGGCGCTGGTACCGATTGTTTCATTTATGGGATACAGTCTGCGTGCATACTTTAAATATATGAAGTTTGGATTTCTTTCCGATCTTCCCGCATATATCTGGTCCATTATCATCGGATATGTGGTAAACTATGTGATGAATAAGCTCAGGCTTGGATGGCTGTTTGACAAAAAGGCAAAATCCATCATTACCGGTGTCTGTACCGATTATATTATCCTTTCGGCAATGGCGAGCATCAATATTGACCTGATCGCGTCATATATGGTTCCGATTCTGATTATCAGTGCCGTGGGCTTTGTGGTGACCTATTTTATGACGTTTGTGGCTTTCAGCTTTTTCATGCCGGGAAATTACGCGTTCGAGCGGGCGATTGCCGGATGGGGAACCAATACCGGTTTTGCAGCTACGGAGCTGGCTCTTTTAAATATCGTTGATCCCAACTTTAAGAGTCCCGTTCTGGAGGAACTGAATCTTGGAGGAATCATTTTTAATCTGAAGGATATTATTTTTGTCCCGCTCTACTTAAAGTATATTGTCAGCGGAGAGCCCTATGCGATTCTGATGGTTGCTGCCGTTGAAATCGTAATCATGTACTCTGTCTGCTTCGTCATTCGCGCCCTGGACCGGAAGGAACAGAAAAAGGAAGGCCTGGCAGTAAAATAATGTGGACGCCACAGGCTTCTTGTCCGTGGCATGCAGGCAAGAAGATGCAAGTTTGAATTGTAACAAAAGAATTAGGAAAGAAGGAATCAAACGATGAAAACACCCAGTGCATTGACGGTGATCGAGTGCAATTACAGGGAAAGCTTCTGGAAAATTGATCTTACGGGTGAACAGCCGGTAATCCATGATCCGATTGAATGCTTCCAACATCGAAGAGATGTGGATTCATACAAACAGAATAAAACATATGAAACCATGGGAGTTCCGGTGGAAATTGAGGAGATTGACTACGAAAATTATAAGCAGTTCCGCCCCAGCGACGGAGTCATGATGAATTACTCGGATCTGGTTTGCCAGGGGATAGAAAAAGGGAATGCGGTCCTGGTCTCCACGGGACTTTGTATGTACGCGCCGGCGATTGTCGGCGGGATCCAGCGGGCAGTTGGTGTGGATAAGAAAATAGGTGTCGTCTGGATTGACGCCCACGCCGACAACCGCATCGCGGAGAAGGCGCCGACCAGTTTTGTGGGAATCCCGCTCTCCACAATCTGCGGCCAGACAAATGAAAGCTGGAGGAAGTCCGCCTGCGGTCTCCAGATTCCGTGTGAAGGCGAAAATGTCCTGGCAAGCGATATCCGGATCTGTGACGAGGAGAGCTTAAGGAACATGGAAAATGTCAACATGGTCCATTTAACGTCGTCGGAGTTCAAGGATAAGAATGCGTGGAAAGCCGCGGTTTATGCACTGGCCGAACGGGTCGATGCAATTTATCTTTCCATAGATATGGATATTCTGCGTAATGAGTTCACTCCGGCCTATATAAAGAGCGTGCCGGGGGGCCATACGGTGGAAGTGGTTATGAACAATGTACGTGAGGTTACAGGAACGGGAAAGGTTTCGGCAGTATCACTGTTTTGCTGCGATTTTGATACCTATGACCGGAATCCGGAACTCGGAGAGCTGACATACCAGAATGGGGCGCGGATTATCTCAGCTGCCCTGGAAGGCTGGAAGGGAATACCAGACAAATAAGACAGGAGAGAAAACTTTTATACTGCAAAACCGCGGGAGACCAAAGCCGGTCTTTCCGCGGTTTTTGCAGTTATCTATCTGTCGCCTGACTCATCTCATTCCTTTTCTCTCAGAAGGTTGCAGAGATGGCAATATACTGAAGCAGTACTTTTTAGTATTGTTTCTGAAGGATATCTGCTTTGATACTTCTATGTATAGTGGCACCTGTGTCAGCAGGCATGTCGTTAATTTTGTAACAGTTCAGCCATGCAAAGATTCAGAGTGAAAAAGCGTTGAAAATCTGTTTTCATAAGCATTTTTCACTCTGAATCTTCATAGGGCGGATGCCCGGCGCTTCTTGTCCGCGGTATGCGGGCAAGAAGATGCAAGGCTGAACTGTTACATAATTTTTGATACTTTTTGTTATACATTAGAATTGATACTAAATAAACTTCTCCATTAGCTTCTGGCAGCGCCGTCCACAGAAAGAATGGTCCCGCTCACATAGGAGGCCATGTCGCTCGCTAAGAAAAGGAACGCGTTGGCCACATCCTCGGGCTTCCCTACTCTTCCTAAGGGGATAGTCTGAATCAAAGGCTTAATAACAGCGTCGGGAAGGACTTTTACCATATCGGTTTCCGTAACTCCGGGAGCCACGGCGTTGACGCGGATATGATCCTTACCAAGTTCCCGGGCCAGGGATTTGGTAATGCCGTTTACGGCAAACTTACTGGCCGGATATCCCACGCCGGAGGGCTGACCATAGATGGAAACCATGGAGCTGGTGTTCAAAATTACACCACCGCCCTGTCCTTTCATGATCTTGGCAGCTTCCTGAGAGGCATAAAGAACTGAGAGAACGTTGAGGTTCATGATTTTTTCAAACTCTTCCGGTTTGTAGTCATAAAGCGGAGAGCTCTGGGAAATCCCTGCATTGTTTACAAGAATGTCCAGAGAACCGTAGGATTCCACGATTTTCGAAAATGCGGAAGCGATTTCTCCGGGATTGTTTAAATCCGGGGCCATGCCATCCACATTCCAGGAAGGATTTTCTGCCTTCAGGGATTCCACTGCCTTTTGGGCTGTCTCTTTTCTGGAACCGAACAGAACTACTTTCGCACCATTCTCCAGATATTTTTTTACAATGGCGAGACCAATGCCGCGGGTCCCTCCGGTAACAACAGCTACTTTGTCTTTTAATAACATAAAATACCTCCTATTTATTTACGTCCGGATCTTGCAGTGTAGGGTCCGGTTTCGTTTCAGGATTTGTCCTGTCTTTGAATTATACCATATTTTTTAAAATTTACCGAGGTTTTATACGATTTTATTATAGAAATTTACTGTGAAAGTCCTGGACGGCAGCCGTGAATGAGCCATGGTTGCATGAGCGGATTCACGGATATCGGACGGGCAAGCCGGTATGAGTAAGGAGGGCGCCGGCCCGGATTACGAATACCGGCGGCAGTTGCGTGAGCACGAAGTGCGGAGCAACTGACTTTCATGCATGGTTATGGTTTCCCGATGGACCGTTTGGAAATTTTTTTCATATACTGATTACACGAAAAAAGAAAAGGAGAAGAACATTGGCAGTAATGAGAAAAGTAATCATAGATGCCGGACATGGCGGAGAGGAACCGGGGGCCATGTATAATGGTAGACAGGAGAAAAACGATACCCTTCAGCTGGCTTTCGATGTGGGAAACGCCCTGGAACGGAGGGGAATCCAGGTGGCCTATACCAGAGTGAACGATGTATATGACAGTCCATACGAAAAGGCCATGATGGGAAACCAGTCCGATGCGGACCTGTTTCTTTCTATTCACAGGAACGCCATGCCGGTGCCGGGGACAGCTTCAGGCGTTGAAAGCCTGGTGTACTCCGACGGGGGAACAGCGGCGTTATTTGGAAAAAATATTGACGAAGCCCTGGCTTCGGTGGGCTGGACTGATCTGGGTGTGAAGGAACGGCCGGGCCTGGTGGTGTTAAGGCGGACCAGAATGCCGGCGGTTTTAGTGGAGGCCGGATTCATTGATAACGAGAAAGATAATGCATTTTTTGATGCCAATATGGCGGCCACGGCGGATGCTATCGCCGACGGGATTGTAAAGACGTTTGAGGAGCTGGAAAGAAGAACGCCTGTGTCCGGGGAGGAACCGGGGTTTTATCTGGTGCAGACAGGAATTTACCGCCTGCGCTCCAATGCCGAGCAGGAACTTTCCGATCTCAGAGCTCAGGGCTTCCCGGCATTTGTGACCGCCCGGGATAATCTTTATTATGTCCGGGCAGGAGCGTTCCGGGAGCTTGATAACGCGGCTGCCATGGAACGTCATCTGAGAAATCTCGGATACAGCACAATTATTGTAAAAAGTGGTAACAGATAGGTCTCTGACAGGCGTCACCGGCGCCTGGGACCGCGAAGCGATTTTAAGTGGCCGAATGCGGTAACAGTTGGGGATATCTGAATGGTTACGAAAAGTGGCCGGTAAGAGATAAAAAAGACTTAAATTTTCCGGAAAAATATGGTATGATGAGATTGGACTCAGGGTTTAAGATTTCAGTACAGAAGCGAAAGAAGGGGGCGTTTTTATGGCAGGAGAAAATATGGTTATCACCATCGGCCGTCAGTACGGGAGCGGAGGAGCAGAAGTCGGAAAAAAGTTAGGAAAGCGGCTTGGCCTGAATGTCTATGATAAGGAGATTTTAAAAATGACCTCCGATGAGAGCGGCATCCGGGAAAGTTATTTTCATCTGGCTGATGAGAGAGCAGGGAACAGGCTGCTCTACAAGATTGTCCAGTCCATGATTCCGGAAAATACGTCCCCGTCTCTGGGAGCTGATCTGGTTTCTGCTGACAATCTGTTTCGGTTTCAGTCTGCGGTGATCCGGAAGCTGGCCCAGGAGGAGTCCTGCATCTTTGTAGGACGCTGTGCGGATCATATCCTGGCCGGAATGGAGAAACTGGTGCGGGTATTCATTTATGCAGATATGGACGCCAGGGTGAAAAGGATCAGGGAAAAGGGATATTATGAAGATTCGGAAGTAGTAAAAAATATCCGCCGCATGGATAAGGAACGCCGTGATTATCACAGGTATTATACAGGAAAGGATTGGGAATGTTTTGATAATTATGACCTGATTCTGAATTCCGCCAGGATCGGAACAGACGGATGCGTGGACTGCATTCTGGAGTACATGAAGATCCGCTGTTACTGTTGCGGGAATGAAAGGGACATGATAAAATAAAGGCGGCCGCCATATGGCGGACCGCTTTTTGATTACAGTAAAATAGTAACAGGCCAGACCGTACGGCAGAAGGAGAACCCTATGGAACATAAAAAAATACGCGCCGTGATCTTTGACATGGATGGCGTGATCGTCGACAGTGAAATAGTATATATGGATTATCTTCTGGAGTTTGCCAGAACAAAGAATCCCAAAGTAACGATGGAGGAATTAAATCCCATGGTGGGCTTAAGCAGGAAGGACAGCTGGACCGTCATGGAGAAGGCCATAAATAATGGAGAGAACTGGAAAGCGCTGCGGGATCAGTTTTCCGCCCTGGATATTTACAGCCAGGTTAGTTATAAAAAAATTTTCCGGCCGGAAGCCCTTAGTACGGCAAAGGAATTAAAAAGGCGGGGCTATGAAGTGGCCCTGGCATCTTCCACAGGCCCGAAGCTCATTGCGAGAATTATGGAAGAAACAGGAATGCGTCCGGTGTTTGATCTGATCGTCAGCGGAAAGCAGTTCGCACAGAGTAAGCCCAACCCGGAAATTTACCATTACACGGCCAAAACGTTAGGTTTTTTTGAGGAGGAGTGCTTCGTTGTCGAGGATTCCACCGTTGGAATTGCTGCGGCGAAGCGGGCCAACATGACCGTAGCTGCCTTAAGAGACGGAAGATTCGGTTTTGACCAGAGCCAGGCGGACTACCATATTGACCGGATTGATGAAATTCTGAATTATCTGTAAAAAATGACAGGAAACAAACAAAACAATGAGGGGATGAACCAGGAGGAGGAGATGAGAATGGAAAAGCAGGATTCTGTGGTGCTTTGCGGCGCCAGCTCCTATGAACAGAAATATTACTTTAATCAACAGTTTAAAGCCCTTCCGGACCACATAAAGAAAGAGCTTCAGGTCATGTGTGTCCTGTTTACAGAGGATATTGGCGGGGTTTTAACTCTGGAATTTGCCCCGGACGGAACTCTGGAATTTCGGGTGCAGGCTGATGATAACGATTATTTATTTGACGAAATTGGAAGCGAGCTGAAAATCCGCCGGTACCAGAAGGAAAAAAGGGAACTTCTGGAATCTTTGGAGTTATATTACCGGGTGATATTCCTTGGAGAGAAAGTGAGGGAAGCAGATGAAACGTAAGAAAGTATTTTTAGGGGGGGTCCTTGTGGCGGCGTTTATTTCCATGGGGACAGCGGAAGCATTTGCGGTAAATTATGGTCCGGGAGGAAATAATCTCAACGTTCAATTTGATTACGATACGCAGGTCAACAACCCTGCCTATGACACAGGATGGAACGGAGGGACAGGCCCCGGGAATACAGGAAGCAATCCCTTAGGCGACAGAGACAGGCGTGAGGAAAATATTTTTTCCGGCGGACCCAATTCTGAGGCGGCAAAAAAATATCTGGAGGAAGAGGAGAATGCTTTTTACATCCACAGCACATATCGGGGAGGCACCTGGCAGAAACAGGAAAACGGTACCTGGAAGCTTTTTAAGACAGACGGACAGCCTGTTTCCAGCGAATGGGCCTATGTGGACGGAAAAACTTATCTCATTGACATGTACGGCATTATGCAGACCGGATTCCAGAAGGTCAACGGCAGCTGGTATTACTTCAACAGTACGGGAGCCATGGAGACCGGATGGCTTTTAAAGGAAGGAAAATACTATTTCCTGAACAGTGACGGTTCCATGGCTTACGGCTGGGTCAATTCCTCCGGAAAGTGGTACTATCTGGACAATAGTACGGGAGTCATGCTGACCAATACCTATACCCCTGACGGACGATATGTGAGTGCAGAGGGGGAACTGGTCCCATGATGTTAAAAATCGGCGGCATGACTTTAAAAAATAATGTGATTCTGGCTCCCATGGCAGGAGTTACGGATCTTCCGTACCGGGTACTGTGCAGCAGGCAGGGGGCCGGGCTTGTGTGTATGGAAATGGTCAGCGCCAAAGCGGTTCTTTATAAAAATAAGAACACAAAGGAGCTTTTGATGGTGGATCCGGGAGAACACCCGGTATCTCTCCAGCTGTTTGGCTCCGATCCGCAGATCCTTTCGTCCATTGCCGGGGAGCTGGAGGAGGGGCCTTTTGATATTTTTGACCTCAACATGGGCTGCCCGGTGCCGAAAATCGTAAAGAATCAGGAGGGTTCGGCCCTTATGAAAAACCCGAAGCTGGCAGAGGAAATTTTAACAGCCATGGTAAAAACCATAAAAAAGCCTGTGACCGTGAAAATCCGCAAGGGCTTTGATGATTCCCGGGTCAACGCAGTGGAGATTGCGAAAATTGCGGAAGGCTGCGGTGTTTCGGCCATTACAGTTCATGGAAGGACCAGGGAGCAGTATTATTCCGGAAAAGCGGACTGGGATATTATCCGTCAGGTAAAGGAGGCGGTGAGTATTCCTGTGATCGGAAACGGCGATGTGTTTTCACCGGAGGATGCCATGGGCCTTATAAAGAAGACCGGATGCGACGGAATCATGGTGGCCAGGGGGGCCAGGGGAAACCCATGGATTTTCAGAGAGATTACAGAATATCTGGAAACCGGGAAAAAGCCCGGCCGGCCATCGAAGAAGGAGGTAAAGGAGATGATACTTTGCCATGGACAGATGATGATGGAATTTAAGGGGGAAATGGCGGGAATGCGGGAAATGAGAAAGCACGTGGCTTGGTATACGGCCGGATATCCCAACTCCGCTGCCCTTAGAAAAGACATTAACACGGTATCCTCCATGGAGGAGCTGGCCGCATTAATTGAGGAGAGACTATAAAAAGGCCCTGACGCGAAAACGCGCCGGGGCTTTAAAACAGGCTGATGGGCGTATTTTCATGGCCCTGGAAGATCAGCCGGAAGGTTGCTTTTTTTGACTCCTCCAGATGGCCGGCCATCATTTCCGCCGCTTCTTTCCAGTTTTTCTGAAGACAGGGCCGTATAATATCTAAATGTTCCCGGAAAGTATCTTCCATACGATTGCTGGAAATATTACCGGTCATATAGCGGAATCGCGCATTCTGCGTCCGGATCCGGTTATAATTGCTCCGGATGTACACATTGGGACAGCACTCCACAATCATGAGATGAAAATCGGAGTCCAGATTATAGAAATAGTCGTTGTTCTGAAAATATTCGCTGTCTGCATTTGTCTGGAAGAAAATATTGTAGAATTCTTCCAGGCGGTCTGTGGGCAGCAGGGAGCCATAATTTAAAAGAATATAGGGCTCGTAAAGGTTCCGGACTTCGAAAATCATGTTGATATCATTGACAGTAAGGGGAGTGACCATGATCCCGCGCTTGGGTTTTATTTCCACCAGTCCTTCCTGTTCCAGACGGCTTAAGGCATCGCGGATGGGGGTGCGGCTTAAACCCAGTGCGTCTGTAAGGATTTCTTCATTTAAAAAAGTACCCGGCGCAAATTCGCAGGTGACGATTTTCTCACGGATGGCATTATATGCCAGAGTTTTTAAATTGGTTTTCGGCATGTTCACACTCCTTTTGCCGGAAAAGGCATACCTGGCCGGGGATTTTGTAACTATTGTATATAACAAATTTTATCACAGGCCCGAAGATTTTGCAATGGAAACCTGGGCTTTGTATAAAATGCACAAAAAAATCAAAAATATTTTAGACAAGTATACAAAATAATCGGAAACGCCTATTTTATGTTGACTTTCTGTGGGGATTCTTCTATAATCTGTTGTATACAACATAGGATACAATAAAACATGATGTAAGGCCAAATATCCCGCAGCAGGCAGCGGGGCACCAAATAAAACATAAGTACAGGAGGAATGAAAGCCATGAAAGCAATGTATATCAACGCTCCCGGCGAAGTGGAAATCAGAGACGTGGAAATGCCGGTGAGAAAAGAGGGAGAGGTTTTATTAAAGCTTCTCTACGGCGGAATCTGTGGCAGCGACTTAGGCTCCTACCGGGGAACCTTCGCATATTTTGATTATCCGCGAATTCCGGGCCATGAGTTCTCTGCCGAAGTCATCGAGGCAGATGAGAACAACGAATACGGCATTAAGCCTGGAATGATCGTAACCTGTAATCCGTATTTCAACTGCGGACACTGCTATTCCTGTGAACACGGAACCGTAAACGCATGTATGGACAACCAGACCATGGGATGCCAGAGAGACGGCGCTTTCCAGGAATACATAACGATGCCCATCGAGAGAGTCTATGACGGAAAAGGAATGGACGCAAAGACGCTGGCTGCCATCGAGCCCTTCTGCATCAGCTACCATGGCGTGAGCCGTGCCAGTGTGAAAGAGGGAGATAAGGTCCTTGTTGTGGGCGCAGGCACCATCGGCGTTCTTGCGGCAATCGCGGCAAAGGCCAAGGGAGCGACCGTTTATATTTCCGATGTTTCCGCCGGAAAGCTGGAAATGGCAAAGGATTTCGGTGTTGACGGAACTCTTTTAAACGATTCTCCGGAAGCCTTTGAAAAGGGTGTAAACGAGATCTCAAACGGCAACGGATTCGACGTTACCATCGAGGCTGTGGGCCTTCCGTCCACGTTCCAGAACTGCATTGACGCCTGCTGCTTTGGCGGACGCATGGTATTAATCGGAGTGGGAAAGAAGAATCTGGACTTTAACTTCACTTTAATCCAGAAGAAGGAACTGAATGTATACGGATCCAGAAATGCCATGAAGAAGGACTTCCTGGAACTGATTGATATTGTAAATGCGAAGAAAGCGCCGCTGGAGAAAATTATCACAAATGTATATTCCTTTGACGAGGCGGCAAAGGCGTTCGATGATTTCGCGCACAATCCCGGCGACATGTTAAAGGTTGTCATCGACTTTGGCAATATCAGTAAGTAATAAAGAAACTTTCTCCGGAACACCGGAGTGAGAAGTGAAGGGTTCTGAGGGAATCGGACCTTTGCGGAATAAAAACAAAGTTTAAAAACGGAGGGAAAACATTATGAAACTGAGAAAAGCTATGGCCTTAACTCTCGCAGGAACGATAGCCGCAACAAGCTTAACTGCATGCAGCAGCAATTCCGCCGGCACAGCAGCAACGACAGCCGCAGCAGGTACAGAGGCAGCAGCAGTCACAACAGCCGCCGCAGGGAATACAGGCAGCGCAGATGCAGAGATTACTCTTCAGGTTGCATTTGAGAACTCCATCTCTGAGCCGGTTGGACAGGGCTGGGTAAAAGCACAGGAAATTATCAGGGAAAAATCCGGAGGTACTATGGCCATTGAGGTTTATCCGGACTCCCAGTTAGGCGATAAGTCCTCCCTGATTGACTCCATGCTGCTGGGCGAGAACGTTTGCACACTGGCTGACGGCGCTTTCTATGCGGACTATGGCGTACCGGATTTCGGTATCGTATTCGGACCGTTCCTGTTCGACAGCTGGGATCAGTGCTGGACTTTAATCGAGTCTGACTGGTACAAAGAGCAGTGTGCAAAGCTGGAAGAGAAAGGCCTTAAGTTAATCGCTTCCAACTGGATTTATGGCGAGAGGCATACTCTTACAAACGTTCCGGTAAATACCGTTGACGATTTAAAGGGATTAAAGATCCGCGTTCCTTCCAACGAAATTCAGTCCAAGGGCTTTGATGTCCTGGGCGCTACTTCCACAGGTATGGCGCTTGGCGATGTTTACCAGGCTCTTCAGACAAAGACCATCGACGGCGCTGAGAATCCTCTTGCAACTCTGTATGGAAGAAAGCTTCATGAGGTTGCACAGTACTTAATTCTTGACGGGCATGTAAAGAACTTCACCACATGGGTGGTTTCCGCCGACTGGTTCAACAGCTTAACAGAAGAGCAGCAGAACTGGCTTATTGAGACAGCAACGGAGGCCGGTGAGTATAACAATGAAGTACAGCAGGCGGCTGAGGCTGATTATCTCCAGAAAATGAAAGACGAGGGCGTTACCGTTGTGGAGCCGTCCGAAGAAGTTCTTGCAGGCTTCAAGGAGAAGGCACAGCCCTTCTATGAGATGGACTTTGGCTGGACAGACGGTCTTTATGACACCGTAAGAAAAGCCATGGGTGCAAACTAATGCAGGGCTGAACTGTTATAATGAATGACTTGATTTTTTTGGCCGGCAGAAGGTGCGGCGCTTAGCCGCAAACCCGGAGGAAGCCCCCTTCCTCCGAAAACTGCCGGCTGAAGTTTTAAAAGTGGGAGAAAAGATATGGAGAAAAAAGAAAACAAGGTCTTATCCATTCTTATGAATCTGGATATTGTCGTTGCTTCCGTAATTCTTGCAATCCTCATTATGCTCACCTTCTTTGGCGTAATCTGGCGTTATATTTTTAACGCTCCCTTTACCTGGCTGGAAGAGGTGCAGACCTCCTGTATGGTATGGATTGTATTTGCGGCGGCAGGTGCGGCGTTCCGGACCGGAAACCATGTGGCAATCGAAATGATCGTGGACATGATGCCGGAGAAGCTCCAGAAAATCATGGAGTGGCTGATTTCAGTGGTTGTGGTTGTGGTCATCGGCTATCTTTTTATCCAGAGCCTTGGATTTATTCAGGTGTTCTTAAAGAGCGGACGTTCCACCAGCATGTTAAAGATTCCGTATGCATGGGTTTATGGAATTGCAATTGTATCCTATGTGGATATGATCATCAGCTATTTTTACAGTATTATCAAGGGCGTAAAATCTGAGGCAAAGGAGGCGGCAAGCAGCAATGAGTAATGTGTTAATGATCTCTGCAATCGTAATGCTGGTTCTTCTGTTCCTTAAGGTTCCGGTATACATCGCCGTTCTCGGCGGCTCCATGGTCTACTTTGTCATGAACCCGGGTATTAACTCCGTGGTATTTGCACAGCAGGCCATCATCGGTACAGAAAAAATTTCCCTTATGGCGATCCCGTTCTTCATCTGTGCAGGTATTTTCATGAACTACACAGGCGTTACAAAGAGAATCATGGATTTCTGTGAGGTAGTGACCGGCCGTCTCCCCGGCGGCCTCGCACAGGTAAACGTTCTTCTTTCCACGGTTATGGGCGGATTATCCGGCTCCAACATTGCTGACGCGGCCATGGAGTCCAAAATGATGGTTCCCGAAATGACAAAGAAGGGCTTCTCCCTGGAGTTCTCCAGCGTGGTAACCGCGGCTTCCTCCATGATTACCCCCTTAATTCCTCCGGGAATTGCAATGATTCTTTACGGATGCATTGCAAATGTTTCCATCGGTAAATTATTTATTTCCGGCTTCGGCGTTGGCGGACTTCTCTGCATCACCATGATGATTTTGGTGGGTGTGATCTCCAAAAAGCGCGGCTATGGTATTCTTTCCACAGAAAAGCTCACCTGGACCAGATTCTGGACAGCATTAAAACCTGCAATTCTGCCGCTGTTACTTCCGATTATTATTATCGGCGGTATCCGTATCGGAATTTTTACCGCCACGGAGGCAGGAGCTGTCGCCATTCTCTATGCGGCATTCCTGGGGATTCTTTACCACGAAATGCATGTGAAGGACATGATTCAGGGCTTAAAGGAGACAGTTGCCTCCACAGCCTCCATCATGTTAATTGTATCCGCAGCGTCTGTTTTTTCCTGGATTCTCACCAAGGAGAGAATTCCTCAGACACTGACAGCCTGGATGCTGGCCAATATTCACAGCAAATATGTATTCCTGATCGTTGTAAACATTTTCTTACTGATTGTAGGCATGTTCATTGAAGGCAACGCATCCATGATTATCCTGGTTCCCCTTCTGGCTCCTATTGCGGCCAAGTACGGAATCAACGAGATTCAGTTTGCAATGATCTACATTTTCAATAATGCCATCGGCGCATTATCACCGCCAATGGGCACCCTGATGTTTGTAACCTGCTCCATTACCAAGTGTAAGACAGCCGCGTTTATTAAGGAAGCAGTTCCATTTTATATTCTGCTTGTTGTGAATTTGCTGCTCCTTACCTGGTTCGAGCCTTTTACCACATTCCTGGTAAATCTGTTTTATTAAACCTTCGTGTGCCCGACGGGCAGGTGCACCGCCGCGCTGCAAAAGTTTGGGGGATATGGTAACCCCGTGTGCCCGGCAGCGGACTTTGATAGAAAAGCCGGAAAATACCTGCCAGGCGGACGTCCCATGGATGCTGTCTGGCAGGTTCCATATCCGGCCGGTCAATGAGAGAAAGGAAGATAAGTATGGAACGCCTGAATTATGAAGTATTGAAAAAATCCGGTTATGATGGATATATTCTTGAAAAGGCACCGGAAAAGGTTTTACAGTTTGGGGAAGGAAATTTCCTCCGCGCATTTGTGGATTACTGGTTTGATCTTGCCAATGAAAAGGCAGGCTGGAACGGAAAGTGTGTTCTGGTACAGCCCATCGCTCCCGGTCTTGCAAAGATGATCAACGAGCAGGAAGGACTTTATACTCTGTATCTGCGCGGAAGCGAAAAGGGGCAGAAGGTGGATGCAAAGAGAGTGATCTCCAGCGTAAGCCGCTGCTTAAATCCCTATGAGAAGGACGATTATGAGAAGATGATGGAGGCTGCCGCAGGTGACGATCTGGAAATCATCGTTTCCAATACCACAGAGGCCGGAATTCAGTACGATCCGTCCTGTAAAAAGGACGACTGTCCCCCGTCAAGCTTTCCGGCAAAGCTGACCCAGGTTCTGTACCATCGCTACAAAGCCGGAAAACCGGGCATCATCATGCTTGCCTGTGAGCTTATCGACAATAACGGAAAAGAACTGTTAAAGTGTGTAAATCAGTATATTGACCAGTGGGAACTGGAGGATGGCTTTAAGAAATATGTCAATGAGGACTGCACCTTCTGCGGCTCCCTGGTTGACCGTATCGTTCCGGGCCGGATCCGCGACCAAAAGGAGGTCGCCGAGCTGGAAGAAAAGCATGGCTACGAGGATCCGCTTCTGGACGTGGGCGAGGTGTTCGGCGTATGGGTCATCGAGGGCGATGAGAAATTAAACGATGTGCTTCCTTTCAAGAAAGCAGGCCTTTTTGACAAGGTATTCGTAACTCCCGATATGAGCCCCTATAAGAAGAGAAAGGTTCGTATCTTAAACGGTGCCCATACAGGCTTTGTTCTCGGCGCATACCTGGCCGGTGAAAACATTGTCCGCGACTGCATGAATGACGAGACCATCCGGGGCTTTATGAATAAGATGCTGTACGAGGAGGTAATTCCGACTCTCCCGCTTGATAAGAATGATCTGATGGAATTTGCCGCCGCTGTTACGGACCGTTTCAATAACCCGTTTGTAAACCATGAGTTAATGAGTATCTCCTTAAATTCCACATCCAAATGGAAAGCCCGCAATATGCCGTCTTTCCTGGGATATATTGAGGAGAAGGGTGAGCTTCCGGAGTGCCTGACCATGTCCCTGGCCGCTTATATCGCATTTTACAGCAATGATATCCAGTCTCTTACGGATGCGGGACTTGTGTGCAGACGTCCGGCAGGAAATGAGTATACCGTAAGCGATGACCGCTGGGCACTGGAATTCTACTATGCCCATAAGGACGATTCCGCTGAAGAACTGGTACATGCCGTACTGTCCAATGAAAAGATGTGGGATCAGGATCTGACAAAAATTGCAGGCCTGGAAGAAAAGGTTACCGCTGACTTAAAGAAGATTCGCACGGAAGGAGCAAAGGCGGCATACGCAGGCTGTCTGTAATCATATGAAAATCATTCAAATTTCTGAGATGGACAATGTGGCAGTGGCCCTGCATCCAATTACAAAGGGCGAAGCGGTCACGGCAGGCGGACTGACTGTGACAGCTCTCGAGGATATTCCCCAGGGTCATAAAATTGCCCTTCGTCCCATCAAAAACGGCGAGAACGTTATCAAGTACGGGTTCCCGATCGGACATGCGACTGCGGATGTGGTTCCGGGAACCTGGATGCACACCCACAACGTAAAGACGAATCTGGAAGGTGAGATGGAGTACACCTACAATCCAGGTATTCAGTTCCCGGAGAAGGTAGAGCCGGAGACTTTCCAGGGCTTTAAGAGAAAAGACGGCCGTGGGGCGATCCGGAATGAGATCTGGATCATTCCCACCGTCGGCTGTGTAAACGACGTGGCAAAGAAGATGGTGAGGGATAATCAGGATTTGGTAAAGGGAACCATCGACGGTCTTTATACCTTCCCCCATCCCTTCGGATGCAGTCAGACCGGTGAGGACCATGCACAGACAAGAAAGCTTCTTGCCGCTCTGGTCCGCCATCCCAATGCGGCAGCCGTTCTGGTTCTTGGCCTTGGCTGTGAGAACCTGACCCATGAACAGTTCCTTGCAGAGCTCGGGGAGTACGATAAGGACAGAGTCAAATTTTTAATCTGCCAGGAGGCGGAGGATGAATTTGCAGAGGGAAGGAAACTCCTGGAGCAATGCGCGGAATATGCTTCTCAGTTTAAACGGGAGCCGATTCCGGTCAGCGAGCTGGTGATAGGTATGAAGTGCGGCGGCTCCGACGGCCTGTCCGGCATTACCGCAAATCCGACAGTGGGACGTTTCAGCGACATGATGGCGGCCCGTGGCGGTTCTACGGTGCTCACGGAGGTTCCGGAAATGTTCGGAGCGGAGGGTTTTCTGATGAACCGCTGCGTCAATGAGGAAGTGTTTGAAAAGGCAGTCCATATGATCAACGGCTTTAAGAATTACTTCATCAGCCATAATGAGGTGGTTTATGATAACCCCAGCCCCGGAAACAGACAGGGAGGTATTACCACTCTGGAAGATAAATCCTGCGGCTGCGTTCAGAAGGGCGGCACTGCCCCGATTATGGATGTGATTGGATACGGGGATCCGGTTGTGACCAAAGGTCTCAACATGCTTTACGGACCGGGAAATGACCTGGTTTCCGCAACGGCCATGACCGCAGCGGGAGCCCATATGATTCTTTTTACCACGGGACGGGGAACTCCCTTTGGGGCTCCGGCGCCTACTTTAAAGCTTGCCACCAACAGCCAGCTTGCCGAAAAGAAAAAGGGCTGGATTGATTTTGACGCAGGTCCCATTGCCGATGGAGAGTCCATTGAAGACGCGGCAAAGCGGCTCATGAGTCTGGTCATTGAAGTGGCAAACGGTAAGCTTACGAAGGCGGAGGAAAAGGGATTCCGGGAGATTTCTATTTTTAAGGACGGAGTTGTCCTGTAATACAGGGTAAGGGTATTTGTAAAAAAGCTTCGGCAGAGACGGTTTCGTCTCTGCCGGGGCTTTTTTGGTGCAACAGGGAGGTCTTAATCAAGCTGATAAATTCCGTTCAGGAGGCATTGACCTACTATGGCCTGGAGCGGACGATATACCGTAAATGAAAGGCATTTTCCAAAATATCCTGTCTCAGGAAGTCGATGATGCTATTGTGTTTGAACCGGATTCCATCTCTGTGGCAGATATTACGGAATTAAAAAAATATCATGGTCTTCATATTTCAGCTGTCGGATATCTTGATCGCACAAAAATACCTGTCGGAATTGATATAGGATTTGGCGACGTAATATATCCGGATGTTGTGAAGACTATAAAACACCTGCAATATCAAACTGGAGTCCCGGGGAAGGCCGTTGGAAATCAACACAAAAACCGGCAATCTGAATTTCAGATTGCCGGTTTTCCAAAGTGACCTGTCCGGGAATCGAACCCGGGTTTACGCCGTGAGAGGGCGTCGTCTTGACCGCTTGACCAACAGGCCGTAAAAATCGAGGCGACAAGATTCGAACTTGCGACCTCTGCGTCCCGAACGCAGCGCTCTACCAAACTGAGCCACGCCTCGATGTGATGTGCTCGTATCAGTGAGCCTGTTTATGATATCATGGAACAGGAAAAAAAGCAAGCGAATTTTGAAAAAAATTACATAAAAAAGTACACAAAGAATCCGTTTTTTTAATCCGGGTATTGCAAGCCCAGTTAATATAAAATATAATGAAAGAAGGTGATCTGTAACTGTTCGTGGGGATCCGGGCGGTTGCGGCGATATAGCTCTATTATACTGAAATGAAAGAGAGAAGCATATGGGGATATTCGATTTTTTCAAGAAAAACGAAGCAGCAGAGGGGACCCAAAAACTCAAACCCGGAGAGTCCGAGCGATTACAGATGCTGGAAACGATCCGGAGACATCTGCAGGAAGATTTTCGGGATGCTCCAGAGACCCGGGAGGAGCTTAACACTTTTTTCATGTCCCTGGAAAAAGAAACGAAAAAGTACGTGGAAAGGAAGAAGCAGGATCCTTCGCCGGTGGATGCACTGCCTCTGTTTTATGTCTCCGGCAACTACATGCAGGCTTACGTCTGTATTCTGCCCCCAGCCAATGAAGGCAGCCCCATAGACCAGGAGCATTTTCTGGAAGATATGCATTATGAGGGCATAGTGGCCGGTGTTGACATGGATGCGGTGGAAGCACTGGTTTCCGGCAAGAATTATCTGTGGATCCGGCAGATCGCTCAGGGAAAAGAAGCCCGGGACGGGACGGACGGAGTGCTGGAAGAGCTCTTCAAGCGCAGGTATGAGCAGAAACTGGAGCTGGACGAAGAGGAGATGCTCCAGGGCCAGGACTTCCGGAAAAAGAACCTGATTCAGATTATACGGGAAGGTGAGATCCTGTGCCGTGTGACCCCGCCCGCCCCGATGGAGGAAGGATTCGACGTTTCCGGAACGCCCCTCTATGGAAAAAAAGGCGTACCGGTCCGCATTCCTCAGGGGAGGAATACCGTTGTTTCTGAAGATGGACTGCTGCTGCAGGCCATGATCAGCGGAATCGTGGTGATGGAGGGGGAGAATTTCTCTATCCAGAGCCAGCGGGTGCTGGAGCAGGATATTGATGCCAGCATGGGAAATCTGAAATTCGACGGCGATATCTACATCCGGGGGGATGTAAAGGACGGTGTGACCGTTGAGGCAACGGGGAATGTCATAATCCGCGGTAATGTCCAGAACGGCAAAGTTCTTTCCGGAGGAACGATCTGTGTCCAGGGCGATGTAAAAGGCGCCCCGGGGATCTGTCTGGAAGCAGCCGGGCAGATTCAGTGCATGATTCTGGAAAATGTTACAGCCACGGCCGGCGGGGATATCTGTGCAGGGATTATCGCCAATTGTGATGTGACCAGTGAAGACGGCTCCATCTATGTACTCATGGGCCGTGGACTGATATTTGGCAGCAATGTGACAGCCAGCAAATCTGTCCATGCCAAAAAGATCGGCAATATCTCCGGCTGCACCAATCAGATTACCCTGGGCCTGGAATCTAAACTGGAACTCCAGAGAGCATCCGCCATGGGGGAACTGGATGAGATCGACCACACACTGGAACAGATTCGGAAAAATATTTCCACCATACACATGTCGGGCGCAAACCGCCGCCCTGACAAGCAGGAAGAATATAAGAACCTGGTGGAACAGCGCAACACCTACATGGAACTGAAGCAGAAGAAGTTCGAAGAGCTGGAAGAATTGAAAAACGCCATGCGGTCTGTCCGAACCGGCAGTATTTGCAGTGAAGAGATCTATCCTGTAACCACCATCCAGATTGAACAGCAGAAGCTGCTCATAGACCGGAAGGAAACCGACTGTAATATCCGTCTGGTGGCAGGGAAGATTTTGCTGCGGTAGGAATAGAAATGAAATGGTTGCGGGAAATTGTTAAATGTTATACAATATAAGCGTTTCAGAGCTTATAACGTGTGCCGTATGCGAGAGAGCACCGGCATGCGGCATCGTGGATAAAGGAGAATAGAACAATGAGCAAAAAACCGGTAGTTTTAATGATTCTGGATGGATATGGCCTGAACGAAAGGCATGAGGCCAACGCGGTCTATGAGGGAAAAACACCTGTGATGGACGGACTGATGAAGGACGGGCCGTTTGTAAAGGGAAATGCCAGCGGCCTTTCTGTGGGCCTGCCGGACGGCCAGATGGGAAATTCCGAGGTGGGTCATCTGAACATGGGTGCCGGACGCATCGTATACCAGGAGCTGACCCGGATTACAAAATCGATTCAGGATGGGGATTTCTTTGAAAACAAGGCATTTATGGCGGCTGTGGAGAACTGTAAAAAGAATGATTCGGCGCTCCATCTGTTCGGTCTGGTTTCTGACGGGGGCGTTCACAGTCATATTACCCACATTTACGGACTTCTGGAGCTGGCGAAGAGAAACGGGCTTAAGAAGGTATATGTCCACTGTTTTCTGGACGGACGGGATACGCCGCCGACTTCCGGCAAGGAGTATGTGGCAGAGCTGGAGAAGAAGATGGCGGAGCTGGGCGTCGGGAAAGTCGCCGTTGTGTCCGGGCGTTATTATGCAATGGACAGAGATAAAAACTGGGACCGGGTAAAGATTGCCTACGATGCCATGACTAAGGGCGAGGGAAATACCTGTGACAGCGCAACGGCGGCAATTCAGGCATCCTACGATGCGGGAAAGACCGACGAGTTCGTCGTGCCTACCGTGATAACGGAAAACGGCGCACCGAGGGCGGTGATTCAGACCGGCGATTCCATCATTTTCTATAATTTCCGTCCGGACCGCGCCAGACAGATGACACGGGCATTTTGCGATGAGGAGTTTTCCGGCTTTGACCGGGGAGAGCGTGTGGCGACCACGTTTGTATGCTTTACCGATTATGATGAAACCATCGGAAATAAGCTGGTAGCTTTCGAGAAGGAGTTAATTACAAATACCTTTGGAGAATTTCTGGCGGCCAAAGGCTTAAAGCAGGCGAGAATCGCCGAGACCGAGAAGTATGCCCATGTGACATTCTTCTTTAACGGCGGCATTGAGGAGCCGAACCCGGGCGAGGACCGTTATCTGATCCCGTCCCCGAAGGAAGTTCCTACTTATGACTTAAAGCCGGAGATGAGTGCGCCGGCGGTCTGTGACAAGCTCTGCGAGTGCATTCGATCTGGCAGATATGATGTTATTATCATCAATTTCGCGAATCCGGATATGGTGGGCCATACCGGTGTGGAGGTTGCGGCGATCAAAGCGGTTGAGGCTGTGGATGCGTGTGTCGGAAGGGCTGTGGAGGCCATTAAAGAGGTGGACGGCGTCATGTTCATCTGCGCGGATCACGGAAACGCGGAGCAGCTGGTGGATTACGAAACCGGAGAGCCGTTCACTGCCCATACGACCAATCCGGTTCCGTTCGTCCTTGTAAACGCGGGTGCGGAATATGGTCTGAGAGAAGGCGGATGCCTGGCGGATATTGCTCCGACGTTAATTGAACTCATGGGAATGGAGCAGCCGAAGGAGATGACCGGAAAGTCGCTTTTGGTGAGAAAGAGCCGGCCGTCTATGCTTCCATAAAATATGGAAATGAAACAGCGGTAAGTGAGCTGTATCAGCAGGGTGTACTGAAAAAAGTAAGCGATATCTGGTTTGACAGCCGGGTATCGCTTACTTTTTAATCTTATAGGGAAGACCTTGCTACGCTAAAACGTGGCAAGCCTTTTCCTGTAAGACAAAACGCTCCGCGGGGATGCACACGATGTGCAAAGGTGCTCTTACAGAACAGTACGTTTGTCAGCAGTTAAAAACCATCGAGGACCTGGATGTTTACTATTACACCAATGACAGAGGCTCCTGCGAGGTTGATTTTGTTATTGATACGGGTGAGCAGATCGTTCCCGTTGAAGTAAAGGCGGAGGTAAATCTTAAGGCTAAGAGCCTGAAAACCTACCAGGAAAAATTTTCACCTGAAATTTCTATCCGTACATCCATGGCGGACTACAAAAAAGAAGAATGGCTCATTAATCTGCCGCTGTATGCGATAGACCAGTTTGCTGTGTGATAAACTTTTTACGTCATTCATTTGACTCGAACCTCCTGTGTTTTCTTGGTGTGGTTGCCAGACCTTCTCCATTTTATCACACAGGAGGTTCTTTCTTTTACTAAAGCTTTTTTATCTATCCCCAGTTTAACTGGGGGATTTTTTCCGCCTTCTCGGCGACATAAATAAACCAGGATTCTTCTTCAATGAAGAATTCTGGTTTTACCTTTTTTCCGCACGCAAACAGCCGAAGCGGAAAAAACACAATTGACATTCTTGAAATCAGGAGTATAATTATATTTAACTAACTGCATCTTGCAGTTAATCTGTGCGGAAAGTTGGTGAATATATGACCCACAGAGAGAAACTACAAAAAATGGCCGATACAAACGGTGGCATATTCAGAACCTCGGATTTGAAAGCGCTTGGCTATAACACCTATGCCATTCGCAAACTGGTCAATGAACAAATTATCGAACGGGTAAAATCCGGTTATTATCGTCTCAGCGAATTGTCCCAAATACTTTCTGAGGCAGCACAGGTAGCACAGCTGTTTCCGGATGGTGTTCTGTGTATGTATACAGCACTATTTTATTACAGATATTCTGACCGGACACCACTGGAATGGAATGTTGCTGTGGATCGTGATACATCCAAGTCCCGTTTTAATCTGGATTATCCATTTGTTCAGCCGTATTACATGAAGAAAGAATTTCTTTCCTTTGGTATAACCACGGCGGATTATGGAGACTGCACTATGCAAATATTTGACCGGGATCGGCTGATTTGTGAATGCATTTTCTATGAAAACAAGATGGATCGAGAGACCTATAACAAGGCCATCCAGGGATATGTGGCGGATGCAAAGAAGAATGTCCCCAAACTGCTGGAATATGCAGAGAAGAGAAGAATTCTGAAAAAAGTAAAGGATCGGATTGGAGTGTGGCTCTGATGGATATGGGCGCATCGGTCATTGCGCGACTGAAAAACAAGGCGAAAGAAACCGGGAAATCCTTTCAGCTGCACTTGCAGCTATTCTGCCAGGAGGAGTTTTTGCGGCGACTGGCAGCATCCCGGTATGTTGAAAATCTGGTTCTAAAGGGTGGCCTGTTCATCTATACTCTGACTAATTTTGAGAGCCGTGCCACTGTGGATATTGATTTTCTTTTGCGTCAGTTCCCCGGAACAATCGAAGACATCAAACGAATGGTAGATGAAATAATCGCTGTAGAGAGTGGTAATGATTTCATAACCTTCTCTTCCCGGGGATTTGAAACGATTTCACCGCAGCGAAAATATACCGGTGTAAGCTTCCAGCTGGTGGGCCAAATCAAAAACACCCGCACTCCCTTTGATGTGGATTTTGGTGTCGGTGATGTTATTGTTCCTAACTCGCACAAGCGGACGATCCCGGTGCAGTTGGACGGATTTGAAGTTCCAGAGGTGCTGACCTACTCCCTGGAAAGTACAATTGCAGAAAAATTTGATGCACTGCTCCAGCGTTTGGAACTGACCAGCCGCATGAAGGATATTTACGATATTTATTATCTGTCTTCTATGTTCGATTTTGATGGCAGGGTACTCCAGCAGGCTGTCTTTGAAACACTGCAGAACCGAGGCACCGTATACGAGTGGGACAGCTTCGACAGGGTGATTGCCTTGGCAGAGAATAAGGACATCCAAGTTCGCTGGCGTCAGTATCTGCGGAGGCTGAAGATGCCGGAACTGGTGTTGGATGATGTAATGCACAGTATTGATGCTTTCTTGAGACCTGTCTGGAATGCAATCATCAACGAACAGGAGCTGTTCTTGGGATGGAAGTGCGAGAGTGCAGTTTGGTTCGAACCTTAAGTTGAATAAAGACAAAAAACGGCTGGGTAATATTGAATCCATTTTGCTCAAGTACTTCTTTACAGAATTGGACCCCAATTGTTCACGGACACTTACATGGCGCACGCCACCTAAGGGCTCCACGAACACAAATATGCTGCAGGTACCATTTCTGACATATTCCGAATCGATTTTTTCGGTGTCCCCCGGACGCATCGGCAATGGTTCCCGGACTTCGCCCAGCAGCTGGTAAGGTTTTTCATCCATACATACTACCGGGACAGCAGAATCATAGGGCATCTCATAGATGTCCAGGACATCCTCCATGCAGGCTACGAATTCAGCATTTTCCTTTGGCGGGATACACCAGTAGTCGTTTCTGTGAGGCTGGAGTTCGTTTTTTTTAGCACCCTGCGGATTGTTTCCCTGCTTATGGGAGTTTCCAGCCCCACCTGGGATTTTTCTTCCAGCAGTTTCAGTGTCCATCTGGAATGGCCGTCTGAGGCGGGACCGCAGGCAATCTGTATCAGCTTTGCCTCTGCCCGCCCATCTGCCTTGCGTAGGGACGCTGCTGAGTTTGGACTGATGTTATAACGGATGATGCTATCGATGCCTTTATTGACATAGTCCCTGATAAGGTTTGAGACAGTTGCAGGACAGACTGCATAGGTGTGTGCTATCTGGGCATGTGTCAATCCGCAGCCTTTCGTTTCATCAAGATCCCGCAGGATCTGACAACGTTTCAGAACCGTCTTGCAGGTAGTTTTATTTTTGATCACTTTATTAAGCTTGGAGCGTTCGTCATCAGTTAAGTTAATTGAATATACTTTAGGTCTTGCCATAGGGGTCACCGCCGTTTTCTTTTATCATAACATGTGGTGGCATATATTGGAAGAATTATTTGCCTATATATAAACGTGTTGCTGCACTGGGGCGCCGGTGACCATGCAGCCCTGCATGTAAAAATGACTCTGAGTGATTTTACTCAGAGTCATTTTTTTGGCGCGCCCGGCAGGCGCACGTTCTTAATATGGCTGGAAAGGGGACCGTTAATTTATCGGGTTTTCCATATTCAGATAGAAGCTGGAAAGCCGTAAAGCCCGTTCAATGTCCTGATCGGTGTATTGGCGGCAAAGGGTCTGAAATGTCTTTTGATTTGCAGAGGAAGAACTGTCTGACTCTCCGAACAGAAGAAAATCGGCGGAAACGGAACAGACCCTGGAAATCTGTGCGATGATATCCAGACTTGCAGTGCGCTTCCCCTGTTCAATTAATGCGAGGTAAGAAGTGGAGATGTGCAGCATATCAGCAAAGGCTCCCTGGGTCTTATTCTGAGCCTGGCGCAGAGCCCGGATTCTTTTTCCCATGGTTTCAAGATCAACCGTATATGCATCCATAGGTATCGTCCTTTCTCATTTATTAAATAAACGGACATGCCTGATGCGGCAGGCATTACCATGCATGAAAGTCGATTGCTCCGTGCTTCGCACTCCCGCAATCGCCGCCAGTATTCGTAATCCGGGCTGTCGCCCTCCTTACTCATACCGACTTGGTTGCCCGATATCCATGAGACTCTGCATGTAAGCATGCGCCGTCTCATGGCTGCCGGTCAACACTTTCATAATAAATTAATAATAACATTTCAAATTCCTTCAATATTTACAAATAGTAAAATTATAATTGACTAATAGTAAATAATTGTGTATAATGAAAATACATTTTTAATTTCATTATGAAAGGGTGATAGCAATATGGAGGAAATGATTAAATTTCGGGAATTTTCTGAAAAAATCGCAGGCAGTCTGGAAAAGGAAAGGATGATGAAGGATATTGAGGCCTTCAGCCATTTAGAACGCTACACAGGCTCCCGGGAGGGGGAACAGGCCGCGGAACTGATTGCAGCGCGGATGGAAAGTCTGGGAATTCCGGTTTCAAGAGAAACCTACCGGATTTATCGGAGCCTGCCGAAAAGAGCGGCCGTGAAGGTTCTGGGGCAGGGAATAAAAGAAGAGATTGCATTGACTCCATATGTTTACAGTGGACAGGCAGAGTCAATTCAGGCAGAGCTGGTTTTCGACGAACTCAGCATAACCGGGTGTACCCAAAAGCAGAGGAAGGAACGTATGAAGGCTTTTGCGGGAAAGATTGTGCTGACGTATGAAAGCAGCTTTTCGTTTGCCTGCGAGGCAAAAAATGCCGGGGCACTGGGAATTTTGACGATCTGGCGTGCGGATCTGGCGCATCATGGAACCCTGGGGGGCGTCTGGGGAAGCCCGGAGCCGGAGGACCTTTTATATCATTACCCGAGAATTCCCTTTGCGGAAATCTGTAAGAGTGCCGGGGAGCGGCTTAAGGAATTGTGTATAAATGGAAAAGAGCCGGTTACTGTGTGCCTTGACGTAGAGATGGATGATGGAATCCTTCCGACGATGATGCCTGTTGCCAGAATAGAGGGAAAGAGCCGGAAATTTGTTCTGGTTTCGGGCCACTATGATTCCTGGTACGAAGGAGTCACGGACAACGGCGTTGCAAATGCAGCGATGATGGAAATGGCGAGAGTTTTTAAAGAAAATCAGGAGAAGCTTGAGCGGTCCGTGGTATTCGCCTGGTGGTCGGGTCACTCGGACGGGCGTTATTCCGGATCAACCTGGTACTATGACAATCACTGGCAGGAATTAAATGAGGATTGCGTGGCTCATATCAATATGGATATCTGCGGCTGCAAAGGCTCTGATCTGGTGGGCTTCAATACTTCAATGCTAGAAGGAAATGATTTTGCGAAGGAATTTTTAAGAGAGTTTAACGACGAAGAACCGATTCCCCCGGTGCCCATGGCCCGGTTTGCGGATCAGACTTTCTGGGGAGCCAATGTTCCATTTGCTATTATGCCAAAATTCAGCAAGAAAGACAAGGTGATTTTTTACTGGTGGCATACGAAGGAAGATACCTTCGATAAGGTGGATGAGGAGATCGTTCTGAGGGATGCGAAGGTAATTGCAAAGCTTTCGGCAATCTTTGCAAACATCGACCGGCTTCCGGCGGACATGAAGGGCTTCACAGAAATTATGGAACAGAGACTCTGTGAGATTAAGGACGCGCTTTCTTCTGATTTTGATCTGGCTCCTGTCTGGCCTGTTATGGAGAAACTGAAAGAAACCATTGCAAAATTTGAGGCAGTGCTTCCCGAACAGGAGCCTAAAACGGCAGATGATGCGGTTATAAAGACTGCAGGAGAAATGGTACGCATTACTTACACGGCATCCAGCCGCTATCACCAGGATCCGGCGACAGAAGGGCCGATGTTCCCGGCGTTAAGTATGGCTATGGGCCTTACACCGGAAAATGCAGAAGCGGATTTCTACCTGGCAGTCCAGACCCGGTTTGTGCGTCAGAGAAACCGTCTTGTTGGTCAGCTTCGGCATATCATTGAGGACTGCGAGAATCTGATGTGCCGTTGGGATATGGAACGGCAGACCTCATAGGAAGGAGGCTTCTATGCTCAAATACATATTAAAACGTTTCCTTTTTGTAATACCAGTCCTTCTTGGGGCGACGCTCCTCGTTTTCACGATCATGGAATTTACGCCCGGCGACCCGGCGAAGATCATCCTCGGGAACGAGGCAACAGAGGCGGATATTGCCAATCTGCGGGAAGAAATGGGGTTGGATGATCCATTTGTGGTCCGCTATGTCCGGTTTGTGGGGAATATGTTAAGAGGTGATCTGGGCGTTTCCTATCGGAACAATCTGGATGTATCCGACCAGATTATCCAAAGGCTTAAAAATACGATGATACTGGCCGGGGCTGCCGTCTTTATCGCGGTGGTAATCGGAATTCCTGTGGGAATTATTTCAGCGATTAAACAGTATACCGTTTTCGATAATGTGGTGATGATGGTAACGCTGTTTCTGGCGGCGTCCCCGGTATTCTGGCTGGGACTTATGCTGGTAATTATTTTTGCCCTGAAGCTGGGAATATTCCCGGCGGCGGGAATGAAACCGGGCTTTCCGGATATGTTTATCTGTCTGGTTCTTCCTGCGTTCACTCTCTCCAGCAATACGATGGCGACAATCGCCCGTACCACCCGTGCGTCCATGCTGGAAGTGGTACGTCAGGATTATATTGACACAGCCCGGGCAAAGGGGCTTAAGGAGTCCACGATCACGGTACGCCATATGCTGAAAAATGCATTAATTCCAATTGTGACGATGATTGGCTTAAGCTTTGGCGGTCTCCTTGGCGGTTCCGTTGTTACAGAGTCTATCTTTGCCTGGCCGGGAGTCGGAAGGTTCGTTGTGGAATCCATCAATTTTAAGGATACGCCTTCGGTTCTTGCATCGGTGGTTATGTTATCCATTTTTTCCACATTTGTGAATTTATTTGTTGATCTTTTGTATGCATTTGTGGATCCGAGAATTAAGTCGCAATACCAGACGAAACGGAGGTGATGGGTATGTTCCAGAGTGTAAGAACAAGAAAAGCGGAAATCGAAACAGCTGAGGCCGTGAACCGGGACCGGACCCTGTTTGAGCAGGCGTGGATTCAGTTTAAATATAATCGGCGGGCCATGCTGGGACTGGCGATTATTGCAATCCTGCTTCTTATTGTAGCAGGAACGATTGTTACGGACATCGTGACCCATGAGGAGGTCTATAACAATTATGTGGTAAAGCAGAATCTTTATATGAAGTTAAAGGGGCCGAGCCTTACGCATCCATTGGGCTGCGATGAGTTTGGACGGGATATGCTGTTCCGCATCCTCTGGGGAACGAAGTATTCTCTGCTTTTAGGTTTCTGCGCCGTAACGCTGGCTCTTCTGATCGGAGGTCCGCTGGGAATGATTGCGGGCTTCTATGGGGGAAAAGTTGACAATGTGATCATGCGTATCATGGACGTTTTCATGGCATGTCCGTTCATACTTCTGGCTATGGCCATTGTTGCAGCTCTCGGGGCCAGCACAGTGAACCTTTTAATCGCTCTCGGCGTCTCCGGAATGGCTTCCTTCTCCCGTGTTACCAGGGCGGCGGTCATGTCCGTAAAAGATAAGGAGTTTGTGGAGTCAGCCAGGGCCGTAGGAGCCAATGATTTTGTTATCCTTGTAAAGTATATTCTTCCTAATTCCATGGCGCCGATTCTGGTGCAGCTTACGCTAAGAATCGGTTCCTCCATCCTTCATGTTGCGGGACTTTCTTACATCGGCCTCGGCGTACAGCCGCCGATTCCGGAATGGGGGGCGATTCTTACGGCAGCAAAGGTGTATATGCGCGATGCATGGCATATTTCCGTATTTCCAGGCCTGTTTCTCGTAATTACCGTCGTTGCATTTAATCTGTTCGGCGACGGGCTGCGGGATGCACTGGATCCGAAGCTTAAGAGATAGGGGGAAAATGCAGATGGGTAAATTGCTTGAGATTAAAGACCTGCGCGTCCAGTTCGAGACCAGCGATGGAATCGTGAAGGCGTTAAACGGAATCAATGTAAGCCTGGATGAGGGAATGACCCTTGGGCTCGTTGGGGAGACCGGGGCCGGCAAGACGACGCTTGCGAAAAGCATTATGCGGATTATCCCGCAGCCGCCGGGAAGGATTGTTTCGGGAGAAATTTTATACGGCGGTTCGGATATCCTTAAGATGGAAGCAAATGAAATCCGGAATATCCGGGGCCGGCATATTTCCATGATTTTTCAGGATCCCATGACTTCATTAAATCCGGTTATGACTGTGGGCGATCAGATCGCGGAAACCATAAAGACCCATGAGAAAATATCGGCTGTGGAAGCGACAAAGAAATCCTGCGAAATGCTGGAGCTGGTTGGAATTAAGGCAGACCGGGCCGGCGATTATCCGCATCAGTTTTCCGGAGGAATGAAGCAGCGGGTGGTGATCGCCATTGCCCTGGCCTGTAATCCGAAAATTCTGATTGCGGATGAGCCGACTACGGCTCTGGATGTGACAATTCAGGCGCAGGTTCTGGAGATGATGCAGAACCTGAAACGAAAGTTTAATACAGCAACGATTCTGATCACTCATGATTTGGGCGTTGTGGCCCAGACCTGTGAGAAGGCGGCGATCATTTATGCCGGAGAGATTGTAGAATATGGGACAGTCCATGAGATATTTAAGGATATGCGGCACCCCTATACCATCGGCCTCATGAATTCCATACCGAAAATCCATTTGGATGAAAAGCGTCTCCACCCAATCGAGGGGCTTATGCCGGATCCCATGGCTTTGCCGAAGGGGTGTAATTTCTGCGACAGATGCCGGTTTGCGATGGAGAAATGTAAAACGGAGGAACCGCCAATGACGGCGGCCGGCGGAGAGCATATGGTACGCTGCTTCCGTGCCATGGAAGACTTGAGAGGAGGTTACGGGGATGAATGAGAAAAAAGAACTTCTGCGGGTGGAACATCTGAAAAAGTATTTTTCGACTCCCCGTGGAATGCTTCTGGCCGTGGATGATATTACATTTGGTCTGAATGCCGGGGAAACACTGGGTGTTGTGGGCGAGTCAGGGTGCGGAAAATCCACCCTGGGCCGCGCAATCTTAAGACTTCACGAGCCGACCGGCGGAAAGGTGATTTTCGAGGGCGAGAATATTCTGGAATATGATAAGAGGAAAATGAAGCAGAAGCGTTCTGACATGCAGATCATTTTCCAGGATCCCTATTCTTCCTTAAATCCCAGGATGACGGTCAGCCAGTCCATTGCGGCGCCGTTAATGATTCAGGGAATCTATAAGGCCAGTGAGAAGGATAAGATTCAGAAGAAAGTGGATGAAATGATGGAGTTAGTGGGTCTTGCAAAAAGATTCGCAAACTCTTACCCCCACGAGCTGGACGGTGGGAGAAGACAGAGGATCGGGATTGCCAGGGCTTTGTCTTTGAACCCTAAATTTATCGTGTGTGATGAACCGGTCTCAGCCCTGGATGTATCAATCCAGGCGCAGGTGCTGAACCTGATGCAGGATCTTCAGGAAAAGCTGGGGCTTACATACCTGTTTATTACCCACAATTTAAGTGTGGTGAAACACCTGTCAGACAGAATTATGGTCATGTATCTGGGACAGATGGTGGAGCTTGCAAAGCCGAAGGAACTGTTTTCCAACCCGCAGCACCCCTATACAAAAGCGCTTCTCTCGGCGATTCCCACGCCGGATCCGGACCAGAAGATGGACTGTGTGGTTTTAAAAGGGGAGCTGACCTCCCCGATTAATGTTCCGGAAGGGTGCCGTTTCGCAAAGAGATGTATTTATGCAAGACCAGATTGTGAGACACGTAAGGTAGACATGAAGGAGATCAGCCCCGGCCATTTCGTTTCCTGTCACCTTTGTGAATAAAAAGTACTCTCAAAAAAGAAAAACAGGAGGACAACGTATGAAGAAAGTTACCGCAATGTTACTGGCAGCATCAATGGTTCTGTCACTGGCAGGGTGCTCACAGAAGGCAGAGGAGCCGCCGGCCGGGACAGGCTCGGGAAACAGCGCCGCTGCCACAGAAGCACCGGCTGCCGACCGGAAAGTGAAGGATGAGATTGTATTTGCACAGAGCTCTGATCTTACGACCATGAACCCCTATATCGGAACCCAGGAGCGCGCCTATTCACTGACAAATCATATGTATGATACACTGTTAGTTTATGACAGTGACATGAATATGAGCTGCAGTCTGGCAGAAAGCTATGAGTGGACGGATGATCTTACCCTGCAGATTAATCTGGTACATGATGTTAAATTCCATAATGGAGATCCGCTGACCGCTGAGGATGTTATTTTTACATTTGAAAAGAGAGCAGAACGCGGCAGCGCGTTTAAGAATTATATTGATGTGCCCAATATGCAGGCAAAGGATGATTATACAGTAATTGTTCCGTTCACATCTCCGCATCCGTCCTTTATTTACCAGCTGACAGACCCGGCCTTTGGAATTGTGCCGAAGAAGTATTTTGAGTCTGTGGGCGAGGAAGGCTTTGCAAAGGCTCCCATCGGAAGCGGCCCGTACAAGCTGAAAGATTATGTAACCGGCGACTATTATACCCTGGAGCGTTTTGACGATTACTGGGGCGGTCCGGCCAGGACAAAATATCTGACCATGAAAATTGTTCCGGAGGCAGGACAGAGAACGATCATGCTGGAAACCGGAGAAATTGATGTGGCCTATGAGATTCCATATGTGGACGCAGCAAAGATTCAGGACAATGACGATCTCCAGTTCTTATCCACACCGTCCATGAAGATTGTTATGTACTACTTAAACACCCAGTCTGCAACTCCGGTAAATGACAGCCGTGTCCGTCAGGCAATTGAGTATGCGATTGATAAGGAAGCAATTGTACAGGCAGTATGTTATGGATATGGTTCTGTCGCTTACGCAATCGTTCCGGATTCTGTATTTGAGTATAAGGAAGTAAAGGAGCCGCACGTTTACGATCTGGAAAAGGCAAAAGCGCTGATGAAGGAAGCCGGATGCGAGGACGGATTTACCATGGAGCTCTGGACAAGCGCCGTGCAGACCAATACGGAAATCTGTCAGGTTATTCAGGAGCAGCTGGCAGCAATCAACATTAAGGCGGAAATTTCTGTTCAGGATGCCAATACCATCGACACAAGAATTGATGCGGGGGATGAGTTTGGTATGGAACTGCATTTTTATTCCTGTAACAGCGGTCATGCGGAGTATACGCTGTCCAACATTCTTCCCACAGGCATGATGAGAAACGACTGCCGGTTCAGCAATGCGGAATACGACAAAGCATATGAGGAATGGCTTGTAACAACGGATGAGGCAAAGAGAGACGAGCTTCTGACGACGATGTATGAGATCCAGAACAGGGAAACTCCGGTTATTCCGCTTTACAATGAAGTAAAGATTTTGGGCGCGACAAAGAACCTGGAAGGCTTTAAGTTAAGCCGTATCGGAGCCCATCAATATCAGGATGCCGTGGTATATGAGGACTAAGGCAGTGACGGCAGCAGATATTTTGTAACAGAAGGAAATCGGGGAGTAACAAAAAACTGGCGCCTTAGAAATATAAGAACGGGCGGCAAAAAGAAACAGGGGAGTTCGCAGACGGAGAGATCCGCAGGCGAGCTCCTTTTGCTATGGGGGAGGCTGAACAGGTATCCTGGCCGCCCCAAAAGGGTGGACAACCCTATATTTTTAGACTATAATGGATTTTAACGAAGAAAACCGGAACAGACAAAGGAATCTGGATGGAAGGGGAAGTCCGATGTTAAAGGTGCTGATTGCGGATGATGAGAAAAAGGTATGCCAGCTGATAGAAAAGCTTGTGGACTGGGAAGCGCTTGACATGCAGGTGGCGGCTGTGGCAGAAAATGGAATCGAGGCCCTTGAAAAAATTAAGGAATACAGCCCGGATATTGCCCTTACCGATATCCGGATGCCCGGGTATGACGGTCTGGAGCTGGTGCGGCTGGGGAAAGAGCACAATCCGAAAATGGAATTTGTTATTATCAGCGGCTACCGTCATTTTGAATATGCACAGTCGGCAATCCGTTATGGAGTCAACGCATATCTTTTAAAGCCCATTAAAAAGGACGAGCTGAACGAGACGCTCAGAAAGCTGGGAGAACAGCTCAGAGAAAAGACAGACCAGTTAAGCTATGCGGAAAAGGTGCAGCGGACTTTAAAAAGCGATAAGGAAACTTTAAGACAGACATTTCTGTCGGAAATTGTATACCGGAGAAATAAAGAGTGGCTGAAAAAACCGGTTGAAAAGATTAATCAGGAGTTTCATTATGCCATGGGGCCAGGCTGGTTTGGAATTGCGATTCTTAAAATGGACGGGCATGTATTTGATGATGAAAAGAGCCGGAAGTTCATGGCGGATAAGGTGCACAGTGCTGCCGAACAGCTGTTTTCGGACTGTACTCTGGAATATGAAATTTTTGTTGCCGGAGGATTTTTCTACTTTCTTTTAAATTTCAGGGAAGAGCAGAAGAGTACTGTCCGCCGGCAGATAAGGAATCTGCTGGATCAGCTAAAGATTCAGGGCGGGATCCTGGAAGACTTTGCGGTAACAATTTCCGTGGGGCGCCTGTACGATTCCCCGGAAGGTCTGGAAAACTCCCTGAAAAACGCAAGAATTCTGATAGAGGAACGACTGATTGCGGGAACCGGAAAGCTTCTGGAGGGAGACATTGCAGTTTCAGGGTCTTTTGCGGAGAGTGAGCTGTTTACGGAATTTAACACAAGAATGTCCCAGGCCCTGGAGACCCTGGAGGTATTTCCCGTGCGGGAGGCCATGATCCAGCTAAAAAGCCGGATGCTTGCCATGAAGGGGGTCACCGGCCATGAGATCCTTCAGATGACGAAAGAAGTCTGCAACCTGTATCTTTTCTTTATGAAAAATTACAGGATACGAATTGAGGAAGATTTTCTGGAAAATTACAATGCGGGGGCAGAAAACTGCTCTTCAGCTGCCGGGCTTTTTGATTATATGATACGGAAGATAACGGCTTCCTACGAGAAGGCGGCCAGACTGAAGCGCCAGGATGAGAACCGCCCTGTGCGGATGGTGAAAAAATATGTGGCGGATCATTACGGCGAACCCCTGAATTTAGAGCAGGCGAGCGCTGTGGCCGGCCTTTCTCCGGCTTACTTAAGCACTCTGTTTAAAAAAGATACAGGCATGACCTTTTTAGAATATCTTTCTAAAACGCGGATGGATATGGCAAAGCAGCTCCTTAAGGAGACAAGTCTTACTGTGGCTGATATCTGTGAGAAGGTGGGATACAGCGACGTGCGGTATTTCACAAAAACATTTACCAAATACTCGGGCCTTAAGCCGAATGAGTATAGAAAGCTGTATTCATGAACGGAAAAAAGAGATTTATATCAGAACGTCTGAGGGTTAGCGCGATTCTGGGTGCGGCGCTTTTTCTGGCAGCTCTGGGATATATCTGGATTGTCAGCTTTAAAACCTTCATCGGATTTTTGCCGGCCTTTGCCTTTACACTTGGTGCCGCCGGATATGTGTGCGTTATTTATCATCTTGTCTTTAAGCCCTACCGGGAGACAAAGAAGATTTATGAACAATTTGTCATGGGATATGTGTTAAACGACCTGTTTAAAGCCCGTTATCCCCTTACTCCGGAGAGTCAGCAGGCAGTCCAGAAGCTCAATGAAATGATAGACAGGAATAACCTGATAAGCATTTCGAAAAAGCAGGCAGAATATCTGGCGCTCCAAAATCAAATCAATCCTCATTTCCTTTATAATACACTGGAAGGAATCCGCAGTGAGGCTTTGGTCGCGGGACTGGACAACATCGCGGAGATGACGGAGGCTCTGGCGACCTTTTTCCGTTACACCATATCGCAGGTGGAGCATCTGGTAACCCTGGAGGATGAGCTGGCAAATATTGAAAACTATTACTATATTCAACAGTACCGGTTTGGAGACAAGCTTACCTTAAGCATCGAGTATGAGCGTGACGATGATGATTTCAGTGAACTGGAGGTACTCCGGTACCGCCTTCCAAAGCTGACGTTACAGCCCATTGTGGAAAATTCCATCTATCATGGAATTGAAAGAAAGATCGGCAGGGGCCATCTTATTATCCGGATCGGGGTCAGCAACGAGCGGATGAGAATCCGGATTTCCGATGACGGCCTTGGAATGTCAGAGGAGAAATTAAAGCAGCTTAATGAAAAGCTGAGGCGTTTGTCTGTGGATGACGTGGAGGAGCAAAACGGTCAGAAGGGCGGGATTGCTGTGGTCAACGTCAATAACCGTATCAAGCTGTTATTTGGGGAAGAGTATGGAATTAATGTGTACAGCCGGGAAGGTGTCGGCACGGATGTGCTGATTAATCTTCCTCTGGTACAGGATTCCTGAGACTGAAGGAGGCGTGCATGAAGAAAGAACTGCTTCGCATGGATCATGTGAGTCTCATAAAAAACGGAGAGATTTTTCTTGATAATCTGAACTTTCAGATGTTTACAGGAGAGATCATGGGGTTAGTAGGCCGTAACAACAAGGGCCATGACCAGCTTATTGACCTGATCTGCCATAATCACAATATTTCCTTTGGAACTGTGTGGTATGATGGAAAGATCGTCAACAGCTATTCTTACAGTAATAACAGCGACAATAAGGTATACGTCATCGAGCAGAAAAGCCGCCTGGTGGAGGGGCTAAGCGTGGTGGACAACCTGTTTGTTCTGCGAAAAGGATTTAAAAAATACTTTATTAATGAAAAAGTCCTTTATGTGCAGGCGCAGAAGTTTCTGCAGGAAAACGGAATCCAGGTGGATATCCGGAAGCGTGTGGTAAGTTTAACCCCTTTGGAGCGGTGTCTTACAGAGCTTTCCAAGGCGCTGCTTTCTGGGCGCCGGCTGGTCATTGTGGATAATCCGGGGAATTTTTTAAGCAAGCATGAACTGCTGGAATTTCAGAAGATGCTAAAGAAGATCAGGGACAATGGCACAGCGGTCCTGTACATAGGAAATCATCATGAGGATGTATTCCGGGTGGCGGACAGGACTTCCCTGTATACAGACGGACGGATTGATAAGGTGTTTGAGCGGGATGAAATGACCGATGAGGCCATGGCACCCTACATTACCGACTGGAATATTAAGGGACCGGATCCGGAACCGGAATCCGACGGGGGTGTGATGCATTTCCACTCTGTTTATGCCGGAAATCTCCAGGGGCTGCGATTTGTTCTGAACAAAGGGGAATGTGTGACTCTTTTAGACGTGGACAACCGGATTGCGGAGGATGTGGCAGGACTTCTCTGCGGCAGGCTCGCATGTGAAAAGGGGCGTATCACCCTGGAGCATAAACCCTATACACTGTCCAGAGCCGCCAGATATCTGGATGAAGGAATTGCACTGATCCCCAAGGACTGTGTGGAACGGCTCCTGTTTTGGGACAGGACATATATGGAAAATCTGACTTTCCTTCTGGACAGGAAGCTGAAAAGAAGCCTGATGCCGGGAAAAATCTTCCGGAGTATCCGCAGTGAATATGAGCCTCTTGTGGGAAAGGCCATTGATGAGACAAATATTTCCAGCCTGCAGTTTCCGGAGCAGATTGCCCTGGTTTATTATAAGATGCAGCTTCTGCACCCGCGGGTACTGGTCTGCATCCAGCCCCTGGCCAAGGGAGACATGTTTACCCGTATGAAAATACTGGAGCTTCTCCGGGGAATCCTCTCCCAGGGAACAGCCGTGCTGATGATTACAACCAATGTTTCAGATACGTTAGACATTTCGGACCGGCTTCTTATCGTGGAAAAGGGCGCCTGTACGGCATCCTATGAAAAAAATGAGTTTAACCGTATCGTCCGGTGAGAGAATTGCCTCGGGCAATCAAAAGATTGTCCCCCCAAACCGAAAGATTGCCCCCTGTTTTGGGGGCTTTTTTTTGTATAAAATATAAGTAAAGATGCCGGAGTCAAAAGGTATATGGCTTCTTTTGACCCTGGCGTCAGGCAGATGGAGAGGTAACATGAAAGAATACATCGGAATCGACATCGGAGGAACAAAATGCGCGGTAGTGCGTGGAAATGAAGAGGGAAAGGTCTTAAAAAAACTCCGGTTTTCCACCAGGGGCCAGGAAGAGACGTTAAGGGAAATCTTTGACAGTGTACAGGCTCTCTGGTCTGAAAATATAAAGGCCATCGGAGTAAGCTGCGGAGGCCCTTTAAACAGCAGGACCGGTGTTATCCTCGGGCCGCCGAACCTGCCCGGATGGGATCAGGTTCCCATCACAGATATGCTGACGGAGCGGTTTCATGTTCCGGCCAGGCTTTGTAATGATGCGGATGCATGCGCTATGGCCGAGTGGAAGTTCGGAGCCGGGAAAGGCTGTGAGAATCTTATTTTTCTGACCTTCGGAACCGGAATCGGAGCGGGCCTTATTTTAAACGGACGGCTGTATGAGGGCGCTTCGGGCATGGCCGGAGAAGTGGGGCATGTAAGGCTTTATGAGGACGGCCATATGGGTTACGGGAAGGCCGGGGCCTATGAAGGGTACATAAGCGGCGGAGGAATTGCCCAGTACGGAGAGGGTTCGGCAAAGGAGCTTTATGACCGGGCACAAAGAGGGGATGAAGCAGCCATCCGGATATGGAAGAGGACAGGAATGGTCCTTGGAAAATTGCTGGCCATTCTCGTGGATATCTTAAATCCTGACAGGATTGTCATTGGAAGCATTTACGTGAGGGCAGGCCATCTGATGGAGGAGTCCATGAACCTGGAACTTCAAAAAGAGGCTCTGGGGCCTGGCCTGGCGGCCTGCCGGATTGTTCCGGCAGCTCTTGGAGAATCCCTGGGGGATGTGGCGGCGCTCAGTATCGCCATGGATGCTGCCTCCTCCGGTCCCGACGGGTCCGGCACAGGAGGTACAGAGAAACGCAGGGCAGATGGAACTGTGAGGGAATAAAAAAGCGGCAGGCAAAGAGTCGATAGAAAGAAGGGGAGCAGATGGGAGAAGTAATCGTATCCATGAAAAACATTGTGAAGACATTTCCGGGAGTAAAGGCTCTTGACAATGTAAATTTTGAGCTCCGTTCCGGAGAGGTCATGGCGCTTCTCGGAGAAAACGGGGCTGGGAAATCCACGCTGATGAAAATTTTAAGCGGTGTTTATACCAAAGATGGCGGAACCATGACCATATTCGGAAAGGAATATGACAATCTGACACCAAAACAGGCCCAGGCGGCAGGTGTGGCAATCATTCACCAGGAGCTTAATATGTGCAGGCATCTGTCCGTTGCGGAAAATATGTTTCTGGGACGGGAAAAGGTGAAGGGGATTGTATTAAAAAACGGCGAGATGGAGGCGGAGGCGGCTAGGATCCTGGGGGATTTGAAAATCGACATTGACCCGCGTCAGATGGTCGGCGATCTGCCGGTCTCCAAACAGCAGATGGTAGAGATTGCCAAAGCGCTTTCCATCCACGCAAAGATACTTATCATGGATGAACCGACGTCCTCCCTGACAGCCAAAGAGATCGATGAGCTGTTCCGTATTATCCGGAAGCTGAAAGCGGACGGATGCGGAATTGTATACATATCCCACAGGCTGGAGGAACTGCAGGCCATTGTGGACCGTGTTACCATCATGCGGGACGGCCAGTATATCACCGATGGTATTTTTAAGGAGATGACCATGGATAAGATCATAGCCAATATGGTCGGCCGTGAAATCAAGGAGCAGTTCCCGAGAGTTTCCTGTGAAAAGGGGAAGAAGATTTTTGAAGTGAAGAACTTAAATGCAGGAAAGCTGGTACGCAATATCAATTTTTCCCTTTACGAGGGAGAGATTGTCGGATTTGCGGGTCTGATGGGGGCAGGGCGAACCGAGACCACAAGAGCGATCTTCGGTGTGGATCCCAAGACAGGCGGGCAGATTTTCCTGGACGGAAACGAAGTGAAGATCAACTGTCCCATGGATGCCATTAAGGCGGGAATTGTTCTGGCTCCGGAGGACAGAAAAAAGGATGGTCTCTGTACGAAGTTAAGTATCCGCCATAATCTGGCGCTTCCGAATCTGGATCTTCTGTGCAACGGGCTTGGAGTCATAAGCAGCAGTAAGGAAGACAAACTCTGTGAGGACGCGGTAAAGAATCTTCTGATTAAGACGCCAACGGTGGAAGTCAACGCGGCCAATCTTTCCGGCGGAAACCAGCAGAAGGTGGTTGTGGGAAAATGGCTGGCAAGAAACTCCAGAGTGGTAATTTTCGATGAGCCTACGAGGGGCATTGATGTGGGCGCCAAGGTGGAGATCTATAATCTGATGAACAAACTAAAACAGGAAGGCATTGCAGTTATGTTCGTATCCTCTGAAATGCCTGAGGTTCTCGGTATCGCTGACAGAGTCATTGTTATGTGTGACGGACGAATTACAGGAGAAGTAATGGCCCGTGAGACCACACAGAACGAGGTCTTAAAGTACGCGACCGAGTTTGAAAAGAAACAGGTAAGTTAGGAGGACAGTATCATGAATGAGAAAAAGCAAAGTACAGTAAAGCGGCTCTTAAATACCAGGGGTATGGGGGCGGTTATCACCGCGTTTGCGGGTCTGATCATTATTTATGTGGCATTCGGCCTGATTGACAGAAATGTATTTTCCGGACAGAACTTTATGAACCTTTTGCGTTCCATGTCCAAATACCTGTTAATTGGTGTGGGGCAGAGTTATCTTCTGATTACAGGAAACATTGACCTTTCCATCGGTTCCATGGTTGGTATGAGTGCCATGATTTCCGCGACCATGATGGCCATGGGAGTGAATCCGGTTCTGGCAATGACAGTCGCCATGGTATGCTGCCTGCTTTGTGGTGTGGTCAACGGATTTCTGGTAGGAAAATTTAAGCTTCCGCCGTTCATTGCGACCCTGGGCACCATGTTTGTAACCCGAGGCGTTGCTTATATGGTAAACAACAACCGTAATACGGATGCAATCGCAACAGGAATCGGAAAAGAGGCCGGAGACAGCTTTCAAAACTTTTTCTACTATGGAAAGACATTGGGCGTATACAATACGTTCTGGATTGCGTTACTTTTGTTTCTGGTATTTTTCTTCCTGCTTTCCAAAACGAGAACCGGAAGGCATATTTATGCCATCGGCTCCAATGTGGACGCGGCGAAGCTGTCCGGTGTAAACGTTGTAAGCACCACCATTAAAGCGTATCTCGTCAGCGCCATATGTGCCTGTGTGGTTGGCTTTATCCTCTGTGCACAGGCCGGCATGGGAAATATGGAAGCAGGAAACATGTATGAGATGTACGGCGTTGCGGCCGGTGTTATCGGCGGCATTTCCCCGTTGGGCGGCACAGGACTTCTCCTTGGAACCTTTGCGGGCGCGGCAGTATGGCAGACACTTGAGAATGGCCTTAACATGATTGGCGCACAGGTCGGCATCCAGCGTCTTGTCATTGGTATCATTGTGGTATTTTCCGTACTTCTGGACGTGGTAGTCCGCTCCGGAAACTTTGGGAAAAAGGCAGGGAAGTAGGGAGTATTTATGCGCCCGGCTGCGGACGATATCTAACTGTCCGAAAATGACGGTTACATATAGAAGAATTTTTTTAGGAGGTATTTATGAAGAAGAAATTATTAGCAATGTTAAGCTGTGCTCTGCTGGCAGCCGCGTCTGTGACAGGATGCAGCTCCAAACCGGCGGAAACGGCAGCGGCTCCGGCTCCGGCAGAAACCACGAAAGCGGCTGAGACTTCGAAGGCTGCAGAGGCAGCCCCGGCAGGCGATACCAAGATCGCACTGATTACCATGGATTCCATTGACCAGCACTGGGTAACTTTAAACGAAGGCGCTCAGAAAGCGGCGGCAGAGCTTGGCGTGACAGTGACCTTTATGTCCCCCAACACCAAGGATGACGCCCAGCAGATTGAATGTGTAAACAACGCGGTTGCCGGCGGATATCAGGCAATTATCGTAGCGGCTAACGGCCCGGATGCCATCTCATCCGCATTAAAGGAAGCAGCTTCCTCCGGCGTTAAGATCGTATATGTAGACTCTCCGGCAAATGTAGACGCAGAGGCTACCTTCTCCACAGACAATGAAGCAGCCGGAAAGGTTGCCGGCGAAGAGATGATTAAAGCCTTAGAGGCGGCAGGAACCACTTCCGGTAAAATCGGTATCGTGAATGTAAACGCCGCCACAGACTCTACCGTAAAGAGAGAGAGCGGCTTCCGTTCCGCATTCGAGGGAAAAGGCTATGAGCTTATGGAGACCCAGTACGGGGAAGGCGATGCCGCCAAGTCCCAGACCATCGCGGAGAATTACATTACCCAGGGCGTTGTAGGAATCTTCGGATGCAACGAGGGCTCCACAACAGGAACCGGAAACGCCATCAAGGCATCCGGAAAGTCTGATATCGTCGGCGTAGGTTTCGATAAGTCCGACGCCATCATGAATCTTATCAACGACGGTTATCTTCTCTGCACCATGGCTCAGAACCCGGATGTGATGGGCTCCGAGGGTGTAAAGGCGGCTGTTGCTGCCCTTGAGGGACAGTCCCTTGGCGGAGCTGTACAGGATACAGGAGTTTCCGTTTTGAAAAAATAAGGAAAAACTGAAAAAAAGGCCCCAATGGGAACGCCGGACCGGAAGGCTCGGCGTTTCTATTGAATTATCGGGAAATTATGATATAATTTTTTTAGGCGACAGGAGGTTTAATCATGAAACGCAGCGAAATCAATGCAGCATTAAAAGAAATGGAAGCAATGGTAAAAGAATACCGCTTTGCGATTCCCCCGTTCTGTAATTTTACTCCAGAGGAGTGGAAGGACAAGGGACACGATTATGATGAGATCCGTGACAATATGCTTGGCTGGGATATTACCGATTACGGTCTGGGCGACTTTAATAAGGTCGGATTTTCTCTGATTACCATCCGCAACGGCAATCTTAAAATGCGCGATAAGTACACCAAATCCTATGCGGAGAAGCTGTTATACATCAAAGAAGGACAGTATTCCCCGATGCATTTCCACTGGTCCAAGATGGAGGACATCATCAACCGGGGCGGCGGAAATGTGCTGATCCGCGTGTACAATTCCACACCGGAGGAGGAGTTAGATAAGGTGAATGACGTACATGTCCATGTGGACGGCAGGGAGATGGTAGTTCCGGCCGGGACCCAGGTGCGTCTGACTCCGGGTGAGAGCATCACAATCTATCCGTACATGTATCATGATTTCGAGGTGGAGAAAGGCGGCGGCCCTGTTCTTTTGGGGGAAGTGAGCCAGTGTAATGACGATAATACGGACAACCGGTTCTATGAGAAGATGGGACGGTTCCCGAAAATCGAAGAGGACGAGGCTCCGTACCGCCTGCTCTGTAATGAATATCCGGAGGCCAAATAGATAACAATTCAGGCGGGTCTGCGAGTTCCCTGCGCTGACGGTGGTTTGTTATCTGTTGCAAATGGGAAGTAAAGAACTGGCAGGTTTGCCGGCCTGACGGCCGAAAAAACCTTATGGAAGACAGGAGAAAGAACACAACAAAAAATGTGGCGAGGTGGAACTATGTATGATGTAACAGCGATTGGTGAGTTATTAATTGACTTTGCATCCAAGGAAACGGATGCGGCCGGATATCCGACAATGAAGGCCAATCCGGGCGGAGCGCCAGGGAACTTTCTGGCGGCTCTGAATAAGTACGGCGCAAAGACTGCATTCCTGGGAAAAGTAGGCGGGGATGCTTTTGGCAGACTTTTGATCAATACCTTTAAGGAAGCTGGGATAGAGACGAAGGGAATCCGGGTGGATGATTCTGTGTTTACCACGCTGGCCTTCGTTACCTTCAGCCCGGACGGAGACCGCTCCTTCAGCTTTGCGAGAAAACCGGGAGCTGACACCAGGCTCACCTTTGAGGAGCTGGATTTAAGCCTGATTGATGAAGCAAGAGTGTTCCATTTCGGGACATTAAGCCTTACTGATGAGCCGGTCCGCACTGCCACGAAAAAGGCGGTGGCCTATGCCAGAGAAAAAGGCAGGCTGATTACCTTCGATCCCAATCTGAGGCTTCCGCTGTGGAATTCTCCCGGGGCGGCAAAGGAGGAGATTCTCTGGGGGCTTTCCAATGCTGATGTGGTAAAGATCAGTGATGAAGAGGTGGAATTTCTCTGGGGAATCAAAGATGAGAAGGAAGCGGCTGAGAAGCTGATAAGAGAATATGGAGTGAGGCTTGCCATGATTACCATGGGGCCAAAGGGGGCGTATCTGGCAAATGCAAATGCGGCCGGGGTGGCAAAATGCCCGTCTGTGAAACCGGTGGATACCACCGGAGCCGGAGATATTTTTGGTGGAAGCGCGATCTCCAGACTGCTTAAGACCGGAAAAGCCCCGGAATCGCTGAGCGCAGAGGAGCTTGTCAGAATCGGAAGCTTTGGGTGTACGGCGGCCAGCCTTTCCACTCAGAAACCGGGCGGGATTCCCAGTATTCCGGCGGAGGAAGAGGTCCTTGGGGCAATTTAAATTCTGACACGGGGAAGATGGCTGCGTACGCATCACCACACATGAAAGGGGCTGCCGCAAAATAACCGTTATATGCAGGACAGAGTATTCAGGCCGCAGGGGCTGAGCTGTATTTTGCGTATGTGCGGCATTTTGCGGCGGCCCCTCCTTTTTATGTGAGTGAGCACTCATGCGTGTACCGGGAGGTGCCCGGTCAGTTCAGGTAATTCCTCATGGTCTTTAATGCGTTTTTTTCCAGCCGGGATACCTGTGCCTGGCTGATTCCCACCTCTTCGGCCACCTCGGTCTGGGTTTTCCCCTCGAAAAAACGCATGTCGATGATGTGCCGTTCCCGCTCCGGAAGGCGTTTCATGGCCTCGCTTAAGGAGAGCTGCTCGATCCAGTTTTCCTCCCGGTTTTTTTTATCGCTGATCTGGTCCATGACATACAAGGGATCACCGCCGTCGGTGTAGACCGGTTCATACAGGCTTACAGGAGTCTGGATGGCATCCATGGCATAGGTGATTTCCTCCTTGCTGAGTCCAACCTCATTGGCGATTTCCATGATCGTTGGCTCTCTTAGATTTTTTTTCATCAGGCTTTCCTTGGCATAGATGGCCTTGTAGGCCGTGTCTCTTAAAGAACGGCTGACCCGGATGGAATTGTTGTCCCGCAGGTAGCGTCTTACTTCGCCGAGAATCATCGGGACCGCATAGGTAGAAAATTTCACATTCTGAGTAATGTCAAAGTTATCAATGGCTTTTATAAGGCCAATACATCCGATCTGGAACAGATCATCCACGTTTTCGCTGCTGTTTGCAAACCGCTGGATGACGCTGAGGACAAGACGTAAATTCCCTTTAATATAATCTTCCCTGGCCTGCTTGTCGCCTGCCAGGATTCTCTTAAACAATTCGTCTTTCTCTTCTGTGGTAAGTAATGGCAGCTTCGCTGTGTTGACACCGCAAATCTCAACCTTATAACCAGGCATATCCCTTACCTCCGCATCATTTTTGAGCGTTCCCGGAAAGTCTTTGTGTCCGGACCTTCAGGAGTACTCTTTTTCTGGAATTGTGTCCATAGAAGAATGATGTACGGATTTGGAGGGATTTATACGGGAAAGAAACTGAAAAAATTTTCCTGTGAATGATCAGCCGTCAAATAAGTTGTTACTGTTCACAGGTGCCCTGTGAACGTAACAGCATATGCCCATTTGAAATCGCCTGCGGCGATGGGGCATATGC
>ERZ808046.374-NODE-374-length-44202-cov-8.044782_pt1 | contig 44202 bp, 35 predicted proteins | sample MGYA00380196_ERZ808046 | MGnify/ENA primary metagenome ERZ808046 (study PRJEB31490, sample SAMN06133421) | mouse gut metagenome | isolation source: Z6_2 | host: mice | place: China: Chengdu | collected 2015-05 ...
CCGATTGGCGTATCTCCACGGTAAGCGCCATTTACATACAGTATGTGCGAACCGTCCTCAAATCTTTCCCCGGTTCCTAAAAAGCACCGCTCAATCGGATAGAGCGGCAGCCCTTTTCCCATTACGTCATTCTCTGTGATAAAGATTACCCACGTTTCCGGCAGCTTTTCGAAGTCCTCGCCTTTTTTCAAAAGGTTTGCGTCCATCATGCTACTATTGTACCTTGCCCTTTTTCGCCCAGCTCCTTTATCGGAGCGCTGTACCTCCACATTCAGTTTTGCCCCTGTGCTGTCCGTAGCCAGGATATCCAGTCTCACCGAACGGTTCAGCAGGTTCTCCACAAATACCTGGGTACGGACGTCCAGCACCTTTAAATCCGGCTTTTCCAGCACAATCCGCAATACCAGTTCTATGCTTGCCATATCTCCCTCAAAACACTTTGTGAGGAAATCATCGTCAAGCAGGCGAAAGCCTCTTAGCCTCTGTAGATCTTCCTGATGTTTCTGGTCTATCTGTTCCGTCACTGCCAATCTTCCCACCTGCTTTCCCTTCCGTTTTCGTATTTCCATACTACCATAAACCTCCCGATTTTACAAGCTGGGAGCCACCTTGAGTTTCCGCAGATTTATCCACAGAACCCTCATACCTTCCGCTTTATTATAAACAACTTTCTTTGTCATGGGCCGTGGTTACGATGATAATAAGATGTTTCTCAAACTGGATTCCATGGAACAGGAGTATGTGATCCGACTAACCGCAAAACGCAAACTGCTATACCATAACAAATGGGTATTTGCTACAGAACTGCGCAACCGCAGGAAAGGCAAGGTGAAACTCCCGCTATTTTATAAAGGGAAGATGCAGGATATAAAACGCCGTGGATCTGCAAAAAGGTAATAGACGGGGAACGGATCCCGTCGCTGCCCTACAAACGTCTCCAGACCAAAAAGGGGTTCCATGAATGGTACAAATATGTATATGATGAATATCTGGATATCGTGATCTGCCCAGAGTATAAAAGCTTGCCATACAGTACGACAAACAGAGAGGGGTACAGGGAGTATAAAAGCCTTTCGTATCAGTGCGAAAAATGCCCGACGAGACAGATATGCACAGAGAGCCGGACCTGCCGGAAAACAGTTACGCGGCATATCTGGTCCGATCATCTGGAGCAGGGCGAAGATATCCGGCACTCGCCTCAGGGAAAAGAGAGTTATACTCTGCGCTCCCAGACGATAGAGAGAGTAATGGAACCTGTTCACAATGGAAAAGAACCTCTATTCGGCAATAGCCAGATAGGGGTTCTTTGACAGTCTGAAAAAAGTTGAACCAAAAAGTATACTTTTTGGTTCAACTTTTATATCGTCGAAAATCAATAGAACTTTAGCACAAATTTTACGAAAAATAAAGATTTTCCGGCGATCTTTTTATGAGATTTCCACAGAAGAGAATTTTGTGCCAAAAAGTATACTTTATGGAACACGGAAAGTCCATTGCCGGTGGAGACCTTTTACACAATGGATCGTTTAGAGGAGGGATTGTTACGAATCCGGATGTTCAGGACAAAATAGGAACGCCGCCGGACACTGCCTGCAGGACGGTTCGTCAGTACAGCAGCGCGCCGGTTCCGGATGAAGATATGAAAAAGTTGCGGGAGATCGCGGACGGGTACTGCAAAGTAAAGAATTATGTCTATGCCCGCTACGGAGGGCCCTCCGGTCTGCCCAAACTTTATCCGGGGTATACCATCCAGAATGAGATGACCAGAAGCGGACTTAGGGATTCCATGAAGATGCCGTCCGTCTATTTTTATCTGGCGGTTTTTGACGCCCTGGGAGACATCAAAAGCCAGTGGACGAGGACCCGGTCAAAGGTTTTGGAACTGACAGGAAAAAACGAGGGATTTTCCAGGGAAGAAAGGCATTATCTTTGCTTCCTGCTGAAAGTCAACAATGCGTTTGAGGCGGTGCTGAACCAAAGCGAGATCCATCTGCCTTTGGATATTCGGAAAAAATACGAGGAAGTTGCCGCCAAGGTAGATCCAAAGAGACTGAACCGTTATCTTTGCAGACAGGTCAGAAAATATCACGTCAAGCTGCACACAGATCAGATGCTTGGTTTTTCTCTGTCGGAAAGGGCGTACCGCTATGCGGACGGGGGAATCTATATTTCCACAAGAGAGAAGAGGAAGCGCGTGTTTCTGCCTCTGACGGACAACAACCAGTATAAGCGCCAGCTCCGGATCCGGCTGTTTCCAGCGGAAAAACGGGTCGAGATCCATATTCCGGTGGATGTGACCATCAAAAAACATAAAGATTATGTAAACCAGATTGGGGTGTCCATGGGATACCACACCATGCTGACCACGGACCAAGGACATTGCTATGGGGTGAAACTGGGGGCCTATCAGACGGAATATGCAGACTGGATGCGGCTTCGGACCAGAAGCTACAACCGCAACAAGGGCGGCAATCCTGGCCGTAAGAAATATACCAGCCAGAAACACCGGTATACCGAGCAGCTGCACAGTTACATCAATCATGAACTGAACCGTTTTTTGGAGACAGAGAAACCCGGGATTATCTATGTGGTAAAGCTGCCGGGACCTGGAAAAGGCGGCAGCAGACGGCGGATCAATCACTCCATTGCCATGTGGCAGAGAGGCTATATCCGCAACCGGCTGGCCCAGAAATGCAAAGAACAGTCGGTGGAACTTTTTGAAGTGATCGGGAAAGAGATCAGCAGGGAATGCAGCGCCTGCGGCAAAACCGGACGCAGAAAAGAAAGGAAATTTTTTTGTGACGTCTGCGGATATGAGGAGGAAGAGAAAACCAATGCGGCAAAGAATGTGTTAAAACGCGGGCTGGCCGGAAGGATCGTATCATGAAACCGACCATACGCATTTTGGCGCAGGAGACAGCGGATCATAAGAACCATGCTTCGGATAAACAGCCGTCTTGGTGTCAGGCAGAGCACTGGCAATCGGGCGGAGGTTTTACCGAAAGGACCAAAGCAATGGTTCCTGATATAAAAACAACGTACGGCATTAGAAGGCGGAATATTTTCCGTGTATTGGGTATGCCAGGACCCCGGGAACACATGGGAAGCTTTGTGATGTACCGGGGAGCGAAGCGGGAGGGAACTCCTGCAGCATTCGGAAGACAGAATGTCCAATATGCCTTATTTCATAAAAAGAAAGGCGATGACTTCCGGCAGCAGAGTGCCGGTGACAGAAAGAAGAGCAGCAAAAGAGACAACCGGCTGCTCTGAAATGAGGAGGTTCCAGGTGGAAGAAAAAAAGTCGAAGAAAAAGATGCTGGTGATCGGGCTTGTGGTACTGCTTTTGTGCATCATCATCGGATTGGGAACAGCAGTGTATCTGCTGCTGCACAAGCCGGAGGAGCCAAAACCGGAGCGGGCGGTGTCCGAGGGACTGGTGGTTGACGGCGGGATTGATGAGAAGGCATCCAATGCCAGATTTACAACGGATATGAATATGATCTGGACTTTTCCGTCGGGCAGTGCAAGGTCCAACAATGCCATCATCGGAAATTCAGCCAGCAATCAATATGAATGTTATTTTGAAGTGTATCTGGATGACGGGGAGCAGACGCTGCTCTACAGTTCTCCGGTGCTTCCGGTTGGGAAGCGGCTGGAAGAGCTGAAACTGAATCAGGTACTGGAAGACGGGACTTACGACGCAGTATGTACTTACCACATTCTGGATGACGAGGACCCGGACATGGAGCTTGGGACAGTGTCCTTTGCAGTAAGCCTGATGTTTATTCAGTAGGGAAATGGGTGTGGTGATCCCAAAATACAGGTTCGTTTCTGTTATACAAGTTGGCAGAGGCTGCCGGCAAGATGGTAGATATTGTCGGGAAGAACTGCGGACTGTATATAAATCAAATCTATTTTTAAAATCTAAGGAGGCATGATATTTATGAAATCTCGGTTCACAAGAATTGCAGCAACGGCCATGGCTCTGACCATGTGCGTGCCCACGGCGGCGTTCGCAGCAGACGGCTCATTTGAAACATCTTTTGATGTGTATTCACCGGCCCTTACGATCAGCGTTCCGGTAAAACTGGATGTGCAGGTGAATCCCATCGCAGATTCTGCTGCCAGCGGTGTGAAACAGTTTACGGTTGCATCCAACAGCATCGATATTCTGAACGCATCAGTGGATGTGGAGGCGGATGTGGCGATTCCGGTCGTTGCAACGATCAAAGCGAACATTGCATCAAGTGCGGAGGACGTGGTCACAGAGTATAATACGTTCACGGCGGATCCGACTTCTACAGCGAAAAGGATTTATCTGGCGCTCTCTGAGGCGCAGACAGCGGCAACGATCGATGTAAAGGATGGGGGAACAGCAGCGTTTGATACAGAGAAGAAACTGGATCTTAGTCAGTATGCGGTAGACACGGCAGCTGCCTATACGACTCCGGCTGATCAGGCAGAAATCACCCAGTATGGTTCTCTGCTGTCTGTAGACATTGCCGGTCCGACAACTTCGGATAGCACCGCAGGCGCAACATATTCTACGGATGCATCTAAAGTAAGCGCAGCGGTAGGTTCCTTTGCGGTGACCGGTGTGGCGAACACCAACGCAGACTGGAAAGCAGATGATGTGACAGTAGCGGTTACTTATAATGTAAAAGCAAGCCAGGCGCTTAACATTGAGACTCCGGATATTGCTGCTGCACCGACTTTCAGCGCAGGTACAAGTGCTGCAGATGTAGTTATTACAGTTCCTGGCGTAGGAGAGGCTACTGTGACGGCTATGGCGCTTCACAATGCTCATGAAGGAATGTACAAAGATTTCGTTTTTGGAGAAGATGAATATACCGTAGCATATGCTCCGAATGGAGCCACGACAGATGCGAAGATCACGATTCCCAAAGAGAGTGGTGTTCTGGCGTTACTGACAGAAGCTGATTACAGTGGAAAAGCACAGGATCTGGTGCTTGCATTGTCTGACGGACGTATGGTGGTGACAACATTGACTGCAACGGCAGCAGCTACTCCGTAATCGGTCAGGAAACAGTAACAGAAAAAGGTACTTCTACCGTACTTATTTTACCAACTCACCTGAAGGGGTGAGTTGGGTTTTTCCGCTATATAAAAGGATAAAGAGGTGCAATCATGTGTAAAAACAATATATGGATATTGACTGCAATATTGCTGGGGACTCCCATGACGGCAGCGGCTTCAGAGAACGCTTCGAACCATGCAGTGATCCTGGAACAGGAAGAAGACACTTTGGAAGCACCGGACGCATCGGAGGAAGAAGTACTGTACCAGGTTTCCTTTCCCACGGATATCCATGGTTTTTTGGATCCTGGGAATCTAAGCGGAAAAGGTCAGATCTTTTCTGAACGGTATGCGGTTGAAAACTATGGAAACACCGATATCAAGATAAAAATTAAAAATATTGACGTGTATTATGCCTCCTCCGAAGATGTCTATGAATTTTCTGATGAAAAGATCGAAGATCATTCTTCCGGTGTGAAAAGGATGAATATCCAGATGGTCTGGGAGAATGAGTCTGAAGGGACAAAAAAGGCGCTCTGTCTGTCAGAGGGGGTAAGAGATGAAGAGGTGCTGGAGCTGAAAGCGCCCGAGCACGATGAAAACGGAGCGTTTGTAAGTCTGAAGGAAGGAAGCTTTGGGCTCTTTTATTTTACAGGAACCCTGAATGCCAACCCGAATATTGAGTGGGAAGAGGGGGAGCTGATCATTCGTTTTGACTATGAGATCCTGAGCACCGGGCATCCAGAAGAACAGAAAGACGAAGCTCTGAACGCCGGGGACAACGAAAAAGAGGAAGGCTCCATAAACCAGGCGGATGCAGAAGATGCAGTCAGCCCAAAGACTGCGGAGGGAGAAACGGCGGATCAGATGCCGGATAAAGAAAATTCTCCTGCTGGTACAGAGGAAGAGGGAGGCACAGATGTGCCTGATTTGCCGGGAGATGAGAACGTAAAAAAGGATCCGGAGATACCGGATGAAACGGCAGGAACAGAGACGACAAATCCGGAGGACAATACACCGCCGGCGGGGGAAACCGATCCGGAAAACGAAACACAGCAGAGCGAACAGACGAATCCGGAAGAAGAGAAGCCGAAGCCGGGAGAGACGGCGCCGGAAGAAGAGAGACCGAATCCGGAAGAGGCGACACCGGAAGAAGAGAGGCCGAATCCGGAAGAGACGGTGCCGGAAGAAGAGAGACCGAAGCCAGGGGAGACGAATCCGGAAGAAGAGAGACCGAATCCGGAAGAGACAGTTCCGGAAGAAGAGAAATCGCATCCGGGAGAGACAGCGCTGGAAGAAGAGAGACCGCTGCCGGAAGAGAAAGAAGAGGCAAAGCCGGAACCAGAGACCGGGCTGTCCGGAGCACAGAGGGGATAGCATTTGATGAGACGGATACAAAAGCAGCAGGCAGAACAGGGAATTGCACTGCTGGAACAGGCCCACAAAGAGATAAAAAGGCAGATAGAAAGGCGAAAAACTGACGAGGTGAAAAACCTGCTGGAACAGTGCCAGCAGTACGCCATCGCCTTGGGAGAGATGATCGAGAAGGAAGCGGGAGAAGGAACGACAATGGTCCGCCTTCTGGAAGACTACTGCGAGCGGGTGTATGAGATCTATCAGGAAGCAGGGCGGATGCAGCCAGGGGATGCAAAAAACGTGTATAAAAAGCTCTCCTGGCTGCAGCCCCGATTGAAAAGCATCATGCAGGAGGAACTTTTGGTACGCAAAGAGGTGGTGTTTCTTCCGTATAAGGCATCCATGTGGGATTCTCTGGAAAGCATCTGGATGGCGGCCTGTGAGGACCCTTCCTGCGATGCATACGTCATCCCGATTCCCTACTATGACAAAAATCCGGATGGAAGTCTGGGAGAACTTCACGATGAAAGCGGTCTGTATCCGGAGTATGTGCCGGTCACGGACTACCAGAGCTATTCCTTTGCAGAAAGGCAGCCGGATCTGATCTTTATCCATAATCCCTATGATGAGTACAATTATCTGACCAGTGTGCATCCCTTCTTTTACACCAGAAATTTAAAGCAGTATACGGAAAAATTGGTATATGTGCCCTACTTTGTTCTGGAAGAACCAAACCCGGACGATCCAAATCAGGTGGAGGGCATCTCCCACTTCTGCACGACTTCGGGCGTGCTCCATGCAGACAATGTGATTGTCCAGTCGGAAAAAATGCGCCGGATCTACGTGGACGTCATGACCAGATTTACAGAAGGCCACGGACTTACCAGAAAAGACTGGGAGGGAAAGATCTTAGGGCTTGGTTCTCCGAAGCTGGATAAGGTCTGGAATGCACAGCAGGAAGCTTCAAAGATTCCAGAGGAATGGCAGGAGCGGATCCAAAAACCGGATGGAAGCAGGAAAAAGGTGATCTTGTACAATACCGGCCTTACTGCCTTTTTGCAGCACAGCAGCGTATATCTGGATAAGATGCGGGACGTGTTTCGTGTCTTTCGGGAAAGGCAGGAAGAAGCGGTGCTTCTGTGGAGGCCCCATCCGCTGCTTCATGGGACGGTAAAGACCATGCGCCCGGCTATCCTGGAAGCCTATGAGAAGCTTTTGGAGGAATACCAGGAGGAGCGCTTTGGCATTTATGACGATTCCGCTAAGCTGGACCGGGCGATCGCGGTGTGTGACGCCTATTACGGGGATCCAAGCAGTGTCGTGCAGCTGTGCAAGGAGGCGGGGAGGCCGGTGATGCTGCAGAATATAGAGCTGATTTTTTCGGAGCAGAGAGGGGAAGTGCTGGACCGACCTTTGGTTTTTGAGAATGGGTATGATGACGGGACGAGTCTTTGGTTTACCGGATATGAGTATAATTCACTGATAAAGATGGACAAAAAGACCCATGAGATCACATGGAAAGGGATCTTTCCGGATGAGCCGTTTGCACAGCAGGGCTTGTACAATGCTGCCGCGGCGTGCGGCCAAAAACTGTATTTTGCCCCATGTATGGCAAATGAGATAGCAGTATACCATATGAAAACAGAAAAAATACAGAAAATCCCGTTGTGCAGGCCGGTTAAAACAAATGGGATATATCATGAGAAATTTCATTTTTTTCGGGCGGTTTCTGCAGCAAAAAAAATCTATTTTATCCCGGAGTATTACCCTGGACTTTTATGCTATGATACAGAGCGCGATATGTTTTGCTGCTTTGATGACTGGGTTGATAAAGTAGAGGAAGTTCGCGTAAGCGAACGAAGGTATTTTACCGAGTGTGTGTCTGTTGAAGACAGACTGATTCTTCCGTGTGCATGTGCAGACGCAGTCGTTATTTTTGATATGGCAGAAAAAAAATCCAGGGTGATACAGACGCTTCGTACCGATTATCCATATAAATTTTGTGGAGTTTGCCATACGGGTGACTTTCTCTATCTGGTATCAGCAGACGGAACTGTGTCAAAGAGAAAAGCCGATGATATGGAGAATGAGATCCGAAGATGGAGACTGCCTAAGGCAGGCGATGAGGAACTTGCATTTTATCCTGTAAGATATATGGAAGAGGCAGTCTGGCTTTTTCCTTTCAAAAATGGTTCCGGATATCGAATTGACATAAAGACAGATCAAGTGACGCCGTTTACTGCGTTCGATGATGAAAAGAGTTATACAGGACATGGTTTTTTATTTCTTTGTGTCCTTTCGGACGGCGAACAATGGTATGTATCCACAGGGAACAGCCGGCGTTTTATGGGATATCATACGGGCAACGGGAAAAAGCAGGAATCCTGGCTGTATTTGCCCCCGGAGGCTCAGAAATTTCTGAAGGAATATAAAAAGAAAGATTTTGCAGGCCAGCTCAGAGAAGCGCCGGTCACAGAAAGCGCTGCGGAGTGTTTGACGGATCTGTTAAGTTTTCTGGAAATACATGAAAGAATGCAAAAAGATAAGAAAACAAAAGGGAATCTTGAAAACGGAAGAAAGATATATCAAACACTTTCTATGGGGTAACAAGAATGGTTTTCACAGACATAAGTCTGTCCTCGGTCTTTTCATTTGGGGAATAAAAGCAGATTTTCGTATCAGTTCAGGGGATGATACAAGAGGAGTAAGACAATGGGTTTAAAAATCAATGAGGATACAGCAGTGCTGGAGAAGGACAGGGCTGATTTTCAAACAGTCTATAATCTTTTTTTTCATGGAAACCAGAATATCATTTATGTTTGTGATAGGAACAGAAAACTGGAAGGCATTATTACCATAAAAGTTTTTTTGGATCATTTAAAGGCAAGCCGTGACGATTATATCAAACGTGAATTTGCTTTCGTTTTTTTTGCACAGAATGCGGAGGAGATGTTAAGAGAAGCTGCAAGGTTGATGGAGCAGTTTCATATCGAAACAGCGATTCCGGTTGTGGATGCACAACGGCGTCTTTGTTTTGAAATAAAAGCAGAGCATATATCGGTAAATATGAGAACAGTCGTCGAAAACAAAGAGATGTTTTCAAAATATACGAAGAGTGTATATCTGAGAAAAGAAACAGAAATTTTGAAGAAAGTTCTTCGGCAGCAGAAAATAATGGTGATAGGAACCATGGAGCAGTTAGAGGAGTCTTTTGGAGCGGTGTTTGATGACAAATGCAATCTTTGCTTTATGGATGACCACCTGGAAAATCCCTATGATTTTTTTGGCAGACAGGAGAATCTGGTTTTGGATCTTTGTGTGCACAATCATGAAGGAAGGAAAGATATTTACTGGAACTGTCACAATGGATACAGTGCAGAAATGTTTTGGAACCTGTTGCTGACTGTTGTGAAAAGGGAGGAATGTAGTAGATTTTTCAAAGTTACAGAAGAAAATAAAAGACTGCTGGAAGAAGTCATAAAATCATATCCAGTATGTTTTTTGGTGACTCCGTTGCTGAAAAAAGCGATGATAAAATATCTGCGTGAAAACGATCATATGTTCTCGTATGAAAAAGGCGTGTTGAAAAGCGATACCTGCAAGTTTATACTTTCGGCCAATGGCACAAATCCGTCCAAAAAGGATTTGATGCTGATGAATATAGATATCCTGGCTGTCGTTGATTCCTGTATCGAATATGCAAAGATCTATGAGCATTGCAAAAATAAGGGAAATGTTTTGAATTTTGTATGTGGAAGGGATTTGGAGATATCTTCCAGCGAATCAGAGCGCATAGGGGATCAAGAGGCGACCTTGACCTATATAGAGGAAATGAAGAGTGAAAAGACGAAGAACTGGATGTTCGATAGAAAAGAGAAGCCATGCACATACATGGCAGATCTTTATCAGTTTCATTTTTCGAATCAGAGACGGTTTGAGAATGATCTGATTTTGTTTGAAGATTGCAACAGTCAGTTTGTAAATATAGAGAACGGAATCAGAAAGACGTGCGGACAACCGGAACAATTTGCGGCAACCATTTATTTTCTTGGTTTTTGTACGATATATGGCAGGTTGTCGGAAGACAAGGACACTATTCCGTCAATCGTACAAGCGCGAATCAATCAGTCAGGGAAAAAGTACAGAGTTGTAAATTTGGGAACACTTGTGCCTGTGGATGCTTTCCGGCTGCTGGATAAATTAGAAATCAAAAGTAACGATCTGTTTGTGATTTTTTACAGTATCTTTCCGGAGAGTATGAAAAAACAGATACCAGTGACGGATATCAGCGGAAAACTCAATTCACTTCGGATAAAAAAATACGAAAACAAAGAAATATATTTGGATATGATGCTTCATGTGAGCGATTATGGAAATAAGCTGTATGGGGAAGTATTGTATGAAGAAATAAAAAAATATTTATCAGAAGAGAAAGAACTCTATAAAAATAATATTTATACTATTTTTCGAAAAGATTACCAGGATTTAGAGACACTTTATAATTTTGAAACGTATCTTGCCCATCTCAGGGATCTGAAAGAAAAAGTTCCTTCTGATAAAAAACAGATTGGAAGTGTGGTAATGAACTGTAATCCGTTTACCCTGGGACATCTGTATCTGATAGAGTTCGCATTGAAACAAGTGGATTATTTGTATCTCTTTGTTGTGGAAGAGGACAGATCTTATTTCTCATTTCCGGACAGACTGAAGATGGTGCAAAAGGGAACCAGGGAACTGGAAGGGGTATGTGTACTGGGAAGCGGAAAAGGATGCGCATCCAGTATTACCATGCCGCAGTATTTTGGAAACAAATATGTAGAAAGCAGACAAAGAGAAAAAGTATCTTTGGGGCTTGATCTGAGAGTGTTCTCTCAATATATTGCTCCCGAATTGAATATCCGGTACCGGTTTACAGGAGAGGAACCGCTGGACCAGATCACAAGGCAGTACAATCAGACCATGCAGAAATTACTTCCTCAATTTGGGATTGGAGTAACGACAATCGCCAGAAAAAACACGCAGGACGGAGATGTGATATCTGCGTCTAAAGTCAGGGAAGCGTTCCAGACCGGGCATTTGCAGTGTGTTGCACATATGATACCTTTGTCGACCCAAGAGTATCTTTGCAGTATCAGAGATAACTATTTATAAGGAACACCGGTGATATGAGGGAGGGTTAGGATGCCTGCAGTTTCTGTGATTATTCCAATCTATAACGTAGAGAAGTATCTTAGGGAGTGTCTGACAAGCTTGGAGAGGCAATCTTTAAAAGACTGTGAGTTTCTGTGTATTGATGATGGTTCGCAGGATCATTCCGGTACCATTGCGGAAGAATTTGTAAACCGGGATCCGCGTTTTCATTTTATTCGACAGGAGAACCAGGGTTTGGCAAAGACAAGAAATGTCGGGATCTGCAGGGCAGAAGGAGCGTATCTGGCGTTTTTGGATTCCGATGATTTTTATGCGAAAAACGATACGCTGGAAATATTATATCAGAAAGCGAAGTCAGATAATCTGGAAATTCTGAGCTTTGAAACAGAATTAAAATATGAAAAACATATGAAGGAAACGGAAAATAAAGATGCCTATTATTATAAAAAGTATACTTATGACGGCATCAGAAGCGGACCGGATTTTTTCGTTGATATGATGTCGAAAGGGGAGTATTGTGATTCCGCGTGTTTTCTTTTGGTAAAGCGGGATTGGCTGTTAAAATCAAATATTGCATTTTACCCCGGCATTCTCTATGAAGATGCTCTTTTTTCTCTTCAATGCTTTTTGAAAGCGAAGAGAATGGCACATTTGCAGGAACGGCTGTATACCTACAGAATAAGAGCAAAATCCATTATGACAACACAGGTATCCTGGAAAAACGTGTTTAGCAGACTGGTTGTATACCGGGAAATCTTACAGTTGCTGATGATGGCGCATGATGAAAAACCTCTGCTTCAACAATGCATAGCAGATTACCTTTCGATGGTCTATGAACATGTCAAATGGATGGATGAATTCCGGTTTGATGAACAGCCCGATACGGTATTGGCGCCGTTAGATCAGCTCTTGCTTAGATCTTTGGAGATGGGAAAATACCGTCCAAAAGTAAATGAAAGAGTGATTTTGGCCGGTCTGGAAAAGCTTATATCTGACAGCGAAGGGGTCATATTGTATGGAGCGGGCGAGGTCGGAAAGTTACTTTTTGCTTTTGTAAAAGATAAGGGACTTTGCGGCCAGATTGTATGCTTTGCCATGAGCAGCTGTCCGGAGGCCGGGACCAGTATGGAAGGGATTTTGATGCTGCCCATAGAGGAAGCAGTTAAAAAAAGAGGTCAGATTATAATATCGGCAGTCAGCCGTACAGCTCAGGAAGAAATGCAGAAAACGCTTCTGCACTTAGGCGTCAGGCAATTTGATTTGTGTGACCGCTATATACACCGTGCCTTAAGGCATTACTTTCAAAAGAACAGGACAGGAAATTCAGAAAAAGATGAGAGAAAATGAAAAAGTTAAGGTATCAGTCATTATCTATGTAAAAAATTCGGTGAATTATATGGAACAGTGTGTCCGAAGCGTTATGAGTCAGACTCTGGGGGAAATAGAGATATTGATTGTTGACGGAGGCAGTACGGATGGAACCCTTGTGCTCATAGAGAAGCTAAAACAAGAAGACGGTCGTATTCGTCTTTTTCATGGGGCTGCCAGCGTAGGCGCTCAGTTTAATCTGGGGCTTCGGGAGGCGAAGGGAGACTATATCGGAGTCTGTGAGGCGGATGATTACCTGCTGCCGGATATGTATGAAAGGCAATATAAGACAGCAGAGGAGAATCAGCTGGATGTGATCCGGGCGGGCTACTATCAGGTTTTTGAAATCGGTGGGCAAGAATATCGTTTCAAACTGAATGCATGCGGTGCGGACATACCAACCGAAAAGGTAATCCAAGGTGATGACGGAATGCTTTTTTTAGGACAGGGCATTAATGGCTTCTGGAACGGACTCTACAAAAGGCAATTTTTGCTGGACCACCAGATATGGATGAATGAGACGAAAGGGGCAGCTTATCAGGATATTTCGTTTTCTTTTTTTACACAGATGTATGCCAGAAGAGTGTGGTTTATGGATGAGGCGTTTTACTGCTATCGGATTGACAACCCGGATGCCTCAGCCAATTCCCTGCATGGTGTCCGGTTCCATATGGAAGAGTATGAAATATTAAAAATGCGGCTGGAAAAAGCCAGATTGTGGGAAGCATATAAAAATATGTTTTTCAGCTGGGAATTGGTTAGCTATCAGTGGTTTTTGCATCAGCTTCCCCAAAATCAGAGAGTGGCAGACGCCACGGCAGTATACAGACAGCTTTTGTCACAGTATGAAGAATCGGCATATCAGATCGGGCACGTAATTGAGAAAGTACAAAAGCTGGCAGAAAAACTGATTTCTGGAAAAGAGGAATTCCTCTCTGAGATCTTGGCCGGAACAAAGGAGAATGAAAAACTGCTGGACTATATGACAAATTCTTTCCCGTCAGAGCGGCAGGTAATTTTGTTTGGAATGGGACATATTGGGACGATGGTCTGTTCCTTTTTGGAGAAATACAAAAAAGAAGTGTTTTTTACAGACAATAGTCCACACCTGCAGAAACATGGGATCAAAGGAAAACGTGTATACAGTCCAAAACAGCTGACAGAATCCATGCTGGAAGGACGGTACATCGTTACGAATGCAGGGCACAGCCAGGAAATGAAAGAGCAGCTGATGAAAATGGGCGTACCAGATGAGCGGATTCTGATCTGCAGCGATGAAGCGTTTTTCCTGAGAAAAATTTTTGTGAAAGAGTGGTAAGATGCAGACCATGGATCAGGAACATAAGATCAGCATCATTGTACCGGCATACAATGCGGAAAAGACTCTGGACAGATGCATTGCCAGCCTGCTTCGGCAAAGCTATAAAAATATAGAGATCATCTTAGTGGATGACGGCTCCGAAGATCAGACAAGAACCATCTGCTGTACCTATCAACAGCGCCATGTGAATCTGATGAAAGTGATACATACGGATCATGGTGGTGTTACAAGGGCGCGTCTGCTGGGACTCAGAAAAGCAATGGGCGAATTAGCTGCGTTTGTTGATGCAGACGACTGGATCGAAGAGGATTATCTGTCGTCTTTGCAGGCGGAAATGGGCACTGCAGAGTTAGTAGCAGGAGGCATTTACCGCGCGCAGTCCTACGACCAGGAAAGCGGTATATGTGAGTATAACAGTCTGCCCTTGGGGAGATACAGAACGGAACCGGAGAAAATAAAATTATATGAAAAAATGCTGTATGCCAAAGCGCCGTATCAATTTGGGGTACTGCCGTATATGTGCAACAAGCTTTTTAAAAAAGATCGATTAAGTGCGCTGATGGAGAAAACAGATAAAAGGATTTATGACGGAGAAGATGCGGCAGTTGTATACCCCTATCTTTTGTCTTCTAATGAAGTTGTGATTTCTGATAACTGTAAGTATCATTACATTCTTCATGAAGATTCTGCATCATTCAAAACCAGGAAAGATGCATACTTGAATGCATCCTATCTTTACCAAGAATTATATCGTTGTTTTCTGGAAAGCAAATACCAGAATCTTCTGCTGCCGCAGCTGGATCAGTATATGAGGCGCCTGATCTGGAAAATGGATCCGGCACAATATTTGAATATAAACTCGTTTGTTTTTCCATATCGGGATGTGGAACCCGGATCGCGGATCATCCTTTATGGTATGGGAAAAATGGGAAATGCTTTTTATCAGCAGATAAAGCAGATGGGATACTGTGAGATTGTAGCCTGGGCAGACAGAAATGCCGGATGTTTTATGGAAGACTGCACTTTGGTGGATCGGATACTGCCGGAACAGATCAAAGCATACTCTTTTGATTATATAGTGATTGCCGTTGAGCATCAGACAGTCAGATCTAAAATTGCGGAGACCCTGTGCGCCATGGGAATTGATAAGAAGTGTATCAGGGCCTTGGAGCAGGCAGGACAGCTGACCGATAACAAAGATGGTTTAGGCCAGAAAAATAAAGGGCGGGGGAATAGACAGGGATGATGTATGAGGTAGATGATGTGGTAAAGGAGCTGAAAAGGAGCGATCAGCGGATCCTGTTTGGTGCCGGACATGTGGCTTATGGGGTTGCCAACTGCCTGATGGGAAAACCCTATGAATTGCAGATTGATGGCTTTCTGGTATCAGAGAGAAAAGACCAGCCCAAGCAGATCATGGGAATTCCGGTCTATGATCTGGCATCGGCTCCGGGTGTGATCATGAAAAGCGCAGCGATTGTGGTTGCCACCATGGAAAAATATCTGCCATCCATCCAAAAGGCTTTAGAGGAGCACGGATACAGCCATGTGATTTCCATGACCTTCGAAAGCGATCTGTGGAGCCTGATACAAGGAAATGCATATAAGGAAAACAGTATTCGACAGGGGAGGTCTTACCGGATACTGGAGGAAGAACTGGAAAGACTGCCACAGCAAAAAGGACTGAAGACAGAAAAGATACATATTTATTCCGTTCGATCTCATATGGACAGGCTGCTTTTGGAAGATACATCGAAGTATACGTGGGAGCTTCCGATCCAGGCAGGAGCAGCTTTGACCAATCAGAAGCTCTGCCTGGTACGGGATGATACCGGAAGAAACATTTCTGATAAAAACAGACAATATTGTGAACTGACTGCTTTGTACTGGATCTGGAAAAATGATGATGCCGATTATCTGGGCCTGTGTCATTATCGGAGGCATTTTGAACTGGATGAAGAGAAGATCCAAAATATGGCATCTTCGGATATTGATGTGGTTCTGACACTGCCAATTTTGAATTATACAAGTGTCCGGGAAGTGTACCGGCACGACCATGTGGAGGCGGACTGGGACAAAATGCTGGAAGCAGTAAGAATTTTGTGCCCCGCATATATGCCGGAGGCAATCGAAGTGCAGAACGGGAATTTCTATTATGGATATAACATGTTGATTGCCCGCAAAAAGATCTTTGGCGATTACTGCAGCTGGCTGTTTCCGATTCTGGAATATTGCGACATGAACTGTGAAAAAAAGGTGGACCCGTACCAGGAGCGGTATATTGGATTTCTGGCGGAGCGACTGCTTACCATCTATATGAAACATCATGAAGCAAAACTGAAGATTGTTCATGCCAGGAAACATTTTGTAAAAAGCTGACCATTGGTCATTGCGGAGTGTATTTGGTGAAGTGCCGATATGCGAAGGAGGTTTTACCATGCAGTTTGAACTGACTGCCTCCATGATGTGCGCCAACTACGGACATCTTATGAGGGAGGTAAAGGAACTGGAGGAAGGAGGCATCGATTCGTTTCATATTGACATTATGGACGGGCGCTTTGTCCCCAATTTTGCCATGTCTTTAAATGATATGAGGTACATAGCAGGCGCGGCGAAAAAGCCGCTGGATGTGCACCTGATGATCGAGCATCCCAACAACCGGATCGCGTTGTTTCTCGACTGTCTGCGTCAGGGAGACACAGTCTATATCCACCCGGAGGCGGAGTATCATCCGTCCACCACCTTGCAGAGCATCATCCATGCGGGGATGGTGCCGGGGATCGCCGTGAACCCGGGGACGTCTGTGGAGACGGTGATGGAGATGCTGCGGATCGTAAAGAAAGTGCTGGTCATGTCCGTGAATCCGGGAAATGCCGGGCAGATGTATCTGCCTTACGTGGGAAAAAAGATCATCAAGCTTCTGGCCCTGAAAGAAGATATGGATTTTGAAGTTTACTGGGACGGGGCCTGCAGCGCCGATAAGATTCTGGAATTTGCCCCCAAAGGGGTCCGGGGGTTTGTACTGGGGACTACTTTACTGTTTGGGAAAGAAAAACCATATGGAGAAACGTTGAAAAATATACGGGATTTAAGATTCTGACCGGCGCTTGACCCGGAATCAGACAAAAAGAAGGGCGGCAGTTCTTATGGAAAACATCTATATCGTCGGCGCACACTCAAGAGGGCAGACGCTGGCGGAGTATATCCGCTGTTTATACCCCAATGTCAGAACAGAAGCATTTTTATATGATAATGAAGAGGAAAACCCACAGAAGATCGGAATGATACCTGTTTTGAACATGAACAAAGAGGATAAACTGAACCTGACTTATCCGGTACTGATCGGAACCAAGGGGATTCATCATGAGAAGCTGCTTTGGAGACTGCAGCAGATGGGGTTTACCAGGATCTATCCGGTGACACAAAAGGAAGATCGAATGCTTCGGAATGCCTACATCAGAAAATATTATACAGAGATCGGACAGCGTTTTTGGAAAATCGATGAACCGGGGATTCATAAGGGGCAGACGGCGGTTCCAGAGAAGAAGACGTCCGCAGTCTATGTGGTGCGTTCTGTGTTTGACCAGCCCTTAGGCTGCGAATACGAGCCGGCTGTTTATGAAAAAGAGATCCAGGCCGGGGCAGCGCTGACGGATGAGCGTCTGTATCCGGGGATTCTCACAGACGACAGGGGAGATAACATCTCCGGAAAAAACGGGCAGTATTGCGAACTGACGGCCCTGTACTGGATCTGGAAGCATGCCAGGGAAGAAATGGTGGGGATGGTTCATTACCGGAGACATTTTATGCTGCCAAAACAGTGGACAGCAGCCATGCAGGACCATGGAGCAGATGTGATCCTGCCGGTGCCGCTTTATGTGGGTCCGAGCATTGCAGAAAATTATAAAATGCGTCATGACCCTGCCGACTGGAATTTTATGCTTGACTTTCTGAAAAACAAGGACCGAAAACTGGGGGAAGCGGCGCAGACATTTTTTGAAGGAAATCTGTATTCTCCCTGTAATATGTTTATTATGAGAAGGGAAATCCTGGACCAGTTCTGCACCTGGCTGTTTCCCATCTTGGACGCGGCCGCCGCACATGGGGGACAGAAAAAGGATGCATATCAGAACCGTTATCCAGGCTTTCTTTCGGAACGGCTGATGACCTTTTATTTTGCCCGGAAGAAAGGCTGCAAAGTGGTATATGCGGATAAGAACTTTCTGAAATGATTTTGTAAGAAGTATTCTCATGCGTGTATCCGGTTTTTCTATAACATGAAAGAAAACGAAAACAGCAGTAAAATACGATCTGGTTTTGGATATTTGTATACGGTGGGTAAAGAAAAGGATTGGTAAATCACGATGAATATTGCACTGATTTTATCCGGCGGTACCGGGCAGCGTCTGGGAGCGGATCTTCCAAAGCAGTACATAGAGGTGGGCAAGAAGCCGGTGATTTCTTATTGTATAGAGACGTTGTCTGCCCACGCGATGATCGATGGAATCCAGATTGTGGCGGATGTGTTTTGGCGAAAGAACATTCGGCAATGGCTCAGGGAGGCGGACGGCGGGGAAAAATTTCGCGGGTTTTCGGACCCGGGTGAAAACCGGCAGCTTTCGATCTTCCATGGACTTCGGGACATTCAAAACTATGCGGATGATATGGATTATGTGTTTGTCCACGATGCGGCGCGGCCCCTTTTGTCAGAAAAGCAGGTCACGGACTGCCTTTTGGGAGTCATGGGGCATGAGGGTCTGATGCCGGCATTGCCCATGAAAGATACGGTCTATACCAGCCTGGACGGTGGGAAAAGCATTGCAGCCTTATTAGACCGGAGTACGGTTTATGCAGGTCAGGCTCCGGAGGTATTTCAGCTTGGCAGGTATTATGAGGCAAACCGCAGGCTTTTGCCGGACCGGATCCGGCAGATCAATGGTTCTGCGGAACCGGCTGTTCTTTACCACATGGATGTGGTTATGATTCCGGGAGAAGAAGAAAATTTTAAGCTTACAACGAAAGCAGATCTGGAACGATTCCGGAAAATAGTCGAGAAAAGGCTGCAGACAAAGAAGCAGGAAGGGAGAGTGCCATGAGAGCATGGGTTTTGCACGGGGCGGGGGATCTGCGTCTGGAAGAGGTCAAAAAGCCGGTACCAGGGGACAAAGAAGTGCTGGTCGGGGTGAAGGCAGCCGGCATCTGCGGATCGGATATTCCGCGGATCTGCCGGACCGGGGCCCATACCCATCCGCTGATTCCGGGACACGAGTTTTCAGGTGTTGTGGAAGCGCTGGGACCGGGCATAAGTCCGCAGTGGCAGGGACGCAGAGTCGGCATTTTTCCGCTGCTTCCCTGTAAGATCTGCAGGCCCTGTCAGGAAAAACAATATGAGATGTGCAGAAATTACAGTTACCTGGGATCCAGAAGAGACGGCGGTTTTGCACCGTATGTGTCGGTTCCGGTCTGGAATCTGCTCCCGCTGCCGGATGAAGTGACCTTTGAGGAGGCCGCCATGCTAGAACCGATGGCAGTGGCGGTTCATGCCCTGCGGCGCGCCCGGGTTTCTCCCAAAGAGACTGCGGCGGTCTGCGGTCTTGGTACCATCGGTCTGCTTCTGGCGATGTTTTTAAAAGAAGCCGGCACAGCAGCGGTTTTGACCATCGGCAATAAAGAAACGCAAAGACAAATGGTTCAAAGGCTGGGGTTTCCGGAAGATGCTTTTTGTGACTGCCGGCATCAGGATGCAAAGGCATGGCTTTTGGAGCGCACCGCCGGCCGCGGCGCAGATGTGTTTTTTGAATGCGTGGGAAAAAAAGAGACCTGCTCGCTGGCGATTCAGAATACAGCTGTTCAGGGGAAAACGATCCTGGTGGGAAATCCGCACTCGGATATGGAGCTTGAAAAAGAGATTTACTGGAAGATTCTGCGCAATCAGCTGAGGATAAGCGGCACATGGAATTCGTCTTTTTTCCATGATGCGTTGGATGACTGGCATTATGTTTTCGAACGGCTGGAAAAGAAAAAGATTTCTCCGGCGGATCTGATCACCCACCGATTTGCGCTGGAAGAGCTGGAAAAAGCGGTGCGGATCATGGAGAACCGGACGGAGGACTATGTGAAAATGATGCTGACTGTCTGATGGTGCAGTTTTGAAACCACGGCCAATTCCTGCCCATACAGGTACCCTGCGAACTGGCACAAATGTGAAAAATAACCATATTATCCTGCCTTACGATGCCTGTCGGGAGGCCATTTGGTACAGCTTCGTCATAATTACCAGAAAGAGATAGGCTTTTTAGTGAAATAGTCACGGCTCTGTATACTCGTTGTCCAAATAGACAAAGGTTTTGGGAAATGTTTGTGGGAACCCCATATGGTCAAAAGAAGGAAAAGGGGGTATACTCATAGACAGATAAACAGTGAATTTGATGATTCGAAAGGAGCCCGACATGGCAAGCATTTCATTAAAAAACATTTGTAAAAAATATCCGAATGGTTTTGAAGCAGTGAAAAATTTTAACATGGAGATCGAGGACAAAGAGTTCATCATCTTCGTAGGACCGTCCGGATGCGGTAAATCCACCACGCTTCGTATGGTGGCCGGCTTGGAAGACATCAGCTCTGGTGACCTTCTGATCGACGGGCGCAGAGTCAATGACGTAGAGCCCAAGGACCGCGATATCGCGATGGTATTCCAGAATTATGCGCTTTATCCCCACATGACGGTATATGATAATATGGCATTTGCTTTGAAGCTTCGCAAGACCCCGAAGGATGAGATCGACCGGATGGTTCGTGAGGCAGCAAAGATTCTTGATCTTGAGAAACTGCTGGACCGGAAGCCGAAGGCTCTCTCCGGTGGTCAGAGACAGCGTGTGGCTATGGGACGTGCAATCGTGCGTAACCCGAAGGTGTTCCTGATGGATGAGCCGCTGTCCAACCTGGATGCAAAGCTTCGTGTGCAGATGAGAACTGAGATCTCCAAGCTGCATCAGAGACTGGGCACCACCATCATCTACGTTACCCATGACCAGACAGAGGCTATGACGCTTGGTACCAGAATCGTGGTCATGAAAGACGGCGTGGTACAGCAGATTGATTCTCCCCAGAATCTGTACAACTCCCCGGCGAACCTGTTCGTTGCAGGCTTCATCGGATCCCCGCAGATGAACTTCGTGGATGCAAAATGCGAAGTGAACGGCAACAAAGTGAACCTGAAAGTTGGTCCCTACACCATCACTCTTTCGGAGGCGAAATCCAAAGCTCTGATCGATGGCGGATATGCAGGAAAGACCGTTGTTATGGGTATTCGTCCGGAGGATCTGTATGATTCTGATGAGATGCTGAAGAAATACGCAGACAGCGTGATTGAGGCGAAGATCAACGTGTACGAGCTGCTGGGTGCAGAAGTTTATCTGTATTTTGATCTGGAGGGTGCGAACTTTACTGCAAGAGTCAGCCCGACGACTGCTGCAAGAACCGGCGACAGTGTGAAATTTGCGCTGGATGTGGAGAAGATCCATGTCTTCGACAAAGACAGCGAGCTTACTATCGTAAACTAAAGAAAACAAATACCAGGGCGCTGCGTCTGCGGCGCCCTTTTTAAAACGCCCGGATATGAAAGAGAGTACAAGCCGTTCACGCATTGACAACGGCTTTTTTTACAGATATAATCAAGAAAAAGGTTAGAAGGAAGAGGAGGGTTTTACGATGGTATCGAATCGACTGCTTCAGGAATGTCTGGAGGATTTTTCAAATATTATGCGCCTTTCCATGGCACTGTATGACAGGAACCGTACCTGTGTGGCCGGGGAGGAAGACTCCATGCCGGAGGAGGAGGTCTTTGAGATTTTCTGCGAGTCGCCGGCAGATATGCAGGCGCTGGGCAGCCGTTATCTGTTCAAAGTGGGGGAAGAGGATATGGGATACATCCTGTCAGTCAGCGGAGGGTCCAAAGATGCTTATCCCATGGGACAGCTGGCAGTGTGTCAGCTGGAACGGATTTTGGAGATGGGGTACAGCAGGGAGGACCGGAATCAGTTCATTCACAACCTGCTTTTGGATAACCTTCTCCCGGTGGATATTGCGACTTATGCAAAGCAGATGCATCTGGGTCCGGAGTGCCGGTGGGCGGTTCTTCTCGTGGAGGGGCTGGGCTGTGATGCGTATGACCTGCAGATGATCTTAAAGAACATCATGCCGAACCGGTCCGGAGATTTTATCACCCCCATGGAAGAGAACTGCGTGGTGGTAGTGCGCCGCTTGGAAGAGCGGGAAGGGGTGAAAGAGCGGGATGAGCTGGCCCACGTGCTGTCCGATACGGTCAGTTCTGAGACGCTTTGCAGGGTCCGGGCTGCCTGCGGTACCATCGCTCATTCTCTGAAGGAGGTGTCCCGTTCTTACAAAGAGGCCAAGATGGCTTTGGAGGTGGCGGAGATCTTCTATACCTCGAAGACGGTGATCACTTATGAGGAGCTGGGCATTGGAAGACTGATCTACCAGCTGCCAACGCCGCTGTGTGAGATGTTCTTAAAAGAAGTATTCGGTGACTATGATCCGACCAATCTGGATGATGAGATTCTGACGACGGTCTATCAGTTCATGGAGAACAGTCTGAATCTGTCCGAAACCAGCCGCCAGCTCTTTGTACACCGGAATACGCTGGTCTACCGTCTGGAGAAGCTGCAGAAAACCATTGGACTGGATATCCGCCAGTTTGAGGAGGCTATGACCTTTAAGATTGCCATGATGGTATCCGATTATATGAAGTACCTGGAAGAAAAACAGAGGTAGTTCCTTTTATGGCAAAAGAGGAGGCGGCAAAGAACAGGGCATTCAGAAGGAAGTGCATGTTTGCCGGAATCTTTCTGGCAGCCTGCCTGCTTTTGGTGCTTTTGCAAAAGGTAAAAGAAGAGAAAGAAAAGAAAAGGCTGACATTTTCTTTGGCAGGGGAAGAGGAAGCTTCCAAGGAAGACGTTTCCCGGGAACTGTTGGAGGAGGAGAAAGAGTCCGTCTTGGAGGAACCTAAAGTACGGGAAGTGGAAAAAGAGACCCTTGGCATCGATGTGTCCCGGTTCCAGGAGGAGATCGACTGGGCCCAGGTGGCGGAGGCGGGGATTGATTTTGCCATGGTCCGCATTGGCTGCCGGGGCTTGGTGTCCGGAGCGATGGTGGAAGATGACCGTGCTGCCTATAATCTGCGGGAAGCATCAGAGAACGGAATCTATGTGGGGGCCTACTTTTTTTCTACAGCGGTCAATGAGGAAGAAGTCCGGGAGGAAGCCCAATGGGTATGCAGTTTTTTGGAAGATTACGTCATCACCTATCCGGTTGTATACAACTGTGAGGGCTTTCAGGAGGAGACCAGCCGGCAGTATGGCATGACCAGCAAGGAGCGTACGGCGCTGGCACAGATCTTTCTGGACGAGATCGAAGCGGCCGGTTATACGGGGATGTTCTACGGGGCCAAAGGAGAGCTTCAGGACAGTCTTTGCTGGGATACAGAGGCGCTGGAAGCCCGTTACCGGATCTGGGTGGCCCAGTATCTGGAAGAAACCTATCCCGAGCGGTCCGGCCCGGAGTATGAAGGGGCCTGCGATATGTGGCAGTATACGGATCAGGCCAGGGTGCCGGGGATCCGGACGGTAGTGGACCAGAATGTGGCATATTTTGGGTTTGAAGAGGAAGCAGTTCCGTAGTCTGTGAAAAAACGCTTGCAAATATGGGTCGGTTGTTGTAGACTTATAACCATAAAAGGTCTACAATGACCGACTTTTTGTGCGGATAAAACAACATAATCAGCACCTTAGAAAAGGAGGCGGGGATATGCAGCAGATTCTGGATGTGGTTTTTCAGCAGGTTCTGAGAATGAGCCTTACAGCGGGGGTTTGCATTCTGGCGGTATTGTTTTTGCGCCTGTTCTTATCCAGGATGCCGAGAAGTTATGCGTATGGACTGTGGCTTCTGGTGGCTTTTCGGCTGGTCTGTCCGGTGTCAGTGGGTACAGAATGCAGTCTGTTTAACCTCTGCCCGGAATGGATGGAAAAAGAAGTGTCTTTCTCCTGGGAACAGGCGGCGGATGTATCCGGGGTTCCAAAGCAGAGAAAGGAGCGATCAGAGCCGGAGGAGGTATCTTTCAAAGAGGCTGACCGGGAAGTCGGTTTTGTTTCCGGGGGAAATGGGGAGCTTTTGGAGCAGAAGGCGGTGTCATCCGGGACCATTCCTGAAATATGGAAGATGCTGTGGCTTTTTGGCACAGCGGTTTTTCTGCTGTATTTTGCAGTCAGCTTATGGAGGCTTAAGGGCAGAGTCCGTATGGCGGTCCGGAGGGGAACGGTCCGGTGGCGGGAGGAAGGACAAAGTACCTGGAGGGACCGTCCGGCAGAGATCTATGAGTGTGAAGGTCTGGCCACTCCTTTTGTTATGGGTATTTTTTGTCCCCGGATCTATCTGCCGGCCGGTCTTACGGGAGAACTGCGCAGGATGGTGCTTTTGCATGAGCGGTATCATATCCGCCGGGGAGATCATATGGTAAAATACTTGGCTTTTCTGCTTTTGGCCGTGTACTGGTTTCATCCCCTGGTGTGGGCGGCCTGGGTCTGCATGTGCAAGGATATGGAGATGAGCTGTGATGAGAAGGTGCTGGAGCGGCTGGGAACAGGCGGTGAAAAGGCTTACAGCCGGACGCTTCTGGCGCTGGCAGCAGAGGAATGGAATCATCCGGAACAGGTGCCGGGTTTTGGCCAACAGGACGTAAAGCACCGGATCCGGCACGCGCTGGGCTTTCGAAAACCGGCGGTATGGGCAGGCATGGCGGCCATGATGGTCCTTGCCGGGGCCTGGATTTTCCTCGGGACCGATCCCGGAGAGGTAAAAGTGCCAAAAACCATCGCCGAGAGACTTTACGAGGCAAAAAACCCCTATATTGGAGATGTCTCCTCAGAAGGAAATCTGCTGAACATAATCTATGAAGCACTTCCGGATTCTTCGGTGCCCGAGACCCGTTTTTTGTTTGCACTGCAGACGGCGCAGGAACCTTATGAGTTTCAGTTTGTGATGGAAGAGGGACAGACGAGCATTCCCAAAAAAGAAGACATGGAAAAGGTAGCGGCTCTGATGCTGGCGCTCACGGACAATCTGGGCGTGGTGAGGTGGACGCTGACCGCCCCTGCAGGCGGGGCCTGGGCAAAAATGGAAGGGTCCCTGGATCCTGCAGGTGCCGCCGAATGCTTTGGCACAGAGGACATCAAGGCATATGGGGCTTCCCCGCAGATGGTTCAAAAGCTTCTGGATCTGTTGGAGCAGGTAGGAACAGATCCAGAGGTACATAGCATGGGATCTGCAGCGGAGAAGGAGAGGGATACATAGGAAGAGAACCAGAATTTTTTGGAATCATATGGTTGCTTTGAGAGAAAGACAGGAGGAAGCAGATGGAAGAACGCAGGCTGTGTGACAGTGACTATCGTTTTATGATGATTTTGTGGGAGCATGCGCCGGTGGGATCGGGAGAACTGGCCCGGCTCTGCCAGAGCAGGCTGGGATGGAAAAAGTCCACCACCTATACCCAGATCAAGCGTCTCTGTGAGAAGGGACTGATCAAAAATGAAAAAGCAGTGGTATCTTGTCTGATCACAAAAGAAGAGGTGCAGGCAAAGGAGTCGGACGCGTTTGTGGAGCGGACTTTCGGAGGGTCTCTCCCGAAGTTTTTGACGGCTTTTCTCGGGGGCAGGAAGCTGTCGGCAGGAGAGGTGCAGGAGCTGAAAATGCTGATTGACCGCCATCAGGAGTAAAAGGATGGCGCAGAACCTGCCGTCCGGCATATGATAAAAGAAAGAATATCATAAAGGAAAACGAAAAAGCAATGGCAATGGATTTTGATTTTCCGAGTTGGAACCGAAGACCGGTGTATCTGTCGGTGACAGGCGTGATCACCCAGATGCAGATGATGTCTGCAGGCGGAAGCGGATACGGCGGATGTACACAGATGATTACGGTGGAGGATGAAGAAGGCGGTATTACCAATTTCTTTGTGAGCGCCAATACGTATGTGGTAAACTTTGAGACGCTCTATGAGAGTATGCCGGTGACGGTGTTCTACAGCGGCAGTCAGCCGGCGCCTCTGATCTACCCGCCCCAGTTCATGGCGGCTGTGGTGGCTCCGAAGACGGAGGGCCAGATGGTGACTGTGGCTTACTTCAACAATGTGCTTCTGGCGGCAGATCAGTCCCTGAAGCTGAACCTGTCTCCGGCCACGGAGGTAGTTACAAGAAATAATCAGACCTTTTATGGAAATCCGGGAGGGAATACGCTGATCGTCCTGTACAGTGCGACGACCAGAAGCGTTCCGCCCCAGACTTCACCGGATAAGATTATTGTCATGTGCGGACAGTAAAAAAAGAGGCCATACCTTTCGCGGTGTGGCCTCTGCCTGCAGGATATGCTATACAGACGGTGCAAAGAGTGCTTCAAAACGCTCCATGGCTTCCACGGTTTTTTCATAAGTGCCAAAAGCGGTCAGGCGGAAGTAGTTTTTGCCGTTTTCTCCGAAGCCGGCGCCGGGAGTGCCGACCACCTGGATCCGGGTAAGAAGATAGTCAAAACAGGTCCAGGAGTCCATGCCGTTTGGGCATTCAAACCAGATATAGGGAGAATGGATGCCGCCGAAGAAGGGGATCTTAAGCCGGGTCAGCGTATCTGCGATTGTTTTGGCATTCTTTTTATAATACCGGATATTCTGCTGACATTCCTGGATGCCTTCATCGGAAAAGACCGCTTCTGCTCCTTTTTGCACGATGTAGGAGGTGCCGTTGAACTTGGTGCACTGGCGGCGGTTCCACATGGCGTTCAGGGACATCTCCTCCCCGGTGGAAGCTTTGAACTTTAGTTCCATTGGGACCACCGTGTAGCCGCAGCGGGTTCCGGTGAAGCCGGCTGTCTTGGACAAAGAGCAGAACTCAATGGCACATTTTTTGGCGCCCTCGATGGAAAAGATGCTCCGCGGAAGCTTTGGATCTGAGATAAAGGCTTCATAGGCAGAGTCAAAAAGGATGACGGCATCATTGGCCAGGGCGTAGTCCACCCATTCTTCTAACTGGGCCTTTGTGTAGCAGGCGCCGGTGGGATTGTTGGGGGAGCACAGGTAGATCACATCGGCATGGACGCTTTTGTCCGGCATCGGAAGGAATTGATTGCCGGCATTGCCGTCCAGATAGGTGACCTGATTGCCGCACATGATGTTGGTGTCCACATAGACCGGATAGACCGGATCCGGGATCAGGATTACGTTGCCGGGGCCGAAAAGGTCGGTGATGTTGCCGGTATCGCTTTTGGCGCCGTCGGAGATAAAGATCTCACCGGGATCAACGTCTGCGCCGTTTTTCTTGTAATAAGCGGCGATGGCGTTTCTGGTGGCTTCGTAGCCCTGTTCCGGTCCATAACCTTTGAAGGTCTCTGTGCGGGCCATGGCGTCCACACCTTCCTGAAGGGCCGCAAGCGCCACCTTGCCCAGAGGCCTGGTCACGTCACCAATGCCAAGGCGGATGATCCGGGCGCCTTTTTCCGGGTTCTGCTCTGAGTAGGCAGCGGTCCGGTGGGCAATCTCAGAAAAGAGATAGCTTTCTTTCAGATGCAGGTAATGTTCGTTCAGTTTAGGCATTTATATCAGATCCTTTCTTTTTCCTTAATCAGAGCCATTCTAACAAAGAGGGCGCTGCCGTGTCAAGAAAGGGCGGACAGAACCATAAAATTTTCTTCTCAAGAACTTTTTCTTCTAAAGATATCCACGCATCCGGGAGTCGGGAATGCCCAGCTGTTCCCGGTATTTGGCGATGGTTCTCCGGGAGACGGTGATGCCGTCTGCAGCCAGCAATTTTTCCAGGCAGGAGTCGCTCAGGGTGTTTTCTTTTTCTTCTTTCTGGATCAAAGCCAGGATCCGCTCTTTGATATGGGCCGCGGAGCTGTCTTCCCGGGACACAGATCCGGAGAAGAGGTCTTTTAGAAGGATTGTTTTCTGATACTGCAGGTATTTTCCTTTGATTGCCCGGCTGACCGTGGAGGGATGGAGGGATAAAATCTGTCCGATGTCTTCCAGGGTCATGGGCTTTGGTGCTTTTCTCTGCAGGAAATATTCTTTCTGATAATCCAGGATGGCGTAGACAATCCGAAGAATGGTGGTCCGCCTTTGCTCCACGCATTCCAGTACATAGCGGGCACGCTTCAGCTTTTCGGCAAAATATGCCTTTAGTTCCTGATCTTCGGCGGTGGCCATCATCTGGATATAGTAGTCATTGAGGTGGTATTCGCCAAGCCACCGGTCGTTCAGCTCTGCTTTCCATCCGTCTCCTTCCCGGACTGCCAGAATGTCCGGGACAATATACTGGGTCTCCCGGCTGTCTTGGGCCAGAGGTCTTGGGTTTAAGGTGCTTAAAAGATGCATGAACTCCTTGGTCTTGACGGTGGAGATGCCAAGCTGCCGGGTGATCCTGCTGATCTGTCCCTGCAGGATTTCTTCTAAGCAGGTTTCCGTCATCTGGTAGAGAAGCGGATCCTCGATTCCCTTTCGGCGAAGCTGCAGCGTGAGGCATTCTGACAGATCCCGGGCGAAGATTCCCGCCGGTTCCAGTTTCTTTAGTTCACAGAGGCACTGCTCAATGAGCGTCTGGTCATACCCGGATACCCGGGCGATTTCCGCCGGTTCATAGGGAAAATATCCGCTGTCATCCAGGCAGCAGACCAGATAGCGGAAAAGCTTCCAGGTGTCGGCTGTGTATTGCTGGTGGTGAAGCTGTTCCAGGATCATCCGCTCCAAAGTTCCCTGCTCCCGGGCCTTTACATCGCCCCGCCGGTCCACGTCATCGTCGGTATTTTCAGGAAGGAGTGCCCCGCCGTCTTCCCCGCCGGTCTCATAAAATTTTTCCAGATTCTGCATGGTCTCCTCCTGATGGTCAGAGGAGGCTTCCAAAAGCGGGTTTTCCAGATACTCCGTCTGCATAAAAGCGTCCAGTTCCTGATTGGTATAGGCCAGAATATTCAGCGACTGGATCTGTGCTCCTGATAATGTCTGTGTCTGTTCCAGAATCAAATTGCTCTGCATATCATATGTGCTCCCTTGTTCCTTTTGTGCTGGATTTCTAACTATGATTATAGGCTATTTTTGCTTCTTTTACAAGACAAGAGCCCCTGCCTGGGACAATTTTATCCGGGCAGGGGCATCTGGAAGGAAGAATCAACAGGATTATATTTTGGCAACGCACTCAATCTCCACCAGTCCGCCCAGCGGGAGTGCTGCCACCTGGACACAGGAACGGGCGGGAAAGTCGCCGTCAAAGTAAGATCCATAGATTTTGTTTACAGCGGCAAAGTCATTCATGTCGGTCAAAAAGATCAGCGTCTTCAGCACTTTTTTGTAGCTGCTTCCGGCCGCCTCCAGGACGGCTCCTAAGTTTTTCATGGAGCAGTGTGCCTGGGCTTCCACCCCTTCTGCCAGGCCGCCGGCATTCACATCGATGCCAAGCTGACCGGAGCAGTATACGATGTTCCCTTCTCTGACTGCCTGTACATAGGGACCGACTGCTTTGGGTGCCTGCTCTGTAAATACGATTTCTTTTGCCATAATCAGATTACCTCTTTTCCTTTCATTCGGAGTACCGCGCCGTTTCTTCTTCCGGTGTGTACGCCTTTTTCCACGGCGACTTCCCCGCCGATGATTACATATTCGATGCCTTCCGGATATTGGATCGGTTCCACAAAGGTTCCTTTATCCAGGACGGTGTTGGGGTTGAAAATGCAAAGATCCGCCGCATAGCCTTCTTTTAATTCCCCCCGGCCGGTCATACAGAAGGTTTTGGCCGGTTTTTTTGTCATTTTGTAGATCGCCTCTTCCAGAGTCAGCGCTTTTTCTTCTCTGACGTACTTGCCCAGGATCCGGGGAAAAGCGCCGTATACCCTTGGATGGGGTTTGCCGCCTAAAAGGCCGTCCGTGCATGCGTTCATCTCCGGACGTTTCATAAAACGGATCACATGCTCCTCGGTTCCGTAAAAGTCTACCATGCCCACGGCGTTCTCCTCCTCATAGAGCAGGTCGAAGGTGGCTTCATAGGGATCTTTTTCCCGCAGTTTGCCCAGGGCAGTCAGACTTAAGCCGACGGCGTCCTGGTTCTTTTCGGTCTTTACGCTGGTCACATAGATCTGATCCAGCCCGGCAAATTCCACAAAATTGTCCCAGCCGGGGATTCCGTGTTCGATGTCATATACCATCTTCTTTCGAAGTTTTGGATCTGCCAGGCGCTTAAGCACCTGGTCGGTTCCGCCGTCGTGGACCCAGGGCGGCAGGATGACGCCCAGCATGGTGCTGCCGGCCACGTAAGGATACTGATCAAAGGACACCCGGATTCCTTCTGCTTTCGCTTCCTCCAAAAGTGCCTCAACCTGTTCGATCTTGTCCCAGTTCTTCTTTCCGCATACTTTAAAGTGGGAGTAATGGATCTTCACGCCGGATTCCCGGCCGATCTTGATGACTTCTTCCATGGAATCCAGGATGGTATCGGCTTCACTTCTCTGATGGATGACGAAGATTCCGTTGTATTCTGCCACGACCTTGCACATTTCGATGATCTCTTTGGATTCGGAGTAAGCGCAGGGCATGTAGATCAGTCCGGTGGAAAGACCGACTGCCCCCGCCTCCATCTCCCGGCGGGTGATCGCGCGCATTTTTTCCAGCTCTTCCTCATTGGGGAGCCGGTTTTCAAGGCCCATAGCTTCCATGCGGATATTGCCGTGGGGGACCAGGTAGCATTCATTCAGGCCGGGTTTTGCCTGTTCGATCAGCTTCAGATAGTTTGCTGTTGTTTCAAAGGTCCAGTCGATATTGTCACTGTCACCGTCCAGTCCGGCGAGATTTTTCCGCCAGGGACTGATATAGGCTTTGGGCAGAGGAGCCATGGAGATGCCGTCCTGGCCCAGTACTTCCGTGGTGATTCCCTGCATGACTTTGGGAATCACTTCCGGTTCCACCAGAATCTTCAGGTCGCTGTGGCTGTGGGTGTCAATAAAGCCGGGGGCCACCACAAGCCCGGAGGCGTCGATCACCTCCGCCTGTTCTTCCTGAATGGATGGTGCGATTTTTTCAATCTTTCCGTCCGATAACAGGAGGTCGCCCGGATATGCGGGCCCGCCGCTGCCGTCTACGATTAAACCGTTTTGAATCAGTCGTTTCATCTTATTCCTGCTCCGCCTGTTCTCTGTGCACAAACGGAACCTCCTTTCCGATATGCTGTTCGTATTTTTTCAGAGTAAAATGTTTCATCAGCAGGGCATACACGGCCACACTGATAAACAGTCCGGCAAAGAAGGAATAATCCCCTGCCAGCAGGGACAGGCCAAAGGAGATGACCATCGTCGCCATGGCGCTTGGATTAAAGCCTTTTGCATACTGGTACTGTCCGTCTTCGTTGTACAGATCGTCCACATTGAGCATGCATTTGCGAACGAGAAAATAATCTGTCAGCATGATGCCGATGATGGGTCCTAAAAGGGTGGAGAAGTTGGACTGGATCACCACCAGGAAATCTCCGCCCTGCTGTTTCCAGGGCATCATCAGAAGACCGATGACACCGGAGATGATGGTGGTCATCCAGAACTTCAGTTTCGGGAATATGTTCAGAAGGATGTAGGCCGGAGGCATCAGGTTCGCTGCCGTATTGGTGGACCACTGGGCAAAGGCGATGGAGATAAAGCAGAAGATCAGCATCAACATGTTGTTGGAGAACAGATTGAATACGACATTGTTCAGATCCCATTCACCGGTGAAGACGCCTGCAGCCATACCCACCATCATGGCGATGATGCCGACGGCCATCAGTCCGATCACCTGTCCTAAGATGGCTCTTTTGTTGCGCTTTAAGAAGTTTTCCTGCTGATAATTCTCATTTCTTTTGATCTGCTTTGCCAGATCAGGTCCGTTCAGAGCCATGGTGATCCAGCCGCCTGCCACGCCGGACACGGCGAAGGCGATGGAATAATTGCCGGCTGCTTTGACGTTCATAATATCCGGAACGCTGACGTTGAATTTGTTGCAGATGGTCACGATGATGGCGGCGAACATGATTCCCAGCATAGGCACCGCGATCCAGTCAAATTTGGCCATGGCCTCCATGCCAAACAGGGCGTTGGCAATCTGGAAAGCAGCAAACAGCAGCAGCATCAGGGTCACATTGTCGAATCCCGGGAAGAGAAAGCCCATAATCATGTTCAGTGCGCTTGCGCCTACCCAGGTCTGGAAACCAAACCAGTAGAAGCAGGGCACACAGCGGACCAGCCCGGCGAGAAAGGAGCCTTTATAGCCGAAAGCGGCCCGGCTGTATACGGCGAACGGGATGCCGTACTTGGTCCCGATATCACCGGCCAGGGCGGTCAGAGCGGTCACAAGTCCGTATCCTAAAAAGACCACAAGAACCAGCATCCAGGGAGACAGGCCGTCTCCGCCGTTGTAATACTGAGCGCCCAGACTGAAGGCTACAATATTGATGGTCATACCTGCCCAGAGGATCGTATAGTCAAAAAGTGACAGGGTCCGTTCTTTGTCGCTGGTCGGAAGCAGCTCCGGACTTCGTAAACTGGTTGAATGTTGTTTCTGCATAAGTTCCCCCTCTTTTTTAGTTTAATCCGTAACGATTCAGATAATCCGGATGAATTTTTCTTCTGATAAATTCGCCCTCACCCCGGCGGCCTTTGAACTGGCCGTCTTCCATGATCACTTTTCCTTTGGCGATGGTCATGACCGGGTACCCTTTTACCTTGAAGCCCTCATGGAGGCAGTAGCTGATGTTGTTGTGGAGCACGTCTTTGGACAGCGTCACTTCTTTTTCCATATCCACCAGGACCAGGTCTGCGTCGGATCCGGGCGCGATGATGCCTTTTTGCGGATAGCAGCCGTAGATCTTGGCGATGTTGGTGCTGGTAAGTTCACAGACCTTGTTGATGGATATCCTTCCCTTGGATACGCCCTCTGACAAAAGCAGAGGCAGCCGGATTTCGATTCCGCTCATGCCGTTTACAACTTTGCGGAAATCCTGCGTCCACGTTCCGTCCGGGTTCTTTTCCAGGAACATGGATTTTTCATCCACATCAAAAGTACAGTCGTCGGAACCGGTCAGAAGGATGGTGCCGTCCTTTAAGCCTTCCCACAGTTCGGCTGCTTCTTTCGGGGTGCGAAGGGGCGGAGAGCAGATGGCCAGATGCCCGTTTTCACCTTTGTAGAGGTCGTCGAACAGGGTCAGATAATGGGGGCCTGTTTCCACGTAAAGGGGGAGTCCTTTCCCGTGTGCCCGTCTTGCGGTGTCCAGGGCTTCCCCGTTGGTGGTGTGGACCACCAGCAGCGCATTGCCCACATACTCTGCGAAGTAAGCGGCTCTGGCAAAGGCTTCGGCCTCACAGAGTACCGGCTTGCATTTGGCAAAATTCACCCAGCTGAAATCCTGCCTGGCTTCGCATTTTTCGATGTTGGTCTCGGCGATTCCGTTGCTCTCACAGTGTACCATGGGAAGACCGTTTACCTGCTTTGCTTTTTCGAACACTTTGAGCATGGTTTCGTCATCACTCATGACCCCTTCTTTTTTGTAGGTCATAAACATTTTAAAGGTGGGGATCCCGCTTTCTGCCATCTTTTCAATATCGGCGATTGCTTCCGGGGTAGATTCCACAAATTTTCCGTGGACGCTGTAGTCGATGGCGGATTCTTTCATTTCCTCCGCGCGTGCGAGTGCCTGTTTAAAGGGGGAATCGCCTTTTCCCATGTTGGCAAAATCCATATACATGGTCACGCCGCCGAACGCTGCGCTGACACTCTGTTCATAGAAGCTGTTGGCTCCAAGGGCGCCCTGGAAGGGAGCCATACAGTGCATATGGGCTTCGATCACGCCGGGCAGTACATACTTATTGCTGGCGTCCACGACTCTTATTCCTTCCGATGCTTCATAATGTCCCAGCCCTGCAACGGTTCTGCCGTTGATTGCCACGTCGCATTTTACGGTGGAAGAGGGCGATACTACGTAACCGTTTTTGATAATCAGATCATACATAAATCCGTTCTCCTTTTTCTTCTTATTTTAGAAGGGCTTCCATAACCCCGTAGTAACATGTTTCTGCTTTGGTGAGCTGTGAGATCTCAATGTATTCGTCTACTGTGTGGGCCAGATTCTCCTTTGAAGGTCCAAGTCCGAAGGTCTTGATACCGGCTTCCCCTGCATAGTGGCTTCCGTTGGTACAGAAGTTATACTGGGTAATCTCCGGCGCGAATCCTTTTTCCGTCAGCTTTGCGTGGACAGCCTGCACAAAATCGTCCTCTTTGTCATAGAGCCAGCCGGGGAAAAAGCGCTCGCCTTCGATCTCATTGCCTGTGTGACACTGCTCTTTGCCCACGGCGTAGGAAGCTTTTACCTTCAGTTCGGGATCCGCTGCCATCAGCCGGTCCAAAAGCTCCTGAATCGGGGCAAGAACGCTTTCTTTTGTTTCTCCGACCAAGAGCCGCCGGTCGTAGGTGGCTCTGCAGTACTCCGGTACCACGGAGGCTCCGGGATAGGGGGCGGATTTGATATCCGTCAGCTCCAGGATCCCGCCTCCTAGTACCGGGTGATGGGGCGGTTCCAAGGTGCGGATGGCTTCGATGACGTTTGCCATTTTATAAACGGCATTGATGCCTTTTTCCGGATTGGCGGAGTGGCAGGGTTTTCCAAAGGTTTCGATGACGATCTCGGCTCTTCCCCGCTGTCCGATTTTTAAATTCAGCAAAGATGCCTCTCCAATGACCACATAATCCGGTTTTGCAAAACGGCTGATCTCCCTGGCTGCCACACCTTCGAAGCATTCTTCATGGACCACGCCTGCCACATAGATCTCACCGGCAAAATCCTTTTTGGTATCTTTTGCGAAGGCGGCTGCTGCACAGGTCATGGCGGCCACCGCCCCTTTCATATCACTGGTCCCTCTGCCGTAGATCTTTCCGTCGTGAATCTCGGCGGCGAAAGGCGGATAGGTCCACTCTTTTTCTTCGGTCACCGGAACGGTATCAATGTGTCCGTCAAAGAGGATCTTTTTGCCCGGGCGGGAACCTTTGATGCAGCCGATCAGATTGCCGTACCGGTCGATGGTCACCTCATCAAATCCCATCTCCTTCATATACGCGGACAGAATTTTTACCACACCTGCCTCTTCCCCGGAATAACTTCTCTGCCGGATCAGTTCCTGACAGAGTGCAACGACCTGTTTTTCTCCTGCTTTTTCTAACATCCCTCTATACCTCCTGTGGTTTTGCATAGGTTCCGTCCCAGACGATGGAACGGTAATTTTCTTTGTCTGTATCTCCTTCCGTACTGAAGAACAGCACCCGGGAATGCTCGCTCAGCCCCAGCTTTGTCCGGATATCCGTGTATTTTTGATTCCGCATAATCGCTGCCACACATCCAAAGGCTGCCGCGCCGCTTTCTCCGGAGATGATCCGGGAGTCTTTGCCGGCGGGATTCCCAAGGATCCGCATCCCCTCGGCTGCCATGTAGTCCGGGCAGGAGATAAAGTTGTCTGCATAGTCTTTTAGTACGTTCCAGCCGATGCTGCAGGGCTCTCCGCAGGCCAGTCCGGCCATAATCGTATCCATCGTTCCGGTCACAAAGTGGAGTGCGCCGTCTGCTGCTTTGGCGGTGCGGAAGATGCAGTCGGCCTTGGCAGGTTCCACGACGGTGATCACCGGCCGTTCCTCTTTGTATACCGAGGAGAAGAATCCGGCCACGGCTCCGGCCATGGACCCAACGCCTGCCTGGAGAAAGATATGGGTTGGTTTTTCGGGAAGCTGAGTGTAAGCTTCGTATCCCATGGTACCGTATCCTTGCATAATCCACCGGGGAATGTCCTCATAACCGTCCCAGGCGGTGTCCTGAACCATGACCCAGCCTTTCTGCTCTGCCTGGCGGCTGGCCAGACGCACGGCTTCGTCGTAGTTCAGTTCGGTGATGGAGGCCTGGGCCCCTTCTTCGCGGATTCGGTCCAGACGCTCCTGGACACTTCCTTTGGGCATGTAGACCACGGCTTTCTGCCCCAGTTTTTTTGCAGTCCAGGCCACGCCGCGGCCGTGATTGCCGTCGGTGGCGGTCACAAAGGTAATGTCCCCCAGTTCTTTTCGGGTCTGGTCTGACACCAGCTCTTCGTAGGACATCTCTTCGATGGATTTGCCAAGTCTTTCGGCCAGACAACGGCCGATGGCATAGCTGCCGCCTAAGACTTTAAAGGCATTCAGACCGAAACGGTAGGACTCGTCTTTGATATAGACAGTCCCCAGTCCCAGCATCTTTGCCGTCTCACGAAGCTCGGTGAGGGGCGTTTTTTGATAGACTGGAAAGCCGGAATGGAACTTTTGTACCTTTTTGGCATGATCCAGATTCATAAAGTTCAGATCCGATTTTTTTCCTGGTTTCCGTGGATATTGGACCAGTTGTAATTCCTCTTTCATAGATTTCTCCTGTCTTGTCTAGTTCTTGCCCTTATATAGAGCAAATAGTATGCCAGATATAAGTTTTCTCTTTTTAAACTTTTATTTTTATAAAAAATATCCAAATATGGTGTCCTGTATTTGTGCAAAACTCATAAAAAACAAGCACCGAAAAAAGTAAGTCTGACTTTTTCGGTGCTTATGCTGCGATTTCTGTTCTCATATTGAGAAAAATTCTTATTTTGAGAAAATAATAATTCTCATTTTGCGAAATAAAAGCGGAGATGTTCAGCCAAGTTTTCGGTACAGGGTGGCCAGGCTGATGCCCAAAGCTTTTGCTGCCTGTCTCTTGCCCTCGGTTCCGCTGCCGAAAAGTTCCAGTGCCCGGCGGATTTCCTGTTCTTCCAAGTCCTTCAGAGGGCGGATCTGTTGGGCAGGCGGTGCCGGGACGGATACGTTTTTGGTTTCCCGGACAGTGCCCAGGATGTTGTCCGGCAGTGTCTGCCGGTTCAAAATGCCTTCTTCTTCCATCATGTTGATCATAAATTCCACAGAATTTTCCAGCTCCCGGACGTTGCCGTACCAGGGGTAACGGCACAGGGCTTCCATGGTATCCTCGGTGATGGACTGAAGTTTTTTGCCGAAGAGGCCTGCGTAGCGGCCGGCAAAATGCAGCACCAGATCCTTGATGTCTTCAGTGCGTTCCCGCAGGGGTGCGACTTTTAAGGGAATCACATTCAGCCGGTAGTAGAGATCTTCCCGGAACTGCTTTTTCTCGATCATCTCCTGCAGATTTTTGTTGGTGGCGGCAATAATCCGTACATCAATGGGAATCACCTGATTGGAGCCGATGCGGATGATTTTGCGTTCCTGCAGAACCCGCAAAAGCTTTACCTGGAGATAAAGGGGCATGTCCCCGATCTCGTCTAAAAAGATCACGCCTTTGTTGGCGAGCTCGAATTTGCCCATTCTTCCGTTGGGGTCTGCGCCTGTAAAGGCTCCTTTGACATAGCCAAAGAGCTCCGATTCCAGAAGCGGTTCCGGGATGGCTCCGCAGTTGATGGCGATAAAACGGTGGTCCTTTCGGTCGCTGGCTTTCCAGATGGCTGACGCCACGATCTCCTTGCCGGATCCGCTCTCTCCGGTGATCAGGACGGTGGAGGTGCTTTTGGCCACCTTGCGGATCTCCTCCTGGAGCGATCTGGTCTGGGGACTGCTGCCGATCATATTGAAGACGCCTTCCAAAGGCACGGTGCTGGTGATCTCGTAGTAGCGTTCCCGAATGGCCCGGGTACTTTCAAAGAGCAGCAGCCTTGCATAACGTTCAGGATCCCGGTCCAGGTCATAGTGATGTCCCATGACCAGATATTCTCTGCCGTCAATCTGAATCCGGTATTCGTTTTGATGGTTCAGGCTGTCTCCGGTTGGGGTGACGGATACCGTTTTTCCTTCTAACTGCCGGGTGGACAGCTGCTTTTCGGCTGCCGGATTGGCCGCGGCGACGATCTCGTTTTTCCCAAAGATCAATATCCCTTTTTCCACATGATTGATGACGCTGTTCAATGTTTCCAGAAGGGATTTTCTTCGCTTGGTTTCTGCCATTTCGGATGCTTTGGCGGAGATAAAGTCTGCGATCTGTGCCAGAAGCTCCAGATACATGGCTTCCTCTTTTAAGATCCTTGCTTTTTGGTTTGGAGTGCTTCCGATCAGGCCGATGACGCCGATATTTCTTGTGCCGAACCGGATGGGCATGGAGATCTCGATCTCTTCCCGACAGACATTGCGTCTGGGGCAGCTCTGACACAGGGGTTCTTTCCCGGGCTCGTAGATGATCTCCAGACTGCCGGTGCGCAGCACATGGCGGTACACATAGCCTTCCACAGACATGTCTTCGTTGACATGGTCCGCAAAGATTCCGGTTCCTGCAATCCGGAACAGGTTCTCATCCACCACCTCTACTTCGACCTGTGCCACCCGGGACATGATGCCTGCGTAGGCCTTGACGGTATCCTGTATTTCCAGAAGGATGCTGTCTTTTGCTTCCATCATGGACTGCCTCAGGAGGAGAGCGCGGAGACGATGCGCTCAAACCCCATATAGTGAGAAGCCTTGATCAGCACCGCGTCCCCGGGCATCAGGATCCGGGAAGCTTCGCGAAGAAAGGCATCCGAATCGTCGTAGTGCAGGCAGAGGGCGTCTGGCGCGGCTTTTTTCGCTGCCTCATGAATCGCAAGGCTCAGGCTGCCGATGGTGATCACTGCATCGATCTGAAGGCCTTTGAGGTGTTCGCCCACAGAGGCATGCAGTTTTTCGGAGTCCTGGCCCAGTTCGCCCATATCGCCCAGGATGGCGACTTTGCGTTTGGGGGTGTCATTCAGTACATCCAGCATGGCACACATGGAAACCGGATTGGAGTTGTAGCAGTCATCCAGCAGGGTGTAACGGTCCGTGTGCAGAATATTGCTGCGTCCGCGGATGGGTTTGAGCTTTTCGATGCCGGTGCGGATCTCCTCCATGGTAAGGCCGAGGGAGAGGCCGACCGAGGTTCCGGCCAGGGCGTTGTAGACCATATGGATTCCGGGAAGGGGGATGGCAGCTTCCATGGATGCGCCTTTTTTTCCGTGAATCCGGCAGCGGATTCCTTCCAGGCCCAGGCTTTCGATCTGGTCCGCCCAGAGGTCCCGGGCCGGGGAAAGACCAAAGGTGCAGGCCGGCCGCTGGTCCTGCAGTGTGATGAGTTTGTCGTCATCTCCGTTCAGAAAGACAGAAGCGTCCTTTCTGGCATAATCGAACATCTCCGCCTTGGCTTTTAAGATTCCGTCCCGGGAACCTAGAAACTCCAGGTGGGCAACACCGATGTTGGTAAACACGCAGTGGGTGGGCCGCACCATCTTGCTGAGCCGGTGCATTTCACCAAAATGATTCATGCCCATCTCCAGCACGGCGGCTTCATGCTCTTCCTCAATGAGAAAAAGCGTCAGAGGGACTCCGATTTCGTTGTTAAAGTTGCCGGGGGTCTTGAGCACGGAAAAGTGCTGACCGAGCACAGAGGCGATCATTTCCTTGGTGCTGGTCTTTCCCACACTGCCGGTGACGCCGATGACGGGGATATCAAAGGTCTTTCGATAGGCCTCAGCGGCTTCTTTCAGGGCCTGCAAAGAGTCCTTGACCAGAAGATAGGGTCCGGGGGCATCCAAAAGTTCTTTTTGGCTGACCACACAGACCGCACCTTTTTCGAAGGCACTTTTGATATAGTCATGACCGTCGCTTCGCTCCCCGATGGTGGCAATAAAAAGAGAACCGGGAGAAACCTGACGGCTGTCCACGGTGACGCCCTGGATCCTCTGTTCTGAGGAAGATTCAGGCCCGAAAAGGGTGCCGCCGCAGGCACTGGCAAATTGTCCGATGGTAAAAGGTCTCATGAGCATTCCTGCTTTCTAAGTATATTTTTTCATGGAAACTTCGAGAATCCATTCGCAGAGCCGGGCATAGGATATGCCCAGGGCAGCGGCCTCCTGAGGCAGAAGGCTTGTGGGAGTCATTCCCGGCAGGGTGTTGACTTCCAGGGCATAGTCCTCTCCGGAGCGTTCATCCAGCATAAAATCCACCCGCGCATACCCTTCAATCCCGACGGAGGCACAGGCGGCTTCCGCGTGCCGCTGCATCCTTGCGGACAGATTGGGCGGAATATGGGCCGGGCAGGTCTCCACGGTGCTTCCCGGCTGGTATTTGTTCTTATAGTCATAGAATCCCTGAAGGGGCGCAATCTCGATGACCGGAAGGGCTTTCCCCTCCACCACGGCGATGGAAAATTCCCGTCCGATGACACAGCGCTCGATCAGAACCTGATCTTCATAAGAAAAAGCCTGCTTTAGGGCCTCTTTTAAGGCGAAGACTTCCTCTACCCGGTAGACGCCCACGGAAGAGCCGCCGCAGCAGGTCTTCACCATACAGGGAAAACCGATCTCCTGGGGAAGTTCAAAGGATTCGCCTTTTTTCACGGTGATGGAGGGCGGAGTGGGGATGCCAAGGCCTTTGAACATCTGTTTGGTTATGTTTTTATCCATGCAAAGGGCGCTGCTGGTATGTCCGGTGCCGGTGTAGCGGATGCCCATCAGGTCAAAGAGAGCCTGGATCCGGCCGTCCTCTCCGTTGGTTCCGTGAAGTCCCAAAAACACCATGTCGCACAGGCTGCAAAGTTTCAGGACATTGGGACCTAAGAGTTCCCGGTACCCCGGACGGAGTGCCCGGATCTGTTCCAGGTCAGGAGCCTTCCTGGACACACTTCGGATGGAGGCAGCCCAGTCGATTGTGCTTTCGAACAAGTGTTCCAGAGGTTCTTTCGCATCCGGAAGGCCTAAGAAGATATCCAGCAGGATCACCTGATGACCATTTTCCTTCAGTGCCTGGTAGATCCCCCGTCCGCTGCTTAAAGATACGTCGCGCTCGGTGCTGATTCCGCCGGCAAGTACAACAATTTTCATAGATCTGATGCCTCCAAATCTCTTATTTTATAGGGTCGGATGCTGATCCAGCATCTCCTGGATCCTCTGCTGCGTGTAGACGCCGAGGAATTTTTGTTCTTCTTTGGTCAGCTCTTTGGGATAGATCGGCTGTCCGTATTCCACGGTCACCTTGCAGGGAAGGATGCGTGGGAAATGGTTCTCAAGAATCTGTGCAGAGTTGTTGATGGCGATGGGAATGATAGGGCATCCGGTCTTGGATGCCATCTTAAAACTGCCTTCTTTGAACGGCTGCATCTTTTGGTCCTTGCTTCTGGTTCCCTCCGGAAAGATGCAGACGGAGATGCCATGTTTGATATAGTCAATGCCGGTCAGGATTGTCTGCATCCCCGCCCGGATGTCTGTGCGGTCTAAAAAGAGGCAGTAAAGCCGTTTCATCCAGTCCCTGAGAAGGGGATAACGGAGCATCTCTGCTTTGGCCACATAGCCTGTAAGGCCCGGGCACTGGGAGTAGGTTAAAAGGATGTCAAAATAACTGCAGTGGTTGCTGATGTAGAGCACTGCCTGATCTTTCGGAACATGTTCCCGGCCAACGTAGGTGATATCTGCACCGGTTATCCACAGAATCAGCTTAAAAGCTGCCTGCACCATGCGCAGGCAGCTAATGTCACGAAGGCGGGGATTCCACCGGCTGATGAGCCATTCCACCAGAAGTACCGGGATTCCGAGGATCAGATAGAGCAGAAGAATCAGGCAGACCAGTATAAATCGTATCATACGCAGAGCCTTCTTTCTTTATGTATGCGAATGTCTTATCCAAAGCGTCCAAAGAGTTCCGTCAGCTGCCGCAGGCCTGACGCCATGCCTTTGTCCAGAAGGCCGGAGCGGAAGCGAAAGGCCCAGTTGCCCCGGGGACTTCCGGGTATGTTCATGCGGGCATCCGAATCCAGCTTTAAGAGATCTTGTACCGGGAAGATGGCATAAGTGGCGATGGTGCTGAGGCAGGTGCGGATAAAGTCCCAGCTGATGCTGCCGGCGTCCGTATTCATATAGCGGCGGACTTTGTCGCGGTTTTGCTCGCTGGTGTTTTCATACCACCCAAGGCTGGTGTCATTATCATGGGTTCCCGTATAGCACACGCAGTTGCGGGTGTCCAGCTGATGCGGCAAAAAGGTGCTTTCTCCTCCTTCGAAGCCGAACTGCAGGACTTTCATGCCGGGGAAATGGAACCGGTCGCGGAGGCGTTCTACTTCTGGTGTGATCACGCCCAGGTCTTCTGCCAGAATGGGGAGTTCTCCATCCAGAGCTTCCTGAATGGCCAGGAACAGATCTTCGCCCGGCCCCTTTTTCCATTTGCCGCCCATGGCGGTCTCTTCCCCGTAGGGCACCGCCCAGTAGGCTTCAAAGCCGCGGAAATGATCGATGCGCACATAGTCCACCTGATCCAGCTGGTTGCGGATCCGCTCGATCCACCAGTGGTAGCCGTCTTTTTTATGGGCCGCCCAGTCGTAGAGGGGGTTGCCCCAGAGCTGGCCGGTGGCGCTGAAGTAATCGGGCGGAACTCCGGCCACTTCTACAGGATAACCTTTGGGATCCAGACAGAACATGTCCTTGTTTGCCCAGGCATCGGCACTGTCCCAGCAGGGGAAGATAGGAATGTCTCCGATGATGGCGATGCCTTTTTGATTGGCGTATTTTTTCAGGTCATACCACTGACTGAAGAACAGATACTGGACGAATTTATAATAATGAATCTTCTGGGAGAGGACATCGGTCCATTCGTCCCGGGCTTTCTGATCCGGATCCATCAGGGAGTCGTTCCATTCGTACCAGGGAAGGCCCTCATGGTAGTCTTTGCCTGCCATAAACAGACAGTAATCCATCAGCCAGAATTCGTTGCTGTCACAAAACGCATCGTATTCTTCCAGAAGGTTTTTGTCAGCGGTGTGCCGGAAATGTTCGTAGGCTTTTTTCAAAAGTCCGGTCTTGTAGAGGAGCACCTTCTCATATTCCACATGATCCGGATCAAAATCTGGTATGTCTGAAAGATCCGCGTCTGTGAGGAGCTGCTTTTTCTTAAGCAGATCCGGGCTGATAAGCAAGGGCTGTCCGGCGAATACGGAAAAGCTCTGGTAGGGTGAGTCTCCTACTGTGGTGGGACCTAGGGGCAGCACCTGCCACAGATGCTGTCCGGCGTCTGCCAGAAAATCGATGAAATCATAAGCGCCCTGTCCCAGATCTCCGATCCCGTAAGGGGATGGAAAAGAAGTGGGGTGGGCCAGGACACCGCTGTAGCGGTGGTTCGTCTTGTCTTCTGCTGCAATCTTGAAATGCACGGGTAAAATCCTCCTGGTTATTCCTTTAATAAGTTTATTATAAAGGATAGCCTTTCAGAATACAAGAAATAAGACTGGTCTGAATCTGAATTTTTCCACATAAAATAGAGCAAACAGGCAGGAGAAGAAACATGCATGAAGAAATGGTGTCTCTTGATGCTTACCATATGTGTACTGGCCGGCTGCGGGGTGCAGACCCGGGATGAAGAGCGGCTCAAGGATCTGGAATTCACCGTGCTGGATCCGGAGAAGATACCGGAAGAACTGAGGAATGTACTGGAGGAGAAGAAGGCAGAACCTTTCAAGGTGACCTATGAGGACGAAGGGTATACATACATCTGTGTGGGGTACGGAGAGCAAAAATCCAGCGGATACAGCATCATTGTGGAGGATCTGTATCTGACCAGCAATGCCGTCTATGTGGAAACGGAGCTTCTGGGGCCCGGAAACGGAGAGGAGACAGCGGCAGCCACCACCTGTCCCTATATCGTACTCAAGCTGGAAAATATGGGCAAATCCGTTGTCTTCCAGTAGAGAAAAACAGCGTCGTGCTGGGAAGGATGCAGCGGAACGAATATTAAAAAACAGCGTCATCCTGAGCAGCACGTAGAGCAGGTGCTGAAAGCCGAAGGCGTCAGGAACTGGTCTGGGCATGAGGTGCTGGGAAGGATGCAGCGGAACGAAAATAAAAAACAG
>ERZ808046.376-NODE-376-length-43920-cov-12.611660_pt1 | contig 43920 bp, 40 predicted proteins | sample MGYA00380196_ERZ808046 | MGnify/ENA primary metagenome ERZ808046 (study PRJEB31490, sample SAMN06133421) | mouse gut metagenome | isolation source: Z6_2 | host: mice | place: China: Chengdu | collected 2015-05 ...
TAAACTTGTAGTGATTGGGTTGACCTAAAGGTTTCGCCTTAAGGCGAGGGTTTTAACCCCATTATACAGACAATAAATTACTTCATAAGCATTCTTCCCTACGCGCTGCAAATCCGGCGCGTCAAAACGTTTCATAAGTAACGCCCTCGCCTAACAGGGAATCTGTAAAGGCGAAGGCGTCTTCGTTCTGGACAACCTTATAGCGATCGGTAGCAACACCAAGAATCTGATTATCGCTGTCTCTTAAATTTGCTTTGAATCTGGAAAACGGGATCTCGTTATAGGTGAGAAGAGGCTTCTGGAGTACCTGCCAGTCAAGCCTATTCTTCCAGAGGTTGTCCATCCTCTTAATGCATGATCCAGTTTTGCCAACAATAATTCTGCTATATTTTTTTGTATGAAATACCGCCTGCAACCTTTGTAACAAATCCTCTTTAATTTCTTCCAGTCCTATTTGATTTGTTTCTATTTCTAAACATTTCAAAAATAGCTTTAATGCCGGCCGTTTAATTTCCTTTTCTTTTCCCGCAGAAGAAACTTTTATTCCCGGTTTTCTATTTGTAGACAAACATACCCTTGTTTTTTGATAATTATTTTTTTCAGCAATCCATGATTGTGCAAGTTCACCCAATAATGAATATCTATGACTGCCATCTTCAGAAGTATTATCAATCGAAACAAGGTCGCCAAATGTTAATGTATTGTTTGATCGTGTATGTTTTACTTGAACAAATAGCTTTTCTCCACCTTCATAGGTTACCACCACGTCATCCAATCCCAATTTAACATTAGCTTGTAATTCCACACATTTTATATTATTATCGGGATTAAGCATATCAATAATATATTGTTGTCCAACAGACCACTCATACCAATATGGATCTCCCATCCCTGGTTTTATTTTTGCTGAATATTTCATATAATCCTCTCCAAGCTAAACAATATTTAAACATCATACTTATATATCACTTTTCCTCAATCAATTTTATCTTTTCCGCCGCTTTAAGAATATTTAACTGATATTCTGCAATCTCTTTTAAAATTTGAAATCTTTCTACCTTACTTCTACCCTCACGAATCATTTGTGCATTATGTGTTTCCAAATTAGACAAAACTGTAAGTTCATTTATTGAAGCAAAATCTCTTACATTATTCTTTTTTGCCAATTCAGGATTTTCATCCCTCCATGCTTTTGCAGTAAATCCGAATAATGCAACATTCAAAATATCCGCTTCTTCAGTATATGCCAGCCACTCTAAATTTTCTTTATAATTTTCTGACGGAATCAAGTAATTTTTAACCGCATCTGTTTGAATCAGATAATTGTTTTTAGACAGAAATCTTTTTGCATCCCACTCAATTTTCTTTGCATCATTCTCCACTTCTTTGAGTCTTTGAAATTCTTTGATCAAATATAGTTTAAAAACAGGGCTGATCGCTGAAGCAAATTCAAATGCAATATCTTTATGTGCATACGTTCCTCCATATTTTCCACGTTTCACAAATAATCCTATTGCTTCTGTCTTTTCAATCCATTCCGAAACACTTAATACAAATGTATGTAAACCTGCTTCGCTTTTAAAGTGGTCGAATTCGACCACTTTAAAAGCAGGATTGTAGATTTGCTCCCATGTACCTAAAAATTCCAAAGTTGCTCTGTTTCGCATCCAGTTTTTTACAACATCTGCTCCTCGGGACTCACCAACTTTAGCTTTTGCAATATCAGTAATACAGATATAATCATCAAAATTTTCCTCTGAAACAGTAACGTTAATGTTTTGCACCACAATTACTTTACTTTTTCAATTAATTTCGAACATAGATTCTATTTCCATTCTAAAAAATCCATGTCATTTATAAATTGTGATTCGTTTTAGCCCTACCAAATATTTATATAAAATCCAAACAACGTACAATAAGCACTTTATTCGACAACATATATGCCAAAACAAAGTGCTTATTCCCCTAAAAATCTACTCTCATTTACATAGGCAAACTATTTTCGACACAAAGCGCCCCATACCCCAACTGCGGATTGGGCCAAACATCATACCCGGGAAGCTGCCTGGCTCCGCGGATTAAAAATGCCTTGATTTTCTCCCCATACAAAAAAGGATCCTCCCCTTCCACCACCCCCCATTGGGCCAAAAGCGCCGCGCTTCCGGAGACAAAAGGAGCTGCAAAAGAAGTGCCGGTAACGGGTTCATAACCTCCCTGGCGGCTTGGGGCCATTATCCCTACTCCCGGGGCTGCAAGATCCGGTTTTATCAGGCCGTTGCGGTTAAATCCCCTGCCGGAAAAGTCTGCATAGGCCTGATAAGAGGCGTCATATGCCCCCACTGTAATCACTCTGGCAGCTGTGGAAGGAATGGTCAGAGTAATATCCGGGTCCTCGTAGAGAAACCGGGTGGACGGATTTAAAATATTGCGGGAGGGCAGCCACAGATCGTAGCGCCCGGTAACCACCTTTTCCGCTGTCAGGCGGATCCGCCAGATTCCGCTGTCTAAATATTCTCTTTGCGGAAGAAAATCAAAGTAAATTTCCTGGGCCGTGCTAAACGGACTGGGCTTTCCGTAGTACAAAAGCACCCGGGTATCCCGGTAAGTCAGGGTATGAGGCCCCAGACGGCTGTTAATGGGGCCGCTTTCCTCCCCATTGGGGGTAACAAGGTTGATGGTAAAAATATCTGCGTAATTTTTCCACAGCTGAAGGCCCATGCCGGTCTCATAAGGCGCTACCGAGAGCTCCACCTCTGTCTGCCCGCCCGGCTCCACCTGGCCGGATGTATGTCCGCCGCTGCTTCCCTCATTTCCGGTTCCCACCACAACCGTGGTCTTTCCGTAACCGGAAATGTCGCTTAAAAAGGTTTCCAAAAGGCTGGTTCCGTCATGGGAGCCGTAGGTATTGCCGAAGCTCAGGTTAATCACAATGGGAGCCGAAAGCTCCACCCCCTTTTTTACCACGTAATTAAGAGCCCGCATCAGCTCCGTGGTTCTCGGAAAGCCTTCTCTGGCCGGTGTTCCAAGCTTTACAATCAAAAGGCTGCTTTCATAAGCCACTCCCCGGTACTGTCCGTCTCCTGCCCTGCCGTTTCCCGCCGCAATTCCGGCTACCGCTGTCCCGTGTCCGCTTAAGTCGGCAGACGGAACAATGGCCCTGGCCGCCTCTCTTCCGGAGATCCGGTAAGCTTCCAGGGCCTCATTGATTTCCTCTTCCGAAAATATCCGATTTAAATCCCGATCCCACAGCTCCAGAATCCGGGTAGTTCCGTCAGGATTTATAAAATCCGGATGAAGGTAATCAATACCGGAATCAATTACCGCCACAATCACTCCTTTTCCTGTAAGGTTTAAAAGACCGGAATAGAAGGCCGGCCGGCCAGGCCCTCCGGTCTGCACCGCCCCCAGGCAGGAGGCGCTCTTTCCCTGATTCAAAGAAAAAAACAGCCGTTTGGGCTTTTCTACATACTCGATTTGAGGCAGGCTGCTGATCGCTTCCACCTGATCCTCCGGCGCTGTCAGAATTGCATAGCCATTTAACAGCTCCTCCCGCTTTATCCCCAATGCGTCAAGGGAACTTAAATCCCCGCTGTACCGGACAATCAGCTCCCACGTTTTTTGAATAAAGTTATACCCAGTCTGAAGGGATTGGGATTGTTCAAAATCTTCCGGCGACGCATCCAGGGCCAGATTTAAAAGATTTTCCAGCTTTTGATCCTGCATAATTCCTCCCGCCGCTTTTTGTCAGTTTATGCCCCGGGCGGGAAGGTTATGATAAACTCCATATTGGAACCGCCTGACCTAATCCTAAAATACCGAAAGGTCATGCCCATTCATGCAAGCATGACGGACATGACCTTTTGACCCCGGTATTATGTATCAATTCTATTTAATACATGAATATTTTTGTTTCTATATACTAAATCGTGTCTTTCTGCAAATCCGATACTCTCCCAAAAACCATTTCCTGTATCGTTCTTTTTAAAGGCAACCAGTGCTACTTTATTTATGCCTTCTTCGTCCAAAGCAGACATGGCGCAATCGACAAGCCTTTTCGCGATTCCCTGATTTCTGTAAGCTGGCAAAACAGCGATATGATATATATATCCCCGCCTTCCATCATGGCCAGACATAATTACTCCAATTATTGTACCATTATCCTCTGCTACAAAATTTGATACGGGGTTACGTTTTAAATACTTTTCAATACCTTCTCTGCTGTCATCTGTTGAATTTAATCCCATTCCCGGAGTATTCATCCATAGGTTATATACTGCATCATAATCTGCTATTGACATTACCCTGATATCTATCATTTTAACCACCGCTACCCCTTTTTCTTCGCTACCGGTATCCATACCTCATATTGTGCGTTCTGTGGATCTGGATTTAAGTAAACCTCAATATCCGGAGCGTTGGCATATTCATATCCCGAGGCAGGAAGCCACTCTGTTATAATCCGCTGCTCCAGTTCCTGTATAGACTGATTTGTCCCTGTACCGGAAAAGATTGCCCAGGTAGATGCAGGAACCGTATATTCTTCGAACTCACCGCTTGTTTTTGTACTGGAAACGGCAATAAAATATTTCCATTGTTCTTCATCATTGCAGGTGCTTACGCCCAAAAGTCCCATTGGCGGCGTATCCATCATTGCTGCCAATTTCTGTATTGTTCCATTTACAGACGCCTCCTGCCACATTGTCGGCACCACCATAAAGTTATTCTCAATTTCCTTATCAAGGGGTGCAGATACGCCAATAATGCGGAATGCTTCTTTTGTTTCGATTCTATAATTCATTTCTGTCGCTCCTTTCACAGCAATTCTGAACACAATAGGGGAAAAAGATTTTACAGATACGCCCACAGTCTTAACGGACGATGGGGCTATCCCGTGAAAAGCCTGGAATGCCCTGTTAAATGCAGTGGGGGAATGGTAGCCGTACTTCTCTGCAATATCAATAATACGTTCATCTCCACCCTGTAAGTCTACCGCTGCCAAAGACATTTTTCTTCTTCGGATATACTCTGCCAGAGTGATGCCCGCCATATAAGTAAACATCCGCTGATAGTGATAGGCAGAGCAGCAGGCAATCCGCCCAAGCTGTTCATAGTCAATTTCGCCTGTTAAATGTTCCTCAATATAGTTCATGCTTTGGTTTAATCTGTGAACCCATTCCATTCGATACCTCCTCGTACATAGTTTCCTTTACAGACATAAATTTATCGCTTAACTCATATTATACAGCTTATTCTTAAATTTTTCCTCTCTATCCCTGCACAAAAAAGAGAGGCAAAAAGCCCCGCCAGATTTTGATTATATCCGGCAGGGCTTTCCTGTAATCATTATTTTAAGAACCCATTTACAATCTGGGCTTCCGCCTCTTCTTCTGTAAGGCCTAAGGTCATCAGTTTGATAATCTGCTCGCCTGCAATCTTTCCGATGGCCGCCTCGTGGATCAGGGCGGCGTCCACATTGTTGGCAGTCAGCTCCGGAACCGCTTCGATTCTGGCATGGTCCATAATAATGGCATCGCACTCGGTATGGCCTGCACACCGGGTATTGCCATTGATCCGGGAAATAAAGATCTGATGGGACTCTTCCTTGGCAACAGATCTGGAAATCACGTTGGCGCTGGAGTCCTCCCCGTTTAAGTCTACCACAAAGGTACTCTTGGCCTCCTGGGTCCCATGGGTCAAAAGGCGTTCTTTAATCACCAGTTTGGCATTTTTCTCCAGGGTGGCCAGGGTTTTCCGGTCCGTGGAATCTACTCCCTTAATCTGAACCGATTCCATCTCCAGATAACTGCCTTCCTCCATAGTAATCTCGGTGGTGGGATTTAAAATCCGCTCTCCCCGGCCGTCTCCGCTGCCGTAATGCTTCTCCACATATTTTACTTTGGCGTTTTTGCCGATAAAGAAACGATGGATTCCGTCGTGCTCGGACCTCTGATCTCCGCTGTTGTGGATGCCGCAGCCAGCTACAATCACCACATCTGCGCCTTCCCCCACATAAAAATCGTTGTATACCATCTCCGTAAGGCCGCTCTGGCTTAACACCACCGGAATGTGTACGCTCTCATGAACGGTGTGAGGCTTGATCTTAATATCAATGCCAGTGCCGTCCTCTTTGGAAATAATGTCAATATTAGCGGTGGTGGTTCTCTGTGCCGTCTGACCGTTGGAACGCAGGTTAAAGGCTCCTTCCGGAACCTGGTGAAGGTCTGCCACCTCCGCCAAAAGCCGCATCTGAATCTCATCTATCTTCTGATCGAATTGTGTCATATTCGTTTATCCTCCCCATTACCGGCTTAACACACTGCAGGCGTCTACCGCCGCTGCTGTTCCCAAAATTTGAGGCAGAATCTCCTCTCTGGAGCCCTGTTTCGAGATCCGGCCCTCTGAGATCACTACAATCTCATCTGCAATATTCAAAATCCGCTCCTGGTGGGAAATAATGAGAATGGAACCGTGGGTATTCTCCCTCATCCGCTCAAACACCTGGATTAAATTCTGAAAGCTCCACAAATCAATGCCTGCCTCCGGCTCGTCAAATACCGAAAGCCGGGTCTTTCTGGCAATTACCGTCGCAATCTCAATGCGCTTTAGCTCGCCTCCGGAAAGGCTTGCATTTACCTCCCGGTTAATATAATCCTTGGCACATAAGCCCACCTCAGACAAATATTTGCAGGCATCCGCCGCAGACAGCTTTTCCTTTGCCGCCAGACGGATTAAATCCAGCACCTGAACGCCTTTAAACCGTACCGGCTGCTGAAATGCAAAACTGATACCCATATTGGCTCTCTCCGTAATGGACGCCTCCGTAATATCCTGTCCGTTAAAATAAATTTTACCGGCAGAGGGCGCGTAGATACCGGCAATCAGCTTAGCCAGAGTAGACTTGCCGCCCCCATTGGGGCCGGTAATTACCACAAATTTGTTGTCGTCTATGGTAAGACTTAAATCCTTGATAATATCCTTTTCTCCCTTTTCATCCTTCACGTCAAAGGATACGTTCTCTAATGTAAGCATGAGTTCCTCCTGAATTGAAAAATAACCTGTAAAGGTTATTATACACGATTGTCCCATTCTTTACTAGGAAAATATACAAAAAACGGCGAAAAACCTGAACCTCTTAGGCCCGATTTCACGCCGTAAAATGCAGAAGAAGAGACTTGAACTCTCACGGTATTGCTACCACACGGACCTGAACCGTGCGCGTCTGCCAATTCCGCCACTTCTGCGTTCCCGTCAGCTGTTTTATCAGCGACAAGATGCATTATAATACAAGGCTGTTTATTTGTCAATAATTTTTAAAAAAATTTTTAGTTAAAGTTTTTTGCAAAAAATAGAAAAAAAGTGTTGCTAATTTTTAAGAACTGTGGTATATTATCACCTGTCGGTAAGAAATGTTTCATACATGGAGTACCCGATACGCGGAAGTGTCGGAACTGGCAGACGAGCAAGACTAAGGATCTTGTGGTGGTTACATCGTGTGGGTTCAAGTCCCATCTTCCGCATCTTAAAGCGTGAAATCGAATCACAGTGGTTCGGGTTTCACGCTTTTTTTCTCGGAATCTTCATAAGGCGGATGCCGCGTGTTTTCTGTCCGCGATACGCGGGCAAGAAGAGGCAAGGCTGAACGGTTACAATTACTTTGAGCGAATTTTTCGGAAGCCGGATAGCCTTACGTTTCGCGGACCTGCTTTTCCGATAACATAAAGGAAAAAGTATCCTCATCGAAACAGAACGGCCTTTAAAAAGTTGGTTATAGTGGACTAGGTTACAGACTTTGGTGCAAATAAAACATTAACAGGTGGTTTGGCTTTACAAACTCTGGAAACATATAAGCGCTTTATCAATACAGATAATATTTCTTTTGGCGGCAATAATTTTGAACTGTATTTTGAGGAGAATGATTTTGACAAGTTTGCAGACAATCTTAAAAAATATGATGTGGAATATGTTCACCCGGTCAAAGAACATTCGTGGGGACAGCGGGTTGTTCGCTTCTATGATCCGGACAGATATATTATTGAAGCGGGGGAGAATATGGAAAAGGTCTGCAAAAGATTTATAGACTGTGGAATGACACCAGAACAGGCGGCAGAGCGTATGGATGTACCAGTGGAATACATAAATGAGTGTATGCAGCAGAAGGGAATACCGTTTGGATGATTCACGTGGGTTTGCCGCAGTTTTACCTGAGTTTCGCCGACATTCTTAAGTTTTAATTAAATCCCTGTTTTACCATCGGTTCTCACTTGCAGAATGCAGTTTTTTCTAGTATAATGAGTGCAGTTGAAAATGTTAATCTAAAATTGAGGAGAGATGAGAAGATGAGAATGAGAAAAGCATTACTCTTAGCAGTTATGACCGCAGCGCTTGGAAGCATGAATATGTTTGCTGCGTTTGCAGACACTGATGTGGTAGAGCCGGGAAGCGAAGAGAACGTGGCTGATGAAAACCTTCTGCTTGGCTGGGTACAGGACGGTTCGGAATGGCGCTATTATAATGAGGACGGCTCCGCCCATACAAGCTGGCTGAAGGAATCCGACGGACATGGCACAGAGGTGTGGTATTACATTGATCCTGCCACCGGCTTAATGCTTCACAGCGTAACAAGAGTGATTGACGGTGTATCCTATTCCTTTAATGAGGATGGAAGCTGGGTTGCCCCGGTAGCCGTTGCTCCCCGCGGAAAATTAACCGGAGGTTCCTTCTATAATACATGGTCCAACTTAAAAATTCCGCAGGTAATCGGAAGCACCAGTACAGACAATGAGGCAGAGGATTTATTCTCCGACAGCGCATATGCAACAATCGGAAATCCGAAGGTGACTCATGATCTTTATATGTCTGCGGACTTCGGTGATCTGGAAATTTATTATGCGAATATGAAAGATAAGCCGAATATGGATGCGGCAACATTCGCGACAGAGCTTGGGAAGCTCGAAAAAGGAAAAAGCGGCCAGGTAAGCGCAGTGGAGACAACAACTGTTGCAAACCAGCCCTACTCCAAAGTCAGCATCACAAAGACCAATAAAAAGGGTAAACAGTATGTTACCACATACTACTGCCGCAAGCTTGACAGCTATATGGTTGTGATTTGCACCAGTGGCTCCATCGGTGATTCCGGTGCTCTTGCGGATATCGTAAAGGCAATGACAACTGCACAGTAAAACATAAACAATCGGAGACTCCGGGATTAACCGGGGTCTCTTTTTAGATAGGAATCTTTTTATATAGAAAAGCGCCGTCCTGCCAGCTGATGAATGGCGGGAAAGTAAAAATTTCCATTCGGGATAGTATTTCTAAAAGAAATGGTATATAATGTCTAGGTGTGTAAAAGAATACCAGAAATACTACAATCAGGAGGAATCATGTTAGAACTGCAGAATCTTTCTTTTGGTGTGGCGGAAAACCAGGGAAAAAAAGAAATTTTAAAAAATGTCAGCCTGAATATAGATGAGGATAAATTTGTTGTTATAACAGGCCCCAACGGTGGGGGAAAATCCACTTTGGCCAAACTTATTATGGGAATCGAAAAGCCCGTTTCCGGAAAAATTCTTTTTGACGGGCAGGACATTACGGAAAAGAACATCACGGAGAGGGCCAACCTGGGGATCAGTTTTGCGTTTCAGCAGCCAGTCCGTTTTAAGGGCGTTCATGTACTGGATTTGATCCGCCTGGCAGCGAAAAAGCAGCTTTCTGCCGCTGATGCGTGCCAGTACCTGTCGGAGGTGGGACTTTGCGCCAAGGACTATATTAACAGAGAGGTAAACGCCAGCTTATCCGGCGGTGAGTTAAAACGGATTGAAATTGCCACGGTCCTTGCAAGAGCCACAAAACTTTCTGTGTTTGATGAGCCAGAGGCCGGAATTGATCTCTGGAGCTTTCAGAATCTGATTCAGGTGTTTGAAAAAATGAGGGAAAGGACCAATGGCTCCATCATTATTATTTCCCATCAGGAAAGGATTCTGGACATTGCTGATGAGATCGTGGTGATTTCCGGCGGCTCCATTTTAAAGCATGGAACCAGGGATGAAATTTTGCCGGAGATTTTGGGAACCGCGTCCGCGCCCGGCGGATGCCAGTTTTACAGGAGGGACATGTAATTATGGATAAAATACTGGAAACTCTGCTTGAAAAGGTAGCCGGACTTCATGAGATTCCGGAGGGTGCTTATAATATCCGGGCCAACGGCAGGATGGCCGGCCGCAATACCACGGCGAATATTGATATTGTAAGCCGTGAAGACGGAAGCGGAATTGATGTTCATATTAAGCCCGGGACCAAACGGGAAAGTGTTCATATTCCTGTGATTTTAAGCCAGACCGGATTGACGGAAATGGTCTGCAATGATTTCTTTATCGGGGATGATGCGGATGTGACTATTGTTGCAGGCTGCGGCATCCACAACAGCGGTGCTAAGGAGTCACGCCACGACGGAATTCACCGGTTTTTCGTTGGAAAAAATGCCAGAGTAAAGTATGTGGAAAAGCACTATGGAGATGGGGACGGAACCGGAGGACGTATTATGAATCCCCGAACCGAGGTGACGATCGAAGAAGGCGGTTATATGGAGATGGAAACCGTGCAGATTAAGGGCATCGATTCCACAAAGCGGGACACCGTGGCCCATTTAAAGGCTGATGCAACGCTGATCGTTCAGGAAAGACTCATGACCCATGGAACCCAGACCGCAGAAAGTAATTTTGATGTGTCTCTGGACGGGGAAAATTCCAGTGCCAACATTGTTTCCCGTTCCGTGGCAAGGGATATGTCCAGCCAGGTATTCTTTTCCAACCTGAGGGGAAACAATCTGTGTGCCGGTCATACAGAGTGTGATGCCATCATCATGGATCATGCTAAAATCAGCTCTCTGCCGGAGATTACAGCCAATCATCCGGATGCTGCCCTGATCCATGAGGCGGCCATTGGAAAGATTGCGGGGGATCAGATCATAAAGCTCATGACTCTGGGCCTGACTGAGGCGGAGGCAGAGGCTCAGATCGTGAATGGGTTTTTGAAATAATGGTATTAGATTCTATAAAAAGCGTATTTGCGCTGATGTCTCTGATTTTAACAGGTTTTTATTTTTCAGGGAAGAAATGGTTTGGAAAACCGGGGATGGATCTGCTGTCTAAGTTTACCGTGGAGGTCACCCTCCCCTTTTATATGTTTTATAACATTTATAAGGATATCGGAAGCCGAAGAGCCCTGGCGTCTCTGGTTTTTAAGCTTCCTGTTACCTTCCTCCTGATTCTTTTGTGCATTGGACTGGCAGCGCTTGTGGCAGTGGTTTTTAAAGTAAAAGCGGGGCGGAGGTATACCTTTGTGGCGGCCGCGGGATTTCCCAATGTGGTTTTCATTGGATTTCCGGTGATTCAGGCCCTGTGGGGAGACTCAATCACTTCGGTGGGGGTGATTTATTATATTTCCAGTACACTTCTGTTCTGGACCATCGGAATCTGGCTTATCCGGAAAGACGGAAAGTCTCAGGAAGAGGCGGGGAGCTTTTTTTCCAACCTGAAAATGTTGATTTCTCCTCCTGTTATGGGAATGTTTCTTGGAATGGCAGTGATTTTAGCAGGCATTCCGGTGCCGGATTTTGTTTTACAGCCGCTTTCCATGATTTCGGGTGTCACTTCGCCGCTGGCGCTTATTTTTATCGGAAGTGTGATTCGCAATATGGATCCGTCCACTATTAAATTTGGGCGGGATCTGTATCTGGCGCTTCTTATGCGGTTTGTAATTGTTCCGCTGGCGGCAGTGGCCTTTTTAAAGCCCATTCCGATTCCGGCTGAGATGAAGCAGGTATTTTTCATGCTTTCCACCATGCCTGCCATGGCCCAGATGGGGATTATGGCCAGCCAGTATCAATGCGATTATGAATTTGCCTGTACGGTTATTACCGTGACCACAGTCACCAGTTTATTCACAATCCCGATGTTTATGTTCCTGATGCAGACATTTTCCTTTTTTTAACCGTTCCTGTAACGGCTGAATGGTTACAGCTGTTTTTTTCCGGAGAACAGGATTCTTCTTCCCTTCTTTTACATACTGTAAAGAAAGAGTCAAAAGCAGGTGGAAGCTGATGGATGACCAGAAAGCGGAAAATCTTCTGAATCTGGCCTTGTCGGTTCCGGAGGAGGAACGGGAACAGACAGGGGAATTAAATGTTGGATTTGACCAGGCTCAGAAAACCTGGGAACTGATTGTGAAATATAACGGCGATTTGGGAGAAGTTTTAAAAGAGCAGTTTCCCCAGGTGAAATTCCGGGCACTGACGGGGGGATATGCTATTTTAATTGTGCCGGAGGCTCAGGTGGATCCGGTCATTGCCTTAAAAGAAATTGAATTTGCAGAGAAACCAAAGAGGCTGTACTTTGCCATCAACAGGGCAAGGGCGGCCTCTTGTCTTACTCCGGTACAGGCAGGAGCCGATGGACTTTCCGGCAAAGGGGTTCTGGTGGCCATTGTGGACTCGGGAATTGACTATTTCCATGATGATTTCAGAAATGCGGACGGAAGCTCCAGGATTCTGTATCTGAGAGATCAGGTGCGGGAGCAGGTATATACAAAGGAAGATATTGATGCGGCCCTTCAGACGGGAAGTCGCAGCGCGGCCCGGGAGCTCGTCCCGTCGATGGACCCAAGCGGACATGGAACGGCTGTGGCAGGGATTGCAGCGGGAAACGGCAGGGAAAGCGGCGGACGGTACCGGGGAGTGGCCTGGGAAAGCGAACTTTTGGTGGTGCGGCTTGGCGTGGCGGATCCGGAGGGATTTCCAAGAACCACACAGATTATGGATGGCCTGGACTTTGTGGTCCGGACCGCGATTTCTCTGGGGAGACCGGTGGCTGTGAATTTAAGCTTTGGAAATTCCTATGGCTCCCATGACGGAAACGGGCTGTTTGAGCGGTACATTGACTCTCTTACGGAAATGGGACAAAATGTGTTTGTTATTGGAACAGGAAACGAGGGGGATACAGGCGGCCATACTTCCGGGAGTCTTGAGACAGGGGAAGAGATATTGATTGAACTTTCCGTGGCTCCCTATGAAACAGGATTCGGGGTGCAGCTGTGGAAAAGCTACGAGGATGATATCCGGATTTATCTGAGAAATCCGTCCGGAACAGTGACGGAACCGGTAAGCAGCCGGCAGGGCCCCCATGAGATCGATATGGGAGAGGCCAGAGTGCTTCTGTATTACGGGGAGCCGGGGCCGTTTAACATGGCTCAGGAGATTTATTTTGATTTTCTGCCGAAGAATTCTTATGTGGAAAGCGGAATCTGGAAGATTATCCTTAAGGCAGAACGGGTTGTGGAGGGAAAATTTGACCTGTGGCTGCCCTCGGGAGGAGCAGTAAACCGCTCCACCAGGTTTCTGCGTCCTGTTCCTGATACCACGCTCACAATTCCTTCCACGGCCCTCCGCCCTGTTTCCGTGGGGGCATATGATGATTCCGCCATGGTCTATGCCGCCTTTTCCGGGCGTGGGGACACAAGAAAATACAGGATTCAGAAGCCGGATCTGGTGGCTCCGGGCGTTGGTATCGTTACGGTGAAGAATGGCGGCGGCTATGAGCCGGTGACCGGAACGTCCTTTGCGGCGCCTTTTGTGACAGGGGCGGCAGCGCTCCTGATGGAATGGGGGATTGTACGAAATAATGACCCTTATTTGTATGGGGAGAAGGTGAAGGCGTATTTACGGCGCGGTGCGAAGCCTCTGCCAGGATTTGCGGAATATCCGAATCCGCAGGTGGGGTATGGGGCACTGTGTGTGGCGGACAGCCTGCCGGGGTAGAAATGAGAGCTGGCTGGGTTGACGGACGCTGCCATGTATGCAAAAAGATACCTGTTTACTTCTTATATTTCATGTGTTAAAATGGAAAACGATACAAAAACGACATATATCGACACAAAAAGGGAGAGTGCCATGAATCTGAAGGAACAGGAATATATATGTGAACTGGCGCGGTGTGGTTCCATTACAAAAGCGGCAGCCCAGTTGTTCATAACTCAGCCGGCACTTAGTACTTTTGTGCGGAATGTGGAAAAATCCCTTGGCGTGGATTTGTTTATCCGGGATGGGAAGCAGATGAGGCTCACTTATGCCGGGGAGCTTTATGTGAAAAATGCGAAGGAAATGCTGCGCCTTAAAGAGAATTTCTACCGGGAAATCAGTGACGTGAGACACGGAATCAAAGGACGTTTTAACATTGGGATTCAGAGGCGCAGATGTCCGCATCTGGCAGTACAGGTCATTCTGGAGTTTTCCAGAAAGCATCCGGAAATCGAACTTGCTTTTAAGGATGATGACCATGATGTTCTCCAGAAAATGTTTTTGAATGGAGAACTGGATCTTCTTCTCCACAACGACGTGGGAGATATGGGGTTTGCAGAAGCAGAAGTTCTTATGCAGGAAAAGATTTTGCTGGCAATACCTTATTCAGATCCGGCTGTAAGGGAAGGAAAATGGCTTACGGACAGCCGGTATCCGTGGATTGACCTGGGGACTCTGGGAAGCCGCACCTTTGTTCTGCCGTCCAGAATGCAGAGTTTAAGGCTGGATGCGAACCAGCTGTTAAACGACGCTCATGTGACGCCCAATAGGATCATTGAGGTGGGGAATATTGAGACGCAGCTTCAGATGGTGGCAGAAGGAATGGGAGTGTCCTTTACAAGGGAGAGCTATGCGGCGTTGTTCCAATATGAAAAACGACCAAGATTTTTCACCACAGGGGATCCGGTGGCATCGAAGCCGCTTTATATCATTTATCGCAAAGAGATGCAAAAGCAGCCGGGCTTTGCTGAACTGGTGGAAATTATCAGGATCATCGTGGAAAAAGTGATGGCAAGGCGGCTGAATTAAAAGAACATCCCTGTTTGTGCATAAGATTAATTTATATACCTGATAAAAATTTATTATAATATATGCAGAATAAGCAGTTCTGAAGAAGAAAAAAGGTGAATTCTTCAGGACTGCTTTCTTTTGATAAAAATAATTTATTTATGCCATTATTTTTTCGAACTGTTCTTTTTCTGAAAAAAACCTAAAATAGAAATAGAAGAGAGAAATGAAAGAAAATATTTAGAATTTTTTGATATGAAGGAGTGAATAATCCGAGGTGAAATACAAAAGAGTTGGCAGAATGCCCGCTTACAGTGAAAATACAGGGAAAGGAAAAGATAACGGTATGAATGCAGTGAAGGAAAGAATGTATACCCACATTGACTCAATGAAACAGGAGTTGTGGGATATGGGGGATGCCATCTTTGATCATCCGGAAGTGGCTAATGAGGAGTATTATGCCAGCGGACTTTTGGAGGACTGGCTGGAACAGCATCAGTTTACGGTGGAACGTGGACTCGGCTCCATGAAAACGGCTTTCCGGGCTGTTTATGAACAGGGGAAGGGTGGCCCCTCCATAGGCCTTCTCTGTGAATATGATGCGCTGCCGGGAATGGGACATGCCTGCGGACACCATCTGCAGGGGCCATGTATCATAGCGGCGGCTGATGCTGTTATGAAAGCCGGAGTCAAAGAGCCCTTTAAGCTTGTGATCTATGGAACTCCGGCAGAGGAGCATCTGGCCGGAAAGATCAAGATGGTTGAGGAAGGATGCTTTCGTGATATCGATGTGGCGTTGATGATGCATGGGAGTCCCACAACAACCTGTGACATTAAGTCCATGGCAAACTATCATATTGAGGTTACTTTCCATGGCGTCAGCGCACATGCCGCCATTAATCCGGAAAAGGGACGCAGTGCTCTGGACGGGCTGATTCTTGCTTTCCAGGGAGTGGAGTTTTTACGGGAGCATGTGAAGGAAGATGTCCGCATGCATTATACGGTTCAAAGTACATGTGAGATTCCGGCCAATGTGGTGTCCAGCAGGGCAGTAGGTTCTTTTATTCTCCGATCTTACAACGGAATAGCGCTGGATGATGTCTTTAAGCGTTTTGAAAAAGTGATACAGGGAGCAGCACTGATGACAGAGACAACGGCAGAAATCAAAGTCATTAACCGGATGGCCAGTAAGATTCCGGCCCTTAAGCTGAATGAGCAGATTCTCAGATGTGCCCGCGAGGCCGGCGCGCCGAGGATCAGTCCTCCCAGGGAAAAGACGGGTTCTACGGATCTTGCAAATGTGATGGAGCTGATACCTGGTTCGTGTATACGCGTGATGTTCGTTCCGGAGAAAGCTGCCGCCCATTCACAGGAATATCTGGATAATGGAAAATCAGAAACAGGGCATGATGCCATCATTTATGGGGCAAAAACTCTGGCAGGCGTTTGTTATGATCTGATTACAACACCGGGACTTATGAAAGAAATTCAGGAGGACTATGAAAACCAGAAACAGAAAATGATAGAGGAGTGTGACTTTTTTGGACGCTAAAAAGAAACAAATGTGTGACATGATTGACGGTATGCGGGACGAACTGCTGTCTATGGGCGACAGTATTTTTGACAGACCTGAACTTGGCTTCGAAGAATATTTTGCCAGTAATCTTATAGAAGATTTTTTGGAAAAGAATGGCTTCCACGTAGAAAGAGGACTGGGATCTTTAAAGACTGCCTTTAGGGCAATCTATGAACATGGAACCGGAGGACCGTCTATTGGCCTGCTTTGTGAGTATGATGCGTTAGCTGGTATCGGCCATGCCTGTGGCCACCACCTTCAGGGCCCCTGTATAGCGGCAGCAGCGATTGCTTTGAGTAAGGCAGACATAAAAGAGCCTTACAAAATTGTTGTCTACGGAACACCGGCTGAAGAAGGTGGCGGAGGCAAATCTGTGATGTTAAAGGAAGGCTTTATAGGGGATGTGGATGTGGCATTGATGATGCATGGCAGTCAGACAACTACATGTGATATTAAATCTATGGCGATTCATCATATCGATGTTACATATGAGGGGGTTGGATCTCATGCTGCAATTGCACCTCATAAGGGCAGAAGTGCTTTAGATGCCCTGCTTCTTGCCTTCCAGGGCACTGAATTTTTACGTGAGCATGTTCCTGAGGATACGCGGATTCATTACACAGTGGCAGACACCTTTAATATACCTGCCAATGTGGTTCCCTGCAAGGCAAAGGGGACATTTATTCTGCGGTCATATAACAGTTTTGTTTTGGAGAAAGTAAGAGAACGATTTGAGAATGTTATTCGGGGCGCAGCGATGATGACTGAGACAGAGGCGACGATTGAATATACCTCAAGTATGCCGGGCAAAATTCCGGTTCTGTCACTGAATAAAGTTCTGATTGACTGTGCAGAAGAGATTGGTGCTCCTAATATCAGTGAACCAAGAAAGAAACCGGGTTCTACGGATTTGGCGGAGGTTATGCAGCATATACCAGGTTCCTGCATCAGGGTATCCTTTGCACCTTTAACTGCAGCGCCGCACTCCCGGGAATATCTGGATAACGGTAAATCTGAAACCGGCCATGCTGCCATTATTTATGGTGCAAAAACACTGGCAAATGCCAGTTATGAGCTGATTACAAAGCCGGAACTTATGAAGGAAATACAGGATGAGTTTAAAGAGCGAAAGGAAAAAATGAAGAAGGAGGCTTAGTGATATGGCAAAATACATATTAAAACGTTTGGTCTTATTGATTCCGGTAATTCTCGGAACAGTATTGATCGTTTTCTTCATTATGTCTCAATCAGACGTAGATCCTGCAGTCATAATACTCGGCGATGGAGCAAATGAGGAGACAATTACAGAATTGCGGAAGGAAATGGGGTTGGATGATCCGTTTTTTGTCCGCTATGCCAGATATGTCGCAGGGCTGACAAAGGGGGACATGGGAGAGTCCTATACATATAGAACTCCTGTCGCAAAAGAAATTGCAATGCGTCTGCCAAATACATTCCTGTTAGCTTTTTCCGGAGTGTTTCTGCAGATCGTTATTGGCATTCCAATCGGTGTCATTGCAGCGAAACGTCAATATGGCATATTTGATAATGTTTCTATGGTAGCAAGTCTTTTCTTTGCAGCAGCGCCTGTATTCTGGATGGGATTACTGTTTGTACTGGTATTTAGTGTGAATCTACGTCTGCTGCCTGCATCGGGTATGGGAACAGGTTTCTTTGGAGTCATTAAAACGCTGATTTTACCTTCCTTTGCATTAGGGCTGGGCGGTGTTGCATCAACCGTACGTGTTACAAGGGCATCTATGCTGGAGGTGATACGTCAGGATTATATTGATACTGCAAGAGCAAAGGGTTCCACGGAGCTTGTTATTACCACAAAGCATATGCTGAAAAATGCACTGATTCCTGTTGTGACATCAATAGGACTGCACTTTGGTGTTTTGCTGGGAGGTTCGGTGCTGACAGAGACGATTTTCGCCTGGCCTGGAATTGGCCGTTATGTTATTGAAGCGATTAAAGCGCAGGATGTACCCAGCGTGCTGGGGTGTGTGGTTTCACTTTCTATTATGTTTACCATTATTAATCTGTTGGTTGATATTCTTTATGCTTACATAGATCCGAGAATCAAGGCGCAGTATAAGTCAGCGAGGGGTTAAGAATATGAAAAATGATGAAGCTGGAAGAATTGTAAATAACGAGATTCACAGCAGAGGCTTATGGGCCGATGCATGGCACAGACTAAAAAAGAATAAGCTTGCAGTTGGAGGGCTTACTTTTATTGGGATATTAATTTTGATTTCTATTGCCACTATCATCATAGACTGGGTGACAAAAGGAAGTGTTTACCAAAACTATGTTGTTCAGACAAATCTGAGCATGAAACTGATGCCGCCCAGCTCAAAACACATTTTTGGATGTGATGAATATGGCAGAGATATTCTGTTCCGAATCATATGGGGAACAAGATATTCGCTTTCCATCGGAGTTGTTTCCATTGCAATGGCTTTGTTTCTTGGAGGGATATTAGGTTCTGTTGCCGGTTTTTATGGAGGAACCATTGACAATATCATAATGCGTGTGATGGATGTATTTCTTTCAATCCCTTCCATGGTTATGGCAATCGCCATTGTATCCGCTCTGGGAAATGGTACGTTTAATATTTTGCTTTCCATTGCGGTTCCTCAGGTTCCGAGGCTGGCCCGAATTGTAAGAGCATCGATTATTTCTGTTCGGGATAAGGAATTTGTGGAGGCGGCCAGAGCAGTGGGTGCAAGTGATTTTCTGATTATTGTGAAATATATTATACCGAATGCGCTAGCACCTATCATTGTACAAGCCTCCTTAAATGTAGGTTCTGCTATTTTGTCTGTGGCAGGCTTAAGCTTTTTGGGAATCGGCATTCAGCCGCCGGCTCCCGAATGGGGTTCTATTTTAAATGCAGCCCGTACGTATATGAGGAATTCGTGGCATATTTCTGTTATACCGGGATTTGTAATCATGCTGACAGTTTTATGTATCAATCTGGCAGGCGACGGTCTGCGGGATGCACTGGATCCGAAGCTTAAAAATTAGTATGTTTGAAAGGGGGATTAAGATGCCTTTTTTAGATATAGAAAATCTGCAGGTGGATTTTGTTACCGATGACGGTGTTGTTCATGCAGTCAACGGGGTGGATTTAGAACTGTTTGAGGGAGAAACTCTTGGGCTGGTTGGCGAAACCGGTGCAGGAAAAACAACACTTGCAAAATGTATTATGAACATACTTCCAGGCCGTACAGGACGTATACGCAGTGGAAAAATCTTTTATGAAAATGAAAATCTTTTAGAAAAAACAGATAAAGAAATGCAGAAAATCCGTGGTGCTAATATCGCCATGATTTTCCAGGACCCTATGACCTCACTGAATCCTGTTTTAACCGTGGGAGAACAGATTGCAGAGTCTGTGCATAATCATGAGCAGTGTACAAAAAAGGCTGCCATGGAACGTGCGAAGGATATGCTTGAGCTGGTTGGAATTCCGGCTCAGCGAATAAACGAATATCCACATCAGTTTTCAGGCGGTATGAAGCAGAGGGTTGTTATCGCTATTGCACTTGCCTGTAATCCAAAGCTGTTAATCGCGGACGAGCCAACAACAGCTCTGGACGTTACCATTCAGGCACAGGTTTTGGAGATGATGCAGAGCTTAAGACAAAAGTTTAATACGTCCATGCTGCTCATTACCCATGATTTAGGTGTGGTGGCACAGAACTGTGACCGGGTGGCCGTTATTTATGCAGGTGAAATTGTTGAAAGCGGAACGGTTCAGGATATTTTTAAGAGACTGAAGCATCCATATACCAGTGGATTAATGACATCAATTCCAAAAATTAAAGAGCATGTGACAAGGCTGACTCCGATTGCCGGGATTATGCCGGATCCGACAAATCTGCCGGCAGGATGTAAGTTCAACACGCGCTGTCCGTATGTTACGGATAGATGCAGGGCTAAGCATCCTGAACTTATTGAGGTGGAAAAAGGACATTATGCACGTTGCTTTTTATGCGGGGAGGGAGAGATGAAGAATGGCAGTAAATAATGAAGAATTATTAAAGGTAGCGCATTTGAAGAAATACTTCAAAACTCCCAAGGGCTTGCTTTATGCTGTTGATGATATAAATTTTTCTATAAATAAAGGTGAAACCCTGGGCGTAGTTGGCGAGTCCGGATGTGGAAAATCCACTCTTGGCAGGGCGATATTAAGACTTCACGAGCCAACGTCAGGAGAAGTTTTCTTTAAAGGGGAAAACATACTGAGTCTTTCTAAGTCAAAGATGAAAGATAAGCGCAAGGAAATGCAGATTATTTTTCAGGATCCATATGAATCGCTTAATCCAAGGCTTACTGTCAGCCAGGCCATTCAGGCCCCGCTTGTGATACAGGGGCTTTACAGTGCCCGCGACAAAACAGGATTAGAAAAGAAAACACTTGAAATGATGGATTTGGTAGGACTTGCCAGACGTTTGATGAATAGTTATCCACATGAACTGGATGGCGGACGCCGCCAGCGTATAGGTATTGCAAGGGCGCTGGCGCTGAATCCGGAATTTATTGTGTGTGATGAGCCGGTTTCTGCTCTGGATGTATCAATTCAGGCGCAGGTGCTTAACCTGATGCAGGATTTGCAGGAGCAGATGAATCTTACTTACATGTTTATCACACACGATCTTTCAGTAGTAAAGCATTTGTCCACAAACATTCTGGTTATGTATCTGGGACAAATGGTTGAGTTCGGTACACCGGATCAGATTTTTGGAAATCCGATGCATCCTTATACCAAGGCACTGCTTTCTGCAATTCCGATTCCGGATCCGGATATAAAGATGGACAGAATCCAACTGAAAGGAGAACTTGTTTCTCCAATCAATGTAGGATCTGGATGCAGATTTGCAAAACGCTGTGTTTATGCCAGGGAAGAGTGTACGAAGATGAGCAGTCCTTTAAAGGAAGTTGAACCTGGTCATTATGTAGCCTGTCATTTACACAGTAAAAATTAAAAAATTTATGGAGGTGCATTTATGAAAAAAATGAAAGTTGCAGCATTCATGATGGCAGCTGCTATGATGTTAAGCAGTGTGGCCGGCTGTGGCAGTAACAGTGGCAGCACAGGAAGTGGAGAGGCAAAGAAAAAAGATACTCTTGTTGTGGCAAAGAGTGAAGACATTACGTCTCTTGATCCCACACTGGCAATGAATCAGAAGTCATTCACTATCTTTTCACAGATTTATGAAGGTCTTGTAAGGTATAATGACAATACGGGTGAGGTTGAGCCTTGTCTTGCCACGGAATGGGAGCAGATTGACGATACCACATGGCATTTTACTCTCCGTGAAGGTGTAAAATTCCATGATGGCACTGACATGAAATCGGATGACGTTGTTTTTTCCTTTGAACGTCTGATGGCGTCGAGCGGTCCGTCAACGTATGTTAACTACATAAAGAGCATTGAGGCAGATGGAGACTATGGTGTAATCATTCACTTAAATGAACCCTATGGACAGACCGTTCAGGCTTTAATTTTCCCCTGTGCAGTCATTGTATCAAAGGATGCAGTTGAAAAAGAAGGAGAAAATTATGCACAGAATCCGGTTGGAACAGGCGCATATATGTTTGTAAACAGGGTAGCGGCGGAATCCGTAACTTTAAAGGCTTTTAGTGATTACTGGGGTGAGGCTGCCAAAACTGAAAACCTTATATTTAAGGTGATACCAGAGGCTTCACAGCGTACGGTTATGCTGGAGACCGGTGAAGTAGATATTGCGTGTGATGTTTCACCTAACGATGGTGCCCGTATTGAAGACGCTGCGGATCTTTCTCTGGTACACAAGATTGGAAACAAATATTATGCAATCTATTGGGATACGGAGAACGCATCACCGATTGGCGATAAGAAAGTACGTCAGGCATTAAATTATGCCATCGATAAGAAAGCGATTGTAGACAATGTAATGTGCGGTTACGGCCAGGTTGGTTCTCTGCTGCTTACTCCTAACGTTGTCGGATATAATGAAAAGCTGGATAAGGGGAATCTGTACGATCCGGATAAGGCAAAAGCTTTGCTTGCAGAGGCAGGGTATGCCAATGGGATTGAATTTACTGCATACGTTCGCAGCGGACAGGTTTATGAAGAAATAGCCACGATTATCCAGGACGAGTTTAAAGCAGTTGGTGTAACCATGAAAATAACAGTTATGGAATCAAATGCTATTAATGAAATGAAGGCGAATGGTAAGGATGTTCCGTTGGATTTAGGTTTCTATAATAACATTTGTGGTGACCAGGACTTTATAATGGCAAAGTTATTGCCGGGCACATATGCTGTTACCTACAATAATCCTTATATAAAGGAATTATTGTCAAAGGCCCGCAGTGCGAAGGATGACGCTGACAGAATGGCTTATTATGATGAGTTCCATGGCATTATGGAGGAGGATAACCCGCAGGTTTGTCTGTTCTACGAAGATATCCTTGTGGGAACCAGCAAGAAGGTTGAAGGTTTTGTAATAAATCCTTTAGGCGCCCATAGCTATAAAACAGTTACCGTTGCTGAATAATCAGTGCGTCAAATCGTTAAAGCCGCGGCCACCCGGAAAACGGGTGGCCAGGCTTTAAATGAAAATCCGGAGGTATCACTATGAATTTATTTACTGATATACGTGAAGAATTATCTGTCGAAAATATGCTGAAGACAGTTAATAAAATTGCATCATGGGAACGGTTATCCGGATCCCGGCAGGAACGGGAAGCGTTTTTATATCTGGAAAAGAAATTGCAGGAGTATGGATATGAAACACGTCTGGTCGAAGGGGATGCCTATATAGGCCTGCCAGTAAAGTGTACATTTGTGGTCAATGGTCAGCCTGTAAAAGCTCAGACACATGCTTTGGTTGAAAGCGCTAAAGCCAAAGGAGCACTGGTCTACTGTGAAAATGCAGCCGAAATAGAGAAAAAAGACTGTAAAGGAAAAATTATCATAACAAACGGAAGAGCAGTTTTTGAAATTGTTGAACCTGCCCAGAGGGCCGGTGCCACAGGTCTGGTTTGTGTTCAGGATGATAAAATAAGAGAATGTATCCCTTCTGCCTGTTGGGGAAGCCCAACAAATAAAGACTGGGATTTGCTGCCTGTGATTCCGGTCGCATCTGTTTTAAGAGAGGATGAGTCGGTTGCATCCATGATAGAACAGATTAAGTCTGGCAAAGAGCTTACGGCGACATTGATAACAGAAACGGACATGTCATGGCGTAAAATACCACTTCTCATTGCTGAAATAAAAGCTCCTGTGAATACGAATCGTTTTATACAGCTGACAGGGCATTGTGATTCATGGTATTATGGGGCTATTGATAATGGAACCTCAAATGCACTTGCAGCTGAAGTTGCAAGAATTGCTAAGCTGCATCAGAAGGAACTGAAGCATAATTTCAGAATTGTTTATTATTCTGGTCATTCCCATGGCAGATATGCAGGTTCAACCATGTATGTTGATAATTTTTGGGAGGATTTGCATGATAACTGTGTTTTAAACGTCAACACAGATTGTGCCGGCTGCAAGGGTGCAGATGAGCTGGCTTATTCTATTGTTATGCCTGAAGCTAAGGAATTGGCCATAGAAGTGGTTAAGGATATAACAGGACAGGATTTTATTGGGAGACGATGCGTACGTAATGGTGATCAGAGTTTCTGGAATGTGGGCGTAAGCTCAGCTTTTGCCTCATTTTCCAGGCAGAAAAAGAAGCTTCTTCCTAATGGAAAGATGGGGCTTGAAAAGGGGAATACGGAATTGGGGCCGGGATGGCATTCCCCTGAAGATCTGACAGACCAGATTTCCCCTGAGAACCTGCTAAGAGATGCGAAGATTGTAGGGGAATATGTTATGACATGCCTGACCAGTCCGGTGCTGCCATTAAACTATGAGAAGGCTGCCGATGATATTAGTGAGCAGCTTATTCTGTGGCAGGAGAAGGCGGGGAAGGAATTCGATTTGAGTTCAAGCATAGAGAGAGTTAAAAAGCTTAAATCACTCTGCAAAGAGCTCCGTGAAGCCGAAATAGATAATGAAATCAAAAATGATACATATCTGAAGCTGAGCCGTTATATGGTGCTTGTAAACTTTACACATGGAGATCCCTATGCACAGGAGTCTGCAGCAGCCATTGACCCTATTCCCTCCCTTTCTGCAATCAGAAATTTCAACATAAATAGAAATAAGGAAGGAAATAAGGAGGAAGGCGCGATGCTGGATCCTGGTCCTTTATCTTTGCAAAAGCATAAATTCAGCAAAGAAGGACTCTCTGAAAGAGAAAGGATGGCAACCATACTTGAGCTGACACGTTCCCGTAACTTTATTAACTACAATCTTTTGCAGGCTATTCGCTTAATAGAAAGTGTACTGTAAAGCAGCGGAAAATCAAAAAGGATACAGGGAAGATTTATGGAACATCTCAGAGAACTGGCGAAGTTTATTAGTGAACTGGATTTGGCCTCTGTTCCGTCTGATGTGGTACAGACAGCCAGGCGCTGTGTATTGGATACTGTTGCTGCTGCTATGGGTGCGGTGAATCATACACAATTGTGTAATGTGCAAAATGCCATGGAGGCAATCTATGGTACCGGAAAAGGCGGTACTGTATGGGGCAGAGGGACAAGACTGCCTTACACAATTGCTGCTTTTTTAAACGGCATGGCAGGACATGTGGTTGAGATGGATGATGTACATACCCGCTCTAAAACCCATATTGGAACTGTGGTGGTTCCGGCAGCATGGGCGGCAGCAGAAGAGAATAACAGCACCGGAAAAGAATTTTTAGAAGCTGTTATCTGCGGATATGAGGTTACAGCACGTATCGGAATTGGCTTTGGAGTTACCTCACACCGTAATTTGGGCTGGCATTCCACATCTACGGCAGGCGTATTCGGCGCAGCCGCTGCATGTGCGAAGCTGATGAAGCTTAATGAGGAGCAAATTGTCAGTGCTTTGGGGCTTGCCGGCACCCAGGCTTTTGGCACATGGGCTTTTTTAGGCGACGGTGCTTCTAACAAGGTATTGCATCCTGCCAGGGCGGCCTTTTCCGGTTATGATGCGGCTTTGCTTGCGAGAGCAGGCATGACAGGTCCGGAGCATATTCTCAGCGCATCAGATGGAGGACTCTATCCTGCTATGTCGGATGAATATAATTATGATGCCGTTACCCGGGGCCTGGGCTCACATTGGGAAATTACACAGATGACGATAAAACCTTACCCATGTTGCAGAAGCACTCACTGCGCTATTGATGGTGCCTTAGCATTACGTAAAGCAAAAGGATTTGTCCTTTCAGAAATAGAGACTATTTTGGTTGAGACATATTTGGTCGGCTATAAACAATGCGGCCTTAGTGAAGGCAGTATTAATCCTGCGAAAGCGATTGAAGCAAAGTTCAGCATCCCCTACACAGTATCCTGCGCTCTGCTCCGCGGTAACGTCAGGCTGGAGGACTTTGAAGAAAGTTCTATACAAGAAGATACTGTACAGCAGCTATTAAAGCGTGTACACGTAAAGCCTTGTGAGACGTTTTCAAAGGTTTATCCTGACCACTGGGGATGCACTGTCCATCTGGTAAAAAAAGACGGAAGCATTATGAGCAGCACGGTTACGGACGCTTGCGGCAGTGTGGACAATCCTATAACTGAGGAGCAGCTGACGCAAAAGGTGGAATCTCTGCTTTCTTTTTACGAGTCTCAGAGGGTGGAAGAAGTCATAAAGAAAATCATCACAGTGGATTCACTGCCCTGCATGCCTTTGCTTTAGGGATCACAGTCAGAACCTCCGATTTGATAAATTAATACGCTGCCGTGCTGAGTTGCACAGGAACAGGGATATGTAGTAGAATAGACGGCATATCTATCTGTACCTGGGGAATAGCTTCCTCACGAATTTTCAGTAACAGTAAGGGCTGAACTGTTACAATTTTTACGCCTGCGCCTGCAGGCTGACAGGAGTGAGAAAATGATATTGACTGCAACAAAAGAGATGCTGACGGACCGTATTTTTCTGGGAAAGGCGTTTCGGATTGCCTTTCCCGTTGCAATGCAGGGCATGTTAAATACAATCGTGAACCTGGTGGATACAATGATGATCGGGGCTCTGGGAGCCACGGCCATTGCGGCTGTGGGGCTGGCCAATAAGGTGTTTTTTGTGTTCTCTCTTTTGATTTTCGGAATCAACAGCGGAAGTGGGATTCTGGCCGCACAGTATTGGGGGAACCAGGACGTAAAGAATATCAGAAAGGTGCTGGGGCTTGCATTATTACTGGGAATTAGCGGTACCCTGCTGTTTGCCGTACCGGCAATTGTCCGGCCAGAACTTGTGATGCGGATTTTTACACCCAATCCGGAAACCATACGGGTGGGGGCCTCCTATCTGGTAATTGTGGCAGTTTCTTATCCTTTTACAGCATTTACCAATACTTATGTGGCCATGCTGCGGGCCGTGGGGCAGGTGAAGCTGCCGGTGCTCACAAGCTGCATGGCCATCGTAATTAATATTGTTCTGAACTTTTTCCTGATTTTTCCGGCGAGGACCGTGGTGCTTGGAGGAGACCCGGCCCATACGATGTTTATATGGGGTGCCGGTATGGGAGTGGCAGGCGCCGCTCTGGCCACACTGACGGCGCGGGTGACGGAGACCCTGGTACTGCTTTTCGTGGTTTACTGGAAAAAATTCCCCATTGCCTGCAGCCCGAAGGCGATGGTCGGGTATACCGGCGCGTTTTTAAAACAGTTTATTCATACCTGTACTCCGGTCATTGCCAATGAATTCATGTGGGGACTGGGTGTGACTATTTATTCTCTGGCTTACGGACGGATGGGAGACGATGCAGTTGCCGCGATCACCATTGCCACCACTATTCAGGATATTGTAGTGGTTCTGTTCCAGGGGCTCAGTGCGGCAACGGCTGTGGTTTTGGGCCATGAAATGGGTGCCGGAAATCTGAAACGGGCAGAACGGTATGCCACTAATTTTCTGATTCTGCAGTTTTTGGTTACACTTTTGGGAATGGCAGTCTGCATGGCCATCCGTGGCCCGATCCTTTCCATTTATCAGATCACGGATCAGGTGGCAGGGTCGGCAGCCCTCTGCATTCTGGTATTTGTATTGTTTATGCCGGCGAAAACCTTTAATTACGTGAATGTTGTGGGGGTTTTAAGGAGCGGCGGAGACACAAAGATGTGCCTGTTCTTAGATACCAGCGGTGTCTGGTTTATTGGAATTCCTCTGGCATTTCTGGGAGGGCTGGTCCTTAAATATCCCATTCACATTGTTTATGGGATGGTAATGCTGGAAGAGGTTTATAAGATGATTCTTGGATACTGGAGATACCGGCAGAAAAAGTGGCTGCGTAATCTGGCAGCAGAGTTGTAAAAATCCATGGCTTTTCCCGGGAAAGGCCATGGATTTTAATTCAGGTTGCAGACGGACCTGACGGCACAAAGCCCAGATCAGAAGAAAGCTCTCCGGCAAAGTGGAGAACCGATTTTAACTGACGGTTTAGCTGCGCGTCGGTTTCAATACGGATATTGGGGGCGATGATTCCGATGGAACAGGCCAGTTCTCCCTCAGAATTGAATACCGGAGCGCCGATGCCGATGGCATCGTTTACATAGTCCCCCTGGGTGATAGCATAGCCGCACTGACGGATTTTCGTGAGTTCTGTACGGAGGACATCCGGACAGACCTGAGGGAAAGCACGGTCATGGACTATGATGTTTTTGAGATATTCATCAATAAAGGAAGGAGACTGGTATGCCAGAAGAACCTTACGGATCGCGCCGCAGTGGAGGTACATTTCATATCCGAATTCTTCCACCACCTTCAGATGGTTGGGACCATCTACTTTTTCAATGACCAGCCCTTTGTTTCCCACAGGGATGATTAAATAAGAATCCTCAGTAGTCTGGGAGGACATGGCCGTAAGAACCGGGTAAGCGGCATCCTGAAGGCGAATCCCCCTGGAGGCCGCCTTTCCAAGGGGGATCAGGGCAGGACCTAAACGGTAGGTATGAGAGCGCTCATCACGCATCACATATTTTTTTTCACAGAAGGTCTGCAGAATCCGATGAACGGTGCTCGGAGGAAGGTTGATGGCTTCTGCCAGCTCGGCAATGGAAAAACTGCGGTTTTTTTCTTTTAAAACTTCCAGTAACTCCATGGAACGAAGAAGGCTTTGTATCATGCGCCGGTACCGTCCGTATCTTCTTCCACGGTTACAGTTTCTGCCGGCGCCGGCATCGGCTCAGAGGAATCATTAACGCTTTCTTCTTCGCAGGGTTTGCCTTTCCCGGAATCAAGGGTAATGTAGGTGCGTCCCTTGCCATCCGCCTGCGGGGCAGATTCCCCGGTTTCTTCTGAGACGGTATCCTCTTCCTCATAGTCATGGAAATCTTTATCCAGCTCATTGTTAAATGATTTGTACTTTAAATAGTAGGAAAGGCCCGCGGCAGAAGCGCCGAGAAGGGCTCCCAGGGCAATGAGCATACTGGTTTTTTTCTTAGACATGGTTCATTCTCCTTTCATCCAGTAATGGCTTATGCAACATAGATTTATCATAATGCATATTGGGAGAAAAGAAAAGGGATAATTATTAAGAAAATGAAAAAAAGTAGAAAAAAAGTATAAAATTAGCACTCGACTATTGACAGTGCTAATAATGCGTGCTATAACATTATTTGTGACAGGGAGCAGAAAAATAATCTGTTCTTTCCATATAATTTTAGAACAATAGAAATGACAAGGAGGAGTCAGTAATGAAATTGGTGCCATTATTTGACAGGGTTGTTTTAAAACAGTTGGTAGCAGAAGAGACTACAAAATCCGGAATCGTCCTTCCGGGTCAGGCGAAGGAAAAGCCGCAGCAGGCTGAAGTAATCGCAGTTGGTCCCGGCGGAGTGGTTGACGGAAAAGAAGTCGTAATGCAGGTGAAAGTCGGCGATCAGGTGATTTTCTCCAAATATTCCGGTACAGAAGTGAAAACTGACGATGAAGAATATATCATCGTAAAACAGAATGATATTCTTGCGGTAATTGAATAAACACAGTAATTTTCTGATTGGAGGAATTGAATCATGGCTAAGGAAATTAAATATGGCGTAGAAGCCAGAAAAGCCCTTGAGGTTGGTGTAAATAAACTTGCGGATACGGTACGTGTGACACTGGGACCGAAAGGAAGAAACGTTGTTCTGGATAAGTCCTTCGGCGCTCCGTTAATCACAAATGACGGCGTTACAATTGCAAAGGAAATTGAGCTGGAAGATGCTTTTGAGAATATGGGCGCACAGCTTGTGAAAGAAGTTGCCACAAAGACAAATGACGTTGCCGGTGACGGTACTACAACCGCAACGGTTCTTGCACAGGCAATGATTAATGAAGGTATGAAAAACCTGGCAGCAGGCGCAAATCCGATCGTTTTAAGAAAGGGCATGAAGAAGGCCACAGACGAGGCTGTTAAGGCCATTGCTGAAATGAGCAAGCCAATTAGCGGAAAAGACCAGATCGCAAGAGTGGCAGCTATCTCCGCATCCAGCGATGAGGTTGGAGAAATGGTAGCGGATGCTATGGAGAAAGTGACCGGAGACGGTGTTATTACCATTGAAGAATCCAAGACCATGAAGACAGAACTGGATCTTGTTGAAGGTATGCAGTTCGACAGAGGATACATTTCTGCATATATGTGCACCGATATGGAGAAGATGGAAGCAAATCTGGATGATCCCTATATCCTGATTACAGATAAGAAAATCTCCAACATCAACGATATCCTGCCGTTACTGGAGCAGATTGTTAAGACAGGCGCAAAGCTGCTTATTATTGCAGAAGATATTGAGGGCGAGGCTCTTACCACTCTTATCGTAAACAAGCTGAGAGGAACCTTCAGCGTAGTAGGTGTTAAGGCACCGGGCTATGGCGACAGAAGAAAAGAGATGTTAAAGGATATCGCAGTCCTTACAGGCGGCACCGTAATCTCCGAGGAGCTTGGTCTTGACCTTAAGGATGCGACCATGGATCAGCTTGGCCGTGCAAAATCCGTCAAAGTACAGAAAGAGAATACTATTATTGTTGACGGCCTTGGCGACAAGACTGAGATTTCCAACAGAATCGGTCAGATCAAGGGCCAGATTGAAGAGACCACCTCTGACTTTGACAGAGAAAAATTACAGGAAAGACTGGCTAAACTGTCCGGCGGCGTTGCAGTAATCCGCGTAGGCGCTGCAACCGAAACCGAGATGAAAGAAGCCAAGCTCCGTATGGAAGATGCTCTTGCCGCCACAAAGGCAGCAGTGGAAGAGGGTATCATCGCTGGCGGCGGTTCTGCATATGTTCATGCCGCTGAAAAGGTTGCCGCTGTTGTAAATACCTTAGAGGGTGACGAGAAGACCGGCGGAAACATCATCTTAAAGGCACTGGAAGCTCCGTTATTCCATATTGTTGCAAATGCAGGCCTGGAAGGCTCTGTCGTTGTGAACAAGGTAAAAGAGATGGGAATTGGCAAGGGCTTCGATGCTTATAAGGAAGAGTATGTGGATATGGTTGAGGCCGGAATTCTTGACCCGGCAAAGGTTACAAGAAGCGCACTTCAGAATGCAACCAGCGTAGCTTCCTCACTGCTTACCACAGAATCTGTTGTGGCCAACATTAAGGAAGAAACACCTGCAATGCCGGCCGGAGCAGGCGGAATGGGCGGAATGATGTAACTTTCGTTTTAAACTGAATCAGTGAAAAAAAGACCACCGATGGCGAACCATGCTGTCGGTGGTTTTTAAAAATAAGTACATCAACGGCTATAATCTGGAAAGGCGGCTGTTCTGGTATTCTCCGGAATAGGTAACATCCCTGGAAAACCAGTGGGGAGGAGTGAATGCCTTTGCATCTTCTTCCGACTTAAATTCCACTTCGGCCAGCATAAGACCGGAGAATTTTCCCTCAAATACGTCAAACTCAATGGTAAGTTCCGGATGTCCGGAAACAGGAAGCAGGTAACGTTTTTTTGTGAGGATGTTTCCATCGGCTTTTTTTAGCAAGTGTTCGTAAGCTTCTTTTGTGAGTGGAAGATTGTATTCCTCACGGCATAGAAGCCCTTTGGATTTGTAGGTGAGATAGAAAGAATCGTCCTGGCGGCGGATGCGGATAACAGGTTCGGTGCAGAGGTAGGCCTGTTCGATCTGATGGAAGGGATAGGAAGCGTATGCGTCCGGAGGGGATGTTACAAGAAATTTGCGTTCAATCTCCATATGATTTGAAACTCCTTTTGAAAAAATTGGTTTTGTTACCCATTATTTAAGTGACAGTTCAGCTGAGCTGTTTTTACTATTTACAGGGGCATCTTCTTGTCCGTCCTGAGACGGACAAGAAGCATCGGGCGTCCGCCCTATGAAGATTCCGGATAAAAAACGCTTATGAGAACAAGTTCTCAACGCTTTTTTTACCCGAAATCTTCGCACGGCTGAACTGTTACCTATTATAACAGGTTATAAGAAAATTGTAATGTTTTGTTTTGAAAAATGTGGTAGAATAGAAATGAGAAAGCATTTTTTGAAAATGAGGAGGAAATGTGTATGTGGACGAGAGCGGAACTGAAAGACAGGGCAAAGGCATGTCTGCGGAAATATTACTGGGCGGCATTTGCAGTGAGCCTGATTGCATCTCTGGTCAGTGGTTTCGGCGGCGGAAACGGAGGCGGAGTCAGATACAATACCGGAAATTCAGGAGCGGCAGGTAACAGCGGCTATGTGTTTGATATTCCGTCGGGGAATCTGACAGAAAATCTTCCGAATTCTCTGGCCTATTCCGGACTTTGGGAAAACGTATCTGTTGGTGGTTCCACCCTTCATTTGGGACGGCTGTTCTGGGGATTTCTGGCAGGCGCAGTGATTGTTTTACTCATTCTTGCACTGGTGGTCAGTATTTTTGTGGCTCCGGCCATTGAGGTGGGACGGAACCGGTTCTACATGGAAAGCAGGCTGATGGGACAGTCTGCCGGGATTGGCAAAGTCCTGTGGGGATTTACCCATAATTATCTGAACATTGTGTGGACTATGTTTTTAAGAGGGCTGTTCATTGTGCTCGGTACGATTCTCTGCGTGTTTCCAGGGATTTATCTGAGCTATTGCTACTATATGGTTCCTTTTATTTTGGCGGAGAATCCCGATATGAAGCCCATGGAGGCCATGAGGCTTTCCAAGAGTATGATGGAAGGGCATAAATTTGATACTTTTATCCTGGAACTTTCCTTTTTTGGCTGGCTTCTTCTGGGCGCCTGTTTCTGTGTCGTGGGAACGTTTTTTGTGATGCCCTATTATGATGCCACGTTTGCAGAGCTGTATGCCGTGTTGAGGCAGCCCTTCAGCGGCAGTTTAAATGGCTTCGGATATCCGGATGTGGTTCCCGCCGGAAACAGTGACGGAACCTGGCAGAATAGTTACCAGAGCGAATACCAGGCCGGAAGTTATGGCCAGAGAGCCGGATATGACACAGCCGGAAGTTACGGTCAGGGAGCCGGATATGGCGCAGCCGGAACGGAAAGCCAGAGTTTCGGACAAAATGGAGCAGGAGAGAATTACAGTGACGGCCAGGAGGCCCCGGTGAAGGAAGAGCGGGAAAGCGAAGTAAGCCGTTCGGAAGGAGGACCGGGGAGAGGATACTATTTAAACGGAGTTTTTCATCCGTACACGGAAGAGGATAACCAGTAGCGTTACCGTTGTGTTTCAAAAATAAAAAATGCAGTCCCCACAGCTTTCCTGCATGGGGACTGTGTGGAAAATGGAGAGAAAAAAATATGGCAAAGGTGTTTGCGTTTGTTGCTGATGGAATGGAAGAAGTGGAGTGCCTTGGTGTCTGTGATGTGCTGATTCGTGCAGGTGTGGAAGTGAAGCTGGTGTCTGTAATGGGGAGGAAAGAGATTACAGGTTCCCATGGGTTTAAGATTACGGCAGATCTCCTGTTTGAAGATATTACGGATGATGCCGATGTGCTGTTCCTTCCGGGAGGACTTCCCGGGACCAATCATCTGCGGGAGCATGGAGAACTGGGGAAGATGCTGCTTGCCCATGCAGCCGGAGGAAAGCGCCTGGCGGCCATCTGTGCAGCCCCCAGTGTTCTGGGTGGGCTTGGGCTCACAGAGGGGCACCGGGCCACCTGTTTTCCTGGTTATGAGCCGCAGATGAAGGGAGCAGACTGTAAAGGAGAAAGAGTGGTTACGGACCGGTTAATTACTACCGGACGTGGTATGGGCTGCGCTCTGGATCTGGGGCTGGAGCTGGTGAGACTTTTGGTTTCAGAGGAGACCGCAAAAGAGTTGAGGAAGAAAATTCAGTACGATGATGTCTGCGCGGCCCCCTGAATGGAGGGACGGAATGAATTTTTTTAAAAGGAGAACCAGGTGCAGAAGGTGTCAGGAGGCATTGGAGGGAGAAAATTTAAAAATTGGCTGCTGTGACCGGTGCGTGGAAGCGGAGTTCAGGGAACTTAAGAAACGGATTCCGAAATCTCTGGCCGGAGGCGTGGTGCTTCTTATCCTTGTTCTGGCAGCGCGGCATTACGCGTGCTCCAGCTGGTATACAGGGGAGTATGGCGAGGTGGTGATACCCCTCTGGGCCTGGGTATTAAAGCTTAAACCGGAGAAGTTTGAGTCGCTTATGTATCCGTCCCTGTTACGCGGGAGCTTTGTGCTTTTGTATGTTTTCTGTCTTCCCTTCAGTTCTTATGTGGAGTTCGGGTATAAAACATACCGCCATGAGGCGGAGCAACGGCTTTCCGGAGGAGATCCTCTTGTATACAGGCAGGTCATAAGCTCCAGCGGCCAGCGGATGGACGATGTGGGGATATTTATCCTCCAGACTCTGGTTGCCCTGGTTTCCGGGCCGTTCTTTCTTATATACAGACTGTACCAATGGCGGCAGATGTCTAAATATCTGAAGAGCCGCTGATACCGGTTTCGGACCGGCTCCCGGCAGTAACTGTTAAGCCAGTACTATTTTTGTAAAAATAGTACTGGTATTTCTAAAAACAGTATGTTATAATGGTAAACCGAAGTGTAACGCCCGGAGCAGTGGAAGTTACGATATAGCACGGATGTGAAAGGCATGTCCGGTACAGATATATTTAAGGAGGAACCCAAAAAAATGAGTTTACAGGTAGAAAAGTTAGAGAAGAATACGGCGAAGCTTACGATTGAAGTGCCGGCAGAGAAGTTTGACGCCGCTATTAAAAACGCTTATCAGAAGAACAGAAGCAGATTCAACATCCCGGGCTTCAGAAAAGGCAAAGCACCTTTTGAGATGATTAAGAAAATGTACGGTGCGGGCGTATTCTTCGAGGATGCTGCCAACGAGGTGATTGACGCCAGCTATCCGGATGCGGAAAAGGAAAGCGGTCTGGAAATCGTTTCCCGTCCGATCGTGGACGTTGAGCAGATTGAGGAAGGCAGTGACTTTATCTACACAGCAGTTGTGGCCGTTAAGCCGGAAGTTACCCTTGGCGAGTATAAGGGAATTGAGGTTCAGAAAGTAAAGGCTGATGTGACGGAAGAGGACGTTGAGGCTGAAATCAACAGCGTAAGAAATAAAAACTCCCGCCTGATTACGATTGAGGACAGAGCAATCGAAAATGGCGATGTGGTGACTATTGATTTTGACGGTTATGTGGACGGAAAGAGATTTGACGGCGGCAAGGGCGATGATTATCCGCTTACTATCGGTTCTCATACTTTCATTGATACCTTTGAAGACCAGCTGATCGGAAAAAATACCGGAGATGAGTGTGAGGTGAACGTAACGTTCCCGGCGGAATATCATGTAGAAGAGTTAAAGAATAAGCCGGCTCTGTTTAAGGTAAAAATTAAGGAAATTCAGAAGAGAGAGCTTCCGGAGGCAAATGATGAATTTGCGAGTGAGGTATCCGATTTTGATACTCTGGAAGAGTACCGGAAGGATATTCAGGAAAGGCTCTTAAAGGAAAAGCAGAAGGCGGCCGCTACTGAGAATGAAAACCGCGTGGTGGAGAGGGTTGTTGAGAATGCCGCTATGGAAATTCCGGATCAGATGGTCGATGAGGAAGTAAACGGAATGCTCAACGATTATGCCCGCAGACTGGAAAGCCAGGGTATCTCCTTCAAGAAGTATGTGGAAATCACAGGAATGACTGCCGATAAGATCGGTGAGCAGATGAAGCCGCAGGCCCTTAAGAGAATCCGTACCAGACTGGTGCTGGAGGCGGTTGTTAAAGCCGAAAATATTACTGCCAGCGAGGAGGCCGTTGAAGCTCAGTTTGACAAGATGGCAGAGACCTATAAAATGGAGAAAGACCAGATTAAGAACATGTTCGGAGAAGAGCAGTTAAAGATGATGAGAGAGGATCTGGCTGTTCAGGAGGCTGTTGATTTTCTGGTTGCTGAAGCAAAGCTGGTTGACTAATCCGCAGGATCATACAGGAAAGAACAAAAACGGCGGAATACGAAAGAAAAAGAGTGAAAACTGGGGGTTGTTGTGGGAGAACTGCGGCAATCCCCTGTCAAGTGTTGGTTGCTATTCACGGGGCATCCTCTTCTTCGCGCCCCCGCGAACGGTAACAAGTGTTATGAAACAGGAGGAAAAGAAATGAGTTTAGTACCTTATGTGCTGGAATCCACCAGCAGAGGCGAACGTTCCTACGACATTTATTCCAGACTTTTAAAGGACAGGATTATTTTCCTTGGAGAAGAAGTCACTGATGTGACGGCAAGCCTGGTCGTGGCGCAGCTTCTGTTTCTGGAATCGGAAGACCCCAGTAAGGATATCAACCTGTATATTAACAGCCCCGGCGGTTCCGTAACGGCCGGCATGGCAATCTATGATACGATGAACTATATTAAGTGCGATGTGTGTACTACCTGTATTGGAATGGCAGCCAGCATGGGCGCATTCCTTCTTTCCGGCGGAACAAAGGGAAAGCGTTTTGCCCTCCCCAATGCGGAGATCATGATTCATCAGCCCTCCGGAGGCGCACAGGGTCAGGCCACAGAAATCCGGATTGTGGCAGAACACATTTTAAGAACCAAGAAGAAACTCAATGAAATTCTGGCCGCCAATACAGGAAAGCCCATTGAAATCATTGAGCAGGATACAGAGCGGGACAATTACATGTCCGCCAAAGAAGCCGTGGAATATGGCCTCATTGACCGTGTGATTACCGGACACTAAAAGATCATCCGGATTATTTGCGGACACGGCCGCGCAGCAGAAAGAGAGTGCTCAAAGAAAGAATTGAGGTGTAAGCATGCCAGTGAGACCCGAGGATAAAATCAGATGTTCCTTCTGCGGAAAAAGCCAGGAGCAGGTCAGAAAAATGATTGCAGGCTCAGGGAATGTATATATCTGTGATGAATGCATCGAATTGTGCAGTGAAATTTTGGAGGAGGAGCTGGGACCGGAAGAAGATACAGCACCTGATTTTACCGGTATCAATTTACTGAAACCCAGGGAAATCAAGGAATTCCTGGATGAATATGTCATTGGACAGGAGGAAGCCAAGAAGGTTCTGTCTGTGGCAGTTTATAATCATTATAAAAGAATTACATCGAAAAAAGAGTCTGACATTGAGCTCCAGAAAAGTAATATATTAATGTTAGGTCCCACCGGTTCCGGTAAGACCTATCTGGCTCAGACTCTTGCAAAATTATTGAATGTACCTTTTGCCATTGCGGACGCTACCACTCTTACGGAAGCCGGATATGTGGGTGAGGATGTGGAGAATATTCTGCTGAAGCTCATTCAGGCTGCTGATAACGATGTGAGCCGCGCCGAATATGGCATTGTCTACATTGACGAAATTGACAAGATTACAAAGAAATCCGAAAATGTATCTATCACCAGAGACGTATCCGGCGAGGGTGTTCAGCAGGCGCTCCTCAAGATCCTGGAAGGTACCATCGCCAGCGTTCCGCCTCAGGGAGGCAGAAAGCATCCCCAGCAGGAACTGATTCAGATCGATACGACCAATATTCTCTTTATCTGCGGCGGAGCTTTCGATGGTCTGGAAAAGATTGTGGAATCCAGAATGGAAGCAGGATCCATCGGCTTCGGCGCCAAGATTGTGGATAAAAACCATTCGGATCTGACGGTTCTGTTAAAGCAGGTGATGCCCCAGGATCTGACGAAATTTGGTCTGATTCCGGAGTTTGTCGGGCGTGTTCCGGTGATGGTTTCTCTGGAACTTCTGGATGAGTCGGCTCTGGTAAAGATTCTTACGGAGCCTAAGAACGCCATTACAAAACAGTACCAGAAGCTGTTTGAACTGGATGATGTGAAGCTGGAGTTTACTCCGGATGCCGTTCATTCCATTGCCCATATGGCAGTGGAGAGAAAGACAGGGGCCAGAGGCTTAAGGGCCATTATGGAGTCAGTCATGATGGATATGATGTACGAGATCCCATCGGATTCCAGTGTGGGAATCTGTACCGTGACCAGGGAAGCAGTGGAAGGAAAAGAAAAGCCGGAAATTGTTTACAGGGACGTGACGGTTCCAAGAAAAGCCCTGGCCGGAAGGGCAAAGAAAGATAGTAAGGGCGAGATCGCCTGAGGAACGCGGGCTGCTGCAAAGCGAATGGTTTTACAGCAGCTCGTTTTATACAGCACAGAGGAGAAGATTCATGGAAGAAAAGATTATAACGCTTCCTGCCATTGCACTCAGAGGTCTGACTGTTCTTCCGGAGATGATTCAGCATTTTGATATCAGCAGGGAGAAATCCGTCAGTGCTGTGGAGTATGCAATGGTTGGGGAGCAGAATGTATTTCTGGTAACCCAGAGGAGCCCGGAGACGGAGGAGCCGGCGGCGGAGGCTCTTTATCAGATCGGCACCATTGCCAGAATAAAACAGCTTGTGAAAATGCCGGGGGGCGTTATCCGCGTTATGGTGGAGGGCTTAAAACGGGCAGAGCTTGTAACCCTCATGGAGGACGGACCTCATTTGCTGGCGGAGATTGAAGAAGCGCCCATGAAGGAGGAGCCTTTAAGCGACACGGTGAAGGAAGCCATGGCCCGGATTGTGAAGGACAAGCTGGAGGAATTCGGAAACCTGAATCCAAAGACGGTCAAGGATTTCATGGGCGGCCTGATGGCCATTACAGATCTGAATGATCTTCTGGTACAGACAGCGGGGCAGTTTCCCTGGGATTACACTGTGAAGCAGGAGCTTTTGGAGTGCGAATATGTGAGCCACCTCTATGACCGGGTGGTTTACTACCTGATGAGGGAAATCGAGATCCTTAAGATCAAGAAGGATTACCAGAGTAAGGTAAGGGCAGGGATCGACAAAAACCAGAGAGATTATGTTCTGAGGGAAGAGCTTAAGGTGATACAGGGAGAGCTGGGAGAAGAATATTCCGGCTCTGATGCTGACAGATATTTGGAGCAGCTGGAAAAGCTGAATGCTGATAAAGAGACTAAAGAAAAAATAAAAAAAGAAATCATGCGTTTTAAGGCCATGCCTGGCGGCAGTCAGGAGGCCAATGTACTGCGTACCTATATTGAGACCGTACTGGAGCTGCCATGGAAAAAGGCATCCAGGGATAATCAGGATATCGGCCACGCGAAGGATGTGCTTGAAGAGGATCATTATGGCCTTGAGAAAGTAAAGGAACGGGTTCTGGAATACCTGGCAGTGCGGATTCTTACGAAAAAAGGCACAAGTCCCATTCTCTGTCTGGTTGGCCCGCCCGGAACGGGGAAAACATCCATTGCCCGCTCTGTGGCGAGGGCTTTAAATAAAAAGTATGTCCGTATCAGCCTGGGCGGTGTCCGCGACGAGGCGGAAATCCGCGGCCACAGAAAAACTTATGTGGGCTCCATGCCGGGCCGGATTGCGGAGGCCATGCGGCAGGCAGGAGTTTCCAACCCGTTAATGCTTCTGGACGAGATCGATAAGGTGTCCAGTGATTATAAGGGAGATGTGTCTTCTGCGCTTTTGGAGGTGCTTGACGGAGAACAGAATGTGAAGTTCCGTGATCACTATGTGGAGATTCCGCTGGATCTGTCAGGCGTGCTGTTCATTGCCACAGCAAATACCACGCAGACGATTCCCGGTCCCCTTCTGGACCGTATGGAGGTCATTGAGGTTTCCAGCTATACGGAGAATGAAAAGTTCCATATTGCGAAAAACTATCTTGTGGCAAAGCAGCTGGAAAGAAACGGGCTGGATAAAGAGAAACTGGTGATCAGTGACCGTGCTCTGGAAAAGATCATTCATAATTATACCAGAGAGGCCGGCGTGAGAAATTTAGAGAGGCGGATCGGTGAAATCTGCCGCAAAGCGGCCAGGGAGTTTCTGGAAAAGGAGAAGACTTCCATCCGCGTGACAGAAAACAGCCTGGAAAAGTATCTGGGAAAGAAAAAAATCACTTTTGAGGATGCCAATGAGGAGGATGAAGTGGGGATTGTCCGCGGCCTGGCCTGGACCAGCGTGGGCGGCGATACCTTACAGATTGAGGTCAATGTGATGCCGGGAACCGGAAAGCTTCAGATGACGGGACAGATGGGGGATGTGATGAAGGAATCGGCCCAGATTGCCCTGACTTATGTGCGTTCTGTCAGCGAGGCCAATGAAATCGAAAAGGATTATTTTGAGACCCATGACATCCACCTTCATATTCCGGAGGGGGCTGTGCCGAAGGATGGCCCTTCCGCCGGAATTACCATGGCAACAGCCATGCTGTCGGCGGTGACCGGAAGGAAGGTTCTGGCAAGCGTTGCCATGACCGGGGAGCTGACACTTCGCGGCCGGGTGCTTCCCATCGGAGGGCTGAAGGAAAAGACTCTGGCGGCGAAGATGGCCCATATGAAAAAGGTACTGATTCCAGTGAAGAACAGGCCGGATGTGGATGAACTCTCGAAAGAGATCACCAGGGGACTGGAAATTGTCTATGTAAAGACCATGGATGATGTGGTCCGGGAGGCTTTTGTAAATGGAGGAAATACATGATTATTAAACAGGTGGAGCTGGAAACGGTCTGCGGTGTGACCAGTAAACTTCCGGATAACGTACTGCCGGAATTTGCATTTGCCGGAAAGTCAAATGTGGGGAAGTCATCCTTAATCAATGCGCTGATGAACCGGAAGTCGCTGGCAAGAACTTCGGGCCAGCCGGGAAAGACCCAGACAATCAATTTCTATAATATCAATCACAGCCTCTACTATGTGGATCTTCCGGGGTACGGCTATGCAAAGGTGTCCCAGTCAGAAAAGGAAAAGTGGGGAAAAATGATTGAAAATTATCTCCACGGCTCAAAGATGTTAAAATGTGTTTTTCTTCTGGTGGATATCCGCCATGAGCCATCGGGAAATGATAAAACCATGTATGACTGGGTGGTTTACAATGGATTCCGCCCGGTGATTATTGCCACCAAGCTGGATAAAATAAACCGCAGTCAGATTGCAAAGCAGGTAAAGCTCATACGTACCGGGCTGGGGATGGAAAAGGAGGATGTAATTATTCCATTCTCCGCAACCACGAAGCAGGGACGGGAGGAGATCTGGGACCTGATTGAAGGGATGGCGGCGGAAGGTTGCTGAGCGGGGGGTGTTGTTGCTATTTATGGGGGCGTCTTCTTGGCCGTCTTAAGACGGCCAAGAAGCATCGGGCGTTCGCCCGATGCAGAAAACCGGATGAAAACCGACTTACAAGCAAGTTTGACGTCTGTTTTGTCCGGTTTTCCCGGTCCTGTAAACTATAATGTTCCTATTCATGAGGGCGTCTTCTTGTCCGTCTTAAGACGGCCAAGAAGCATCGGGCGTTCGCCCGATGCAGAAAACCGGATAAAACCAGACTTACAAGCAAGCTTGACGTCTGGTTTTGTCCGGTTTTCTGCGCCCTGCGAACTGTAACCTGGAATTCTTAAATTTTCTGACAGTTTTATGAAGGTCGTTGCGGATTCTCTTGCTTTTTGATATGGTTAATTTACAGAGATGTGTTGACATTTTTCCTTTGTGCTATCGGAAAAGCAGATTGGTGAAATGTATGGCTCTTTAAAGTGAGTGGTACCAGTGTCTTACAAATGAAGGCTTGGGAAGGAGGAACTTTATGAAGCAGGGGAGGAGATTTGCAGGAGTTTTACTGGCTGTATGTATGATGGCGGCTGTGACTGGCGGCTGTGGGGCAAAGGATGAGGTATCTGCCGTAATCGTAGACGGCAAATCCTCGGAAACTATGGCAGCCGCGGCAGGAGCTGACGGTGCGGGGAGCGAAGGAGGAAGACCGGGTGCGGAGACTTATTTCCACACAGAAGCCGCGGCAGTGCCTGACAGTATGGGGAGCGAAGGAGGAAGAACGGGTGCAGAAGTCTTTTCTTACGCGGAGGCGGAGGCGGCTGACAGAAGCCCCGGTGAAAATGCGGCCTGTCTGCCAACGGTACGCCAGGAAACCCAGCCTCAGTCCGGAACGCTGACTGCCGGAGAGTGGAAGGACAACGCTGATTTTGATTATTTTAAGGATGTGCTGAACCACAACGACTGGTATTCTTATATGGAGACCTGGAAGCTGTTTCCCACAAGCCGTTATGCGGTTCAGGTGACAAATGAAAACCAGGAGGCGGCAAAAAACCAGAGAGTGGATCTTATTGACGGGCAGAGGATCATTGGTTCGGCGGTTACGGATTCCGAGGGAATGGCCTATGTGTACTACAATCTGGACCATGGAAATCGGGAAGCTGACAGGATTCGGGTTGGAACTGAGGAGTATGTGATTGAAGAAAAGGATAAAAATGGAACGCTCCATCTGGTGCTGGATTCTTATAAGGAGCCGGAAGAAAAGACGCTGGATTTACTTTTCATGGTGGACACCACCGGTTCCATGTCTGATGAGCTTGAATTTTTGAAGCTGGAGCTTCAGGATGTGATTCGCCGGGTGACAGAGGAATATGAGGGAATCCGTATCCGCCTTTCCGTGAATTTTTACCGGGACAGGGAGGATGCCTATGTGGTCCGGGATTTTCCGTTTACTGAGGATATTGACGAGGCGCTGTCAAAGTTAAGGGTACAGTACAGTGACGGCGGGGGCGATTATCCGGAGGCTGTGGACGAGGCTTTTGAAAACGCTGTGAAGGGACATGAATGGAGCGAGGATTCCGTGAAGCTTTTGTTCTTTGTTCTGGACGCTCCGCCCCACAGCGACCGGAAGGGAACTGTGGATTTGATGGGGAGTACCCTGGACGCGGCGGCGAAATCGGGAATCCGTGTACTTCCGGTGGCTTCCAGCGGAGTAGATACGGAGACGGAATATCTGCTGCGGACCATGGCGGCTGTGTCTGGCGGAACCTATATTTTCCTGACAGACGACAGCGGTGTTGGTAATTCCCATTTAGAGCCTACGATCGGCGATTATGAGGTGGAATATTTAAATGATCTCATGGTTCGCCTGATTACCTGGTATTGCAAATAGAAGAACGAGCCCTCCGGGGAGCGAAAAAGGAGTGCTGCTTCATAAGTGAGGCGGCGCTCCTTTAAAAAATCTTTATGATATCCGGTCCAAAGAAGACACCCTAAAGCAACCGTTCAGGGGCTGTCTGAAGGGTCACTTCCCGGAATCCGGCGGGTTCTTCTTGTTTACAGAACCGGCGGCCTGCCGGATTTTTGCTTTTGAGTATTCCTTTACCACGGCCTGACCGATTGTAATGACAGCCACAGGGAGAGTGATCAGGAGAAAAAGTTTTATTTTGAAAAAGCGGATTTTTCTTTTTGCGCGCTTCAGAGTTTTTGCGAGGTTCGTTTTCTGCTTCATAGGTTTTCCTCTATCCCTTCATTAAAGTTTTCATCACATAAGAGTAAATTTCCTGGCTGCATTCTTTCCAGTGGCCGCACATGATTTCTGCCTGTTCCTTATCGGGAACGGATACATCCAGATTGATTAAAACAGCTTTTCCCTCCCGCACTTCACAGTGGACCACATAGTCCTGATTTGTGGATTTGTAAAAGTCGGAGATGATTCCCACTTCACTGCGGAGCCGGAATTTATTTTCCTTCAAATAGGCATCAATGTCTTCTACGATTGCGGAGGAGATGTTGTTTCCAAAAAAGGAAAGGGTGTCTTCGCCTTCCTTTGTGATCTCATAGCGGGAGGAATTGTGGATGGATTCCACTTTTATAAGCCCGGCTTCCTTAAGCTCATTTAAGGCCTGCTGAAGGGTAAAATAGGTGGTATATTCATGTTCCAGAAAAAAATCTGTAAGCTGGGAATTGGTTAAAGGAAAATTCACATGCTCCAGCATGTACAGAATCATAAGCTTGTATAAGGTAATGGGATCCGATAGCATAAATACCTCTCCTTTGGAATCGTATAAAAGCTGTATTTCTATTTTAGTAACAGTTCAGCCATGCATCTTCTTGCCCGCGTACCGCGGACAAGAAGCGCCGGGCATCCGCCCTATGAAGATTCAGAGTGAAAAATGCTTATGAAAACAAGTTTTCAACGCTTTTTTCGCTCTAAATCTT
>ERZ808046.379-NODE-379-length-43721-cov-7.695789_pt1 | contig 43721 bp, 35 predicted proteins | sample MGYA00380196_ERZ808046 | MGnify/ENA primary metagenome ERZ808046 (study PRJEB31490, sample SAMN06133421) | mouse gut metagenome | isolation source: Z6_2 | host: mice | place: China: Chengdu | collected 2015-05 ...
ATGACTTTATAGTAACAAATTTAATGTCCCATAATCTGGACTTTAATTTCTCATCACCCCATTTCCTGACTAACACCTTAAGAAAATAAAAAATTGTCAGTTTTCTGCTTCATAGTATTGTGCCTGAGCACTCCACAGCCTATAATACATTCCGGACTTGTCGCTTGCCAACGCATCATGACTGCCGCGCTGAACCAGCCTGCCCCCGTGGAATACTGCAATATCCTGACAAAATCGGCAGGAAGATAATCTATGTGAAATGAATACGGCAGTTTTATTGCCAATCATATCATTCATTCTGTTATATACCTCAAACTCCGCGACCGGATCAAGCGCTGCCGTAGGCTCGTCAAGTATAATGAGCGGTGCATCCTTATATAAAGCTCTTGCCAACGCAATCTTCTGTGCCTCTCCTCCGGAAATATCAACACCATTTTGATCAAAATTCTTATATAATGCTGTTGAAAGTCCCTGTGGCAGCTTGTCAAGACGTATTCCGAAGCCTGCATCACGAAGACATTGATCTGCTTTACTTAAGTCTACGTTCATGCTACCGGCAACATTTTGTCCCAGTCCAAAAGAGAGCAGCTTAAAATCCTGGAACACAACAGAAAACAACTGCATATACTCGTAATAGTTGTATTTTCGTATATCGATTCCATTCAGCAGTATCTTACCTTCGGTCGGATCATACAGGCGGCACAGGAGCTTGATAAAAGTGGTCTTCCCGCTTCCGTTCATGCCCACTACAGCCATCCTTTGGCCTGCATGGAATGTCATAGATACATTACGCAACGCATAATTCTCCTGACCGGGATACTTAAAAGAGACATTACAAAATTCAATGTCATATCCTTTGCCGCTGCTTTGACCGACAGCCATGTCCCCCTGTTCCATTTTGTTTGGCATGTCTAAAAATTCAAAAACTGTACGCAAAAAAGAAGTGTTATTCCTTAAATCACCTAATGCCTCAATCAGCATGGATAAACCACCGGATAATGCGATAACAGCGCTTACATATTGTACAATTGAACCCACACCGAAGGCTCCTCCCAGTGCTTTCAGGCATACAAAGAGATAGGCGACTCCTGCAAATATCTGTGACACAGCTCCGGATAGGGCCTGGTATCCTCCCATAGCCCCTCTTGATGCTTTAGCCAGCTTTGAGGTGGGAATAAATGGGTTATACTTTTTCAAGTTATTTCTGCTAAGAATATCCTGTCGATAGATACGTACATCCAGTGCCCTTAAGCGGTCATTCCCGAGTTCTCCGAGCCAAAACCCGAAAAGCCGATTTCCCAATTGGCTTTCATCCGCATACTTTACCCAGTAGGAACTCGCCTTAACAGATAATAGAGGTGCAGCAAATGTAACGCCAAACATAACCACAATAATAAGCAAAATAAAAACAGGGTGATTCAGTATTGTTAACCCTCCGCTGTCCATTGTGACCGGCAATAGGAATAGCGACGCAGTTAACAGGATCGCACTGATCATTGACATAACAGACCTGATAATCGCATCAAAACTATAGATAAGCTTATATAACCCCCATCCTCCTGAGTCTGTATTCTGCCATATCCGGGAACGCAGCTCCTGTACATAAGTGTCATCCATATCTGCAAAATCCATAGATAGCAGTTTCTCAGTAAAAACTTTATTCTGAGTATGCCAAAGACAGGCCAGCTGAACATTCTTCCACCTTGTCAGTCCTGCACAGAGTAATGAAAATATCGCAGATATACCCATCAATGCCATTACATATGCTGTGAGCGTCCGCGGATCACGTCCTCCTGCAATCTCATCAATGAGACGAGCCAATAACCAAATGTCCACATACGGTGTCAGGGCAGAGACAACTCCACATATCAGTACAGACAGCAGCAGCCTGGGGTTCTCTCTCCACCAGACTCTAAATCCGCGCAAGGAAAACTGCACTGTTTCCTTAAAAGAAACCTGGGATTTATTTGGAATGCCCTTTTTCCATTTTTTAATTATGATGCTAAGCTTCATTGCGCCCCTCCTTCCCGATAATATTTGCTTTGAATTTCAAAGAGAGCTGCATAATGCCCATGATAGGCAAGCAATTCGTCGTGTGTCCCCTCTTCATCAATGCTTCCTTCTGCGATCAATATAATACGGTCGCAAAATCTGGTGGAGGCAAGGCGGTGCGAAATATAGACAGCCATCCGGCCATTTGTAAGTTCACTGTATTTGCTATATATTTCGCTCTCAGCAATTGGGTCAAGCGCAGAAGTCGGTTCATCTAAAATGATAATCGGAGCGTTCTTATATAAGGCCCGAGCCAGCATCAACCGCTGCAGTTCTCCTCCCGATAGTTCAATACCATCTTCAAACACCTTGCCTATATGTGTTTTTACACCGTCAGGCAGTCGTTTGATTTTCTCTGTGAGCCCGGCTTGACTGATGCAATGTTCCATCAACTCAGTATTTATATTTTCATCGGTCTGCGCTATGTTTTCGGCAATCGTCACATCAAGAACCGAAAAATCCTGGAATACGGCGGAAAAAAGCTGATAATAATCCCGTCGGTTATACGTTCTGATATCTATATTATTTAACAGCACTTTTCCTTCTGTGGGATCTAAAAACCCGCATATGAGTTTAATGAGTGTTGTTTTCCCTGCACCGTTAAGACCGACAATTGCTAACTTCTCTCCCTGTCTGATTGTCAGGTTAATATGGGAGAGTGTGTTCTTCTCAGCCTCCGGATAGCGGAAAGAGACATCCTGCAGCTCAATCTGATAAGGAATGTTCAGGTTCGGAGTTATGGGGATGCCTTGCTCCATCTTAAATGTTTCGGGATAATCAAGAAATTCCCGAACTGCACAGATATCAAGGCTTTGCTTCCGGAGGGTTGCAAGGTCAGTCATAATCTTGCCTATGCCACTGGTAAATAAATTCACTGTATTAAAGTACAACACAAACTGTGCGGCAGACATCCCATCCTTAAGCGCCCCTCCGATCAAATAGAAATAGACAATGCCATTTCTCATAAATGCAAGTATTACATCTATGATATTGCCCCAAATATAAACACGTTCCCCCCGGGCAACAAAGCTCCGATACAGACGCAGCATGGTGTTGTATACATCTTCTATCCAATCCTGCATTCCAAAAATACGGACATCCTTTGCCAATGTATAATCCCTTGACTTTTCACTAAGATAATTCATACGGCGGGAATATTCCGCTTCTTCATCTCTGTGCCTGTATCCCCAGCCATTGAGATAATTGCTCACTGAAAAACTGACAATGGTAGTTACCAAAACGGCAATGATCATGAATGGGTTAAGCGTAGCAAGCAAAGAGAGAAAAACAATAAATTCAACTGCGTTTTTTAACAGATTCACCAATGTTGTCCAGATCGCCTCAGTAGCTGCTGAGTTGCTGGTAACAAGCATGGAAGCTTTATCCATTTTCTTACGGACATTCTGATCCAGGGTATCAGGATATGACATGGTCAGCGCCTTATTTTGGATCATAGAACCGATGATGAGACGGACTTCAATACGCCCGAACTGTGAGCATGATGAGAAGTACGACTGGGCTGCACTAAGCAACATTAGTACTCCTGAAAACAAGAGTATGATTGCAGTAAGTCCTGCAACAGAAACGTCAGTTTCAACAATTCTGAGTACAGACGGCACAATAAAAAGCTGTGTAAGGCTGAGCAGGATTGCAACAACCGCCATTGTCAGAGCAAGCCAAATTACACTGCGGCGCTGTTCCCATGCAAGCGATATCATATATATAATGTTCTGTCCTAAACTGTGAGCGGGTTTTTGCTTCATATGCTTAGCGGTAAGCTCCTTTGATGAAACGGGCATTACAATTCCCTCCTTTTCATTGGAATATTTTCTTTATTTCAATATTATTATAGGGTTTTCAAACAGGGAAAAGAAGAGTGGAGAACGGTTATAACTATTTTATCCGAAAAAAAGGACTTTACCCTTTTAGGATAAAGCCCTGTAAATTACCTTTTTATTATTTTACGAATCGTATCATAAGAAAGATGAAAGCATTCACGCAACTCATCAATGCTCATACCTTTTAAGTACAAGTCAATGATCATGGAATTCCTTTGCTCATAATACTGCTTAGAGCCGCTTTTACTTCCCCATGACTCTTTACGCTTCGCTGAAGGAACATATAGTAATTGTCCGCTGACATAAACGGATAATTCTTTGAGAAGCTCCTTTGGAAGCACGTCTGCTGCATTTAAATATTTCACAATTAGTCCCGTCCTTTACTTAATATGATTAAATAAAGTGCAGAATCAGCAGACTATGCAACTTTCATTGTACCCATACAGACCGTTGCATCTCTACTATTCTGCATGGGAAAATTCAATAGCTGAATAAACATAGTCTATAATATCCACTACAAGCACCTCCTCGTGAATCCAGTACACATTAAACAGTAAGTACTTATACAGTATATCAAAATTTGCGGGGAAAAACAACTTAGTTTTCATACTCTCATCTACTCTTGATAGATGGGCACATTGGAAACATCCGGTTTATTTTATATCATTAGAAATACCAAGCCACTCTTTTACGGTTTCCACTGCATACCCTACACCCTGAGCAATCTTATCAACATCAACTCCAAGATTATAAAAATTCCTGGCCGCTTCTCTTGCCTTTTTTAGTTCACCGTCTCGCTCAGATTCCTTTCTCATTTGCTGGATTGCCTGACACACATCAACCGCCTCCTCATCTTTCCTATATTTTAGCCCCGAATTTGTAATTGCTTCAATCACATCTGCTGCCCTGCGCTCCACTTCCCGGAAACGCTTTTCATTAATCTTCAGTACCCTGCTCAGGTTTTCACTGTCCTTTGAATATTTGATAAAGAACATGACTTCCCTCAGGCTGGACTGAAATTTCATAATCTCTTTATCTTTCATCTGAGCTGGGGAAATAAGCCGCACATGATAATTATCTATACAGCTAAGCACATTCGGATCTGACACATCCATCATATCAAAGAGACTAAGTGGTCCGTCCCACTCTTCTGAGCCGAAAAATACAGTCACTGTAACAGATGGTATGAGCCGGTCTTCCTTCCAAAATCCGCTTAAAAATTCACCTGCGCTGGGAGTTCTCTTTCCTTTATCAGCAACGGTCTCTCCCTGTTCTTTCTTTCGTTTCATTTCCTGCCGATGTGACTTTGCCGATTCCTCCACCTGTCCTGCGTATTCCAACGCGTCATACAAATTGTTTTTCACAGCCATTGCGTAATGAATTTCCGCCTGATTCTCCACACCATAAAGCACATATTCCACTTTTCCATCTGTCATTGCAGCATATAGCTTCTGCACGTCACGAAATTTCTGGACAGGAACTACAGCACCATCTCTACCATAAGGAAGTGCAATTTTAGTAGAATCACGTTCTGTAAGATGTTCCGGCTGAATTACCTGCCGTCCACCATAAATATAGTAGTTGAAGATATCAGCAAAAGCAACGATAATCCTCCCTTTATATCTGTCTGATAAAATCCTCTATCACCTGCAACGCTGCCCCCGAAGCCGCCGCCCCGGTTTTATAGTGGCAGGCTTTTACATAGTTTTCCCTCTCGCCAAAGGTATTCCTCTCCGATACCTTCTCCCAGATATCCCGGATATAGGGCTCTGCATAGCTTCCCACATAACCTCCCAGAACAACGTCACAGTCTAAGAGCATATGGATATTATTCACTGCTATGGCAAGATTGTCTGTATACTTCTCCCACAGTCCTGCTGCCTTCTCATCCTTCTGCCCCAGCATCTCAAAAAACCTCTCCAGCTTTCCATCTGCCATATCCGCCAACAGTCCGGCCCGGCAATAGGCATCCATGCATCCCCGCTTTCCGCAGTAACAGCCCTCCCCGTCCACGAAAAGGGTCATATGCCCAACCTCCCCACAGCGAAAATTTTTGCCCTGCATCAATTCCTTCTTATTATAAACAGCACCTCCCACCGTATTACTCAGAGAAAGATAAAAGAAGTGCTCCATTTCCTCTGCCCGATGCTCCCTGGCATATCCCTCCGCATAGGCTCCTGCGTTGGCATCATTCTGAAAATAGCAGGGATAAGAGAAAAAGCGGCTCACCAGGGTCAGAGGTATGGACTCCATTCCCAGCACATGAGAATAGGTAATTTCCTCTTTCTCCAAATTGATAATCCCAGGAAAGGATATTCCGATGCCCAGAATTTTCTCCTTCTCAGCGCCGTTGTCCTTAAGGAAGGCTTCCAGCTTTTCATTCACTTTTTCATAATAAGCATTTTCCGGTTCAAAGGGCTGATAAATCCGCTCATATTTAAGGGTCTCTCCTGTCAGGTTGACAAGCACCAGACTGATGTGATTTTTGGTGATATCCAATCCCACTGCCAGCTTGGCACCTGATGCCGCCGAGAGGGCTTTCGCTCTTCTGCCCCCTGTGGATTCAAGCTCTCCCTTTTCCTCCACCAGACCCTTTTCTATCAGTTCCTTTGTGATCTGTGTCACCGTAGGCAGGCTTATTTTCATCCCATAGGAAATATCCGGGTTTGACACGGTTTTGTGCTTACAGATGTAACGGAAAACACCGTTTCTGTTATTCTTTTTTACTTCTATGTTAGTAGCTTTTTTTCTGTCCATCCGGGCTCCTGAGGTTTGTTAAGGCGTTTTGCTCTTTATTATATTTCCTGATAATACACTCATGCTTTTTGCTTTCTTTATCATAGTTGATTCCTACCATTAAAAGCTCTCCGGCATATGAATCAAGCACTCCGGCATAGTTCTTTTCCTCAATCTGCGCTATCGCTCCCTGCGCCGACTGATTCCACTTTAATTCTATAATCAGAGCTGGCTTATCCGTATATTTCCCCGGCCAAAAGACAATATCTGCAAATCCCTTACCCGCAGGAAGCTCCCTTATAAGGGTATAGTCCTTCTGGGCGGCATAATAAGCAATCGTAATAACACAGCTTAAAGCATTTTCATCATTATAAGCGAGTATCGATGTATTCGCCTGATGAATTATGTCAATTCCTTTCGCCACTGCCTGAGCATTTCCCTGCAAAGTAGCATTCAGCAAGTCCTCCGATGCCTGTAACGCCGCGGAAATCCCTTCCCATCCGCTATATTCTACTGCATTTTTAAACTCATCCGCCACTTCCTGATTGGGAATATACACTTCTTTTTTTACAGAATCATATGCAAGATAACCGAGGTGGACAAGCAATGTTAAAACATCATCTTTACTCTTAATGTTGGACATATCATTTTGAAATGTTCTTGTATTAATCCTGCATCGTCCCCCACCCAACATGGATATAATGGCATCCTTCAGCCTGTCTTCATTCAATCCAATATAGAACTTCAGCGACTCATAAGTTTCTGTTTCCGTCCAATAATCCCCGAATTCTTCATTACTGATTGCCTGCACAACAGAATTGGGGCTGTAAACAGATTTCGCCCTGCTAAAAGAGTAACCGTCATACCATTTTTTTGCATCATCAAAGTCCATGCCATGTTGTTCACAGAGGCTTTTCACCTCAGACTCTGTAAATCCCACATATTCTGCCAGTTTCTTGGGCTGCAGCATGGTGTATTCCCTGAAATCTGTAAGCGCCGACTGTGTTCCATATTTTTTAATCGGCAAAATCCCGGTCATATAGGCTCCTTCAATCATCTTATCCGTCAGGCTGCTTTTAAATAATCCCCGAAGCAATTGGAGGTATTCTTTCTGTAAATCCGTATTCTCCTTTAATTCTCTGAACAAAGCATCCCATTCATCAATAATTATAATAAACCTGCGCCCGGTCAACTCTGCAATCCTTGCAAGCATCATTGGCAGAGAATCCTCTTTTTTAGCAGATGGGTGAATACCGCACAGCTCGTTTATAACCTGCTCCTGCAGATATTCCACCATATTTTTTATATCCTTTACCGTTGAAATGAACCAGGTTATATCCAGATATATCACATCATATTGATTTAGAAATTCCTCAAACATAGGGTCTTTTGCAATTTCAAGATCACAGAACAAATCCCTGGAATCACAGCTTTTATCATAATAGGCGCACAACATCTGCGTTGCAAAAGATTTACCAAATCTTCTCGGCCTGCTGACACATGTTAATTTATCCTTTGTCCCAAGTGTACTGTTGATGAATGAAATCAATCCGGACTTGTCCACATAAAGCCCTTTTCGGACTGACCGAAATCCCGCATCGCCAATATTCAGATACATTCCCATCAGATTGTGTGCTCCTTCCTGGCCATTCATGCACTGCTTCACAGCCTCCACTGCACATGAAAGTTATATTTATTTTACAGTATACACAAATGAAATGCAATGAATGGCTCACACCATCTGAATCATATCTTCCCACAGCCACGCAGCAAGTGCTAAACTTGGGTGCAAAAAACAACATCCACCTTCAGTTTCAAACAACAGGAAAAACTCTTCACAAGTATTCTGCACAAGTCAGCCTGATGTTTCATGAAAGTGGATGTTAACTTAAATTATAATAAACCTTTTATTATCGATATCGGTAATCCTGACTCCAAAGCTTCTTAGCAGGTCGCCCCGCCGACCACAGTTTTCTTCAAAATCTCTTCCCTGTCGATCTTGCTGTTTAAGAGCTTATCCTGCACATAGTCAAATCCCAGACGGGCTATGGTGTCCGCAAACCGCTCTCCTGAAATCCCCTCGTCCCGGAAAAACAGGATGGCGCGTTCCGTTACCTCAAGCACCTCCTCCTCAGAGGTAAAAATCTTATCCAGAGGCTGGCCTTCCGCAACCTTCTTGCCCCAGCGTCCTCCGATATAAACCTTATAGCCAACCGCAGATTCATTCACTGCGCCGAAAGGACATTTGGAGATACATCGTCCGCAGTGGTTGCAGGCCTCAGGGTCAATCTTAACCTTCCCGTCTTCCAGTCCGGCTACATGAATCGGGCAATTATTTGCCACCTGACAGTTCTTGCAGCCGCGGCACTTGGACAAGTCGATTTCCGGCACGCGCTGACCGATAATGCCAAGGTCATTCAAGTTCGGCTTCACACAGTTATTCGGGCAGCCGCCAACCGCAATCTTGAATTTGTGGGGCAGAGACACACCGCGATATCCTGTATAATACAGATCATGGAGTTTTTGTGACAGGTCAAAGGTATCAATCAGACCATACTGGCAGGTGGTTCCCTTGCAGGAAACTACCGGACGAACCTTGGAACCCGTTCCTCCCGTCTCCAAACCGGCCTCTGCCAGAAACGCCATCAGCTCTTCCAGATCATCATAGGAAACCCCCTGAATTTCCAGGGTAAGACGGGTGGTCATGGTAACCTCACCTGACCCGAAGCGCTCTGCTGCTTCCGCAATCTTCTTCTGCTCTTCGGCGGTTATCTTTCCATTGCGCGTGATGACACGGACATTAAATACATCCTCATAGCGTTTATCCTGAAGACAGCCAAGTCCCTTCACACGCTTGATCTCTTCCGCAGTCAGCTTTCTTCCATTGCGGGGCACCTTCACCTCATTAAAGGTAACTCCGCCCTCCAGTACCCGGGTGTTGGTATAGCCCAGTGCTTTCAGACGGTTCTGCAGGAAATAAGCTCTCTTGCCCCTGGTGCAGACAAGCAGAAGCTTTACATCCTTCTCCAGACCTTCCAAGGGCTCTGTGACAGTGGAAAGATTAATCCAGCGGGCACCTGAAATTCCGGCCTCGCGCTGTACATCCAGAATCGTGTAATCCTTCGCCGCTCCGGCCGCATACTCTGCCGGGCTTATGCTCTCTAAAACGCCATCTATCTTATTCTCTAATATGTAACAGGCCGTCACAAAAGGATGGATTGCTGTGGAAAAAGGCGGTGCATAGGCAAAATCCAGGGTGTCAAAATCATCCAGTTTCATTCCCTGTGAAATTCCGGTTACGGCAATGTCCACCATTTTGTCCACTGCTCCGGCGCCAAGCACCTGGAGCCCTAAGAGCCTGCGGCTGGCCGTTTCTGCCGTTAGCTTTACGATGAAAGCGGAAGAGCCGGGATAATAATGGGCTTTGTCCTCCATCACACATACCACAGAAGTGGTCTCATATCCGGCTTCCCTGGCCTGCTGCTCCGTCAAGCCTGTTCTGCCGCCGTTTAAGGAAGGAAGGAGACGTACCACTCCGGTTCCAAGACAACCGCCGTAGCCATTTCCTCTCCCGTAGAAACTCTTTGCCATGGCACGGGCGGCAAGATTTGCTGTGGAACCCATGGCCGACCACTGCCGTTTCCCGGTGAGGGAATTGGTCACCATGGCACAGTCGCCCACCGCATAGACATCCGGAAGATTGGTCTTTAAATTTTCATCTACCAGAATCGTACCCTTGAACATCTCTATCCCGGAGTCATTCAAAAAGCCTGTTGCCGGGCGTACTCCAATCGCCAGAATCACTAAATCTGCCGGCAGTACTCCATTATCCGTGGTCACGCTCTGTGCATGGCCACTTCCCCCAATCCCTTTCAGGCTCACGGAAGTGAGAATGCGCATACCGCCTGCCTTCAATTTCTTTTTGGCAAATCCCGCCATCTCCTCGTCAAAGGCGTTGGGCATAATCTGCGGGGCCGCATCAATGACCGTCACATCCAGCTTTAAGGCCAGGAGATTTTCTGCCACCTCCAGACCGATAAAGCCGGCGCCGCATACCACGGCCCTGCGACAGTTATTGGTTTCCGCATACTCACGGATTGCCACCGCATCGTCCGGCGTGCGGACACAGAAAACTCCCGGAAGTGTAACTCCTTCCACGGGTGGTACAAAGGGAGCAGCCCCGGTGGCAATAATCAACTTATCATAGGATTCCTCAAATACATCTCCATCCACAGGGCGGATGGACACCTGCTTTTTCTCACTGTCAATTCCTATGGCTTCACACCCGGTCTGTACCTGTGCGCCTGTCAATCCGGCATACTTTGCCGGAGAATTTACAATCAATTCCTCTCTGGTAGGAATATCGCCGCCGATATAATACGGCAGTCCGCATCCCGCATAGGAAATGTCCGTGCTCTTTGTAAAAATTTTCACTTCCGCCTGGCGGTCAAGACGTTTTAGTTTGGCCGCTGCTTTCGTTCCGGCGGCAACGCCGCCCAAAATTACATACTTCATCCTTTGCCCTCCTGCATCAAATACCTTTCTTTTATCATAACATTTCTGCGGTGCAAGTCAATCATATCATTACTTTTCTATTCCCCATTGTAATTTCTGGCAAAATATGCTACCCTCACCATTTCATAATTTTCGCGGAAAACTTGTCATGCGGATTTCTTCATCCCCGATATGGCACTTTTTCTTCGCCTCATCCCACAATTCCTGCTTATATGCCATTTTCTTTTTTCTCCCATAATGCCAGAAAATCTGATACAAGGTTCTTCTCCCTTTTATCTGCACATTTTCCAAACAAATCCTCATTGTCATTCAGCATATCCACTGTATGGTATATACCGAATTTCTTATTCAACTGAAGAATAAGATTTAAGAGTTTTTTATCTGCGTGTATGCCTTCCGCTGCAAGCATTTTCTCTATACCGGATTTTTCTCTCTGCTCCGCTTCCATACTTTGGTAAATAACTTCTTTATGCTCTGTATCCTTGTTTTCCCTTACAATCTTTGCTATCTCATAACGGTGTGGCAGATTACAGTAAAAAGAGTCCCTGTCGCGGTCATTCTGATAAGTTGTCATAAAGGAATTGCAATGGTAAATGTCCTTTCCCCTTTCCGATTTGACAAGCCCCAGATGCAGGATTTTCTTCCCATCCTCATGCACTAACAGATAATCACTCTGAAATTCTGAATCCCCGTTCTGTCCCTTTTCATACAGGTACAGCTTTGAATAAGAAGAAAACATTTCCCCTAATCCCTCAAGGTTATCCAGCTTTCTGTGGATCATCTCCAGCATTCTGCGCTGTTTTTCCTCTGTCTTATAATATTTCCGCACCAGTTTTTCCACTGATTCCATTGTGATACGCTGTTTTTTAATTGCATAAGCGCCGTAATCCCCTGTGAACTGGTTTGGTCTTCCAAGATACTGCATACCCATTAAATGTGGTATCTTAATCTCTGAATTTGTAAGATGAAGGATACGCTTCTGTGTATGGATATAATAATCATATCTGCACAACACCTCTTTCGTATCCTGAAAAATATCCAAAAGCGTCTGCATTGTTTCATCCTTCTGTGAAAAGAAATTGCCTGAGCGGTTAGGCTCAGGCATTACATTTCTTTTTGAATTGCAATTCTGGGAGCAGTCCTATGATAATTCCATAGGCAGAGACGACCTTTGTATTTCTATTGCCCGCAAAGTCGGGACGGGTAGCTCCTCTCTATCGCCGCAAAAGCACTGAAGCTTTTCATTACCCATAATCTATCATGCCCCTGATGCATTGTCAACTGCTTTTCTGCCCTTTTTCCGCTGTTCTTTGACAATAGACAATAACAAGTTATACTTCTTATATTCTAAGCTGCCGGAAAATATTTTTCTTCGCCGGATATTATACTGGCAATCATACAGCAACTATGGTATCATTGCGGGAGCACCATAAGAGAGAAAATCAGTATTTACAACACGAGGATTATTTTATGAACACGAAAACACCGGAAGTAACGATTAACAAAAAAGAATTCTATCGCAATCTGGCAAGGCTTGCCCTTCCGATTGCGCTTCAGAGCCTGATGCTCGCGGCGGTAGCAGCAGGCGATGCCCTGATGCTTGGAAAGGTCGCCCAGAATGAGATGACCGCCGTTTCCTTAGCAACCCAGATCCAGTTTGTCCAGAACATGTTCCTCGGCGCCGTGGCAGGAGCAGGAGCCATCCTTGGGGCCCAGTACTGGGGCAAAAGAGACCTGCATACACTGGAAGATATTTTTAACATGATCCTCCGGTTCTGCGGAATCGTGTCCATCCTTTTTTTTCTGGCATGTGAGCTGATTCCCGGGCTGCTTATGCATATTTTCACCCATGACGCCCCTCTGATCGCCATCGGCAGCTCCTACCTGCGCATTGCCGGCTGGTCTTATCTGCTTACGGGCATTTCCCAGTGCTATCTGACCATGATGAAGGTTTCCGATCATGTAAAACCCGGGGCGCTCATCAGTTCCTGCTCCGTACTGTTGAACATCTGTTTAAACGCGGTATTCATATTCGGATTGTTGGGCGCACCGAGAATGCAGGCCAGGGGAGCCGCGCTTGCCACCACGATTTCCCGTATCATAGAACTGGTTCTGTGCCTGATCGTATCATCGAAAGCTTCCTATATCCGCCCGGCCTTTGGCAGATTTTTTAAGCTTCCAAAGGAACTGAAAGCTGATTTTACCAGACAGTGCCTGCCTCTTCTGGGCGGTTCACTGTGCTGGGGAATCGGCTTTACCTCCTATACTGCCATCATGGGACATATGGGAACCGATGCGGCGGCGGCAAACTCCGTGGCGGCAGTTGCCCGTGATCTGATCTGCTGCATGTGTAACGGTATCGGCAGTGCCGCCGGTATCATCGTGGGGAATGAACTTGGAGCCGGACGCCTTGACCTGGGCAAGGCATACGGAATCAAGCTCAAGAACATTTCCTATGTCATCGGCTTTATCTCCACTGCTCTTGTGCTGGCAGTGACACCGCTGGTGGTGAACATGGTTATTCTGACAGATCAGGCAAGGAACTATCTCACGGGAATGATGGTGATCATGTCCATCTATATGATTGGCCGCTGTGTCAATACCGTCACCATAAACGGAGTCCTGGACGGCGGCGGCGATACCCTGTTCGACATGTACAGCCTGATCGTCTGTATGTGGCTAATTGCCATTCCGCTGGCACTCATCGGGGCTTTTGTCCTGCACTGGTCTCCTCTTGCGGTTTATGCCTGCACCTGCCTGGATGAGGTGGGCAAAATCCCCTGGGTGATGGCACGTTTTCGGAAATATAAGTGGGTACAGGATTTGACGAGATAAATATTGCGCCGGTTTTTGCTTCCTATATATGGCAAAAACCGGCGCTTCTCTATGGCCTATAATAGCTTCTCTATGACCTATAATAATGCGATTGCTTCCTCTGTCTTTAAAATATCCTCCCGGCTGTGCGCCGCCGAGACAAACATGGCTTCAAACTGGCTGGGAGCCACATAAATTCCTGCCTCCAACATCTTTGAAAAGTAGTCTGCAAATTTCTCTGTGTCAGAGGTGAGCGCCGACGCGTAATCTGTCACCGGCTGCTCTGTGAAGAAGGCCGAGAGAAGGGAGCCTGCCCGGTTCACCTGCAGTCCTTTTTTGCGGAAAGCTTCCGCCAGTCTCCCGGCATTTTCATCCATACGGTTGTAGATTTCCGGATGAGCCTTTAACTCCTTCAGGGTCTCAAGTCCCGCCGTAACCGCTATGGGATTTCCCGAAAGCGTCCCTGCCTGATAGACCGCTCCTTCAGGTGCAAGCACACCCATGATTTCTTCCGCACCTCCGTAGGCGGCAAGGGGCATTCCCCCTCCCACAATTTTTCCCAGAGTCACCAGATCCGGTTTAATCCGGAAAAGGTCACATGCCCCGCCATAGCACAGCCGAAAGCCTGTAATCACCTCATCAAAAATAAGCAGCGCTCCGTTCTTTTCCGTAATCTCCCGCAGAAATTTGAGGAACCCTTCCCGGGGCGGAACCACACCCATGTTAGCCGCCACAGGCTCCACGATAACCGCCGCAATATCCTCTTTCTGGGCCGCAAAAAGCCGCTCCACGCTGTCTTTGTTATTATATTCCGCCGTGAGGGTATAGGCCGCATATCCTTCCGGCACCCCGGCGCTGTCCGGAACCGACTCTGTCATCAGACCGCTCCCCGCCTTCACCAGAAGGCCGTCGCTGTGCCCGTGATAATTTCCCGTAAACTTAATTATCTTATTCCTGCCCGTATACCCGCGCGCCACACGGATTGCACTCATAACGGCTTCTGTGCCGCTGGACACCAGCCGCACCTTCTCTATGGCGCCAACCGCTTCCACGACCATTTTGGCAAGCTCTGTCTCCAGCTCCGTGGGGGCTCCGAAGGAAAGCCCTTTTTCGCATACCTGCCTGACCGCGCTTATCACCGGCTCCGGCGCATGTCCCAAAATGCAGGGCCCCCAGGAGCAAACATAGTCTATCAGCTCATTTCCGTCAATATCATATATTTTAGACCCCAGAGCCCTTTTAATAAAAAGCGGACTGCGTTTTACTGCCTTAAACGCCCGCACCGGAGAATTGACGCCTCCGGGAATATATTTTTCTGCTTCCTTAAAACAGGCAGATGATTTTTCTGTATTCATTTCCATGTACTCCTTGATTTTTTCACATTTCCTGTATCAGCCATCCTGCCACGTCAAGCGCATGATAGGTGATAATCCGATCCGCCCCTGCCCGTTTCATAGCCGTCATGTTTTCCATCACAATTCTTTTTTCATCAATCCAGCCATTTTGGGCTGCCGCTTTGACCATGGAATACTCCCCGCTGACATTGTAGGCAATAATGGGAACCGAAAACTCCTCACGGGCCATCTTCAAGATATCAAGATAGGCCAGTGCCGGCTTCACAATCAGCATGTCCGCCCCTTCCTCCAGATCGTCCCGCATTTCCCGCTCGGCTTCCCTTGCGTTTGCAGGGTCCATCTGATAAGAACGCCTGTCCCCAAACTGCGGAGCGGACTCGGCGGCATCGCGGAAGGGGCCGTAATACCCGGAGGCATACTTTGCGCTGTAGCTTAAAATCGGCACGTTCCTATGCCCGTTTTGGTCAAGCTCCCTGCGGATTGCCGCCACCCGTCCGTCCATCATATCGGAGGGTGCGACAATGTCAGCTCCCGCATCCGCATTGGTCACGGCGGCCTTTGCCAAAAGCGGCAGTGTCTCATCATTTAAAATCTGCCCCGCTTCCACCAGCCCGCAGTGCCCATGAGAAGTATACTCGCAAAGACAAATATCCGCAATCACGATAAGAGAAGGAGCTTTCCCCTTGATATACCGGATTGCCCGCTGTGTGATTCCCTCCGGGTCGTAAGCGCCGCTCCCCTTCTCGTCCTTGCGGGAGGGAATGCCGAAAAGTAAAATGGCCGGTATTCTCAGCTCCTTAATCTGCATCAGTAACCCATCCAGCCGGTCAATGGAGTAACGGAAAACTCCCGGCATGGATGGCACCGGCTCCTGAATATCCTCTCCCTCCTGAACAAAAACAGGATAGATCAAATCCTCCGCCGCCACCCGCGTTTCCCGCACAAAGCTCCTCATTTCCTCTGACTGCCGCAGTCTTCTGAATCGTCTCATCTCACATTCAACCTCACTTCTTTTTGTTTTTTTCTCTTTCTGTCCTCTGCGATTGCCTCAGCGATTCCCTCTATCGTAAACTGCTCAGGCAGGGCAGAACGAATCCCTGGCCTTTTTTTCTCAAGAGCCCTGGCCGTCCCCGGCCCGATGCACACCGGCGCCGTCCGGCTCGATAAATCCCCGCTTTCCAAAAAAGTCTCCGCGCCATGGGCGCTGCCGAAAACCATATAATCTGTCTCCGCACAAAAACCCTGAATCCTCTCCGTTATAATTTCCGTGTGGTAGATGGCAGCATCTTCAAAAAGGATACCGCCCTTTGCAAGCTCTGCCGTCAAATCCGGCGAGCCGTCTTTCGCCCGAAGAATTAACACCTTTTCTCCCGGCTTTTGCGCCGCTTCCAGCTTGGAGACCAGCCCTTCCCCCAGCTTTTGCGCCGTAAAGACAGCAGGACAAAAATCTGCGTAAATTCCATATTCCTCAAGCTTTGCTGCGGTTCCCGAACCAATACAGGCAAATTTCAGTCCCGAAAGCCTGCGAAGATCTGTTTTTCTCAGAGACAGCTCTTTGAAAAATACTGCCACTCCATTGGCGCTGGTAAAAACCACCCATGCAAAATCATCTAATGCATCCGGAATATTCTCAGCATCCGGGATTACCTGCAGGCAGGGACGGCCATCTACTTCTGCTCCAAGCCCGCTTAAAAACCGTCCTGCCTTTTTTACAAAAGCTTCCGTTCCGGTAACCGTAACTGACACTCCCTCCAGTTTCTCCGGAGCTCTCTGTGCCAGGTCAAGCCCTGCCGCCTGACCCACCACCAGCACGGCGGGCGTCCTGGCCCCTCCCGCCTTCCGTGCAATATCAGAAAGAGTTCCATTTATCCGTTTCTCATCAGCAAAAAAGCCCCTTGAAATAATCGCCGCAGGTGTCTTTGGCTCCTTTCCGTTTGCCAGGAGCTTTCCGGTAATCTCCTGAATCCGGCTAAGCCCCATCAAAAATACCAGAGTGCCGTCAAGGGCAGCCAGTGCCTGATAGTTTTCTTCCTTCCCGGAAGCAGAATGACCTGTGATGATCGTTACCGATTGCGCCATTTTCCGATGTGTTACAGGAATCCCTGCATGTCCGGGCACGGCAACCGCGGAAGTCACCCCCGGAATGACCTCGCAGGGAATCCCCTCCTTTTGCAGGTATAAGAGTTCCTCCCCGCCCCGGCCGAAGACGAAGCTGTCTCCCCCTTTCAGACGCACCACCTGCCTGCCCTCTTTGGCCTTTTCGGCCAGCAGCGCATTGATCTCCTCCTGGCTTTTGCTGTGCCTTCCCATGCGCTTTCCCACATAAATCCGCTCACATTCCGGCTTTGTCTCCAGCAGCAGATTGCCGTCGATCAGATCGTCATATATCACCACATCGGCGCTTTGCAGAACCGAAAGACCCTTTACGGTGATGAGATCCCTTCCGCAGCCCGCGCCCACTAAGGTTACGGAACCTGTTTTTTCCATGATCCCTTTTCTCTCCTTTCAGTCCCGCCTGCTATTTCTCCGGCAATTTCCTCACACAGTCTCTGGTAATCCGCATAAGCGCCTTCCCGCTCAGCCTTCCGCTCCCCGAGCAGCGCCCGGATCCTGATCCTGCCATCTTTGATCTCCGCGCAGGCTCCCACCGGGTCGGTACACTCCGCTTCCAGAAGCTTTAGCATATAACGCTCCGCCATAAACCTGCAGGCCGAATCCGGGTCTGAAATTTCTTCCAGAATTGCCCTTCTGACACTGTCCTGCCCGCGGCACTGCACCGCCAGAATCCCCTGACACGCCGCAGGCAAAAATTCCCTCTGAGAAAAAATCCGGACATCAAACTCCGACAAATCCGTATTCAGCCGCTCCAGCCCGGCTTTGGCAAGAAAAATACCGTCATACTCTCCCTCTCTGAGCTTTTGAAGCCGCGTGTCAACGTTGCCCCGGATAGAAACCGCGGCCGCATCCGGCAGAAGCTTTTTCATCTGCACGATTCTGCGGGGGCTTCCTGTTCCGATACGGGCATTGGGGGGAAGGCTTCTCCCTTTCATGGTAATCAGACAGTCCCGCCCGTCTGCCGCTTTCGGTATTCCCGCAATCACCGTCCCTTCCGCCAGCTCATAGGGCAGATCCTTGCCGGAATGCACAGCGATATCCGCCCTGCCGGAAATGAGCGTGCTCTCCACTTCCTTCACGAACAATCCCTTGCCGCCAATCTCATTTAAAGGGTGAATGCGGTCTTTGTCACCTTTTGTGGAGATTACCTGAATCTCTGCGTCGATCTTCCTTACCTTTAACAAGTCCCTGACAATTTCCGCCTGGGCCAGCGCAAGGGCGCTTCCCCTCGTGGCGATGACCCAGTTTTTCGCTCTTTCTTCCTGCATAATCGCTTCAATCTCCTCATCTCCTGCCCGGTTTTCGGTTTCCAGAAGTCTGATCAGGGCGCGCCTGTTGGCTTTCTTCTTGGCCAGCATAGAAGGACAGGACTTCCATTTGAGACGAAATCCCTCCATTCGCTCTAAGATACCTTCCGTTTCCCGGGGCAAAAGTTCTTCCAGCCGCTCTCTCAAAAGCCTTGACGCCGAAGGGCTGCTCCCTCCGGTGGTGATTCCCACCGTAAGCGCTCCCCTCCTGACCAGACTTGGAAAAATGAACGTACACAGAGCCGGATCATCCACCACATTGACAGGGATTTTTCTCTCCTGACAAGCCCTTGCGGCCATGGCGTTGAGCTCACTATCATCTGTGGCCGCGATCACATAGTCGGCAAGCTCTGCATCCTCCTCTGTAAATTCCTTTTCCAGAATGCAGATGCCCTCTGTCCTGTGTATTTCTTCCCGTAGTCTGTCATAGCTTCCAAGGCGTGTTCCTTCCATTGCAGTTTGGGGCGCAATGACCAGAATATCCGCCCCGAAACGCAGCAGAACCTCTGCCTTTCTCCGGGCAACTCTTCCTCCGCCTATGATCAGAAACAATTTTCCTTCAATATCCTCAAAAAAGGGAAATAAATTCATTCTTCCCTCCCCATTTTCAGCAGCACTCCCAAAAAGCTGGCAAGCTCGTCGGCATCTGCCGTTTTCCGGTAACGATAAATAAACTGTTCCATATCCTTCGGCAGCATTTCTATTATAGCGGGGATTTTCGGATAAAAATCGTGAAATTCGATTTCCTTCCGAAGCTCATCGATTCCCTCTGAAAGAATCCCTTCCGCCGTCTCCAGCTCGCTCTTTTTGATCTCATTATTTCTCTCTGCAATTTTCTCAAAGTCATCGATTTTAAGCAGAACACTTCCCTGTAGCTCCAGCACGCAGTCGTCGATATCGCTGGGCACGGCAAGATCGACGAAAAGCCTTTGCCCGGGCGTCACTTTATGCTCCTTTAGCATGGCCCGCGTAACCGTATAATGGGGGCTGGCGGTGGCGCTTATAATGATGTCCGCTTCCTCCATATACTGATATCTGTCTGCAAAAGGCACTAACCTGACATCCTCCGCCAGAGAATGGCTCTCCCTGACGGTAGCCGTGATGTCACAATCCCCATAGGAAAGAAGGTTCTTTATCACCTTCCGCCCGGTATCTCCGCTGCCCCCGATCAGAAGGACTTTTTTCTTTCCGTCCAAAAACTTATGGCACTGCGCCGCCGCAAGGGTTGCAATGCTGACGGAGCTTTTGGACAAAAGGGTTTTGGTCTTGACTTTCTTTGCCGTCTCCAGCGCCGACTGGAATATCATATGAAAGTACACGTCCGTAAAGCCGCCATCCTTGGCGCTCAGATAGGCTCTTCTGAGCTGCCCCAAAATTTCATCCTCCCCGATCACCATGGAATCCATACCGCTGGCCACATGAAAAAGGTGCCGGATGGCTCCTTCCCCCTGCTTGATGAGAACGCTGCCTTTCAGTTCCGAGACATCCATTCCCGCCTCCCTGGCCAGCAGAGTAAGCGCCTTTTCGTAATCGCCGTTTCCATACAGCTCACAGCGGTTGCAGGTGGAGAGGTATACGTTTGCCAAAATTCCCGCTTCCTTACATGCGCTCTGAAGCCCTGCTGCCTGCCAGGGCTCTAAGGCCAGTTTTTCCCGGAGGGAGGCTCTTGCATTTTTGTAATTGGTGGATATGACAAAGATCATGATTTTTGTCCCTGTTTATGGATTTTGATTCAAAACAACTCCTGTTTCCAGGAGCTGCCTTGAAATTTCTATTCGCGTTTTCGTTATCTTATCTACAGTTCACAGTTATTCACTGTTCTCGGGAAAGGAATGACATCCCTGATGTTGGACATACCTGTGAGATACATCACGCATCTCTCAAACCCCAGCCCAAAGCCTGCGTGGCGCACAGAGCCATAACGGCGCAGGTCAAGATAAAAGTCATAATCTTCCTTCTTCAGTCCCAGCTCTTCTATCCGCTGTTCAAGGAGCTCCAACTTGTCCTCTCTCTGGCTTCCGCCAATGATCTCGCCGATCCCCGGAACCAGACAGTCCATGGCCGCAACGGTCTTTCCATCCTCGTTCAGTTTCATATAAAACGCCTTGATTTCCTTGGGATAGTCCGTCACAAACACAGGGCGCTTAAATTCCTTCTCCGTGAGGTATCTTTCATGTTCCGTCTGCAGATCGCATCCCCACGCTACCTTGTACTCAAATTCATCATTGTGCTTCTCCAAAATCTCAATCGCTTCCGTATAAGTCACATGGCCAAATTCGGAGTTAAGCACATGCTCAAGGCGCTCGATCAGCCCCTTGTCCACAAACTGATTGAAAAATGCCATTTCCTCCGGCGCATTTTCCAGCACATAACGGATGACATATTTCAGCATGCCCTCTGCAAGCAGCATATCATCCTTTAAATCCGCAAAGCAGATCTCCGGCTCGATCATCCAGAATTCCGCCGCATGGCGGGAGGTATTGGAATTCTCCGCCCGGAAGGTGGGGCCAAAGGTGTAAACGTTCCTGAAGGCAAACGCATAAGTCTCCACATCAAGCTGACCGCTTACCGTCAGGTTGGTAGGCTTGCCGAAGAAATCCTGGCTGTAGTCCACCTTTCCATCCTCTGTCCTGGGCACATTCTCCAGATCCAGAGTGGTCACCTTAAACATTTCTCCCGCGCCCTCACAGTCGCTTCCGGTAATCAGAGGAGTATGCACGTAGACAAAGCCTCTCTCCTGGAAAAACTGATGGATGGCATAAGCCGCCAGAGAACGCACGCGAAATACTGCCTGGAAAGTATTCGTCCTTGCCCGCAGATGGGATATGGTGCGCAGATATTCAAAGCTGTGACGCTTCTTCTGCAGAGGATAATCGGAAGGGGAAGCTCCCTCCACCACGACTTCCTGCGCCTGCATCTCCAGAGGCTGCTTGGCTCCCGGCGTCACCACAATCCGCCCTGTCACGGTAACCGCAGCGCCCACGCCAATCTTAGCGATTGTGTCAAAATCCTTGAGCGCATCCGCGTACACCACCTGCAGCGGTTCAAAAAAGCTTCCGTCATTTACCACCAGAAACCCAAAGTTTTTGGAGTCCCTGTTGCTTCTCACCCAGCCGCCTACCGTTACCTCTTTATCCGCATATTTTTCTTTTTCCCGGAATATATCCTTAATATTGGTCAGTTCCATTGTAATCCTACCTTTCTCCTGTACATTTTTTCATATTCTACCACAATTTTCCCTTCCTTAAAACCCTAACAGACTTTTTCCTTTCCATACATTTCAAGGTAATTTTTAGCCGATTCTCTTTTCACCAATACAGACAGCCGCCATCCGGCCTGATAAAATTTCTATTATATGGCACATCCCTCAAAAATAGAGTATAATCCTTATAAAACAATCAATTTCACAAAGGAGGGTATCATGATCAATCACTTTTGTAAACATCCCTTATGGGAAGTCAGCGCCCGGCTGGCGGCGGTAGCCGGCGGCTCAGAACCTGCCGACATGGTCATTGTCCACGCAAACCTGGTCAATGTCTGCACGAAGGAAATCCTGCCGGATGTGTCTGTGGCCATCTCAGCCGGACGGATTGCCCTGGTAGGCGATGCCGCGCACTGTATCGGCGAGGGCACCCAGGTAGTTGACGCTGCCGGTCAATATCTTGCGCCCGGCTTTCTGGATGGCCATATCCATGTGGAATCTTCCATGATGGGTGTGGGCGAATACGCCAAAGCCGTCATTCCCCATGGAACTGTCGGTATCTATATGGATCCCCACGAGATCTGCAATGTGCTGGGACTTAAGGGCGTTCAGTGCATGATGGAGGACGCCGCACGCACCCCGCTGAAGGCAATGCTGACCACACCGTCCTGCGTGCCCGCCGTTCCCGGATTTGAAGACACCGGCTCCCATGTAGGGCCGGAGGATGTAGCCAGAACTATGGAATGGGAGAACTGTGTGGGACTTGGCGAAATGATGAATTTCCCCGACATTCTCTCCTCTAATGAAGAAACTCACGCCATTACCGGCAATACTTTAAAGGCAGGAAAGATTGTCACCGGCCATTATTCCATGCCAGAAAACGGAAAAGGCTTAAACGCCTATGTTGCTTCCGGTATCCGCTGCTGTCATGAATCTACCAGAGCCGAGGACGCTCTTGCCAAGATGCGCCTTGGAATGTACGCTATGTTCCGTGAGGGCTCTGCATGGCATGATCTGAAGGAAGTAGCCAGAAGCATTACCGAAAACAAGGTGGACACCCGCTTTGCATGCCTGATCTCCGATGATACCCATCCGCACACGCTTTTGTCCCAGGGACATCTGGATCACATTGTCCGCCGTGCCGTGGAAGAGGGCATCGATGTCCTGACTGCCATCCAGATGGTCACCATCAACTGTGCCCAGTGCTTCCAGATGGATCATGAACTTGGAAGTATTGCTCCCGGCAAATGCGCAGATATGGTACTGCTGGACAATCTGAATGACCTGAATATAAAGAAAGTCTGGATCGACGGTGACCTGGCTGCCGAGGATGGCTCCATTATAGGTGAATATGCTCCTTATACCTACCCGGAGTGGGCCACCCGCTCCATCCATATCCGGGATGCCATTACCGCCGAAACCTTCCGCATTCCCGCAAAGAAAGAAAGTATCAGCCCTGAGGGGACTGTGGAAGTCCGCGCCATCGAAGTGATTCCTGCCCGGGTGGGCGATTACGAGCGCCATATCACCCTGGAGGTAAAAGGCGGACTGCTGGAGTCGGATGTGAAACAGGACGTACTGAAAACCGTGGTATTCGAGCGGCATCATGAAACCGGCAAAAAAGGCTTTGGCTTCGTGAAGGGCTTTGGAATTCAGTGCGGCGCCATGGCATCCACTGTGGCACATGACGCCCACAATCTGCTGGTAGTGGGGACGAATGACGAAGACATGGCTCTGGCGGCAAATACCCTGATAGAGTGCGGCGGCGGTATGTGCGCCGTTCAAAACGGACAGGTTCTGGGGCTGGTTCCCCTTCCCATTGCAGGACTTATGAGCGATAAGCCTGTGGAGGAAATCGGAAAGATTGTTGCCGGTCTGGAAGATGCATGGAAAAAGATCGGCTGCACCATGCCCTCTCCCTTCATGACCATGGCGCTGATTCCGCTGGCCTGTCTGCCGGAGCTTCGGCTCACCGACCGGGGGCTGGTGGACTGCAACCGTTTCTGTTTTGTGGATATTGAGGTTTAAAAACAACGGGCAGTACGCTTCGCGAACTGCCCTTATGTTAACATATCATTCTTTTTATCGCCTGCGCGCCATCTCCGCAATCTTTTTCAGATCCCCCAGGCTATAGTCCAAAAAGCTCCGCATCCCGCAGCTTCCATCCCCGGCTCCGCAGTAAACCTCCTTTTGCATCCGTTTACATCCGCCGCCGCAGATGGATTCATAAGGGCACTTTTCGCAGACAGAATTCCTCTCCCTCTTTCGCATTTCCGAATGTACCGTCAGGGTAAACAGCTCTTCTAATGTCTGCTCCCTAAAATTGCCCAGAAGATATTCATCCAGGCAATAAAAATCACAGGGGAATACGCTTCCGTCCGCCTCCACAATAAGCTGCGGCTGGCATTTTCCGTTGATGCCGCAGGAGGTGGGAATCCCATAAGCCAGATAATTTACAATATCATCGACCAGTTTGATACTGCGGTAGACTCCCTTGCGGAAGTCATCCAGCCAGCAGGAATACAGCTGGATATAAAACGATGCGAAATCCTGAGGTTTTAGCGCATAAGGGCTGCTTTCTTCACCCGAGAGTTCATCCAGGCAGGGCGTAAACTGTACCCACTTAAGATCATGCTTCGTTATTACTTTCCATACCTTCTGAGGATACTGCGCAACCTTGCCGGTCAGGGTACAAAGCACGTTATATTCCACATGGTGCTTCTCCATGAGACGGATCGAATCCATCACCCTCTGATAGGTTCCCTGCCCCCGCTCGTCCTTTCTGGCCTCATCGTGGCAGGCGGGCAACAGATCCAGGGAAACCCCCACCAGAAAATTATGGCCGGCAAGGAATTCACACCATTCATCATCCAGAGATAACCCGTTGGTCTGCAGGGCATAGGTAACCTTAATTCCTTTGCCCCAGCCATCTGTCAGTTTCACAAAGTACCTGTAAAAATCCAGTCCGGCCAGGGTCGGCTCGCCGCCCTGAAAGGCAAAGTTGATCTGATCTCCGGGTTTCAAATCAGTACGTATATTTTCAAGGACTTTTTCCACTGTTTCCCGGCTCATAAGGCCGTAGGAATGCACCTGCCTTAGTTTGGTCACATCCGCATAAAAACAATACTGGCACCGCATGTTGCACAGTGATGATGCGGGCTTTATCATAATTGAGATGTTTTTCATGTAAACCTCTGTCTGCCGCCAATAAGCGGCTCTTAAGTTTCTACTGTTTTTTCCATTTCTTTATTTTTGCCTGTTTCTGGAAGAAAGAGATTCCATAGCAGAGAATCTCGGTATATCCATAAAGCCCCTCCGCATATTTGCCCACAACAATTTGGTCAATTGCCTCGTCACAATCCTTATTCATGTCCGATTCTTTTTGGGATTTCTTGGCTTCTATGATGATCGCCCGGCGGTTTCTTTTATCCTTAAGCAGTATATCCGGCCTTCCCAGGCCTTTCTCCTTGTTTGACTCGACATGATACCCACGCCCCACGAGAATTCCCGCAAGAAACGCATGATAATAGTCCTCATGATAATCATTGTAACTGATCGTATCCCATAAAAGAGCTGAGATCAGTCTGGTTGCTTCTGCCTCATCGCTTTCCCAGAGCGCATTTATTAAGTTATTGAGCTTCGCTGTTTCTGCTGTGTCCTTAAAATACGCAATTACCGTATCCTCAAAAATAGATGCAATCTCCCTGTTAGGAATTTTAAGTGAAACTGTTTCCCCATCTTCACCGGAATCCGCCTTGGTGATATATCCTGTCATAAGCAGTACACTCCATAAATTATCCTCTGATGTGTGGAGCGTATCGTAGGTAAGTTCATCAGAAATCGACTGAGTTATAATTCCGCCATTCAAAAGTGTTTCAAACTTCTCCGTTACATCAAAATCCTTCCGCTCCACAAAGGTAAGCAGGATTCCATTCTGACTTGTAAATTTCCAGTAATTTTTTGGTTTTGCATCTTTTCTCTTCTTCAGGGCAGACATATAATTCATAACATCCCAGGGGCAATAGACAGAGCTGTTTCCAAACACATAGCCGTCATACCATTCTTTTATGACATCTCTCTTATCCTTTCTGTCGGCGGCAAGTAATATCTCCCCTACCTCATCCTCTGAAAATCCAAAGTATTCAGAGAAATCTTCATCCAGCACAGAATAAGAAGCAAAGTTATTAGTGCCCGTAAATATACTCTCCTTTGCTATGCGAAGGCATCCGGTAATTACAGCAAATTCCAGAAATTCATTATCCTTAAGTGCGGTACTCATGATGCCTTTGACTACAGCAAGCATAGAAGTATAATATTGATTTCCTCTGGTACCCTTTTCGCTTGCCTTTGCCAGAGGGACATCATACTCATCAATCAAAAGAATCGCTTTTTTGCCATAAACAGCGTGCATCATTCGCATTATCGTTTTGAGAGCACCCTGTACTTCAGCATCAGATGCCTGATTAAACATCAATCTCTCAAAAATTTCCGTATCAGCAGGGTTAACTGCAGATTCTTCCATCAAGTCGGGAAATAATTTACAAATATCCGCAATACTATTTTTTAATTTATCATACGCAATATCAAACCCGTCTGCCTCGGCATCTTTAAAGGAAATAAAAAGCACCGGATACCGGTTCATCCACTTTTCACAAAATTCTTTATGCTCTGTAATCTTAAGCCCTTCAAATATGTCTTTGCTTTCTTTTCTTATACTGAAAAAATTTGACAACATGCTCATCATCAAAGTTTTTCCAAATCTCCGCGGTCTGGTAAAGAGAGTGACCTGATTATCTGTTTCTTCTGCAAGTTCATATATGATATCCGTTTTATCAACATAGTAATTATTTGATTTGCGCAAAGCTTCAAAGTCTGACTTGCCAACACCAACTTTAAATGTCACGTAGGGTCTCCTTTCCATCAGCGATATTTATATATACTTTAACATAAACGCCTTAAAACATCAATTCTGAATGGTTTCCTGAAGTCCCTTTTCACTCACAGTCTATCCCTCAATCGTCGCCGTCCGCTTAATCAGGCGGTTCTCCACCCAGTTCTTCTCATAATAGCTGTTGTTTTCAAAATGATCGCCGATCTCCTCCATTTTGGCATACATCTCCGCTTTCAGCTCCCCGGCAGTCCGGGCGTACGCCGGATCCCCCATCAGGTTATGCATCTGATAAGGGTCATTCTGGTTGTCAAAGAGAAGTTCCATTCCGTCCGACTTGAACACCGCATAGGTAAACTTCTTTGTGCGGCAGGCCCTCCATTCGTTCCCGTCCCCGAATACTGCCGTGGGACCGGTACACATCATCAGCGCCCCCGCTTCGGTATCGGCCTCCCCTCTGATACATGCCGACAGGTCGTTTCCTTCCACCTCATCCGGCACGGGCAGATCCATCATGGCAAGGAAGCTTGGCATAATGTCCACGGTATTAAAAACAAAATCCCTTTTCACCCCTTCGGCAAGCTCTCCCTTCCACCTCACCAGAAAAGGCACCCTCACCGCCTCCTCATAAAAGATGTTCTTGGCTCTTCTTCCATGGGCGCCGAACAGCTCTCCGTGATCGGAAGTAAAGACGATGATGGAGTTTTCCTCCAACCCCATCCTTCTGACCGCTTCCATCAGCCTTCCGATGTTGTCATCCAAGTTGGAGACCATCGCATAGTAGACCCGCATCCACTCTGTCAGTTCGCTTCTCTCCTCCACAGAGAGCCTGGCCCATTCGTCCGCATGGGGGTCGTTTTCATCCAAATAGTTGGGCGGGAGCTTAAAATCTCTGTCCTTAAACCGCTCCAGATATTCAGGAGGCACATTCTCCGCTACCCAGGGGTCATGGGGCGTCCCGATGGACAAAAACAATGCAAAGGGCTTTTCCTGCCCTGATAAGCGCTTCATCTGTTCAATCGCCATATCCACCTGGGCGTCCGGCTCATACTTGTCATAATAGATCTTTTCCGGGCTGTCCAGATGGTAATAGGCAGTCCCCACCCCATACTCATGCCGGAAGTTGTAGCCTGCAAAGTAACCGTCAAACCCCAGCCGATCCCTTCCCTTGGGAATATAGGAATTCTTCGGGTCGTAATGGTTTCCCAGCTCTGCCGCATACATATGCCATTTTCCGATATATGCGGTCTCATAACCGTTTTCATTCAGCACATCCGCAAAGGTATGGTGGTTGGTGTTCATCCGGATCTCATTGATCACCATTCCCGTACTGGTTGTGTATTTCCCCGTAAAAAGGGAAGCCCTGTAGGGCGCGCAGACCGGGTGGCCGGACACGGCCTGGCACAGGTCGGTGCTCTGTGCGCACAATGCGTCAATATTGGGCGTTTGTGCATTCTCATCCCCCGTATAGCCCAGACTGAAATAGCGGAGCTGATCCGCAAATACATAGATTAAGTTTGGTTTCTTTTCGCTCATAGTTATCCTTTTATGGCTCCTACCATAACTCCTTTCACAAAATATTTCTGCACGAAGGGGTAAAGCATGATCACCGGCGCGCTGGCCACTATGATCAGCGCATATTTCATGGACTCCCCGCGCATTACCTTTTCGTACATTCCGGTCAGGTCGCCCCCAACCGCCTCAAGACTATTTTGCAACAAAATATCCCTTAATACAATCTGCAGAGGAAATAAATTCTGATCACGCAGATAAATGATTGCATTGAAAAAGGCATTCCAGTGTCCCACCGCGTAAAACAGGGTGATCACCGCCATGATCGGCGCTGAGAGAGGCAATACTACCCTGATCAGAGTTCCCAGATGGTCACAGCCGTCAATAGCCGCGGCTTCCTGCAGCTCCTCCGGAATACTGCTCTGAAAATAATTTTTCATAACCAGCATATTATAGGTTGCCAGCGCATTGGGAATCACCATCGCCCATATGGTATCCGTCATTTTAAGGCTTCTCACCACCAGATAAACCGGAATCATTCCGCCTCCAAAAAGCATGGTAAAAGAAGCAATAAATGTAAAAGGTCCCCGAAAAGGCATATCTTTCCGGGATAAGGGATAGGCGGCCAGCGTTGTAAGCACCAGATTGATACAGGTACCAAGTACCGTATACAAAATGGTGTTCCGGTACCCAATCCATACCTTCTGTTCCGAAAGCACCATCTGATAAGATTCCAGATTAAATCCAACCGGCAGAAACTTAAGCTTTCCTCCCAGTACGGCTTCCGGCTGACTGAAGGAGGCAATCACCACGAAATAGAGAGGATAAGCAACCACAATAATGATCAGCAAACTGATTATGATCAGCGCAAGATCAAATGCCTTATCTCCCCTGCTTTTCTTTTTCCACATCATACATCCTCCTTTACCAGAGACTCGTTTCAAAAAACTTTTTACAGAATTTATTTGCCAGCACGATCAACAGCAGATTCAGACAGGAATTCATCAGTCCCAGCGCCGTGGCGTACCCGATATTTCCCTGCAGGATTCCCTGTTTATAAATAAGTGTGGAAATAATTTCACTGGATTTCAGGTTCAGATCGTTCTGGAGAATATAGGCCTTCTCAAACCCTATACTCATGATCTGGCCGATCTTCAAAATCAGCAGCGTCACAATCGTGGGGACAATCCCCGGCAGCGACACGTGCCAGATCCTTTTGATTCTTCCCGCGCCGTCGATCTTGGCCGCTTCATATAAAGCCGGATCGATCCCGGCCAGCGAAGCGATATAGATGATGGAACTCCAGCCGCTCTCCTGCCAGATTTCCGAGCCTACATATACCCCTTTAAAATATCTGGAAGATTCCAGAAATCCGATGGGCCCTATGCCAAAGGCTCCCAGAATGGTATTGACGATTCCGTACTGAGGAGACAAAAACAGATACAACATACCGCACAGCACAACTGTGGAAATAAAATGGGGAATATATGTAATGTTCTGAAGCACCTTTTTGAACCTTTTTCCCTGCAGTTCATTGATAATAATTGCCAGCAGGATGGGAACCGGGAACCCGATCAGAATGGAATACAGGCTGATGGAAAAGGTATTCCAGACCGCATCCTTCCAATAATAGGAAGAAAAAAACTGCTTAAACCACCTCAGGCCTACCAAAGGACTTTGCAGATAACCAAGCCTGGGATTATAATCCCGGAATGCAAGCTGGATTCCGTACATGGGAACATAGCAGAAAATAATATACCAGAGCAGGGGAAACGCAAACATTGCAAGAAGCTGCCACTTCCCTTTTATTTTTTTCCAGCCCTTCTTTTTGTTCTCCACTGCCGTTGTTGATTTTGCCAATACAGATCACCTCTCTTTAAAAACATGTCAGTCCCCAATATACAGGAATATCGGGCATACTACGGGAAACGACAGATTACTTTTTCGTTCGCCATAATGCCCGATCATCCCTGCTGCTTAATGACCTATTGGGAAACGACCTCATAAGCCGCCTGGTAGATGGAAACCCACTCCTCCAGGCCGATCTTATTCATAGTCTCCACATAAGTATCCCAGTCGCTCTCAAAATTCAGTTCGCCACGAATCAGCTTCGCCGTAGTTTCTTTCATATAACTGTCCAAATCTGTCCAGAGTACGGAAAGCCTGTCGGAAACCTCCTGCTCCAGAAGAGGGGGCGCGTAAATCTGCTCCGGCACACAAGGGTCTAACGCTTCCTGTGCTTTCAGGGTAGCTTCCGATGCAATCGCTTCGCAATTGTCATTATTTACCCACTGTGGAGCGCCGCCGCCGGGCCAGATCGTATATTTGCCGATCTCCGTACCGCTTCCCTCCGGGCTGTCCAGAATACCGTCGTTGTAGTGGGGTTTGCCTTCCTCGTCAAAGTACATATTTTCTCCTTCCACGCCATAGCGCATCAGGATAGAGCCCTCATAACCGTAGAAGTAATCAATCCAGCGCATTGCCGCTTCCTTGTTTTCACAGTCCGCACAGATTGCAAACACACCGTTGTCCCTTGCCACCGGAGCTGATTCCACATACTGTCTGTCCGCTTTCCCCTTAAAAGGTGCAACTCCCACAAAATTGGTGGAATCAAAGGTATCGTCCGCCTGGTTAAAGAATAATCCCATCTGCTGGCCTGCCATCTTCGCTGCATACTTTGCATATTCCTGCGTAAAGATTTCCGGATCGATCAGTCCCTCCGAATACATCTGCGCCAGCCACTGCAGCATCTCCTTAAAACCGTCGTCTGTCAGATAAGTGGAAACCTTTCCGTCCTTCACCTCCAGATAGCTGCCAAACTGATACTGATATCCCCATACGCCCGCGAAACGGCGGATCAGCGCCGGCGCATCCGAAATGCCCATGGGATATTCATCGGCTTCTCCATTGCCGTTAAAGTCAACGCCCTTAAAAGCCCGAAGCACTTCTTCCAGTTCATCTACCGTCTCCGGTACTTCCATACCAACCTGATCCAGCCAGGATTTGTTCATCCAGAACTTATCATCTCTTGCCGCCGTCAGAGTAAATACTGCCGGAAGCGCATAGATATGGCCGTCGGGAGCGGTGATCCTGGAGAGGATTGCCGGATCCTCGTCGATGAGCTTCTGCATATTGGGAGCATATACCGGAATCATATCCTCCAGAGGAGCCAGAATTCCCATGCTTCCATACTTGACTATTTCCGTGTTGTTTAACTGGGCTCTTACAAAAATATCCGGATATTCGTTGCTGGCCCACATCAGACTTTTCTTTTCATCATAGCCCTCCGCCGGAAGTACATCGGTAAAATCCAGGTTAATATTTGTCATTTCCTGGTACTTTTTCCACATACCCATGGTATCCCATGCCGCCTGCACCGGCCCCTGCTGGCCGAACACCTTGAGGGTGATCTGCTCATTTACGATGGGGAACCCTTCCATATTCACATTTCCTGCCTCCGCCGCGGCACTGCCTTCCCCGCCTCCGGCTTCTTCCGCCGGCTGCTCAGTCTCTTCTGCCGTCGTTTCTGACTGCTGACCCGTCGCTTCTGATGAGGACTGAGACGGCTGACCGCCGCAGCCCGCCAGTAATCCTGTCAGCATACCCGCCGTCAGCAATACTGCCAATACTTTTTTTCTTTTCATAACAGACCTCCTTTGTGATCTCTGATAAAACTATTGATGTAAGTTGAAACAAGTATAGCAATTCAGACGTTTATTTTAACTATAAATCCTTATCCTTTTACTATAGATTTTTATCATATTGCCTGCAGCCTCCCTCCGGAGCTTGACTCTGGAAGACATTATTACGTATAATAAAGGTCTGACGACCCCGAAATTTAGTCTGCATCATCAGAGGAGGATAAACCCATGCTCTGTAAGCTGTCTGCAAAAATAAAGAAATCCATAAGCGCCAAATTTCTGGTTACCTTCCTTTTACTGCTTATCATTCCTCTTCTTATTGCAACCCAGCTTTTTGTAAACAGGCTCTATTCCGTGCTTAAAAATAAGGAACAGGCCTATATCACGGAAAAAATCAGTTACGCAAAAACCCAGGTTGACAATATTTTTTCCGAGATGGACCGCATTGCCACTTCCCTGATCCTGGATTATCACGTAACGGATATCCTCTCGGATCCTTCCGCAATTCCTTCCTATGACTGGTTTTCCGAGTACAAAACCTTAAACAGCCTTCTGGCCCTGTTAACCTCCAACACAAATTACAAATACAATATTACAATATCGGGGCATGACAACGAACTCTATCATTCCGGAGCGCTTTATAACAGCATGCTCAAATCTCATGACCCTATCCTTTTGCGTATTCAGGAGGGGAACGGAAAACCTGTCTTTATCAACCGTATATCCGACGGATTTGACGATAATGCCATTATCACTTTGGGGCGGAGTGTCTACCACAAGGGGGACTATCTCGGTTCTATTCTGGTGGATGTGCCCATCAGCGATATGGATACCCTGCTCAATCCCTTTGAAAATGATACCACCCAGATGTATGTGCTTGAGGACAGCAACAGAATCATTTATTCCTCCCATCAATCAGAGGATTCTCATATCCTGCCCGCTCTTCAGGATGCCCTGGAGGCCAATCTCGCCTATGTGACTCTGGAAGATACCAAATACCTGCTTTATCAGATGCCCGTAAAACAAAGCGGACTTTCCGTTGTCACACTGGTTTCCTCCGACTCTGTTTTTCGGGAATCCTCTCAGGTAATTTATCTGTTCGTCCTTATCTTTTTCTTTATCATTGCTGCCACAATCATTGGAATTTTTTTCCTTACTTATACCTTCACCCGGGATATCCGCACCTTAAATTCGGCTGTCCTCAACTTCGGCAATGATCCCAAAGCGGACATTGATCTCCCTGTCCGTTCTGCCGACGAAATCGGCCAGCTCACCCAGGGCGTCATATCCATGTCCCAACGTATCAGGCGGCTTTTGAATCAGATACAGCAGAATGAGCACAACAAGCGCGTCCTGGAATTTAACGCCCTGCAGGCACAGATCAACCCGCACATGATCTACAACACCTTAAACACCATCACCTATCTGGCGCAAATACAGAATGTCCGCAATATTGAGGAGGTTTCCTCCTCCTTTGCCTACCTGCTGCGCTCCATCTCCAACCAGAAAGAGTTCATCACACTCTCACAGGAAATGGAATATCTCCGCTCTTTTGTTGCCCTCAAAAAATACAATCAGCTCTGCGATATTGAGACAGATTTTCAGGTTGAGGAGGGCACTGAAAACTGCCGTATCTTAAAGCTCATTCTCCAGCCCGTAGTGGAAAATGCCATCATTCACGGCTTCAGCGGGCGGTTGGAAAGCGGGCTCATCTCTATCAGAGTCTGCCGGCATGACACCCGGCTTGCCATCGATGTTTCCGACAACGGAAACGGTATGAGTGAAGAACGTATACAGCTTATTTTAAGAGGGGAGGAAAAGCCATCCAATACCTTTTTGCGGGTGGGAATCAAAAACATCATAGACCGGCTTACCCTGCAATACGGAAATGATGCCGGATTTTCCATTGCCAGTTCTCCCGGCTGCGGTACCACGGTGCATATCGCTTTTCCTGCCGAAGAGTTCCTTGGCTAAACTGCACTAATTTATCCTTTTGCTTCATTTTTTTAGCATTTATCCCTGGAATTCTGGCATTCTATACTATATAAGCCTATCATTATGAACGGTGGAATGTAACTGTTAAATATAAAAGAAGGGATTTATCCATGATTCAAATACTTCTGGCTGATGATGATATTTTATCCTTAACCCGCATTACGGGTCTGATCGACTGGAATTCTAACGGCTATGAAATCGTTGGACAGGCTCTTGGCGGGATTCAGTGCCTTGCCCTTTTAGAGCAGCTCAAGCCTGATATCCTGATTCTGGATATTGACATGCCTGACAAAAACGGCGTGGAGGTCACAAGGGAAATCCAGCAAAGGCAGATCCCTGTAAAGGTGTTGATTATCAGCAATTACGACACCTTTTCCTTCGTGCGCAGCGCACTCCATTACGGCGCTTATGACTATCTGCTCAAACACCAGATAGACGCCCCTGCTCTTCTGTCCAAGCTGGAGGAAATATCCCGTCTCATAAAAAAGGAGAACGACTCCTCCTCCCACATGTCCTATTTCACCACGGTGGCCAAACAGAACTATTTAAACAGCCTGCTCCATTTTAAAACTGTCAGTCAGGAAGAACATATCCACATGATGTCCCAGCGGGATTTTTCTTCCGCCTTTTATTGCCTTGCAGTTTTGCAGATCAATAATTTTATTCTGATCACCCATTTTTCACCGCAGCTGGAACGCCAGAAAATGATAGATTCCATCCTGACCGTCTCCGGCAATATTTTAAGCGCCCTGCACAACGGTCTGATCACCCATGTGGAATACGGGCAGTTTGCCATACTGTTTTCTTATGACAATGAATCCAGCACCCATAAGCTTCTGGAACAGGCCAGAGGGTCCGTAAAGCTTATAGCCGCCAATATCCACAAGCTTTTCGGTGTATCTGTCATTTATGAAGTCAGCGATATTTTCACTGATATCTCTGCTCTTGGCCGTATCTTTGAACAGACAAAGTCTGAGTTGGAAAGGCGCCCCTTTTCTGAGACTCAAATGCCCGGCGGCAGGAATCAGCTGGATATGCAGGAGGAGCGGTCTTTGATGAATTCCCTGACTGCCCTTGACATCTCTCAGGTGGAGACCCAGCTTAAAAAGCTGTTTGAAAAATATAAAGCCCCTTCCGGGGAACTTCCCCAGACATTAATCCGGCAGCTTCTGCAGATCAGCGGACGTTTTCTCCAAAATCAGCAGATGGATCTTGCATGGCACACCAATCCTGATTACACCAGGGCAAAGCTGGCAGACTTAAAACCCGGGGAGCTTGAGACGTTTCTCATTAGCCATTTCAAAAAGATTCTGGAACAGGTTCCCGGATATGGCAGCCGGAAATATTCCACCCATATTCAAAAAGCACTGCTCTACATTCATGCAAACTATTCACAGGATATTTCCCTTGGCTCGGCGGCGGATTATCTGCATCTCTCCGCCACCCATTTATCCAGGCTTTTCAGCCGGGAAGTGGGGACTTCCTTTATCGATTACCTGATTCACTACCGGGTGGAACGCGCAAAACAGCTGATTCAAAATACGGACACCGATCTGAAATCCATCGCCGAGCAGACCGGTTTCCGCAATTACAATTATTTTCTGAGAACCTATAAAGAAAAAACCGGACATACCCCGTCGCAGGAGATGCAGAGCAGGAAATTATCCGAATGATTACTGCTCTGCTTTTGCTTCTGCCAGTAGTCTGTGGATTGTATCGATTCCCTGCTCTATGCAATGGTAACCACTTCCAGTTCCTCCGGATCCTCATAATTACTGTCATGCAGTGCATTATACAGTTCCAGCAGATATTTCTTATCCCGAAAGAGATAACGGAAGAGCCTGTCCTTGTGTCTGCGGTTCAGCCGGATTTTTTTCCACCATACACCGCGTTTAAACCATTGCCTCAGTTTCCTTTTTGCCATAGATTTTCCTCCATTATAATGTTTTTCAGTGCTGTCATCAATCGTTTTTGGAAATAATTCCGACTTACGGATTGATACCTGTTGTCGTGTACAAAACAATCGACAACGATTTTGAAAGTTGGGGGATAGCCTTTGACCTGTATTTCTCATCAAAAAATGTTATCCTGATAAGTGAAAAGAGGCGAATCAATATGGATCAGCAGAAAATCGGTCACTTTCTAAAAACGCTGCGCAAAGCAGTATGGTGTAGAAGTTATGGAAATTTTGGATGGAGGAAAGATTACAGTATGGATAAACAGACAGAGGAGCTCATGCTTAAAGTTGCTGACTACAATAATGAAGAAAAGAACTTCTTCTCAAAAAGAATGTGCATCATGTTCATCATTGCCGGGAGATTTCTCTCCTGCTCGCTGCGCGGGGCGCGCGCCGCCCTGGCAGCAAACTTCCCCGCGCGCCCCTGTGCCTCTTAAGAGCTTGCGCTGTTATAATGCCTCACGCCGTTCTTCCACACAAAGCCAGTCAGTATGGTAAAGACTGCCGTCACGATTATCCCCTGCAATGCCAGACGCCGCCCCATCTCTCCGCTCAGGCTCTGCACCGGAAGGGTTGCCATGATGCCATAGGGCAAGAGGAAGCAAAAGATGACCCGCCAGATTCCATAAAAGGCAATGCCCGGCAGCTTCATACAAAGCTCCAGCGCCGCATCCTCAAGCTGCTCCAGACGTGCGTTGGTCACCAGATAAAAACAGACGCACCGGATCAGCACCATCATATCATAATGCAGCACTGTCATTATGAGCAACCACCCCAGATAGGCCAGGATCTTCCCGGCCCCTAATGTAATTCCGCCCTTATATATTCCGTAGCCAATGATGCACAGGCTCATTAACACCAGGGGGATGGAACCGGGATTGATCTTTTCAAAGGTGAGCCTGAGCAGCGGGCTTACAGGTTTGGTCAGATACAGATCCAGCTCTCCCTTTTTGATTTTTTCCGGGAGCTGATTGATCCCGAAAAAATAAATCACCATGCCTGCCGCGTTGATCAGGGAGAAGGTTCCGATAAACAAAATCATTTCCCCCTCCCCCCAGCTCCCGATCCGTTCCACATTAGAATAGACTGCCCGGAAAACCATAAGCTGCACGGCAAACAGGCTTCCGTCCACAAAAAACGGCCCGAAAAAACCAAGCCGGAACATCATCAGTCCCTGAAACCGGATGCGTATCAGCTCTCTCAGCACTCTGAAATTCTTTTTACACTTTTTCCTCATATTCCCACCCCGTCATATTTCTTTCTATAGCTGTTCCAGGTAACTGTAATCACAATCTGTAAAAATATACACCAGCCTGCCAGGATCAAAATGCCTGGCAGTGCCTCCTGCCTGCACCGCCCTGTCAGCAGCATGGAGGGCAGATATGTCACATAGTAAAAAGGAAGGTAACTCATCAGCTTCACGATCCCCTCCGGAAAAAGCGCCAGCGGCACAATCGTCCCTGTCACCAGTGAAACCAGGTTATTTTTGATCATCAAAAAGGTGCTGATTTCCTGATACTTCAGTGTCAGAATCCCCAGATAATAGTTGAGCTCCGTCATAAACAAAAGTCCCAGCAAAACCATCAGCGCCGCGCAGGTGATCACAAGCGGATCCTGTGTAAACACAAACCGGATCCGAAACAGGAAAATCCAAATCACCGCCGCTGCAAAATCAAAGGCAAGGTAAAAGAGCACCACGCCAACCTCCATGGCAATAAAATATCCTTCCGTATTCATAGGCAGCACAACATAATTCGTAAAGGTGCCGTTCCTGATCCGCCAGAAAATTTCTCCGCTGATTCCATCCGACATTTCCAATTGGGATAAAAAGGAACTGATAATGTAATAGGACAGCATTCCGTGAAAGGTAAATCCGGCAACCACATCCTTCTGCTGAAAAATAATCCCCCATAACAGGAAGGCAAACAGGATTTTGGAAATGGTAAAGAGCATGCTGAAGATCACATCCGCCCGCCACTCAAGCTGTGCTTTCAGATTCATACAGGCGGCCTCCCTGTATTTCCCATAACCCGGCCAAAGCTTAGTTTTCATATCTGCTTCCCTCCTGATAAATCCTCTCCACCACGGTTCCAATCTCATCCTCTTCCACTGCAATATCCGCCGGATTCCACTGCATAACAGAGGCAAGCGCCGCGCCTGCCTTCTCCCTGGGCGCCACAAGCACCAGCTTATGGGGCGTCTTTTCCAATATCTGAGCCGCAGGAAAGTTCACCTCCCAGGATAACTCCCGGGAAAAATATGCTGTAATCTTTTTATTTTTCTGATACTTTGCAAACAGCTCATCCGTCCTTCCGTCATAAACCTTACAGCCATGGTGAATGACCACCGAACGGTCACAGAGTGTGGAAATATCCTCCATGTAGTGGGAAGTTAAAATAATGGAAGTTCCTTTTTCCTGATTTACCTGTTTTAAAAACTTGCGTATCTGATTCGAAGCAATGGCATCAAGGCCAATCGACGGCTCATCCAGGAACAATATCCGCGGCTCATGTAAAAGCGCAACGATCAGTTCCATCTTCATCCGCTCCCCTAAAGAAAGGGTGCGCACCTGTACATCCATCAGCTCCCTCACATCAAACAGCTCCGTAAAATACTCTTTCGTCGCCTGAAACTGCTTCTCGTCCAGCTCATAAATCTCCTTAAACAGACGCATGGTATCATTGGCGGTCAACTCGAAAAACAACTGACTCTTTTGTCCCATAACCACTGCGTACTGCCGTTTAAATTCATTTTTCAGGTCATTGGGATAATAGCCCATAACACTGATCCTGCCAGAGGTAGGCGCAATAATACCGGTCAGCATCTTTGTGAGTGTGGTTTTGCCTGCTCCGTTCGGCCCGATCAGCCCGACAAATTCCCCCTCCCTTAGCGTAAAATCAAAATTCCTCACTGCGGATTTCTCTTCATACTTCCTTTTCCAAAGGCTTTTGATACTGCCGGAAATTCCTTCCGGCTTTATCAATCTGCGGTAAGTCTTTGTGAGATTTTCGGTTTCAATTATATTCATTTTCATACCTCCGTGTTTTCCCTGTTCATAAACAACGGATGTCACGCTTCGCGAGCCATCCTTATGTTAAACAACGGATGTCAGGCTTCGCCAGACACCCTTATGTTAATAAAGCCAGCCACAGTTCCCTATGCCCTTTGCAAAAGACATAGTACTTCCGTGACTGGCTTAAAAAAAGCACAGCCTGATATACGGCTATGCTTTCCACTCATTTAATAATATTTCCTGAAAGAAGTATATGATAAGCATTTACAAGGCAAAAAAGGACAAAGCTGTAGCATTCCATGCTGCCATGCTGTACGCATCGGCGCATTCAATGATAAATGCCCGGCTGTCTCCTGCAACTGTTCAGTTGTCCGATTTCTCCCTGCCCACCAAGCTTAACATATATTCTCTCCTTTCTTTTTATTCTGGGACTAAGTATAATCTGACATAAAAATTCTGTCAAGTATTTTCTTTTTTGCATTCATAGGAAGAAGTGCGCCTTTGAGCCCCGGCGCGCTTCTTCCCGATTCTTAATAGGCAATCATCGGAATGGATTTTGCCCTTTCCATGCTCCGTTCTGCTTTTCCGTCTGCCACCTCATATATTCTGTTGCTGCATTCCCGAATCTGTTCCATCATTTCCGGATAAATGCAGGAGCAGATGTCAAACAGTCCTATATTGTAATTTTCCCCGTCAAAGCGCCCCAGCACAAACTGGTCATAACACTGGAAGTAGTGGCATCCCACTCCATTCGGGTGTGCCGCCACGCTTTCGCAGTAATACTGACAGGCGATCCCTCTGTCCTTCTGGCTTTCAACGCCCTCCAGCCCTGTGGCGGGCAGGCCGGCGTCCAGCGCTCCAAAATGAAATTCTCCTATCATAACAGGAAGGTCTACTCCCAAATCTGCCACTCCCTGAATCTTTTCCGCAGGGTCAACCGCATAGCAATTGATGGAAAACACGTCAAAGTTTTCCCACCCCGTAACCAGATCCGGATTGGAAATCCACGCCCAGCGCATCCCCAGAATCATATGATTCGGATCTGCCTTTCTGCATTCCCGAACAGGAATTTCTATATACGCCTTCATCATCTGCCTGGAGAACTCCCGCATATCGCGCTCTGCCGTCTCTGACCATTTTGATACGCCTTTTTGCTGCTGATACAGACTCTCAAAATCCGCAAGGCTGCTCTTCCATGATGCGTTCAGCTCTTCAATGCTCTGATATCTCTCCCGCAAAAATCCGACAAGCTTCTCCTTACATGCAGTTTTTGCCGGATTGTACAGCACCTCGTCGGCAAGCATAAGATCGTCCACAAACGCCCATCCCGGCTCATTTCTCAGAAAATATCCGATCATGAAAGGATCTGCTTTCTTCTCCTCAAGGGCCTGCGCACAGCGTTTTGCCTGCACGGCGTATTCTTCGCTGAACACATCCGGGAAGTCCCGGAAAATACTCTGCCTGGTAGCAGGGAACTCCGGAAGGGATGTCACATAGGGGATGCCCATATTTCCCAGCAGGTTCTTATCACTCCAGTTTCCCAGGGTGTTCATACCGTACTTTTTAAGTTGTCCGGCCATCATATCCTTCCATTTTTCATACCATCCCCGTCCAAAAGCCCGGTACAGATTCGCCTTGAAAAAAGAAAACATAAGCGGTCTGCGGTTTCCAAACCGACGCTCAGGCTCATGGTACATTTCTCCATATTCCGCATCCTGCCTTTCCGGCAGCCAGTCCAGCCACTTTTCCACTCCGTCTATGCGGCAGTCACTGCCTGGTCCAACGCAATCGGGTCCCATGCTGAAAAAGGCATAGCCGAGAGGATCTGTCAGCCACCACCTGCCGCCCTCCTTACAGCTCGAAAAATAGCCTGTCCCCTCCCGGAGCTTTTTCTTTTTCCAGCCGCCATATTCTGACCACTCTTCAAAAGGATATCCTTCCTCCCTGTCCGCATACTGCTTCTGCAGCTTTTCCTTCAGTTCTTCCACGCTTTCCGTTTTGCCGCTCCAGCTTTTCCGCTTATCCTGCCCAAAACAGTCCACCAGCTTTTCGTCCGGAAGCGACACGTCCTCCGGATATTCGTCTGTCAGCTGCATGTCCTCAATTGTGATTTTCACATCATGAAAGGATTCCATGGAGGATAAAACCACCCTGGAAATCTCCTCTCTCTCCACCCGCCTGCCATGGCAGACTATCTTGAGCGTCCCCGGCATTGCTTCCGGAAAAAGCCTGCGGCCATCCAGCCAGTTTAAGTCGATGCAGACCATCGCCTTAACCTCCGGAAGCAGCCCGAACCTGATTTCAAGCGCATGCTTCTCCTCCCCTGGAACATAAAAAAGCAGATGCATGGGAATACTGTGTTTCTCCTGCACTGTTATATAAAATGTCAGAAAACGTTCTCCGCATTCCACAAGCTCGGAAAGCGTAATCCCTGCCCCCTGCTTTGAAAGCTGCAGCCTGCACACACCCTCTCCCTGCTCCAAAATCATAGCCCCATCTGTCAGCCTTTCCCCGTTTATTACAATCTGCTTCATTTTGCCCTCCTCCCGCACTCTTTTGTCCCGAAAAACTATTGGTAAAAACCGCGTATCCGCCCATACTCTTGGTCGCTGATCTTTATGATTGTCCCATGCTTGAAGCCGTATGGAAAGTGGAAGCCCTCATCCGAACGCGCAAATCTGCCGGATGCAAGGCTTTCTGCCACAAAGGGAACATATCCCTGCCCTTCCCCCGGCACACCATAATAATCCAGAAAAAGGCACCATTTCCCGCTCTCCAGCTTAACGGCTGTAGGGGCCTCATACTGCCCGGCCTGAATTACCTTCATACTTTCATCAAACGCCCCTATCTTTTTAAAGGGTCCCGTCACATGATCCGCCTCCAAAAGGATAATATTGCTGGGATTGCCCTCGCTTTTCACGAAAAGGTAGTACCTCCCATCCTCCTCATACATGGCTGAGTCAATCACCCCGGAATCTTCTTTTCGGTAGAGCACCTCCGGCTTCGTGAAATCCTTAAAATCCTTTGTACGGCTGTAATAAATCGCCTTTTTCCCATAGTTGTTACATTTGTGGGAAGAGGACCAGTGCAGCACATAGTCGCCTTCTTTTCTGTCATAAATAATATCCGGCGCCCAGAGGCAGCCAAAATCCTCATCCCCCAGCTTTACCAGTCTCTGCTCTGACCATGAGATCAGATCCCCGGATTCCCAGACGGAGAGATACTTGCTTCCGTTTCTTCCGATCTCATCCCATGAATGATGGTACTGGTTTCTCATTCCGTAGGACAAACTCAGATCCGTTGCAAAGATGTAATACTTCCCTGTGCCCTCACATTTTACGATCGTGAAATCCCGGACACCCTTATCCCCATAGTAAGCCCACAGCACAGGAGAGCCGTGATTTACCTCCTCCCATGTGAAACCGTCCCTGCTGAGCCCGAAATATACCTGCTCGCCGTCGGGTGAAGTTTTTTCTCTGAAATGTACAAATAAATATGCCATGCTCTGTCTCCTCTCTATCCTTTTTCTTTATCAGCATACCTTCACATCTTCTACAGGCACCATTCCAATTTTTCCGCAGGCAAAATAATATAATTATCCATTCCCTCAAAGATCTGCTCCTGTTGTTTGCTCTCTGGAGCAATTCATTAATGCATTTGCCTCTGCATGGATTGCCTTACATATTCCATAACCTTCTCCCTGATGCATACCACGTTTTATTCTCGGGCACTCACCAATATCGCAGCAAAATTCAAATAAGTATCCTCTTTAGACACCCTTTCTTTTCCTTTTGTGATTACCATACTATCCCCCGTTTGGACTTGCATTTGCCTCAGATTATTTTAATACTACAGTATTTGCGCTTGCCCTGTATATGGATGGCTGTCAGCATAAGCAGACGCCTTGGCTGCAAATTCCCCTGATCTCATTTTATCAAAATATTCCCGTTGCCATACTGTATAATCAAAATCATCTCTTTTAATAAGTGAAATGAAATATTCTGCATTAATAACACCCATATTATCTACAAGACATTCGAATCCCTGATCTAATATTTCCACTGCATTTGCCATTATCTATCTGCCTCCACTCTTCTAATAAATTCTCCCGGCGTTACCAATCTAATCTTCTCGGATTGATATTTTAATAGTCTGTCATCTGTAGTCACAAAATAGTCACATCCCGCAATCACTGCACAAGCCACATGATATGCATCTTTTTCCTTTATACCTGTTTCCATGATAGCATCAGCTATATTCTCAATATCTTTTTCTTTCTTGTTGCTGACATACAATGCAGCATACTCTTTCATAAACTTTTCAATAGCCAGTTTCTTTTGCACTGACCTGTTATTACTATTTTCAAAGTCAAGAACATATGATGTTACAAGCTCAATCTTTTCCTGCCTTATCATGTCCTGAATATGAAGCTTGGCCTGCGTCTCCAAATGGATACGCATCTGAGACTGATCATCATAGGGACGATTATAACTACAATTATCCAAATATACTCTCACTTCTATATTTTATCCTCCTCATCTTCCAATTACTCTTATTGTCTTTATCTTAGCATATTCAATTAAAATAGACTATCATCAAGCCCTATCTTATTAAAATTATTTTCCCACTGATATACAATAAGGGGAACCCTACAGGACATGCGCTATGCCTGTTTGATTCCCTTTTTTATTATCCATATATTATGATGCTGGGGTCAAAAGCCCTGCTACAGCACCTTGAAAAGTTCATATATTTTGTAGTAAATACAAGCATAAATACCA
>ERZ808046.381-NODE-381-length-43648-cov-7.099424_pt1 | contig 43648 bp, 42 predicted proteins | sample MGYA00380196_ERZ808046 | MGnify/ENA primary metagenome ERZ808046 (study PRJEB31490, sample SAMN06133421) | mouse gut metagenome | isolation source: Z6_2 | host: mice | place: China: Chengdu | collected 2015-05 ...
CAGTTTGGCGTAGTTTGACCGAATTTGAATAATTGAATATGATTTTAATGCAGGCACTCAGTATTTTTTGCTGGGTGCTTTTTGCGTTTCCGGGGAACTGTATTCCGGGATCAGAAAAAGCCGTCACTTTTCAATTTATGAAGTGGCGGCTTTTTCTATTTCCAGAAGCAACCACAACGAATTAGAAACGAGGTGATTATCTTGAACACGCAAATCATCACCATCGCCAACCAAAAGGGAGGTGTGGGTTATGAAAAGCTATACATTATGCAAAGTTAATGATAGAAATCCTTATAAATAAAGGATTCTTTAGTTGATTTACTTTCCATAATCCATCAAGATTTAAGTGTATTTTATCAATTCACTTAAGGAGGAACGCACGATGGAAAAATCAACTTTACAGCAACTGATCAACCAAACCAGGGAAGCACTCGTACAGGCAGGTACATCCAGCTATTACCAAAAAGTATTTAAAACTCTTACAAAACAGCTTTTGCTCTACTCCCACGAACAAGGTACTGATTCTTTCAGCATGGATTTTGGATTACGGTTTTTAGAAGACCATTATTCTATGTCGTCTAAGATAGCGTTGAAAAAATGGTGTACAGCCTATTCCCGTTGTATAAATGCTTTGGCAGAATACCATCGTTCAGGGAATGTAGTTCTTTATCTTGCCATGGATAAAAGAGCGTACACTTTCCCAGAGGGATTTAGATATAGCGCAGAAGCATATATTTCCCATCGAGAAGATATCGGGATAATAAAAAAATCAAATAAGATTTTCAGTTTATATCTGGAACGCTTTTTTGCGTTTTTAAGCAGGAAGAACATTGCTTCTTTAGATACACTGTCTCTCAAAGACGTTTTGGATTTCATGGCATCTTTGAACTGTTATGAAAAGCCAACCATAAATCATACAATGCGTGCGGTGCGCTATTATCTGAAATACTGCTATGAACATGGTCTTATGGAGCAGGAGATGTTTTCAAAACTTCCAAACCCTCATTACAACAGGCAGAGCCGATTACCTTCTTCGTATTCCGCGAATGAGGTGACGAAACTTCTTGATTCGATTGACCTTGGGAATCCCTGCGGAATCCGTGATTATGCAATCATTCTTCTGATTGCAAGACTTGGATTACGCAGCAGCGATGTCGCAAATTTAAGGTTTTCCAATATCGACTGGGAAAGAGAAGTAATCCATTTGAACCAGGTAAAAACAGGAAATCCGTTAGAACTTCCTCTTTTAGAAGATGTTGGCGAAGCGATCATTAACTATCTGAGGAACGCAAGGCCTAAAACCGATTCGGATCACGTTTTTGTGAGGCAGGTTCCTCCTTACACGGATTTCAATCCGGGTGCGGTCGGCGCCCTTGTAAGGGTACGTCTCCAGAGATCGGGAATCCATCTTGAAGGGAAAAAGAAAGGCTCCCACACACTCCGCCACAGCCTTGCGAGCCGCCTGTTGGAGCATGAGATTCCGCTTCCGGTCATTTCAGAAATCCTGGGGCACACAACTACTGAAACTACAATGGCATATCTTTGTATTGATATCACCGAGCTTCGGAAATGCGCATTGGAGGTGGCAATCTAATGACAAGAGTCAGAAAATCCCCATCCATGACAGGTTCATTTGCGGAAGTTGCCCAGGAATTCATTCAGTACAAAAGAAGCACAGGTTTTAAATATACAGATGAACCGAAATGTTTATCCCGGTTTTGCCGTTTCAGTGAAGAACAGGGTGTCACAGAAATAAAAATATCCCGCTCCCTTGCAGAAAAATGGACAGCGCCCCGGGCAGGTGAATCCGAAAAAAGTCGGTCACACCGCATTACCTGCATAAGACAGTTTGCCATATACCTTAATAACCTTGGTTATGATGCTTATATCGTGCCGGAAGTGAAGGGTTTGAATCACAGTTCATTTGTACCATATATATTTACGCATGAGCAGATAGCAGCTGTGATCAAAGCCGCTGATGAAACAGAACCCAAAGAAGTTGCAAGAAATATGCATCTGGCGTGACCGGTATATCCCATTATCAGATTCCGTAAAAGAAGCCTGTATATCCTATGCAGATAAAATCTGGTGGGAAAAAGACAGCGACTTTTTCTTCCCTGCTCCTGATAAGACCATGATCAGCCCGATGACTATCTATCAAAGATACCGCAAGTATCTGGAAGCGGCAGAGATTTCACATGGCGGAAAAGGGCAGGGCCCCCGTCTGCATGATGTACGCCATACATTCGCGGTTCATGTTTTACAAAAGTGGATCAAGGAAGAAGCCGATTTAACGGCTATGCTCCCGATTCTTTCCACATATATGGGGCACAAAACAATACGCTCAACAGCAAGGTATCTGCGCCTGACAGCGGAAGTTTATCCAGACCTGATGAGGGAAGTTGAAAGGTCATGTGCATACGTCATCCCGGAGGTATGCCATGAAGGAAACTGATTTTGCACAGTATTTAACGCAGTTCCTGTCAGTATATCTGCCCTGCCAGGTCGGCAGCAAACGTAATACCCAGATAGCATACAGGGACTCATTCTCATTATTTTTAAGATACTGCAGAGATCAGGAGAACCTTTTGCCGGAAAAGCTGACAGTTGCAAAAATAAACAGGGATCTGATCCTCCGCTTTCTGCAATGGCTGGAAGAAGAACGTAACTGCAAAGCGGTGACAAGGAATCAACGTCTCGCTGCAATCCACTCATTTTTCAGCTTTTTAATGGTAGAAGAACCACAGTATATACAGCAAAGCCAGAAAATCCTGGCTATTCCAATGAAAAAAACGGATACGGTGCCACTCATGCATCTTCCATTGGATAGCATCAAAGGCCTGTTAGAACAACCCGACAAGACAACGATCCAGGGGAAAAGGGATGCTGTTCTGCTGTCACTTTTATATGATACCGGAGCAAGGGTTCAGGAACTTGTAGATCTAAAAATGAGACCAACCGGGGAATTGTTGACGCAGTATATGGAAGGTTCTGGTCTGACTTCGCCTGTATATGGTCGCAATCCGTTATTTACCAACCGCAGCAATAAACCCCTGACGAGAGCCGGAGTGACATATATTTTGAAAAAATATGCTGCACAAGCTCAGGCAATGGGAATAAAGGATATCTCCGATGAAATCACACCGCATTGGCTGAGGCATAGCAAAGCAATGCATCTGCTTCAGTCGGGAGTCAATCTTGTTTATATCAGAGATCTACTGGGACACTCTAATATTTCAACAACCGAAATCTATGCACGGGCAGACGAAAAAATGAAGCGAAAAGCATTGATGGAAGCTTACAACAGTCCATCATCTGACGAACTGCCAGCGTGGAAAAAGGATAAAGACCTTCTTGATTGGTTGAAATCTTTGTAAGGGTTTACCCCTGATTATGCAAAGTTCAAAAGAACCTATACCCTATAAAATCAGCAAAAGTGTAGGCTCAACTTTGCATAATAACTTACTTTTCATAACCCACCCCGCCTTTCTGGTTTGCTATCGCTATCACTTTACACATGGTTTTATTCCTCCGTTTAGTTAGATTTTTCTTTTACATTGGCTTTCTGCACTTCCACATAAGCCCGGTAATACCTGTTTGTACCCTTGTTCCGGTACAGTTCGGAAACTTCCGTCACAGCCACTTTGGGCTGTCTTTGCAGAATCCTCTCGAACCACTTAATATCATTCTTCGTTCCCATCAGTCGAATTTTCAGCACGTTTCCTCTCCATTTCTGCAAGGATTTCCTCGATAGACCGCTGTTTCCGGCAGTATTCCGGGTAACGGAGCTGAATGCCCTGCCAGAAGTACAGTGCGTAGCCGCAGCAGAAAATATCGCTTACGGAATACCCCCTGCACTCTCCGATCTGCTCGTCCTTGCGCTTATAGTCATCAACGCCCGGCGTTCCGTCCGTGTAAAGGTTAAAGGCAAGCCTTACCACCTTTACGCTGCCGCTGGTCTGCCAGCCCTGATGCAGACACTCTGTTTTGACGCATCCGGACTTCATATCGTAAATCTGGCTGAAATGATTCCTCGTGTCCTCAGAAATACCGAGAATGTAGATCAAAGCCTTGTGATAGCAGTCCTGATACCTCGCCTGTTCCAGTTTTTCATAATAGAATCTTTCATGTTTCTCGTTTGCAAAAACCATGTGTGTGTTGTTGGCACTCTGTGCCCCTGCTCTTAACGCTGTGTTGTTCATACCTGAACCTCCTTCATTAAAGATATTGAATAAAAAAAGGGAACAAACCCCGAAATAGGGTCTATTCCCAAACATCAAACAAGGGAAAGCACTTTGCTTTCCCTTGCAGAACTTATATATAGACTTTTACCACAATATCTTTAAATCTGTTAGCCTTTGTGTACTCTGGACGTTCAGCCATAAATGCCCTTACATCCTCTCTCGACACCGTTAAGGTACAGAAGTAAATATAGGGTTGTCTAATTCCTCTAGTTGTTAATAGCCGCCTGTGCCGCCGCCAATCTCGCAATCGGCACCCTGAACGGTGAACAGGACACATACGTCAGCCCAATCTTATGGCAGAACTCCACCGAAGACGGATCTCCACCATGCTCACCGCAGATACCCAGCTTGATATCCGGTCTGGTAGCGCGGCCCTTCTCTGCCGCCATCTGTACCAGCTGGCCTACGCCGCTCTGATCCAGTCTGGCGAACGGATCTGACTCATAAATCTTATTCTTATAGTAATCACCCAGGAACTTACCTGCATCGTCACGGGAGAACCCGAAAGTCATCTGTGTCAGGTCATTTGTACCGAAGGAGAAGAACTCTGCTTCTTCTGCGATCTCATTTGCCAAAAGTGCAGCTCTCGGAATCTCGATCATCGTTCCCACATGGTACTTGATATCGGAATTCTTCTCTTTCTTCACCTGCTCAGCTACTTCCACCACTACATCTTTGACGAACTTAAGCTCCTTCTTTTCGCCGACGAGCGGAATCATGATCTCCGGTACGATATCGTATCCCTTCTCGCTCTTCACTTCGATGGCAGCCTCCATAACGGCCCTTGTCTGCATCTTGGCGATCTCCGGATAGGTAACTGCCAGACGGCATCCGCGATGACCCATCATCGGGTTAAACTCATGCAGGGAATCGCAGATCTCCTGCACATCTTCAGCCGTCATCATCATCTCTACTGCCAGGTCGTCAATATCACCCTGGTCTGTCGGCACGAACTCATGAAGCGGCGGATCCAGGAAACGGATGGTCACCGGCCTTCCTTCCATCACCTCATACAATGCCTTGAAGTCCCCTTTCTGGAACGGGATCAGTGCATTCAGTGCTTTTTCTCTCTGCTCTACGGTTCTTGCCAGAATCATCTGACGAATCTTCGGAATCCTGTCAGGTTCGAAGAACATATGCTCGGTACGGCAAAGACCGATACCTTCTGCGCCATATTTGATCGCATTGGCTGCGTCGGCCGGCGTATCTGCATTGGTGCGTACTTTCAACTTACGATATTTGTCCGCCCACTCCATAATGCGACCGAAATTACCGCTTACAGACGCTTCCACTGTCTTGATATCACCCTTATAGATCTTACCGGTGGAGCCATCCAGAGAAATATAATCTCCCTCATGGAACTCTTCTCCGCCCAGTTCAAATACCTTGTCCTCTTCATTGATCGCAATGTCGCCGCATCCGGATACACATGCCGTCCCCATACCGCGTGCTACCACTGCTGCGTGGGATGTCATACCGCCGCGCACAGTGAGGATACCTTCTGCCGCATGCATACCTTCGATGTCTTCCGGAGACGTCTCCAGACGAACAAGAATAACTCTTTCGCCCTTTTCGTGAGCTGCCTTCGCCTCTTCTGCGGTAAAATATACTTTACCTGCCGCTGCACCGGGAGACGCCGGTAATGCCTGTCCGATCACCTGACCGGCTTTCAGCGCTGCATCGTCGAAGGTAGGATGCAGTAACTGATCTAAGGATTTCGCCTCGATACGAAGAACTGCCTCTTCCGGTGTGATCATGCCCTCATCCACCAGGTCGCATGCAATCTGGATCGCTGCGGGAGCAGTCCGCTTACCGTTACGGGTCTGCAGGAAGAACAGCTTACCGTCCTCGATCGTAAACTCCATATCCTGCATGTCGCGGTAATGATTCTCCAGTTTATTGGCAATCTCCATGAACTGCTTGAAGCAATCCGGCAGATCCTCTTCCAGTTTGGTAATAGGCTGGGGTGTACGGATACCTGCTACCACGTCTTCGCCCTGGGCATTGATCAGGTATTCGCCGTAAATACCCTTCGCACCCGTAGAAGGATTTCTGGTAAAAGCAACGCCAGTGCCGGAAGTATCACCCATATTACCGAATACCATGGCCTGCACGTTGACTGCCGTGCCCCAATCGCCCGGAATATCATTCATACGGCGGTACACGATCGCTCTCTCATTGTCCCAGGAACGGAAAACTGCCTTGACAGCTTCCATCAACTGTTCCTTCGGCTCCTGCGGGAACTCCTCACCTTTATTCTCTTTATAGATATTTTTAAATCTGGTTATGATTTCTTTCAGATCTTCTGCTGTCAGTTCCGTATCAAATTTGATGCCTTTCGCTTCCTTGATCTCGTCCAGAATTCTCTCAAAATAAGACTTCGGAATCTCCATAACGACATCGGAAAACATCTGTATGAATCTCCTGTAGGAGTCATAAGCAAATCTGGGATTGCCTGTCTTCTTCGCAAATCCTTCTACTGCCACATCCGTAAGACCGAGATTCAGGATCGTATCCATCATACCAGGCATTGAAGCCCGCGCACCGGAACGCACCGAAACAAGAAGCGGATTCTCAGTATCGCCGAATTTCTTACCCTGCTTCTCCTCCAGAGTTGCAAGCGCTTCAAATATCTGCCCTTTGATCTCGTCCGTGATCTGCCTGCCGCTGTTGTAATAATCAGTACAAGCCTCTGTCGTAACTGTAAATCCCTGGGGGATCGGCAATCCTAAATTCGTCATCTCAGCAAGGTTCGCGCCTTTACCACCGAGAAGATTACGCATGTCGGCATTGCCTTCTTCAAATAAGTACACCCATTTTGCCATAACTTTTTTCCCTCTCTTTTCTTAAATACTACTCAGAAACCATAATCAGACAATCCGCAGACTGCGCTGTTCTTCATTTATAGTTTCTGATCTGACTAGCAGAGACGCACATTTCAGTGCCCTTTCATTATTTTACCATATAATTGGAAATTTAGCATCCGTTTTTTGTAGTTCTGCACAAAATTTATGGCAAAAAATTCTCAAAGATGAAAACATCGAACTTTCCATCCATTTTTTTCAGCTCCGCCTCACTGCGGATCGTCCATGCCACCGCCGGATGCCTGTAAAGCCATTTGCATATCCTTCGTCCCGGCTCCTCCTCAAACTGATGATTGTAAGCGATAAAATCCGGCGCCGTAAAGATATTCAGCAGCAGATGTGTCATGAAAAAGTAAAGCGGACTCTTATGACCGCCGTCTATGCGGAAATTTGAAGCCAGCTGTCCTCTGACCACACTGTTGTGATACCTGCGATACCACAATAACACCAGCGGATTAAAAGATTCTATACAGTATTCTCCCTGATAAGCCCGCAGCATCCGGTCGATCACCGCGCAGAAAGTAACGTCTTTCGTCTCGGACTTGATTTCCACGATAAGCGGCACCCGCCCGTCCACAAGAGCAAGCATATCCTCCAGTTTTGGGATACTCTGCTCTGAGTCCGCCAGTTTAAACTGCTGCAGCTGTTCGTAAGTATAATCCTCAATCCGCGCCTTCACGCCGCACATACGTTCCAACGTGCCATCATGGAAAATGACCGGAATGCCGTCTTTTGTCATCTGTACATCCAGTTCTATGCCATACCCGGCTTCCACCGCCCTGCGAAAAGCCGCCATGGAATTCTCCGGCGCCTCTCCTGCATTGTCATGCAACCCTCTGTGTGCAAAATATTTTTTGCGAAAAATGCCCGCATCCGGTCTGTTCACCACGCGCGGTGTTACCGACATCAGATACAACGCTCCCGGAATCATGATCCACTTTGCTGCCTTTCCCAACTTTCCTGCCATCTTCTGTACCACCTTTCCGAAATCCTTCCCGATTCCATCCCGTATATTTTATCTTTTCTGAAAAAAGTCTTCTTCACAGCCAAATATGCCTTAAAAACCTGCACTTTGTCCGGTTAGTCCCAGCTACTCATCTGACCACATTTTGATTATATACTTCTGCCATAAAACTGCAAGAACTTTTTCTACGAAATTTGCAAAAATGTATTGACTTTTTGGAACTCTGATAGTAATATATTATTTGCGTTATGAACGCAGGCGGAAGTGTCGGAACTGGCAGACGAGCAAGACTAAGGATCTTGTGATGGTTACATCGTGTGGGTTCAAGTCCCATCTTCCGCATCTACCCTGGTAAATTCAAAGTTTACCAGGGTTTTTCTTTTTCAAACTTTCTACCCATTCCTTTCTCACGCATAAGACCTCTTTAAAGTTTTCTGAGCGTCTGACGAACACAAGAAAGAATTATTTCTATGAAAAAAGAAGCCGGAACATCCTCTCATACCCTGAAAATGTCCCGGCCTTATCTTATTGGTATCTGTGTTCTCTTTTTCTTTTATCTAACTGCGCACCCGCGCAAGGCTTTCCATCCATTTTCCGTACGACAGGTAAGAGGACCAGTTTCCCATGATCTTCTGGTCGTTCATCACCTTCTGTATGTACATGAGATAATTCTTCTGGTCAAAAAAGCTCGTTGCCTGGGCCTTATCACGAACCGCGGCTGCGCGCAGGCGGTCACCGTCAGAAGTATGCCCGTTCTCCACGTTCAATACCATCAGCTCATTATAACTGCAATGGGAAGGGTTGATCTTCGAGGCATCAATCTCCTTCCTGAATTCCTTTCCTTCCGCATCCAGTCCCATGATCATATAAACCGGATTCTCCTTGGAATAGTTGTCAGCTCTGTATATATTGACAGATTCCCCGGTCTGCGGACTGGCATAAGACATCAGGGCATCCGATCTGAGCATACACTTCTTCCCGCCTGCACTGACGCAGGTCATAACTTTCTTTTCAAATCCTTCTTTGCCCTTTTCTGTCCGCTCTGTTTCACTCCTCTGCTGCCATGGATTTACACCTGCGCTGTTTACTGCCCCTACACTCATTCACTTTTTCCGTCCTTTCTTTCTGTCTTTTTATCCGAACCGGCCAGTCTGCATTCCACGGTGTTTACTGTTATTCCATTATACCGTTTTATTCTGTTACTCTATTACTCCATCCTTCTGTTGCCCGGTCACTTTGTCACACCGTCGTCTGTCCCGTTCTTATATAAAATACGAATCAACCTGACAGAAAGTTTCATTGAGCAGATTCTGTTTTAATATTTTTACTCCTTTTTTTCAGAATCTTGAAAAAGGAAGATTGTATGCCCCTGGCGTGCTGACGCATCCTCCGGAGCCGGGTATAATCACATCATGTTCTGTCCCCTCCTCTGTATCCGTATCACTTTCCATATATCTTCTGTAAGTCTTTAAGCCTGCACTTTCATAAAAGGCCAGGGCACCGTCATTAAATTCCCACATATCAAGTTCTATTCTTTTAAAGCCGCGGTTTTTTGCATCTTCTTTGATAAAATCAATCATGGCAGTGGCAATGCCTTTCCGCCTGTGCTTTTCATCTACCCCGAACTCCTCTATATGGAAATATTTCCGTTCCTTATTATAAGCAGATTCCGGTCTCTCGATATACTGAACCACAGCAAATCCAACTATTTCATCCTCAATAGCGGCAACAATGATCCCGCTGGTTTCCTCGTCGAATCTGGTATATACAAATGGTTCTATGAACTGCCATCCATCCTCCCGAAATATATCCGGGCGTCCCTTGACATGAACCTCGTTGACCTGTTTGCGGATGTTATTTACAGACTCAAGTTCTTCACCTTTTGCATATCTTACGATTACATTTTCCATATACAGCCTCCTTGTTAAATTCTACGCCATTTAATAATTTCAAAAAAGCTCCTTTCCAGACAAAAAAATACACCAAACATACAATATGTCCAGTGCACTTCTAAAACGATCGGTTATCACAAAAATCTTATAAAAATCACAACCTACACCTACCGATTCATATGCACAGACATATCAGACCTACCCGCGTAACTGTGCATCCAATCGAAACACAATTACTTCTAAGTACGTCCGTAATACATGTACATATGATTCATTGTAAAATGTAAGTTCTGCATTTCCATGCTCTCCTAAACTTTTTTAATAATCTATCATAATTCCATTTATATGTCAATATGGCAGGAAATATTTTTCTGCTAAGGGCAAAACAGGGGAAAATACATGGCAATTCACTGTATAAGGCTTAAAAAGCCCTGCAAATGCTCCCGATACGTTTTCATATTTGAAAGATTTGAAACTTATTGCTGCGCAGGTGCGATCCGGATGCTTCCTTTATGATTTTCTGCGTATATCTCCATATAACAGGTGCCAGTCTCATCGACCGAAATTTCATAGTCTCCTTCCGGATCTTTTTTATTAAAATAGACCTTTTGACCGCCGTCATTGACGATCTTCACCCGAAGGCTGCCGCCTGTCGTCATGCAGGACAAGGCTATCTTCATCGGCTTTTCCACCTGAAATGCAACAGAAAGCGGAGAAGACGACATCCCCTTATCTTCCAGCACGATGCACTCCGGCCAGTTATCTGTCAGGCCTGGAAATGCTGCTCTTTCCCCGTTCTCCATGTCATCCAGGTCCGGCAGTCCCATCCCGATATCCTGCTTTTGGTCTTCCGCATCCTCCGTCCCGACAACCGACTTCCAATCTTGCGCATCCTCCGCCCCGACATTCGCCTTCCGGTCCTTCGCCTCCTCCGTCCCGGCATCCCGCTCCCGGTCTTCCGCACCCTCCGCCCCGCTGTCCGGCTCCGGCTTTTCCATTCCGTCATCAAAGCTCACTTTGTCCCCGGCGGTCATCTCCAGCTTGAATTCACAGCTGCCTTCTCCGGTAAAGTAAATTTCACTTTTTCCTTCCGCAACTGCGACTTTCTCTTCGACCTCCCTGTTTTCCCCATCGACGATGACTGTCCGGGTTTTGTCCTGCGCTTCAAAGACAAGCTGCACATCACCTTCTGCATTTTTTATACTTCCCTGCACGTCCACCTCCGTATCCTCCTCTGCCGTAATACATACGATCCCCGCATTGGTTTCATGCAGATACACCCTGCCCTTCACCTGAAAGTCTCCGTCATCGCACGCGGAAGCATAATAGGTAAAACAGCTGGATCTCTCAGATAAACCGTCCAGGCTGCTGTCTCCCAGTCCTGCCGGTATCGCTTCCGCACATCCTTCCAGACACAGGACAGGCAGAAACAACAGCCCGGTCTTTAGCATCCCCGCCATCCTTTTTCCAAATCTTCTTTTAATGCTTCTCTCTACAGGCCTCTCCGTTTTCCTGTCCCCCTCATTCTCCATCTTACTGTACGCTGTTCTCTCCATCATCCGCTCCATCATTTTTCCTCCATTCCGCACCATTTTACACCGGGTACACACTCACCTCTATAAACAAGAACGAAACACCCCGCACAAATTCTTCAATAACCTTTCCCTTTTTTCGGCATAAAATAGAACAAAACCACATAGGATTATAGGTTACACATTATGTACGTTACTCTTTTTATCTTGTTTCTGATCGCGTTTGTCTGCATGATCTTCTGTCATTTCCGCAGAAAAAAGATCATCTGCCGGGTCAAATGTATGGATAAATGTCAGAAATGTTCCATGCTGGAGGAACTGGCGGCTCCTTTCGGCTATGTCTATCACTGCTGCTGCGGTTTCTTTTCCTCCACCATAGACGCCTGGCAGAAGGCCGCCGGCTACACGTGGTTCTATGACTATATGGCGCCCCGTTTCCAGATGGTCTTCGACGCCCTCCCGGTCTATTTCGACTACCAGAAAAAGACGTGGCTGATCGAATTCTGGAAAGGCCAGTACGGCATCAACACCGGGGCGGAGATCGGCATCTACCATGCCGACAGGCTCCTGTCCGAGGCGGAATATCAGGTGGCGCATTTTGCAGCTGCCGACGAACACGAAATGCTTTCCTGCTCTCTTCATCTTTGCGAAACGGACGGCACATATGTACAGATCTCCGAGAAGCACTGGTGGCTTACGGCCTTTATACCGGGTGTTTTTTCCTGTCCGCAGGACCTGCGCCTGAAAGCCGCCGTCTATTTTCCCAACGAGGAAATGATGGATGCCTTCCACTGCGGCTTATGCAGGGCCGGTTATCCCGCAGAGGAGATTACCATCCAGAACCTTTGTCTTTCTTTTACCTTCCACCGGCCGCTGCCCGTGCATTACAGTCTGTTTACCCGTTTCCACCGCTGGCTTTCCCAGTGTCTGAACCGGATCTACTGCCGTCTTTTCGTCTGGATCACCAGACCCTTTGTCTGCACGGAAGACCGCGTATTATATCTTTACTTCTACCTGCCTTTCTGCTTCCGGCGGCTGATGCGGCTGCATCGTTTTCACAGAAGGTGCCACCGGAAAAGCGGCTGCCGCCGCCCGAAATGCTGCCGCAGATGCCGGCCGCACAGATTTCATGACAGGAGAACTTCATGAGTATCACAAGCCGTCTGGACCGCGCTTTTGCGCAGGCACCCGCACTGCCCTTAAACAGATGCTCCAAATATGTTCTCATAAGTGACTGTCACCGGGGCGTGGGTACTTCCTCCGACAATTTTCTGAAAAACCAGCATCTCTACTACGCGGCGCTGGAACATTATTACCGGGGCGGTTTCACTTATATCGAGCTGGGAGACGGGGAAGAACTGTGGGAAAACCGGAAGCTGCGCAATATCACCGAGATCCACGACGATGTCTACTGTATGTTTTCCCGATTTGAGGAACGGGGCCGGCTGTATCTTCTCTACGGCAATCACAATATCACCCGCAAAAAGAGCCCGGCCTTTCTGGAGGCTCTGGTGCTGCGCTCCGAATCTTTTCCAGAGAAATCTCTTTACCTGACCCACGGCCACCAGGCCAGTCTGCTCAATTCCACGCTCTGGCCTCTGGCCCGCTTTCTGGTACGGTATTTCTGGAGCCCGCTTGAGAATCTGGGCTTTCTGGATCCCACCAGCGCCGCCAAGAATTACGAGGTAAAGGAAAAATGCGAAGAAAGCCTGCGCCAATGGGCCAGAGAACGGCAGCATATCCTGGTCACCGGACATACCCACCGCCCCGTGCTGCCGCAGGAGCCTTCTTTCTATTATAATACGGGAAGCTGTGTACATCCCCGCTGCATCACCTGTATCGAGATTGAGCGGGGTGAGATAACTCTGGTGAAATGGACGATGAATGCCAGGATTGACAGCACCTTATACGTTGCCAGGGAGATCATCTCCGGCCCCGTAAAGCTGCTGTGACGCACCTTCCATAACGCAAAAACTGCCGCCCCGGCCGGAGATCCGGCTTTGGCGGCAGTTTCCATATATAAGGAATGTATCCCTTTTACAAGGCGGCACTCATCCTTTGACTGCTCCTGCTGTCATACCTTCGATAAAATATCTCTGGAAGCAGAGGAACACGATAAATACCGGTATGATACCGAAGATAGAACCTGCAATCAGCACATCATAGTTGTTGCCGTAAGGTGTGAGCAGGGTATTTAAACCGATCGGCAGCGTAAATTTGTCCGCACTCCTGAATACGAGCATCGGCCACAGCACGTTGTTCCATGCGCCCATCGCTGTCAGAATGGACATGGCCGCGAATGCCGGCTTGGTGATCGGCAGCATGATCTTGAAACAGATGCCGTACTCCGTGGCGCCGTCGATCCGTCCCGCATCGAGAAGTTCTTTCGGCAGTCCCGTCATGTACTGTCTGAAGAAGAAGATCGTGGATGCTCCGCATATTCCCGGCAGTACAACGCCCGCCATGGTATCGATCAGGCCGATGGTGATCATTTCCTTATACAAGGGAAGGATCAGGATCTCGAAAGGCACCATCATGGTGGCGATGACCAGGAAGAACAGGAAATTTTTCAGTCTGTAATTGTACATCGTCAGTCCATACGCCACGACATAACAGATAAAAAGTGTTCCCACTACGGAGATTGCCGTCAGGATCAGGCTGTTTTTGTACCACATAAAGTATCTTTGGCCGTCGGCGTTATTGCCGAACAGATATTTATAGTTTGCCAGCGTCATCGTGCTGAAGTCCAGATCCACACTCAGGCCCCTGCGGATCAGTTCCGTACCGGGCCTGAAAGACGCGATCAGTCCGGCGAGCAGCGGAAATACGATGATAAAGGAGAGCACTGCAAAGAATGCCGTCGAAACAAACGTCAGGATCCTTCTTTTTGCCATCATGCCCATGGTTTCTTTTGCGTTTACAGAGGATGTTTGTGCCATATTATCTTTCCTCCTTCTTGAATGTTCCGTTCAATACCAGCTGAATGATATTGATGGTCAAAGCAATGACGAGCAGTACGATACCGACTGCACTTCCGTAGCCTAACTGGTTCTTCGCGATACCTCTCTTATACAGATAGCCGACGATGGTCAGACCGATGTTGTTTGGCGAATCGGGACCTGCCCACAGCATATATGCTTCCATGAACATTGCCAGACCCGCATAGACACTGATGGTCAGTACATAGATCGTGGTCGGCTTTAACAACGGAAGCGTCACATACCGGAACTTCTGCCATGCGTTTGCCCCGTCGATTTCCGCCGATTCATACAACGCCGTGTCGATCGCTTTCAATCCGGATATAAAGTAGAGCATGTTTACACCGGTCCATCTCCAGCACGCCACGATAACAAGCGCTGACAGGCCGGTCGCTTTTACTTTTAACCATTTGAAAGTCCCAAGCCCCAGAGCCGATGTGATCACATTCATCTGTCCTGTCGCATACTCGGAGAACATCAGACGGAACAGTGTACCGGAAATTACTACGGACGTCAATGCCGGCACATACAGACACGCTTTCCAGAATCCCTTCGCTTTCACCAGTCTGGAATCCATCAGCACTGCATAAAGCATCGGAAAGGGAATCAACAGCACAAGCGTCAGCAGCATGTATTCAAAACTGTTCATGACCGCCGTGCGGAACGCCGTATCCTTGCCGAGCTTCACGAAATTGGCAAAACCGACCCACTCTGCCCCTGTCGGTTTGATATCCTGAAAACTCATGGTGATCGTACTGCAAAGAGGATAGATCCAAAAGAACGCAAAACTTAAGATAAACGGAAGGACGAACACATAGGGCGCCGCCTTCTGTGAATAGAAAAACTTCTTGAATTTACTCATACGCACACACTCCTTACCCAATACAGGCATGACTCATTCCTGCCATCCCTCGAAATAATAGGGCAGCTTATTACCGCCGCCCTATTGTATTGTATGTTTTACTGTTCCAGATCCACTACATCCTGTGCGGTCTGCAGTGCCTCTTCCACATCCACGCCGTTCTCAAGAATATCGTTCAGCGTGATGTTGCAGAACTGCTCATTGATGGTCGGGCTGATTGCTGTCGTGTAAACCGCGCCGATATCATCTTTGATGCTGTAAAGAACATCGTAAGGATAATTTATGAAGAATGCATTATACTGATTGTTGTCGTCGTGTGCGAATGCGTCATCATTCCAAAGTGCCGTATTACATACGTCAAATCCCAGGTTATCCCAGATCAGCTGCTCGCCTTCCTCGGACATCTTAGCCCAGCAGAGGAACTCGGATGCAAGATCGGAATCACCTGCCTGCTGTGTTACTACCGTACCTGTACCGCCGATACCTACGGAACAGGGCTGGCCTGCTTCGAATACCGGACACTTTGCGATATACCAGTTACCTGACTCTTCCGGCATATAGTTGGTGAAACGGCTCATATACCACATAGCCTTCGGGAAAGATACGATATTGTGGTCAAGGATGTTCTGGAAACCTGCCTCAAGATCCGTATGTCCGTCAGGAGAAACCTGTGCCAGTCCGTTGTTGATCCATTCCTGCTGCATCGTCAGCATCTTCTTCACGGAATCAAGCTGCACGTTGGCCGTACCGTCAAATCCGCCTGTCCAGTCTTCGCCGTGCTCCGCCATCGCGATCCACAGCCAGTCGCAGCCTGCGGTATCCACAGATGTCCAGAACTTGCCTTCCGTTGCGATCGCCGCCAGATACTCCTGACCAAGCGCTACATAATCATCCCATGTCACCACCGCATCGATCTTCGCGATGATATCCTCCTGGGAAGCTCCCATCGCCTCAGCCATCGCTGCCACGTTATAGTACATAACGGTTGCGCCTACATGGTAGGGAATACCATAGTAATGTCCGTCGGAACCTGCATAAACATCCATTCTGGCAGGAACCATCGTATCAAGATAAGGCGCTGCATTGTCGTCCTGCGGTACAAGCCAGGTGTCAAGTCCTGCTACCACATTCGGGAACTGGCCGATCTCCACGTCACAGATATCAGGCGCACCGGTGCCTGCTGTCAGAGATGTCAGCAGCTTCGTGTGCATGTCTGCATAAGGATATGTAGTACATGTGATCTCGATCGTCCTGTCGGGATTCTGCTCGTTCCATTTCTCAACCATGTTGCCGTAGTGCTGTCCGTGCAGTTCCACGAAAGTCCACATCTCCATATGGGTTCCGTTGGGGTCACCGAAGGTACTTGTCGGGATCTCTTCCTCTGCAGCCGCCTCGTCGCCTGCCGCTGCCTCATCGCCCGCTGCTGCGTCGTCCCCCGCCGCTGCCTCATCACCTGCAGCCGCTTCATCGCCCGCTACAGCACCGTCACTGGCAGGAGCATTCTGCCCCCCCCCACACCCAATCAGGGCGGAAGCAACCATCGCCGTACTCAGCAGAGTAGCCAATACTTTCTTTTTCATCCTTCTTCCTCCTTTAGATTTTAAAAAAATAGGTCGATTTCCAGACAAACCATTTCTCAAAGCGCATTATGCTTATTCCTTAAAATAATTTAAATCAGCGGGCATCACTTTGACTTTTTCCCAAAAACAGCCGGCGCTTTTCCCTTGAAACGATCAGGCAATTAAGCAAGTTGACTATTTTTTTCTCATTTGTCTGTCATCTATATTCACATTGTACAATGCTATTCAGCTTCCGTCAATACCTATTTTTTAATAATTTAAAACATTTTAGTAAAAGTTGAAATATTTTTCTTTCGCATACTTTATGATAATTCTTTTTCACTCACCCATTTCTCATAGGGACAGCTGTTTTTCTTCATCACCGCGCGCAGCTCCACATAACAGCCGCAGGCCCTGCACATGCCGTCTGCCAGCAGATCGCATTTTCTGCACAGAGAAAGCCGCTCTTCGTAAAGCGGCTCCTCAACTTTCAGCGCTTCATCCAGATCCCGGATGTAAGCGTGCAGATTTTCAAAATATGCATTCTGATCCATGTCTCTTGTCAGACATTTGCGGCAGTGGCGTTTTGTCTCTTTTTCCATCTCTCTCATCACGCCTCTCCTTATTTCCTGCCCTTTCTACTTCACACGGAAACTGATCACGCTGCAGGCCGGCGCCGTAAAGCAGATCTTGCCGTCCCTGATCTCAAAGGCATCGAAGCTCTCCTCCTTCACCTTCTCCGGCTCCTCGAAGGTATTGCAGGCGTGCATCTCTTCCCGCAGGATGGCTGCCTTCACCTGACCAGGCTGCAGCTGTGCAAAGGCCATCTCCACAGGCATGTCCTCGGTCACGGACAGATTGTTCAGGGTCACATTCACATATCCTTCGGCATCCACGGACACGGACTCGCTCAAAATCGGCACCTGATATTCCTCGTCCATGCTGACGGTCTTATTGCCCTCGATATAACTGTCCACAAGCTCCGCATCCTGGTGGTGCTTATACATATGGAACACATGGTAGGTGGGCGTTAAGAGCATCTTCGGCCCTTCCGTCAGGATCACGGACTGCAGCACGTTCACCATCTGTGCGATACATGTCATCTTCACACGGTCGCAGTGTTTATTGAAGATATTCAGCGACACGCCCGCTACCAGCGCATCCCGCATGGTATTCTGCTGATACAGGAATCCCGGATTCGTCCCCGGCTCCACATCGAACCAGCATCCCCACTCGTCCACGATCATACCGATCTTCTTCTCCGGATCGTACTGATCCATGATCGCGCCGTGACGTTCGATCAACTCCTCGATATAGGCCGCTTTGGCCATCGTCTTATACCAGGTCCTGTCATCAAATTCCGTGGCGCTTCCTTTGTCCTGCCATCCGCCCGGATGCACATAATAGTGCAGGGACAGGCCGTCCATAAAGCCCTTTGTGCCCATACCATCGCCCGGCTGCGGGCTCGCAAAGCAGGTATCCAGCACTTTCTTTGTCCAGTTATAATCCGCCACGTTCGGTCCGCCGCACACTTTTCTGATCGGCGCATCCTTGTGGTACTGCCTCACATAGGTCTGATATCTTCTGTACAGGTTCGCGTAATACTCCGGCGTCATGTTGCCGCCACAGCCCCAGTTCTCGTTGCCCACACCGAAATAGTCGATCTTCCAGGGCTTCTCGTGTCCGTTCTGTTTGCGCAGGTCAGCCATCGGGGAGACGCCTTCGAAGGTCATATACTCCACCCATTCGCTCATCTCCTGCACCGTGCCGCTGCCCACATTGCCGTTCACATAGGTCTTACATCCCAGCTGTTCACACAGCTCAAAAAACTCGTGGGTACCGAAGCTGTTGTCCTCCACGACACCGCCCCAGTGGGTGTTGATCATCTTCTTTCTGGTCTCCTTCGGCCCGATGCCGTCCCGCCAGTGATACTCGTCCGCAAAACAGCCGCCCGGCCAGCGCAGCACCGGTATCTTCATCTCTTTGAGAGCCTCCACGACATCCGTGCGCATCCCGTTCACATTGGGAATCTCGGAATCCTCGCCCACATACAGGCCCTCATAGATGCACCTGCCAAGATGCTCCGAGAAATGACCGTAGATCTCAGGGTTGATGTGCCCCTTCCTGTTCTTCTCGTTGATAAATAATTTTGCCATGCTTTTACCAGTTCCTTTCTTTCACCTTCTTTTGCTTCTTCCTCTTCCTTATTTGCTCTGTCCATCTTTTGCCATACGATCAACACAGCATCACAGCGCCGCTATGTTCTCACGTTCTGCTCTCTGCCTCTGTTTAAAGCGCCCGTTCCGGGTAAGCCTGCTCAGAACCGGAACACCGGCCGGCCGTCTTTCCATTCCAGCTGCATCAGCATCGCATGTCTGTTCGGATTGTAAAGCGGATTTCCTTCGATCTTCGTCTCCGTCCGGGCATGATAGACCATGATATCATGTCCTTCTTCATCCACCGTAAAGCAGTTGTGGCCGGGGCCATAGATACCGGCCGTCTCATCCGATCCCAGCACCGGATACCGTTCTTTACGCCAGGACAGCGGATCCAGCAGATCCGCATCCTCATCCGCCGTCAGCATCCCCATACAGTACGCCACGCCCGTCTCGGAAGCGGAATAGGTCATAAAGATCTTCCCTTCCCGTTTGATCACCGCCGGCCCTTCGTTTACCCAGAAGCCCACCCGCTCCCAGTCATAGTCCGGTGTCGTGAGCAGCACCTGCACCGTCTCAAGCTCGCAGGGCGACGCCATCCTCGCGATATATAGATTGGAGATCTGCTTTCCCACACCCACCTTCTCGGCCCAGATATAATACCACTTCCCTTTATTCTCAAACACTGTCCCGTCCAGAGAAAAGGCCTCAAAGGAGAATTCATCTTCTCCGGCCCGCTTCATCTTCCCCTTCTCCACCCAGGTGCCCGTCATCGGGTCTTCGTCCAGACATTCCAGCACATAAGGCCGGATCTCCCACACATCATCCTTATCTCCGCCGGCATAATAAATGTACCAGCCGCCGTTGATATAATGCAGTTCCGGCGCCCAGATATGGCAGCTCATAATGCCCGACTCGTGTTTGTGCCAGATCTCCTTCTCCGGCGCCTCCGCCAGCCCCTTAAGCGAATCCGCCCTGCGCAGCACGATCCCGTCATACGCAGGGATCGATGCGGTAAAATAATAAGTGCCGTCCGTATGCCGGTACACATAAGGATCCGCCCTCTGCATGATCCACGGTTTATTGTAAATTGACTCTGTTGCTCTGTCCATCCTGCTGTCCCTGTCCTTTCTCATTCTATAGCTATAGTAAACGAAATTTGTTATGTCGTTTACTATAACTATAACAACATTGAAAATAGAAATTTGCCAGTTTCAATTTTCAACGTATTTTAAAATATTTTAACTATGCCTAAATTATATGGGATGGTCAGCAAGAAAGCAACTCTTATTTTCCATTTTGATTAAAAATTTGTTCAAAAATATGCAACTCCCACTTCCCTTCACTGTCAGCCATATACCACATATACTATAGTAACATCTCTGTTGTCAGTATAGGGGATCACACTATGACTTCTTCCGGCACCGCCCCTTCCGCGACCATTGCCATCCTCGGCCGCAGCCAGGATACTGTAAATTATGAAAACGCACTGCGCAGGCTTAAGCTGTCCTGCTTTACCACATTAAACCCCGGGGAGACCGCAGCTGCCACCCATCTGCTGCTGCCCGGCGGCGGCGACATCACGCCCGCCTTCTTCGGCCAGGCAAACCGCGGCTCCCGCGGCATAGACACAGAACTGGATATTCTGCAGATGCAGGCGCTGGAAGCCTTTGTGCGCAGCGGCCGGCCGATCCTCGGCATCTGTAAGGGGATGCAGATCATCAACGTCGCCTTCGGCGGTACCATCATCCAGCATATCGCCACTGCCGGAACCCACCAGTGGAACGGCGCGGATCAACAGCACCACGTCTATCACAGCGGCCTGACCCGCACCGATTTCTTCTATCAGCTGTACGGTCTCAGCACCCCGGTTAACTCCGCCCATCATCAGGCCCTCGACCGGCCGGGCAAAAATCTGCTGCCCGTCTGCCGCGCCGGCGATAACATCATCGAAGGCATCCAGCATGCCGCCCTGCCCGTCATCGCCGTGCAGTGGCATCCCGAACGACTCCCGGACGGCAGCGGCGACAGGCTTCTACAGTATTTCGCCGAGATGGACGCAGTGGCTGTCATAAGTTAGTTTATCGCAGGTTATACTAATCCTGCTTCCGAAAGGCATGCTGCAGCTGCCGGATCCCTTCCTCCATCTTCTCCCGCTCTGCCTCGTTCCTGCTCCTGAACCGCTCCTTTAAGTTGCAGGAGACCGTATCGAGCAGCGCCCGCAGGATCTGCAGGATGACCTTCTGTGTCTGCTGGTCCAGTCCCTTAAGCGCCATGCGGATCCCGTGCAGGCTTTTCATCCAGTTGGCCGTAAAGTCGATCAGGTTATCCGTCTCGGAAGCCAACAGCACCTGATACAGTGTATCCACAAAGGTGTGCATCTCTTCCTGCGAAAGCGACAGAATCCACTGGTTCAGCGCCTTGTCCATGAATTTGCGCCCCGAACGGATGTCGTCAGCGATCAGAAAACCGTCGTCCCTGACCAGCCATGTGTACGGGTTGTGCTGGGCCAGCCCAATGGTTCTGCTCTCCACCACCTCATACTCCCCTTCCGAATAGAGCAGCATCCCCACCAGAGAGGACCGGGGTACGGTCTTGCGGATCCTCTCCGCGATCTCTTCATAGGCTCCCTGCGCTTTTACCTCCGGCCGGAAGCCGGGACCGTCATGGTCATGAATCGTCACAATGCGGCCGCGTACCGCCTCCCGACAGTTCATGGACGCATAGACCGCCAGATTACCGCCCTTGGAATGCCCGCCCACATGGAACGCACCCCGGAAGGTTTCTGCCGCACGGTTCAGGTACTCCACGCTCATACGCTGTCCCGGCACCGGCTCGGAAAAGGCCAGATTTAAGTCTTCCTTCCAGCCCACAATCGTTTCGTCCGTTCCCCGGAAGGCCACATAGACCATGTCGTCCGGCAGCACGATCGTCACCGCCGCAAACTGCATCTCCGTATCCAGATCGATTCGGTTTACATAATTCATGATCTTTGTATTATGGAACCGCCTGCTGTCATACATCCCGAGAAAAAGCGCCGTATTGTCCCGGCGGTACCGCTCGTCCCCATACAGGGAATCATACTGTTCATGACGCCGTATCTGCTCCAGACTGACTACCCTGCTTTCAGCCCCCTGCGCCGCTTCTTCCGGCAGCATCCCGTCAAATTTCAGATAGGAAAACTGACTTAAAATCAGGCTGTCCACCTCGCAAAAGGGCTTCTCCGCCAGCGTATAATCTCCGTACTCTTTCAGATAATCCAACAAAGTTCCCATATCCCTGCACCTCACTCACAGCTTTGCTTCCAGATGCTCTATGTTCTTGATCAGCACCGAGATCGTCCCGTCCGGATTGGTAATAAACTCTACGCTCTGGGGATTCTTATACTGCTCCATGGGAATCTTGATCTCGATCCCGGTATCCGTATACAGATGCTGACTCTGGTATTTGCGCACCGTATTATCGCTGCGCGGCTGTATCTCTTCTTTTACCATATCGTACTTTTCCATCTTGTCCTGAAAAGCCACTTTTAATTCCGGTTCCTGTTCAAAGATTTTCTCCGCTAACTCCTCCACCACGAAACCGCCCTTTTCCTCGATCTCCTCCTGGATAATACTCTTGGCCCGCATCTGCTTCTCAAACCGTTCCGTCTCGTCGAAGCCTTCCTTCTGCACGCTCTCCACCGCCCGGCTCACGATGGCCAGCTTGGATTTGTGCGACATATGGGCGCTGCATTTCAGAAAAAGAAAGGAAAAGTAGTTCGTTTTCTCCCCGTTCACCTCATATTTTCTCTCGATCACCTGCAGCGCCAGATCGTTTAAGCGTATGACCGCCGCCTCCGTCAGGCGCTGGCTCTCCGAAGGCAGTATGGATTTATGCCTTATGATCTCGTTGCTGTTGCCCTCCCCGTCCCCGGCGGCCATCGTCCTGTGCGTGTAAAATGCCTTGTAATTCATCTTCAAAAGCGCCAGATACTCCTCCTCGCCCTCCCGGAAACGGACCACCATCAGATCCGCCGGCGGAATATCAATATTGCCGCTCATGATATCATACAAAAGCCCTGCGATCTCCTTACTCACCGCCACGAAATCCTCATCCGAATAGGAATTGAGCATCCGATAGATCTCCGATTCCTCCTTATAGAAACGGCACTCCTTGGCATCATCCCCGGAACTGATCTTCACGATATGCTCCTTCAAAAATTCCGCGATCTCGGAGCCGTACTCCAGCTCTGTGTCCGACAGCACCGGCATCCCGATGGTCGGATCCATGATATGTACGATCACATTCCTGATCCTGATATCCTCTTTGTTCATAGACAGGTTGTATTCCTTTCTCTGGTCGTATTAATATTTATCCGCATAATCGGTTCCCGTCTCGCTGCGCATAGGCGCCGCATACCGCTCCGGATCCCGTTCCATCTTCAACATGGTATCAAAAGCCATCAACAGCATCCGGTCGCCGTTGTGCCCGCCAGCATAAGCCGCACCGCTGTGGCTTTGATCCAGATTGGCCTTAAAATGGTCGATCTGCCACACCATAATATCCACAACACTGTAGCCCGCCACCTTATAAGCGCAGCAAAAGGTCTGCCGCTCCAGATAATACACAAATTCCGCATAGATCCCTTCCGACTGCCTGAGCGCCTGCCAGAACGCCTGTAAAAAAGCCTCTCCTTCTCCCGCGCATTCGCACAAAGCCTGCGCCCACCGGTATGCCCGCTCTTCCATGTATCTTCCCCTTCCTTTCTTCACCCTGCACACTGTGGAAAGATGTGCATAGAATAAGTGTACCACATTTCAGTTCTTTTTACCGCCCCTTTTCGATATAATGTAGGGAAAAGGCTTTCTACGCCGCATCGTAAGGGATACCTACCGCCTATGGCACTGCTTGAACGACTTAACGACCTGATCTGGGGCATTCCCCTTCTCACACTGCTGATGGGAACCCACATTTATTTCACGCTGAAACTGCATTTTCCGCAGCGCAATCTTCTCTATGCTCTGAAGCTCTCTCTTGGCAAAGCGGACAACACCGGCCAGAATCTGTCGCCCTTCTCCGCCCTCGCCACCACCCTGGCTGCCACCCTGGGCACCGGCAACATCATCGGCGTCTCCACCGCCGTGGCCCTGGGCGGCCCGGGCGCCATCTTCTGGTGCTGGATCACCGGTATTCTGGGCATGGCCACCGCCTACAGCGAATGCTATTTAAGCGTCCTCTTCCGCGGCCGCAATGCCGCCGGCGATTACGTGGGCGGCCCCATGTATGTGTTGAAGAATGGTTTACATAACAAATATCTGGGCGGTGTTTACGCTGCCTGCACGCTGATCGCCGCCTTCGGCGTCGGCTGCACCACCCAGGCCAATTCCGTCACCCAGGCGGCCGCGGAAACCTTCCATCTGTCGCCCCATCTGGTAGGAATCGTCCTCGCCTTCCTCACCGGGACCGTGATTCTCGGCGGCGTAAAGAGCATCGCCAACATCTGCGAACGCATGGTGCCGGCGATCAGCTTCGTCTATCTCTTCGGCTGTCTGCTGCTTCTGCTGCTCTATCACAAAGTACTGCCGGCCGCCTGCCTGCTGATCCTGGGAGACGCCTTTTCTTTCGGCTCCGTGGCCGGCGGCATGGCGGGCGCAGCCGTCCAGCACGCCCTGCGCTACGGCATCGCCAGAGGCCTTTTTACCAACGAGGCAGGCATCGGCACCTCCGCCATCGCGGCCGCCGCATCCCATGTTTCCGAGCCCCGCATCCAGGCTTATGTCTCCATGACCGCCGTATTCTGGGACACGGTAGTCATGTGCCTGGTCACCGGCATCGTCATCGTAGCCAATATGCTCTACGATCCGGCCTCCACGGCCGGCGTGGCGGAAACCGGCCTCACGGCCGCAGCCTTCCGGCACCTTCCCTATGTGGGTGACGCCTTCCTGACCATCTCCCTGGCGGCCTTTGCCGTCACGACACTGATCGGCTGGTCCTATTTCGGAGAAAAAGCAACGGAATACCTTATGGGAAAAAAAGGTATTCCGCTCTACAAGCTCGGCTATATTCTGATGATCTACTTCGGTGCCATCATCCCCATGCACCTCGTCTGGGAAAGCACCGATCTGATCAATGCCATGATGGTGCTGCCCAATGTGCTGGCACTGTTCTGCCTGCGAAAATATGTGAAAGAGTAAACGCCCGGGACGATCACACCCGGAAAGCGGCCGCAATCTCCTGCAGAGAACGGCTGCTTCTCTCCATGATCGACATCTTGCGCAGGATTTCCTCTGAACCGACGTTGGTATTCTGCATCGCGCCGGCCACATGGTTGACCTCCTCCACGATCGTATTGTTCAGGGAAGACACCGTCTGCAGGGATGCCAGCATCTCCTCGATGGACGCTCCCATCTCCTGCGCAGAAGCCCCCAGATCCGTGGCGATCCCGTCAAAGAAGAACGCATCTTTCTGGTACTGCTCGGCGGTACTCACCATCGTGTCATAGTCGTTCATCACTTCCTCCCGCACGAACTCCAGCAGCCTGCCCGAACTGTCCTTCAAGGCCATGACGGAATCCACCACTTCGCCGATCACCTTCTGAATCTTCTCCACCGTAACCTGCGAACTCTCCGCCAGATTCCTGACTTCCTCGGACACTACCGTAAAGCCCCTGCCCGCATCACCCGCCCGGGCCGCCTCAATGGCTGCGTTGAGCGCGATCAGATTCGTCTTGCCCGCAATCTCACCGATCTCTCTGGAAAGCGTCTTGATGACCTCGATCTTCTCCACTTCCTGCAGCGCGTGTTCCAGCTCCCCGGCCGCGCTGTGATAGACCTTCTCCGCCTGTTTCTGGGACTCTACCGTGCTCTTATAAAGCTTGTCCGCCCGGATATTGATATCCCTTGACGCATCGGCCGACTCAGACGCCTTGCAGGACACATCGTCCACCACCGTCCCGATCTCACCGCTGGCGTCACTGATACTCTGGGTCACTTCCGCCGCTTCCTGCACCTTACCGGTCAGCCCGTCCATCACCTGATCCATCTCGTCAATCTTATTGTTCAGCTCTGCCATCTCATTGTAGGCGGCGGATGCCGTATCGGCGATGTTCGCCGCTTCCCCGCTTGTCCCGTTGATCGTCTCCCGGATCCGCTGCCTGATGGTCCTGGCTGCCTGGGACACCTCTTCTGCTTCGTCCCGGAAGCCGTCCCCCACTCCGGTGCCTGCCTCCATCCGGCTCTGTTCGCTGAAATCACCGGACGCAAACTGTTTCAGTTCCGCAATCGGCTGAAGCGCGCTGCCCAAAACCGAGGATACTGCCGCGTCGATGACCACCGTTCCCAATACGCCGGTCAAAAGCCCCGCGCCGACCGCACTGCCGATACCCGCACTGCCGACAACTGTCGCTCCCGCCGCCGCACCGATGAAAAGAACGATAAACGCCGCCGCCGAAACCGTGGCAAACAGCCTGCCCTTAATTGTTTTCATATGTATTCCTCCTGAACCGTCATCCTATTACGGATATTATACCTGAAATCACTTCCTGCGTCCAGCCTGAGATTGACGAAATTTTGATATTTTTATGTAATAGAGATAAAAGCCTATACAGATCACGGCCGACAACAAAGACCCCAGCGGTGCCGCCCAGCCCATCGGGTAAAGGGACTCCGGAAACAGCCTGCTGGCCAGCCAGGCGCCCGGGATACGGATCAGCAGGATGGCCGTGATATTATGGACAAAAGAGACCATGGATTTCTGGTCGCCGCAGAAATATCCGCTGAAACAAAAATGCACCGCCGCAAATACACAGTCATAAGCGTAGGCGCGCAGATAGTCGCATCCCGCCGCCAGCACTTCCCCGTCTCTCGTAAAGATCCCCACCAGCGTATGCGGCAGAAACTGGCTGTACAGCGCGCAGCACAGCCCCCAGCCAACCGTGACCGCCAGACTGTAATAGAGGCTCCTTCTGGCCCGGTCCGCCTTACCCGCCCCCATATTCTGGGCCGTAACGGTAGAGATGGCAGACAGAAAGGCGGAAGGCACAAGGAACATAAACCCGATCAGCTTCTCCACGATGCCAACAGCAGCCGCCATGATCAGCCCGCGGCTGTTGGCAATCACCGTGATCACGATGAAGGCGATCTGGATCAGCCCGTCCTGCATGGCGATCGGCGTCCCCGCCTTCAGGATCCTGCCGGTCACTTCCCTGTCCAGACGAAAATCCTCCCTGCGCACGACAAAACCCAGATTCTGCCTGCGGATCACAACAAGAGACACCGCCACACTCACCGCCTGTCCGCATACCGTACCAAGCGCCGCCCCCGCAGCCCCCATGCCGCAGGCGCCGATAAACACGAAATCCAGCGCGATATTCGTCACGCAGGCCGCCGCCACAAAGTACATCGGCCGTCTGGAATCTCCTGCCCCGCGGAAAATACCGCTGATCACGTTATAGGCTGTGATGAGCGGTATCCCGGCAAAACAGATCAGCAGATAAAGCCTGGTCTCCTCCACCGCCTCCTGCGGCGTCAGCATCACTTTCACGATCGGCGCCGTACACAACAGGAGCAGAGCGGTCACCGCCACCGCGAACACAGAAAAAAACAGGGCTGACGTGCCTGCCGTCTTCGCCGCTGTCTTCTCGTCCTTTGCTCCCACACACTGCCCGATCCACACTGTGGTGCCCATCACAAACCCGATGATGATCACCGTCAGCATGTGCATCACCTGACTGCCGACGGACACCGCCGTCGTCGTCTCCGAGCCGTTGTACAGCCCCACCACGAACAGATCCGCCATTCCGTAAAAAGTCTGCATAAAACTGGACAGCAGATAAGGCAGGGCAAACAATACCAGATTCTTCCCCACGCTTCCCTGTGTCAGATCATTCTTCCCGCTCATCTTCCGTCTCCATTCCTTTTCAATCATTACAACACAGGCTTAATTTTATACGGGAATCCGTCATCCGTCAATCCGGCTTTTCCGGTTCGTAGTTGGAGATCGTCACTGTCTGATACGGTATCTCTATGCCGCTTTTGCCGAATTCCCTGACAAGCGCGATCCTGATATCACTGCACGCCCGGAAGCTGTCATTCAGATTCTGCGTCCAGATGATCGTCTTCAAAGTGACTCCGTTCTGCGTATATCCGCTTGCCGTGACGGCATTGGCCTCCGTGTTCAGAGTCAGCTCATGCTCCACACAGATGCGCCGCATGATCTCCACCGCCTTCTCGATATCCGCCCCGTACCCAATCTCTATCTCTACATAATTGCCGATATTCTCCGTGAAGTTCGTATTGATGACCACCGCCGAATCCATAACCGAATTAGGCACAATGCATGTCTCCCCGTTAAACTGATAGATGAGCGTATGCCGCAGCGTGACATCCTTCACCAGCCCCTCCGCGATCACGGTCCCGCCCTGGATCACCCTGATCTTCTCATCCACATTGTAGGGCTTTGACATGGACAGCGAAATGCCGCTGATCACATTTCCCAGCGCCTGCTGCGCGGCAAAAGTGGCGATCGCCAGGATCAGGGAACCGCTCTGCAAAAGCACCTTACTGATATCCTTTGTCATCTCAAACTGCTGCGCCAGACTGTAGAACGCAATGACATCAATGATAACATTGATGGCGCTCTTTGTAAAACGGAGATGAACCGCTTTTGTTTTCTGTGCTATGTAGCGGAAGATCAGGCTGACTACATAATTTGAGAGCAGGATGACCCCGAAGAAAAGACCGATCTTGGACAATAAATTCATTTCTGCCTCCCTTTATGTTAAGATTTTGTTAAGAATCCACTTTCTTATAAAATACCACAAAATCGGACGCCTGTACAGCGGGGTATTGGCAGCTTTATCTTTTTTCCATACTGCTGCCATTCAGGCATTGAAATGACCATTCCGGGCAATTTGTAACGCACCGGAACCGGTTGGCAGTATACTGTTTATGATCCGGAACGACAGCAAAAGCAGATTCTGGATAATACTCTAAAGTAAGGATGTGATATAAAATGAAAGAACAAAACGAAACAACACCAATTCCGTATCCCGCAGACCCGGCAGACACAAAAAGACAGCTTCTTATTTTCCTCCTTGTGGCCTACGGTGTGACTTACGCGATGGGCATTCTGACCTGGTACGGCAACGCCGTATCCGCAGAACTGAGCGCATTTCCCAATGCCCAGATGTACTATCCGGCTGCCGGCGTAATGCTGGCTTACATGATCACCCGCCGGAAGGACAACATGCTGCCGAAGTGGTTCTTCGTGTGCTTCACACTGCTGACCGTCGTCATGCTTCTGTGTGCAGTGCTCTCCGTATTCCTGCCGATGCAGTCGCCTGTCCCGAACGGCCAGTCCGTGTCCGTTTGGGCGGTGATAAGCCAGTATATCATAATCGGCGGCACGATTTTGTGCTGGATACCGCTCCTGGCTTCCGGCAGGAAAAGACGTGCGGTTTACGGCCTTGGCTGGAAACAATGGAAGACTTCTCTTCTGTGTATCCTGCTTTTCCTGGTTCTGTATTTTGGCCGGGCAGCCATCTTCTATCTCGCCGACGGGCAGATAGACATGATTCTTAAGATCGTGCAGGACCCTGCTACCTGGATTTACCTGCTCACCATGCCGCTCAACTTTTTCCTCGCATTTACTCCCTTTTTCGGAGAGGAATACGGCTGGCGGTATTACCTGCAGCCCATTTTGCAGAAACGGTTCGGCCTGCGCGGCGGCGTTCTGCTTCTCGGAGTTGCCTGGGGCATCTGGCATGTTTTCCTGGACTTTTTCTTCTACACCACCCCTGACAGAGGGCTGATCATGACGTTTTCGCAGATCATCACCTGTATCACACTGGGTATCTTCTTCGCCTGGGCGTACATGAAGACCAACAATATCTGGGTTCCCGTGATCCTGCATTATGCAAACAATAATCTTTCTGTCGTGGTAGCCAATCAATATTCTGCCGATATCCTGCAGGAGCAGGCAGTGACCTGGTCCATGCTCCCCTCGCAGCTGCTCGTAAACGGAATCCTGTTCGGACTGTTCCTGTTGGCAAAGGAATTTCGGAATAAGCAGCAGGAACACACATAACATATAAGATAGTACAAAATAGTACAAAAAACAAAATCGGCATTTCCGAAGTCTGTATTCACTTCGGAAAATGCCGATTTATTTTTTATATGCTTTCGTCACTTTTTCTCCAGCCTGATGTTCAGCCGCCAGACCGGACGGCCTGTCACCGTGTAGTCCGTGACGATCTTCTCATTGCGATGAATGCTCAGCAACAGTCCTATAAAGACTGCATAGGTGACCGTTGAACCCACACCATAAGACAGAAACGGAAGCTGCACACTCGTCACGGGAAAACAGCCGGTGTTGATCAGAATCCCTTCCACGCAGTTGTCCAGAAATACCATAAAACAGGCTGCTGATATCATAAAACCAAGCTGGTTCTTCTGCCGTTTTACAATGCGGAATGCATGAACGACCAGCGCCGCAAAGGCTGCTATGACCAGAAGCGCGGGCAGGATTCCAAAGGAAAAAATAATCTGTATCAAAATAAAAGGGTCTGTCCGTGGAATCGCCCACACGATCTCGCTCTCAAAGGAGAATCCATCATATGCGCCGATCAGTTTTGCCTGCGATAACCCCTCACGTATCCACACATAGGTATATCCGGCGCCATAAGGATCCGCCTCGGGATGAAGCCACGCGAGCATTCGGTGTAATCTGAAATTGACTGCCTCCCGCGGGCTGGTCACCAGAACGATCAGGCATACGGCCAACGGGATGATCACAAGGACAGTCACGATCACGATGACCGCATCCCTTTTGTTTACCTGGAACCAGCCCCTGCAGACCGCCAGGACCATCAGAACCATCTGTATCAAATACACCACAAGGGCCGCATGCAGAATGTCGGACAGGTAATATACAAATCCAGCCGTTAGAATCTGTATTACCATCCCCTTTATCACCGCACCGTATCCTCTCCCGCGCAGCTGATACAACAGCCCCGCATAAACCGGAATATAAAGGTATACCAGCATCAACATGACCGGATGCCTGCCGTTTACCTCCCTGCTCATCATCCTTATCACGAAGAAGACGACGGTCATCTCCCAGTAGATCACCTCACCATACCGCCCGATAAAACTGTAATCCAGAAAATACATCCCTGCCATCACACCAAAAGACAGCAGCAGGATCAGGCCCTGTCTTCCAAGCTGGCTCAGATATACCGATGAGCCGTTTACCCCATCCATCGGCGTATATCCTCCTACTATGTATTGCAGCAGCATACCTCCGATACTGAACAACAGCACCATAACGATCATCTTAACATCCATCTGCGGCCTGTGGATCCGGTCCAGCTCTACACCGATCTCCACGGGATCCCCCATCCCACGGACTGCCTGTGCGACCGCCGCTTCATGATCCTCGCCGTCCTTCTCATAAGCCGCTGCCTGATCCAGAATATGATCCGACAACTCCTTTGCCACGGCTTCCCGTGCCCTCACACAACGGATCTGCTCCGTAATATTTCTTATAAATTCTTCCATCGTTACCTCCGTTCCGAAACGCTCTATAACGCGTTTTCTGTAGTCTTTCCGTCATGCCATCCCCACCCACAGTACATTGAGCACCGCAGCCTGATATTCCTGCCACTCTTCCTTCCTGGCCTTAAGATACTTCCTGCCTTCCTTCGTGATGCTGTAATATTTACGCAGCTTCCCGTTGGCCGGGCTCTCATAGGAAGTCAGATAGTTCTTCTCCTCCAGAGAATGCAGCAGCGGATACAGCGTCCCCGCCTTCAAAGTAAAAACATTGTTTGATTTCTGCTCCAATGTTTCGATCATCTCGTATCCGTACATATCCTTGTCCTCCAGCAGCCGGAGCAAAAGCATGGCGGTACTCCCTGAGACCAGCGATCTGTCTATTGACATTTTTGATCCTCTCCTTTCCTGTTCGTTTTCGGCCTTGCAGGCGCTTCCGCATATGGCTCCTGCAATAGCCGAAACACAAATTTGTTATGTCGTTTACTATAATCATATATAGATAATCTATATATATTACATTCTCATTATATATAGATTATCTATATATGTCAATCGCAAAATTTCTCTGCTATAATTATAAAATCAGAAAATATATTTTTTAAGGAGGACAGCATATTATGAGCAATGTGATCGAAGCCATCAAAAAGAGAAGTTCCACAAGAGGATACACCGCCGAAGCGCTGACAGATGCCCAGCTGCAGGCCCTGCTTCACGCCGGACTGCAGGCGCCCACAGCTGCCAATAAGCAGGAGATCCACTTTACCGTATTAAAAGGGGATCATCCGATCCTGGCAGAACTGGAAGCCGAAAAGAACCGCCTGCGTGATCTGACGGCACCGGAACATAATTTCTATTATGAAGCGCCCATAGTAGTCATCTTAAGCGCTGACAGCTCCTACAAATGGAGTCCGCTTGACGCCGGGATCGCGGTGGAAAATATGGCACTGGCCGCGGAAGACCTGGGCCTTGGCAATCTGATCATCGGCTGCATCTACGATGCCCTCAGAGGCGAGAAGAAAGAATATTTCTCCAAGGCACTGCAGTTCCCCGAGAATTACGAGTACGAAATCGCCATCGCCTTCGGCCACAAGGCTGTCTCCAAAGAGCCGCACACTTATAATGCCGACGCACAGATCACTTATCTGTAAAAGTATGGCTGCATACATAAAGGACTGCCGCACCACGCAGCAGTCCTTTGTATCATTTATTCATCCGTTCAGCATTCCTTCAAACACTGCCTTCTCCACCGTGAATTCCTGCGCCCCCATATAGCCCGGCGCCACCTCATACTCATCAAAGACGAGCACGAGATTCCCGTTGTCATCAAAGTAGTAATTCTGGTCCTCCTTTAGCCCCTCCCAGTTCAATTCCGGTATATCCGTTTTGTCTACCCAATAGGTCTTCATTTCATCTTCCGCCATCAGCGCACGCATCTGGTCACGAATCTCCTCACTCATGATATCGAGATAGCCGCTGTCCTCCCGGAACAGGTCCTTAAGCTGCACCTGCCGGCCGCTCTGCTTGTCAATGGTATACAATTTATACGATTCCATACCACTGCCTGCCCCCTGGTAAATAGACAGTTTCAGCGTAAAATACCGCTCATTGTCTGTCACAGTCTCATGATGGATCTCCAGACTGCCGTAACTTTCTCCAAGCTCCGCCGACTCCCTGAACTCTTCCACCAGCTGGTCCGTCACCGCGTCGATATCAAAATTCACCTGCTCAACGGTCTCCTGAAGTTTCCGGAATTCCTCCGTCTGCTCTCCTTGTACCGTTTCTGTCGTTTCGGCCGTTTCTCCGGCTTTCTCCTTCACATCTTCCACCACGATCTGTGGTATTACCACATTCGCATCAAACCGTTCGCTCTCATACTGATAATCTCTAAATGTGACTACCTGAAACAGCTTACCGACCACCGGAAGATTTCCCATGGCATAGGCGATATCCGCGCCTGTATTCGGCAGAAGAATCAACAGCGCCACCGCCGCTGCGACTGCTGCCGGTATCCGGAACCTGCTGCCCTTTCCCTGTCCTGCTGTCACTTCTCTGATCCGCCTTTCCATCTCCTCCGGCACCGGAATATTCCGATAAGATTCCCGTCCGGCCATGATCCTGTTTTCCATCTCCGCGAAATCTTTCTTCTCTTCTGCTGTCATAGTATGTTCCTTTACATTCTTCATATTCTGATACACCCTTTCCTTTCTGCTCATCTTAACAGGAACAGCGTTCCTCCGTTCTCGCTCAGGCAAGTTCCCTGCGCAGCTTTTCCAATGTCCTGTACAGCCGGCTCTTGACTGTATTCAGATTTTCCTGTAGGATCTCCGCGATCTCAGCCAGAGGTTTATCCTCGTAAAACCGCAGTATGATCAGCGTCTTCTCCTGCATCGGCAGACGGTCTACCGCCTCACGCAGTTCCAGATCCACACCGCTTTTCTCCGGTGCGGCCATATCCTCCCGCAGCGTTCCCCGCTCTCTCTCATATTTCTTCAGATAATCCTTGGCCGTATTGATCATGATCCGGTAGACCCACGTCCCGGCGAATCTTTCCTCCCGCAGACTGCGCGCCTTCGCCATTGCCTTGCAGGCTCCCTCCTGCACAATGTCCATGGCATCCGCTTCCTGATGTACATAGCTGAACGCCAATCTATAATAGCTCTCATAGTTTTCCAGGAGTATGCTCCGGACCAACACTTCCTTCCTGTTCCGCATGCTCTCTTTCCTTCCTTTCCTTTTGTTTTGTGCCTATTAGACAGACTGCCCCTGCAAAAAGTTTCACCGCCGAAAAGATTTTTTATCATGATATAATCGAAAACCGCCGCTGTGGGTCGTTTCCCACGCGGCGGCCTGTTTAGGTCTGCTTTCTTTTATTCTGTTTTCTTCTGCACCGTTGTGTTCTACCGCTCCACGATCTTGACCAGAAGTTTCACGATCGTCTCCATATCGTCGATGCAGGCATACTCGTATTTCCCGTGTGCATTCCTGCCGCCTGTGCACAGATTCGGACAGGGCAGTCCCATAAAGGACAGTCGCGCACCGTCCGTGCCGCCTCTGATCGGGGACACGCTCGGCTCCACATCAAGCTGTGCCATGGCTTCTTTTGCCTGCTCTATAATAAACATGTTTTTCTCGATCACTTCCCGCATATTATAGTAGGAATCCTTCATGTCGATCTCGAAAGTTCCCGCGCCGTACTTTTCATTCAGGTAACCTGCGATCCGCAGGAAAAGCTCTTTCTTCTTCTCGAATTTCACCCTGTCATGATCCCGGATGATATATTCTGCCACTGCTTCTTCCACATTGCCATGCAGGGTATCCAGATGATAAAACCCTTCATAGCCGCAGGTATACATCGGATTCTCCGCCACAGGAAGCATGGACTGGAACTCCTGCGCCATCAGGATGGCATTGCGCATCTTGTCCTTCGCCGATCCCGGATGCACGCTCCGGCCGTGTACGTACACTTTGGCTCCGGCCGCGTTGAAATTCTCGAACTCCATCTCTCCCAGCGGACCGCCGTCCACGGTATAGGCATAATCCGCTCCGAACAGCTCCACATTAAAATGATCCGCCCCGGCCCCGACTTCTTCGTCCGGCGTAAAACCGATCCGCACTTTTCCGTGAGCAATCTCCGGATGCTGCAGCAGATATGAGGCCATTGCCATGATCTCCGCCACCCCCGCCTTGTCGTCCGCTCCAAGCAGTGTCGTTCCGTCGGTCACGATCAGCCGTTTCCCCTGACAGGAAGCCAACTCCGGAAAATCGGCCACCCGCATGACCACCTGCTTCTCTTCGCTTAACACGATATCTCGTCCGTCATAGTTCTCGATGATCCGTGGCTTCACACCCGCCCCCGTCACCGCCGGAGAAGTATCCATATGGGCGATAAAACCGATCACCGGAGCATCCTCGCATCCAACAGTCGCCGGAATCGAAGCGTATACGTAACAATGCTCCTTATCGTACACGATCTCTGCCGCTCCCATCTCCCGCAGCTGCTTCTCCAGAAGCGCCGCCAGATCATGTTGTTTCATCGTCGAAGGCATGGTCGTACTCTCCTCAGCAGACTCCGTGTCAATCTGTACATACTCCAAAAACAGTTCAATTACTTTTTCCATGTTGCATCACCTCATGTTATTTTTTATGGTGTTACTGTGAAACCTTTTTTATTTATACTTTGTTCTCCATATCATTATCAGCTACTGCTTTACTCAACATATACCATTCCCTCTTTTTTCTACAAATACTCCATAAATAATTTCATCCATTATCGTAACAGCACCCAAAATTCTATCTTTAACACTTTCTGATTGCTTCGACAATACGGATCCGCGTAGGTTTGCTTTGGCAATTCCCAATGCAAATATTCTATCATAAAAAAAGGTTGCCCACAATAAAGAGTTCCCTCTTCTCAGGGTAACCTTATAAACTGTTATTTTAAGCAGTGCCCGGATGGACACTGTTTAAAATTATGAAGATATTCCTTATTTTTCAAGAGATCTCCTTTTTGATTCCAGCGCTTCCTTTATTGCCTCTACGCCCAGCACGGACAACAGTCTGTCGGTATGGTGTGTTGAACCTGGTGAGTATCCCATTTTTGATGTAGGAAGTTTGAGTACTTAATAAACCCGTGGAGCAGAACATTTAGGATAAAATCTTATAACTCGTTAATCGTTGCTGTAATCTGCATATTCATAAAACCCGGATATAGTATAATTAAAATCTCCCGCAGGCGTATTTAAGATAATGTTGTCGCCTATCTGGGCGTTGAAAAGCTCCTTTGCATCTGCACTAATGGCAATTTCCTTTTCAGTTACAAGGAATACGGCAAGAATAATACAAATGCGTGTCATGCGACTTTGCCGCCTGTGTACCTTTGCGGAAATTGGAATAAGGCTTAAATAGCTTTTCATTCGCGGCACCTCCCTAAATCGGTCAACACACCGTCCGATGGCTTTCCCGTTTTTTGGATGCCCGCATGATGGCTTTCTGCCATTCCCATTATATCCATTTCAATCTCCTTCATTGCTTCCCGGAACGCCGGGGGGATGCCTGCCCTGCCTTGTCAGGCTGTGGCCTTATTGGGGATATGGAACCGTAGAATTTATTTCTTATTCAAACTCACCAACAATACTACCTTTTTGGATGATATGCCTTTCAGCCATTTTCAGAAAATTTCTTTTCATAGAGTTGGCGCTTATATTTATTTCACAATCCAAGGAATAGACTGTAAAGCGGTAAGTATGCTTTTTCCCTTTCGGTGGCTTCGGCCCCGCATAACGGTGAAAGCCATATCCTATCCCCTGGTGGGCATTCCCCAACATTGGCACAGCCTTGCCAGCAGGAATATCTTTCTTTATTCTGTCAGTGGCAGGAATGTTCCATATAACCCAATGCGTAAAATCCTTAATTGGATGTGATAAATCTTCCAATGTAACAGCGAGGGTTTTCGCATTCGGTGACAGGTTCTTAATTATAAATTCCGGCGATATGTCCTGTCCCCGCCCTGTATATTCGATTGGGAATTTCCCTCCATTATCCATACCGACACATTCAAATTCCAAAACAGTATTATTCATAATTCCTCCTGTTATCTCTAGTCCACTTTTCAAATCCACACCCATACCCTTCATAATAAGTTTGAGCAGTTTATTCCTGCTTTCCTCCCTGCTCCCCGATTCCCTGATCTGCCGGAACGCCGGGGATTCCTGCCCTGCCGTGTCAGGCTGTGACTTATTGGGGATATGCGTCTAAATGCAACCTTATAATATAATCGGCCAATCACTCAGATTTTTCAAATATGATCTTCTCATCATCACATATGGCTATGTTCAATCCCATCACCTGCAATTCATTTCCCATGGGCATAGTTTCCCCACGGGCAGTTCTTTTTACTTTTTATATCGGCAGAATTTTGGCGCAGTCAGCCGCATATGGCGGTTTGCCACAGTACGGCGGTCTGCTTTTGCAGAATTTCTATATGGTCTTGTCTCTTTATGTTTGTTCCCTTATCCAGTAATGAAATACACTTCTCCTGCAATCACGCATAATGGTACCTGTCTTTATTCTGATAAAGAAACGCCAAAGCCACCACCATTGTAAGCAACTCCGCAATCGGTACTGCCAGCCATACCCCCGTCACTCCTATAAATTCCGGCAATATCAGCAGCAATACAAATATCAGCCCAAATGTCCGCAGAAAGGACAATACCGCTGACAGCTTCCCGTTTGACAGCGCAGTGAATGTAGCCGAAGTAAAAATATTCATCCCACAAAAAAGAAAACTGAATGGGAATATCAAAAAACCTCTTCGTGCAATCTCATAAACGTGCGTCCCCTTTTCCGAAAAAAGGCTGACCAACGGGGAGCCAAAGGCAATAGCCATTCCAAAAATAACGATAGAAGCCAGGATAATAAACCGCATACAAACGGAAAATACCTTTTTTAACCGGCCATTGTCCTGTTTCCCATAATTATAGCTGATAACAGGCGCTACTCCCATCGAAAATCCTATGTAAAGCGCAGTCAGCAGGAACTGTGTATAAATGATGATCGTAATGGCTGCCACACCATCCTCACCGAGCAGATTCATCATGGTCCTGTTAAAAAGAAAGGTGGTCACTGCAGCGGCTCCCTGGCTTACCATTTCTGAAAAACCGTTTGCACAGCTCCCTGCCAGAACGGAAATATCCATAACAGGCCCCCTGAAATGCAGGCTGCCATTTCCCACCGTGAAAAACAGGATACCCGCCACTGTCGGTATCAGGTATCCGATTCCCGTTCCTAATGCCGCCCCTTTGATTCCCATCTGCTGGGGAACCATAAAAATATAATCAAACAAGATATTGGCCGCTCCCGCACTTATCCCAAGCGCCATTCCAAATCCGGGGCGTCCCGCCGTTACAATCAGGTTTTGAAAAAGAACCTGCAGCATACTTGCGGGCGTGAAAAGGAGCAGGATGGACAGATATTCCTTACAATACGGAAATAAAATCCCACTTGCACCAAGCCCCCGAATCATATTGTCTATTAATGCAGTTCCCAAAACCGTAATGATCACTCCAAACAAAGCACCCGCACCGATGATCAGCGTGAAATCCTGTGATGCCCTCACAGTCTCCCCTGCCCCCATCTTCCTGGCGACAATGGCACTCCCCCCTGTGGCAAGCATGGTTCCAAGCCCTACAATCAGATTGATCACCGGACATACAATATTGAGCGCCGACAGCGCATTGGTGCCTACAAACCGTGCCACAAAAATTGTATCGACAATCGTATACAACCCCATGAGCAGCATCATTATAATTGTTGGAAGTGCGAATTTCAGCAACGACTTTATATCAAAGTCCTGCGAAAGTGGATTTCCTTCTTCCTGTACTTCATTCATGCCCCATTCCCTCCGTTTCTTCTTTCCGTAAAATGAACTTCTGTGTTGGGTACCCAAACTCGACCAGCAGCTCCGCTTCGGCAAAGCCAAGGCTTTTGATTGTTTTCCGGTGTCCGGTATCAGCCTTATCACCCTCCCTGAAAGTCGTGACGGTGATTGCTTCGGAGTATACCAGTTCGCGCAACGCTTTTTCACAGAATGCCCTGGCAATTCCCTTTTTCCGGTATTGCGGATGCACGCCCAAAAAGTCAATACTCCCTGTCATTTCATTAAATGCCATGATTCCTACTGCGGTATCGGTGTCTTTCAGGATCAATGCCCGCCTGTTCCTGATGTACTCTTTAAGCTGTTCAAGATACTGCCTCTCATCCAGATGCGGGAAACCATCAATCACAAGATGAACCAGTTTCATCCATTCCGGGATATCAGCGTCTGTTGCATAAGTAATTTTCTGCTGCCAGCAGCTTTCCCCTTCTAAGTTTGTAGGATTCTCATTCAAAACGTATCTTAGCTGCAACGGGTAAAATTCTTCTTCCTCCCTGTACTGATTAGGAGCCTTTTTATACATAGCCTTAAAGCTGTCAGTAAAAGACTGCTGACTCTCATATCCAGCAATGAGTGCAATTTCGAGGATTGATTTATCCGAAAAAACAAGCAGTTTTGCGGCTTCAGTCAACCGGCGACGCTGCGCGTAGGTCTTGATTGTCAAACCTACCGTACCTGTAAACATTCTGTGCAGATGATATTTTGAGTAATGTACAGCTTCCGCAATCGTTTCCAGATCCAGCTTTTCATGCAGATGGCTCTCAATATAGTCGATTACCGCTGTCACATTTTTGATATTTCCCGGCATTGCAGCTTCCTCCTTCCTCACCGAATTATAGCAGGAAATTTTATTCTGCTTTTCATGTATCTTGCGGTTTTCATGTTTTTAACACCATAAGGCAAGTATTTACCGGTCTAAAGCATTCCACTCCATAAAGCAGCAGTGCCTGCTGATTACATTGGATGGATTTTTCTGCCTTTTACCGAATGTCACGAAACGACTATTTTCCGGGAATGGAAAGCAAAAAAGGACCATTGAACAACCCTTTTCCCCCTGCTACCATTTTTCAATTTTATCGTATACTATCACGCAAAACTCCAAACTATCACGGAAACTCCGAGCCATTTGCAGGTTTTCCAGCTTGCCGCTCACATCTGCCTCCGTGGCGGGCTCCACGTCCCCGTACTGCGCCATCCGCTGCTCCAGTTCCGCAATCCGCTCCCCCACCTCCTGCTGCTTGCGGCTGAATACTTCCTTCGGTATCTCGTTGTTCATCCTCATGTCGAGGAGCGTCTCGTACCTGCCCCGCTCCTTTTTGAGCTATGCGCACCTTCCGTAATCCGCCCCGTCCAGTAATAATTCCGGGTATTCCCCTGCACCGCCTGCAGGAACGCCTCGCTCACCGGGTACATAGGAAAACACCCCCATTCCATAGAAAAAGCACCAGCCGTTTTTGACTGATGCCCTTACATTTTAAGTAAATTTTTGTTCACTTTTATGATGAACCAGAAGCATAATACCTTTCAAACAAGTCTGTAGAACGGATTTCGTACTGCCCATATAAAACCGCAAAATCCCGATCTATCATTGAAATAATATCGTCACCATTCACTAACGCCTCTACACCCTTTTCCCCACATATCAACAAAAACGTATCCCGGATAACATAGTATAGCATAATTGAAATTTCAAAATAATGCAGCACCGGATATTTTGCCGTTTGTATGCTGCCATGGGTATACGCATGGCACGACTTATAAAAAGACTCAAGCCGCTCTAACGCTAAAATTCTATCCTCGTTTTTTTCTTTAAGAAAAGTAATAATGCCATAAATAGAATATGGAAATTTCCTCACTGTCTCATGGTATCCTTCAATAAAATCCACCCAGCCAAAATGAAGATAATCTGCCCTGGCCTTTGAATCCTGGCAATCACGCTTTTCAAACAATGCGCTAAATTCCTCCGGGTATGCCTGGCGGCAGGAATATTCAACCTCAAACATCCTAAATTTTTCATACCAATCATAATATTCTGTCCGAGTATTCAATATCAGAAGTTTGATATACATTTCAATCGCTCCCCGGCATAAAGGATATGCCGTCCCCAACAGATTGCCTTCCAATAAAGACAATGCCGAGAGCCCGTTATAGACCACACCATAATATAATTGTCCACAGTGAATGATATGACCATCCATCAACATTTCGCTCATTTTAGACGACATTGCAAAAAGTTCATATGGTAATGGATAATATAGAAATTCCTCTCCATGTAGCAACGTATTTTTTCTAAAATATACACTGCCATAGAACCGGAGCCTGATTTTTTCCATCGTTTCCAAAACAAGCTGCTGCCTATATCTTCTGCTTCTTTCGTTTTTCCGTATTTCATCATCCGAAAGAAAAACAGAATGCGCCCTATGTATCCCCACTATCATCCTGCAGATATCATACTCTGCCGCCTCCCCTATCCCCGTAATCATCCTCTCATCCGACCAGCGGAAATCATAATATTTCAAAAGGCTTTCCAAGCCCAAGTCCTTCATAACCTGATCCTTTATGTCTATCAAAAAACGGCCTTTTATCCGCCCCTTAAACACCCGCTCTAAAGCAACATTATTTTGTTCGGCAATCGCTCTGACATCCGGCATAAAAGGCAGGCCGATATAATTCTGTTCTTTCAAAGCAGCACCTTCTTTCTGAATACTACAATTTCCCGCAGATACAAAGCTCCAACCACATCATTCATTATACAGGATATCCTATCAAAAAACATTCACTATTTCAAACCGTTTCCCTAAAATTCCTTCAACGTAAACGACACCTTCCAAAGTCCCTTATAAGAAGTATCCTTCACCAGCCCCGCCTTATATCCGTCAATGAACATTTCCGCATTCTTCACCGCCAGCGTCTCCGTATCAAAATAATCCACGCTGATCTTCTCCCTCTGCTTAAACCCCGTAAGCAGCCGTAACCATTTTGCGGATACGGAAAAGGAGACCGCTATCCGCACCACCCCCAGCCGCACCACATCCCGCTGGGTAGTCCCCGCCTCCGTCTCCCCTCCCGAATCCGCCTCGACATCTACCATCTGCACCTCATAGGAATCCGGCAGGGGAAGGGGCGTACCGTCAAACGCCAGATATTGTATAAACGCCATTCCTATCTACCTCCCTCCCGACCGCAGGCTCTGCCGCTCCTGGGCACCTACAATCACCTCATCCAGCAGCGTACCGCCCACATATACCGGGATTATAATATCCCCGGCCTGCCCGGCAAACCCCGCCATGGCCTCCGAAACCGCAGACCTGATCCCGGCAAGCTCTCCTGACCGGATAGTTTGCTCCATCTGCGGAGGGAGGAACGGCGTTCTTCGCCGCGCCTTCCTCCGCTTTTCTTTTTGACGGCAAACTTGCCGGATGTGCCGGAATCATGGATAATAGCGGCAGAACAGGGTTTTACGAAAGGAGTGGACTGCTATGATGTCATTTGAACATGTGATAGACATTTTGGGGGACTATCTGGCATTGGATACAGAAATGGAAGTCTGCAAAAGTCGGTATGGGTATATCCGGGTGGAGTTTCATGGGACAGGGGAATTACCCGGCTAATCCATAACCACATCATCTGGAACGCGGTCAATCTGAACTGTGACCGGAAATTCCGAAACTTTTGGGGCAGTACCCACGCGGTCCGGCGGCTCAACGATACCATCTGTGTTGAGAACGGCTATTCCATTGTAGAGGACCCAAAACCGCATGGAAAAAGCTATAACAAGTGGCTGGGTGATCAGGCGAAGCCCTCCCACCGGGAACAGCTCCGCGTGATGATTGACCAGGCATTAGAACAGAAACCGGCAGACTTTGACGGGCTGTTAAAACTGCTTACAGAAATGGGCTGTGAAGTGTCGCGCCGGGGACAGGCAATCCGGCTCAAAGCCCCCGGCTGGAAGAATGTTGCCCGCATGGATGAAAAGCTGGGCGAGGGGTACAGTGAAGATGAAATACGGGCGGTCCTTGCCGGAGAAAAGCAGCATACGCCCCACAGAAAAGATGCAGTTTCAACTTCCGTTCCGAAGGTCAATCTTCTGGTGGATATTCAGGCAAAATTGCAGGCCGGAAAAGGCGCTGGCTATGCGCGCTGGGCAAAGGTATTTAATCTCAAACAGATGGCGCAGACGATGAACTACCTCACCGAGCATGGCCTGCTGGAATACGCGGTATTGGAGGAAAAAGCGGCAGCGGCTACGGCCTGCCACAATGAGCTGTCGGCCCAGATCAAGGCGGCGGAAACCCGCATGGCGGAGATAGCCGTACTGCGGACCCACATCATCAATTATGTGAAAACCCGCGAGGTCTATGCGGCCTACCGCAAGGCGGGATATTCCAAGAAATTTTTAGCGGAACATGAAGCGGATATTCTGCTCCACAAGGCGGCAAAGCAGGCATTTGACGATTTGGGTATCAAGAAGCTGCCCACCGTCAAGAGCTTGCAGGCCGAGTACGCAACATTGTTGGAAGGAAAGAAAAAAGACTATGCCGAGTACCGGCGCTCCCGCGAGGAAATGCGGGAACTGCTGGCCGCAAAAGCCAATGTGGACCGGCTGATGGGATATGGGGAGGAACGCCA